>Ga0206872_10085_pt1 | contig 28707 bp, 22 predicted proteins | sample Alteio_BWOrgCont_34_FD_152906 | JGI IMG/M metagenome (GOLD analysis project Ga0206872, IMG submission 152906) | Enriched cells from forest soil in Barre Woods Harvard Forest LTER site, Petersham, Massachusetts, United States -... | ecosystem: Environmental > Terrestrial > Soil > Temperate forest >... | reverse complement strand
AACTGAGACACGTGCATCCTATACGGACACCTTTGGGCATGCATTTGATGCCAAAGGGCGGATCACCGTGCCCTCGGAATGGAGAGGGGATTTCTTTGAGAAGAATCTTTTTGTTCTGCCTTCGTCCGACAAGTGCCTGAAGGTTTATCCGGCGTCGTGGCTGGGTCGGTTACAGGAGCAGGTTTCGCTGTTGAAGGCGGCTGATCCGATGCGGCAGGGCGTGGAACTTTTGGCGAGTAAGGCGCAGAGCGCGACGTTCGATCAGCAGGGGCGGATCATGGTGAAGGAAAAACTTCGCCTGGGTGCCGGCTTGAAGAAGGACGCCGTGCTGGTGGGGCGCCTCGATCATTTTCAAATTTGGGACAAAGCGGCGTGGAGCGGCAAGGACACGGCGACGATGACCGTGGAGGAGGCGCTCAGCGCGATTGGCTTATGATTGTCCCGCCCAATTTTGTGAAGGCCTGCCCGGCGGATGCCGGTGCGGGTCAAGAACCGACGAGGATGTAACCGATGCCTTACTCCCCGTCACCTAAAAATGGCATCCGCGACGGCCAGTCCGTCGCGAAACCCAGAAGGCGAAACGAGGAGTATGGAAATCAAAATCAAAGGTCTTGTGCGCAGGCAATTGGTTTATGGATTCGAAATGGAAAAGGATGGCGAAGGGCAAGTCATCGGGGCCTCGGTCGTGAAGCTGGCACGCCGCAATGCGTTTGAACTCGTGGGATTGAAGCGACCGATGCTGACGCCGGCGTGGCAGTGGAAGTCGGTTTGAAAATTGTGGAAGAACCGGGAGAGAGACAGGGGGAGCACATTCCTGTGCTGCTGGCGGAAGTACTGGCGGCGGCAAGGGTGCGGCCGGGGCAGAGATGGATCGACGGGACGTTTGGGCGCGGCGGTCATGCGCGCGCGCTGTTGAAACAGGGTGCATGGGTCCTTGGGCTGGACCAGGACGGAGAGGCGGAAGGGGCGGCCCGGATGCTGGAGGCCGAATGGCCGGACAAATTTAAATGGAAGCAACGGAATTTTAAGGAATTGAAAACATGCGCGCTCGAATACGGCTGGGACAAGGTCGACGGGATTCTTTTGGATCTCGGCGTCTCGTCACCGCAGTTGGAAACACCGGAACGGGGTTTCAGTTTTCGCGCGGAAGGTCCTCTCGACATGCGCATGGACCGGAGTGCGGGAGCGACGGCAGCGGACTTGGTCAACGAACTTTCTGAAGGCGAACTGAGCAAACTTTTTTATGAACATGGCGGAGAACGAGAAGCAAGGCGGGTGGCCCGGGCCCTGGTGGCGCGGCGGACACGCGCGCCCTTCCGGACCACAACCGATCTTGCATCGTTTGTGGCCGAAACGCTTCCGCACCGACGAGCTGGGGGAATACATCCGGCAACGAAGGTCTTCCAGGCTTTACGAATCACCGTCAATCGCGAACAGGAGGCACTCCTAGCGGCGTTGCCGCAGGCAGTGGATATCATGCAGCCGGGAAGCGTATTGGCCGTGATCAGTTTTCACTCAGGCGAGGACCGTGCCGTGAAGCAATTCATGCGCGATCGTGGCGCGGAGTGGCTCGACACGCCGCGGCATCCGAATACCGTGCCGAATCCGCAGCATTATTTTCGCGAAGTGAAACGGTATCTGCCTTCCGAGGAGGAAATCGCCAGGAATCCGCGCGCGCGCAGTGCCCGTCTGCGCGTCGCCATTCGTAACGAGGAGATTCTGTCATGAGCCGCAATCGCATGAAGAACAGCCAGTCCCTGCACTGGATGGGAGTGGTGAAATGGATTTTGATCGCGTGCCTGGTTTCAGGTCTCGGGCTGGTCTACATGCTGTGCAAGAACCAGAACATGCACCTGGCGGCGGAGACGCACCGGCTGGAGCTTCAATTGACCGCGATTCAAATGCGCAACAAGGAATTGAACGGCGACCTGGAGAGCATGAAGTCGATGAAGCGGTTGGTGAGGCGGCTCGCCGACATGCATTCAAATCTCATTTACTGGAACGATCCCCGGGCCAACTGGGTGGCGCTGGAACAAAGTCCTCACGCGCGCTTGTACCCGATAGGGACGGCTCCCAGGGGCGGTGTCAATCTCGATTCAGCGGTGGTAAATGTCACGCCCCAGGCGGACCACTAATGTTATGCAGCACCGCAATCGCGCCATTTTGATTTTGGTCTGCCTGGCATGCGGGTTCACGGTCATTTCGTTCAACCTGATCCAGATTCAACTGGTGGAGCACGACCGGTACTGGAAGATGGCGGTTGAGAATCATCTGCGCACAGAGACGATTCAGCCGATCCGTGGGTCGATTTTTGATTGCGATGGAAATCTCCTGGCCGAGACGCAGGTGCGGACCGATTTATTCCTGGACGGAAAGCTCGTGGAACATCCGCAGGCGGACTTGACGGAAGTGGCCGATATTTTGCAGGTCCCGGCGAGTCAACTGACGGCGCTTTATGATCCGCACAAGCGGTCGGTGAATTTGGCCGACGATCTCGACGACGCCGTCGTCACGAAGCTGAAGGCGTTGAAATTACGCTGCCTGGTTTACACGGATCATGATCGACGATTTTATCCGAACAACGATTTGGCCTCGCATGTCCTCGGTTTTGTGGACGGAGAGGGGCATGGCCTGGCGGGGATGGAAAAGGAGATGGACAGCTCGCTGACGGGCGTGCCGGGCAGTCGGTTGGTCGAGCGCGATGCGCGGAACCAGGTGATCGCGGGTTACCAGACGCAGGATACGCCTGCGGTCGATGGCTACGATGTAACATTGACGGTCAATATGGCGATTCAGCATGTGGTGGAGGATCAACTCGATCAGATCGTGCAAACCTATCAGCCCAACGCGGCGTATATCATCGTGATGGATCCGCATACCGGGGAAATCCTGGGAATGGGTTCGCGGCCCACGTTCGACCCGAACGATAGCAAGACCTACGCGCCAGACGCGGTGCGTAATCGATGCCTGACCGATGCGGTTGAACCGGGATCGATTTTTAAGATCATCACGCTGGGCGCCGCGTTGAACGAAGGTCAGATCAATCTCAACACGCCGATCTTCTGCAATAACGGAAGCTTTTCCTATGCCGGAAGAATCCTGCACGACGATGAAGCGGCGGGTTTCGGTACCCTGCCGGCAATCGAAGTGTTGGCGCAATCGAGCAATATTGGAACGGCCCACATCGCGATCGGTTTGGGCGAAAACAAACTTTACAAGTATGCGACGGCTTTCGGCATTGGTCAGCGGACGGGCCTGATGGCGCAGCAGGGTGAATCGGCGGGGCTGCTTCGTCCGGTGAACAAGTGGAGCGCTCTGTCGATCACGCGGATTCCGATGGGCCAGGAAGTGCTCGCGACGCCGCTGCAGATGGTGACGGCGATGAGCGTGATTGCGAATGGCGGACGACTGGTTGTACCGCGACTGGCCAAGGAAGTTACGGATAAAACCGGGCGCGTGATGAAGGTTTATCAACCGCGCATCGTGCGTCAGGTGATCAGCGAGGACGCGGCGAACGACGTGGCCAAGGCGCTGGAGCAGGTGATGATCGACGGCACAGGCAAAGGCATCCACGTTCCGGGACATTCAATCGCGGGTAAGACCGGCACGGCGCAGAAATTCGTCAACGGCGAGTACTCGCACACACAGCACGTCGCGTCATTTATCGGATTCATGCCCGCGCAGGATCCGGACTTTGTCGCGCTGGTGATGGTGGATGACCCGAAGACGACAAAATATTACGGCTCCGAGGTTTCTGCTCCAGTCTTTGCCACGCTGGCCACGCAGATGGCGCAAATCCGCAACATTCCCAAGGACCTGCCCGATCCGACTCCGGTCCCGGCGACGACCTTGACTTCGAACAACCCCCAATAACCGTGAAACTTTCCGAGATACTTCAAGATGTCAGGGTGAAATCGGTCGTGGGACCGGTTGACCGGTTGATTCATGCGCTGGGCTATGATTCGCGCCGGGTTGAACCCAATGATGTTTTCTTTGCCTGGAAGGGCGCGAAGACGGACGGGCATCAATATATCGCCGAGGTCTGCGATAAGGGCGTGGCGGCGGTGGTGCTGGAGAATCCGAATTTTGCGATTGGCCGGGGATCAACTTTCATCGAGGTGGAAAGTGCGCGTCGGACGATGGCGACGATGTCGGCGGCGTTTTTCGGACGGCCTGATCGCGCGCTCAAGATGGTTGGCGTGACTGGAACGAACGGCAAGACGACGACGTCGTTCATTCTGAAACATCTTTTGACGGAGCCCAAGGTGCCGGTCGGTTTGATTGGCACGGTGAGGTATGAAATCGGTGAGCGCATTCTGCCCGCGGCGCGCACGACGCCGGAGTCGCTCGATCTGCACAGCCTGCTTTCGCAGATGAAGACGAGCGGTTGCCGCGCGGCGGTGATGGAGGTTTCTTCTCACGCGCTGGAGCAGGGACGGGTTGAGCCGATTGAATTTCAGGTGGGCGTTTTCACGAACCTGACGCAGGACCATCTCGATTATCACGTGTCGATGGAGAATTATTTTGCGGCGAAGGCGCTGCTCTTTACGAATCTTGATCGCGTTGAAAATCCCGGCGTGGCGGTGATCAATGCGGATGATGCGCACGGTGCGAGGTTGATCAAGTTGCTCGCGAACAGCCAGGTCCGGATGATCGCCTATACGGTGGAGGGCGCGACTGGCGCTGAGATTGAGGCGCGCGATTTTGTGTCCACGGCGAGTGGGACTGAGGGAACACTGCGCATCGGGACGGAGACGTATGCTTTCACGTTGCCGCTGATCGGGTCGTACAATGTCGCGAATGCACTGGCTGCGGTGGGCGGGGCGCTGGCGCTGGGAATCGCGCCGCATGTGATCGTCGAGCGGCTTCGGGATACGCCTCAGGTGCCGGGTCGACTGGAAAAATTTGTCTCGGCGGATGGCGTGACGGTGGTGGTCGATTACGCGCACACGGACGATGCGGTGCGGAAGGCGCTGATTGTCCTGCGGGGCATTACGAAGGGACGTCTCATTACGGTGCTGGGCTGTGGTGGAAATCGCGATGCAATGAAGCGACCGCTGATGGCCCGTGCGGCGGCGGAGTGCGCCGATTATTCGATTTTTACGGCGGACAATCCGCGCAACGAAAACCTGGAATTGATTCTCAATCACATGGAGGCAGGCGTAAGTGATGCGCGCTTCCAAGGGCGCTATGAACGGCTGGCGGACCGGCGTCAGGCGATCGCGCATGCGTTGGCGTTGGCGCAACCGGGCGACGTGGTTTGCGTGGCGGGCAAGGGACATGAGACGACGCAGGAAATTGCCGGTCAGTTTCATCCTTTTGACGACCGGTTGGTTGCTCAGGAATTCCTGCAGCGGAGGGCCGCGTGATGCGTCGTTGCACACTGGAAGAAGTTGCGCGTCTCAGCGGAGGCCGCGTGGTGAAGGGCGATCCATCGTTGCCGGTGGACCGACTCCATACCGATACGCGGACGTTGGCGTCCGGCGATTGTTTTGTGGCGTTGCAGGGCGACCGCTTTGACGGTCATGCTTTTGTGCGCGAGGTGAAAAATCGCGGCGCGGTAGCAGCCTTGGTTTCGAACTGCGTCATCCCGGATTTGCCCGATGATCTCGGCTTGGTGGAAGTGTCCAACACGCTTGAAGGTCTGCAAAAATTTGCTGCGGCGTATCGTAGTCTGCTGTCCGTGCGGACGATTGGTGTGACTGGCAGCAGCGGCAAGACAAGCACGAAGGAGTTGATCGCGGCGGTGTTGCATACGCGTTTCAAGACCAAGGCGACGAAGGGGAATCTCAATAATCATATCGGCGTGCCGCTGACCTTGATCGGGCTGGACGAGGACGACGAATTTGGCGTGGTGGAAATGGGGATGAATCATCCCGGTGAGATTGCGCCACTGGCGAAAATGGCCGCGCCGGAAATTGGCGTGATTAGCAGCATCGGACCTGCGCATATCGAATTTTTTGCGGACATAGCCGCCATCGCGACAGAGAAGGCGGAATTGCTTGCCGCGTTGCCCTCAGATGGGTTGGCAATTTTGAACAGCGATGATGAATGGAGCCGGAGCATTGCGGATCGATCGGCTGCGCGTGTGGTTTGGGTCGGTTCGGGACCTGGTTCAACCTGGCATGGTGACGATCTGCGGATCGCTGCCGATGGCCTGACGTTTCGTCTTTCTCATGGCAACGAGGCGGTGACGGTGAAGCTTCCGGTGATCAATCGGATCATGGTGGGCAATGCGCTTTTGGCGGCAGCAGTTGGCGATGTGGCCGGGCTGACACTCGATGAAATCGCGCGAGGTCTGGAATCGGTCCAACTGCCCGGTGCGCGGATGCAGATGGTGAACGTGAACGGCGCATGGATCATGAACGACGCGTACAACGCGAATCCGGCTTCGATGAAGGCGGCGCTGATTGCGTTGAAAGAATTTCCGGGAGCGCGGCGTCGCCTAGCGGTGCTGGGATCGATGGGTGAGTTGGGACAGCACGCCGTGGAGTTGCATCGTACCGTTGGCGAATTCGCGGCGGCCCAGGATGTGGAATATGTCATTGCGGTGGGCCCACATGCGGAAGCCTATGCGACGGGTGCGTTGGCGGGTGGGCTGAGTTCGCGCCAGATCGTGAATACTCTGGATGCGGCGGAAGCCACGGCGGCGTTGAAGTCTCTCCTGCGCGAAGGCGACGTGGTCTTGGTCAAGGGCTCGCACTTCATGGGGCTTGAAGAATTGGTGGCCGCGATCTCGGGAAAGGGCGCAAACTAATGCTCTTTTACCTCTATCATTTCTCGTCTGCTTTTGTCGGATTCAACGTTTTCCGGTATGAAACGTTTCGTGCGATGGCGGCGGCGTTGACCGCGCTCCTGCTTTCGCTGGCGATGGGGCCGAAGACCATCACGGTGCTCATGCGCCTGAAACTGGGCCAGCCGCTGCGCTTGAAATCGGAAGTGCGCGAACTAGCCGATCTGCACAGCAGCAAAAAGGGAACGCCGACGATGGGCGGGATTCTTATTTTGTTCACAGTAACAATCAGCGTGCTCCTGTGGTGCGACTTGGACAACAAGCTTGTCTGGCTGGTGCTCGGTTCGATGCTATTTCTCGGCTTGATCGGCTTTGCCGACGATTACGAAAAGGTGGCGAAGAAAAATTCAAAAGGAATTCGGGGATGGTACAAGCTGGCCGCGCAAGGATTGCTGGCGATTTTCGTTTTTGAATATCTTCATTTCACGGCTGATTATCCGGGCGCCTACAACACGGTTTATATTCCGTTTCTCAAGACGCCGCTGGTGGTCAGCATGGCCGGTATCCTGATGGTGGTGTTTTTTGCGCTGGTGATCACCGGCACATCGAACGCGGTGAACTTGACCGACGGGCTGGATGGCCTGGCGATCGGATGCTCGATCAGCGTGGCATTGACCTATGCCGTTTTTTGCTACCTCGCAGGCAATGCGCGGTTGGCGACTTATCTCTTTTTGCCGTTGGTGAGCGGTGCGGGTGAGCTTGCGGTCTTTTGCGCGGCGCTGGTCGGAAGCGGGCTTGGCTTTCTTTGGTTCAATTGCCATCCCGCACGCGTTTTCATGGGTGACACCGGATCGCTCGCATTGGGCGGTGTGCTTGGAGTGATCGCGATTTGCGTGCACCAGGAACTGGCGCTGGTCTTGGCCGGCGGCGTTTTTGTGATGGAGGCGGGCTCGGTCGTGCTGCAGGTCGCTTCTTTCAAGCTGACGGGCAAACGGATTTTTGCGATGTCGCCGCTGCATCATCACTTTGAACTCAAGGGCTGGGATGAATCCACCGTGACGGTGCGGTTCTGGATCATGAGCCTGATCGCCGCGATGGCGGCATTGGCGACCTTGAAACTGAGATAACAATGAGACTTTATGGACTTAAACGGAAAACGGGCCGTGGTGCTCGGACTGGGAATTAGCGGTATGGAAGCTGCAAATCTTCTCAAGGACAAAGGCGCGGCGGTGACCGTGCGGGACAACGCGAGCGACGCGAAAGTGACGCAGCGCGCGGAAGTCCTGCGTCAACGCGGCATTGAGGTGGAACTGGGTGCGGATGTCCAGGAGACAACGCGCTTTGACTTTGCCGTGCTCAGTCCTGGAATTAATCCCGCAGCACCCATTGTGCGGGGATTGCAGCAAGCGGGCCTACCAATGTTCGGCGAACTGGAGCTGGCTTATCGCTTTTGCGAATGCGCGATTGTGGCGATCACGGGCACCAACGGAAAAACGACCACGACGGAATTGGTCGAGGCGGTGTTGACCGCGGGCGGCAAGCGGACGAGTGCCTGTGGGAATATTGGAACGGCTTTTTCCACGGCGGTACGGGATAGCGGGAATCTTGATGTGCTGGCGCTGGAGGTCAGTTCATTCCAGTTGGAACATATCGTCGATTTTCGTCCGCGCATCAGCGTGCACCTGAACCTGACGCCGGATCACCTCGATCGTTACAAGTCGATGGAGGAATACGAAATCGCGAAGTGGCAGATTTTCCGCAACCAGACGGCGGATGATTACGCGATTGTGAATGCCAACCTGCATTTGCCGGAGATTGCAGCGAAGAAGATCACGATCTGCGCGGCGGGACTGCCTGCGGATTACCAATTCATCGACGGCTGGTTGAGCGCACATGGCGAGCAGGTGTTTCAACTGAGCCGAACGAATCTGATTGGTCAGCATAATGCCGAGAACATGCTGGCGGCGCTGGCGGTGGCTGATCTTTATGAGTTGCCCCGTGAAACCACCATTGCCGCACTTTGCGCTTACAAAGCGTTGCCGCATCGCTGCGAGAATGTGGGCGTTATCGACGGCGTTACTTATCTCAATGACTCGAAGGCGACGAATATCGACGCGTTGGAGAAAGCGCTTCTGTCCATGTCTTCACCCGCAGTCTTGATCGCGGGCGGCAAGGACAAGGGTCTTGATTTTTCCGGTATGCGTCCGTTACTACGCCAAAAAGTAAAGGCTGTCGTTTTGATCGGCCAGATGACGGAAAAGCTTTTCGAGGCCTGGAATTCTGCCGTGCCCTGCGTCAAGGCGGATTCGCTTGCTGACGCGGTCGCGCTGGCGCGGAAGCTCGCGAAATCGGGCGACACGGTGCTCTTTTCGCCGGGCTGCTCGAGCTACGACATGTTCAAAAGTTTTGAAGATCGCGGCGACCAGTTCCGGGCGCTCGTGCAGGCGCAAGCCAAGGCAAACTGATTTTAATCCCAAACAACCACCACAAACAAAACGAAAGAAAGAGAGAAACACCATGGAAAACAACGAAAGTAACATGAAGCCGCAACAGACCGGCGGCCTTAAATTGATGACGGTCTTTGTCGTCGTGCTGGCGCTGCACGTCGTCGTTATCGGCGGTATGACCACCTATTATCTGCTCAAGGGCGGAAGCGCTGATTCAGAACTGGTGACCGATAAAACACACAAGGGGCTGAAGGCGAATCCGGACGGAACCTTGGCCATCGATGGCCAGATGCCCGATTCAACCGACAAGAGCGGAACGGCCTCGACGGCTGCGACGCCTGCCCCGGACGCAAGTGCCGGCACAGCCGCGTCAACCTCGACGCCAACACCTGCGCCGGATCAAACCGCCTCGTCTGATGCGAGCAGCGCGACGCCTACACCCGTTGTAGAGACGCCTGCGCCCGTCGTTACGACACCGACACCGGTTACGACGCCGTCGTCCACGCCTGCCACGACGACTCCTGCAATCGTGACGACGTCGAGCTTGAATCCCGGCGCGGAGACGACTCCTCCCGTTCAGAACGGCCCGGTCATCACGCCTCCCGCATCGCTCGCTCCGCCGCCTGATGTGACGCAGATAACGCCCGCAATCGCTGGTACTCCTTATGTGGTCAAGTCGCACGATTCGTTCGCGAAAATTGCGCATAAGAATCACGTCTCAGTGACCGATCTGATGGCGGCCAACAGCCTCACATCGAATAAGCTGAGCATCGGCCAGAAGCTGATCATCCCGGCGAAGACGCCAGCAGCAACGGCCTCGACGACAGTCCCCGCGATGGTTCCGGCGGTGACGGATGTTGCGACGACTGCAGTCCCGACGACTCCTGTGTCGATTTCCACACCGGTCTCCGCTCCGGTGAAGGAAAAGAAAGCGAAGAGCGTTGCGACCGCCAAGACATCGACGACCTTGACCAAAGGCACGCTGGACCATCATCTCTACACAATCGTGAAGGGTGATACGCTGACCAAGATCGCGCACAAGTTCAAGACGACACCGGCTGCGCTGATGACGGCGAATAATATCACCGACCCGACCAAGCTGGGCATTGGCAAAAAACTGGTGATTCCTTCCAAGGAAACGCATACCGCCAAAGTCAACGAACCGGCGACTGAGCCCGCGAAGGCCAAGGCATCGGCGGCCCAGTTGGCCAATAACGTCCAGTAAGGAATAAATCGATGATGATCAAAACCATGAAGATCACGCTGGATGTCCTGGTGGCATTCAGCGTCTGGTGTGCGGCGGTCATGTTCGCGGTTTTTATCGCGATCGTGGCGCGGCATGTCGTGGTTGACGGCGGATTTACCGTTTATCATCTGATGCATTCCTAAATACAATGACCAGCATATCCATCCTACTGGTGCTTGTGGCTCTTCTCCTACGGAGACGGACTACCAGCCCAGTTTCCAGACCGCAGTTCTTTGCCGTTTTTGCCGCAATCCTTTTGTTGCATGCGACGGTCATTGGCGGGTTGATGGTTTTGCATCATTTAAGACATATCTAAGGAGATCCCATCGTGTTCATGCAAAGGAACGTCGCTTATGTGCTGTTGATCGCCATGCTTGGGCTTATTGCCTTGGGCCTGGTGATGCTCACCAGCACCAGCGCGGTCCTTGCGTCCACGGACATGTCGGGGGTCTACAGCAACCTGCGCAAACAGTGCGTGTGGCTCGGCATTGGTGGGGTAACGTGCGTTTTTCTCTCGCGCTACGATTACCAAAAAGTGCTGCGCTTCGCGCCCTGGGCGCTGGGACTGGCGACACTTCTGCTCGCTATCCTCCTTCTCCCGCATCTCGGGAAAACGATCAATGGGTCGCGCCGTTGGTTGTATGTGGGTGGGTGGACTTATCAGCCTTCAGAGTTTGCCAAGGTGGCGCTGATCCTTTTCCTTTCGTGGTGGATGGGGAAATATCAGCGCCGCTCGGGCGAATTTATGAAGGGCTTTCTCCTGCCGATTCTCTGCACGGTCCCGATGTTTGCGTTGATGGTGAAGCAGCAGGATTTTGGAACGACGGCGATCATGCTGGCGATCATTGCGGCCATACTTTTCTGTGGCGGGACCAATCTGTTTCATCTGGGCTTGATTGCCCTGGTGGCGGCAGCGGGACTGGCGATCACGACGACTTACAACCACGAGCGGATGGGACGCATGAAGGCGTGGTGGGCGACGGTGCATCAATCCAATGTCCACCTGACCGACGATGAGGCGAAGGAGCAGATTCAGGCTCTCCTTGGAAAAAATAGTCCGCGACAGATACACTCTGTTCTTTCGAAGGGCGATCCCGAGGAGCTGACGTTGATTGCCAAATATCAGCCGCAGGCGTTCGCCATCCTGGCAAAAGCGGATCCTCGTGGAATGACGGGCATCGTGGAGAACAATACGCAACTTCTCGATTTGATGATGGAAAATGCACCGCAAACTTTAAATAACCTGACGCAATACGATCCCAAGCTGCAGGATGTCATCACCAAGGAAAAAGCGGTGATGGCCAAGGGATACCAGCAAAAGCAGGCGCTCATTGCGTTGGGCTCCGGCGGAATATCCGGCCTTGGCCTGGGGAACAGTCGCCAGAAAATGTACTGGTTGCCGGAGGTGAATACGGATTTTGTCTTCCCGATTATCGGTGAAGAGTTGGGCATGTGGGTAACGCTGTCGGTGGTGTTCGCCTTCCTGACTTTGATTCTCTGCAGCGGCTGGATCACGATCCATGCGCCCGATCCCGTCGGTGTGCTTTTGGGCACTGGGCTGACGATGATGATCGCGTTGCAGGCGTTGATGAACCTGGCGGTGGTGACATCGCTCATGCCGTGCAAAGGCATTCCGCTTCCCTTTATCAGTTATGGCGGATCGAACCTGTTGACGTGCCTGGCGGCGATCGGGCTGCTGTTCAATTTGCATCGGCAGGGAATTTATCAGGCGCAAAGCACGCCTACACTTGCGTCGGCATCATATAGCGTGAGAATGTAGGGACCGAATTTAACGATGAAAATTGCCATTGCATGTGGGGGAACCGGGGGACACCTTTTTCCGGGACTGGCTGTCGCGGAGGAGTTGCGCCAGCGCGGTCACGACACGCTGTTGCTCGTGTCGCCGAAGCAGATTGATGCGATCGCGCTGAAGGGCGCGGGCGAGCAGCAATCGCATGCTTTGCCGGGCATTGGCTGGCCGGGAATGATGTCGCCACGGGTTTTTACTTTTGGCCTGAATCTGGTGAGCAGTTGGCGCGAGTGCGGGCAGGTTTATCGTGATTTTCAGCCGACTGCGGTGGTCGGGATGGGTGGTTTTACGAGCGCCATTCCACTTTTACTTGGACGTCGTCTGCATTTGCCGACACTCATTCATGAGTCGAACGCCTATCCCGGTCGCGTGACGCGGATGATCGCGCCGTGGGTGAACAAGACGCTGCTCGGATTTGAAAGCTGCGCGAATTATCTGCGCAAGGCGCATTGCGTGTTTACCGGCACGCCGGTGCGGCGCGGGTTGGCGCGGATGGACCGTGTGATTGCGGCGGAAAGATTCGGGCTGAATCCGAACATGCCGATCATTCTGGTCATGGGCGGAAGCCAAGGCGCGCACGGCATCAATGAGCTGGTGCTCAAGACGCTGCCGATGTGGCATAATCGCCGCGAGGATGTGCAGTTTATTCACCTGACGGGACAGGCTGATGTGAATATTGCGGAGATCAATTATCGCCGCCAAAGACTCATCGCGGTCGTGCAAGCTTTCTCGACGGAAATGGAACATTTCTATAGTCTCGCCGATGTGGTTATCAGTCGTTCAGGAGCAGCGTCGCTTACGGAATTGAGTCATTACGGACTGCCGTCGATTCTCATTCCCTATCCGGTGGCGGCGGACGATCACCAGACTTACAACGCGCGGATTTTCGAGCGGGCGGGCGCGGCGCGGATCATGGTCGAAAACAAGACCACGCCGGAGACGTTGTACGAGGCCGTCGCGGGATTGTTGAGCGATGCGACGTTGCGGCGCGGGATGGCCGAGGCAGCAGGAAAATTGGCGGGAGAAGATGCGGCGCGACGCGTGGCCGAGGAGATTGAAGCTTCATGCAACCGGAACTGAAATTACGCCTTGAACAGCTGCTGAGGAATGGTCCGCAACGGATCCATCTCATCGGCGTGTGCGGCAGCGGCATGAGCGGGCTGGCCCGCCTGCTCCTGGCGCAGGGGCATCAGCTTTCCGGATCTGATTTGGTTCCGGCATCCGAGGCTTCCGCTTACGTGCCAGAAGGTATTCGTTATTTCGAAGGCCATGCCGCGTCGAATGTCGTAGATGCCGCGCTGGTCGTATTTTCCTCGGCGATTGCGGCGGAAAATCCCGAACGCAAGGCTGCGGCTGAACGGAATATTCTCAGCGTGCGACGGGCGGAATGCCTGGTTATTCTCGCGGATGCGAAGAGCGCTTACGTAGTCGCGGGAAGTCACGGCAAGACGACGACGTCATCGATGCTGACTCATGTTTTGCGCCAGGCGGACCAAAATCCCTCGCATTATATTGGAGCTCAGGTGCCGTTGCTCGGTGCAAATGCCGCGTGGACGGAGGGGAAGCCATTCGTCGTCGAGGCCGACGAGAGCGACGGGACGCTGGCGCTTTTTGCTCCGCAGGCGAGTCTCATTTTGAATATCGAAGAGGAGCATCTCGATTTTTATCACGATATTGAAGAGATCGTGCAGGTGTTCGCAACGTTATGCGAACGAACGCGCGGCCCCATCATCTATTGCGTGGACGATAAGAATGCAATGCTGCTCTGCTCGCATTGTGAGCAGGCGGTGGGGTACGGCGTGTCGGAACTCGCGGCTTACCGCGCGCTCGACGTGCGGCTGGAAAATTTCTCGTCCCGGTTTTCGGTCCTACGCCGCGGTCAACTTCTAGGCGAAGTGGCGTTGAATATTCCCGGCGCGCAAAATGTGAGCAACGCGCTGGGCGTGATTGCGCTCGCGACGGAACTGGGAATCGGATGGAACCAGATGGTGAGCGCGCTGGCGGAATTTCGCGGGGCATCGCGTCGGTTCGAGGTGAAATATCGTTCCGCCGATTACATGGTGGTCGACGATTACGCGCATCATCCGACTGAGATCAAGGCGACTCTGGCGGCGGCGAAAAACAGTGGATGGAAGCGGGTGCTGGCGTTGTTTCAACCGCACCGCTACTCGCGGACCAAGGCATTTCTGGGCGAATTTGCCGGTGCTTTTCAAGATGCGTCGGAAGTTTTCATCACCGAGATTTACGCGGCGAGCGAAGCGGCCATGGCGGGAGTCACGGGAGAAGCGGTCGCGGAATCGATCCGCGCTTCCACTCATCCGAAGGTTCACTATGAGCCGACGCTGGGGCGTTTGCGTGCGGCGGTGAATCTGGTGCTTGAGCCGGGCGACCTCGTGATTACATTGGGCGCGGGCGATATTCATCGCGTTGCGCAGCATTTGGCCCAGGGGCTGACGTGGTACGCCGAGTTGAAAACACTTTTGAAAGCGGACAGCATTCTCAAGCGCGACGAGCCGCTGCATAAACACACGACGATGCGCGTCGGTGGTCCGGCCCAACTTTGGTTCGAGCCAGTCGATGAGGACGATCTCAAGCTGGGACTTCGTTTTGCGCATGATCGCGCCATCCCGGTGACGTTCATCGGGCGCGGGAGCAATCTGCTCGTGCGTGATGGCGGAATTCTGGGACTGTGCGTTCATCTCGGGCGTCCTTATTTCAGCCGCATTGAAGTCGAGGGCGACCTGGTTACCGTTGGCGCAGGCGCGCGACTCAAGCAGATCGTGGCGGAAGGTCGCAAGCACGGCCTGGGTGGATTTGAATTCATGGAAGGGATTCCTGGCAACATGGGCGGCGCTTTGCGCATGAACGCCGGAGCGATGCAGGGCTCGACGATGGAAGTTGTCGAAAGCATCCGCAGCGTGGACCTACTTGGGCACATCCATGAGATCAAGAAGGCCGACCTGGAAATTCATTACCGGAACGTGCCGCACTTCCAGTCGCACATTGCCGTGTCCGCAGTCTTGAAGGGGACGCCAAGTTCCAAGGAAGAGATTAACGAAAAGCTGAAAGCCTACTCGAACAAGCGCTGGACCTCGCAGCCAGCCGCGCCGAGTGCCGGTTGCACTTTCAAGAATCCCGGGACGGTGCCCGCAGGCAAGTTGATCGACGAGCTTGGGCTCAAGAATCTTTCGGTCGGGCCGGCGCGCGTGTCGGAAGTGCACGGCAATTTTATCGTGAACGATGGCGGCGCGACGGCGGACGATGTGCTGCAACTCATCGCGCTGATCCAGGGTCGCGCGCGCGAATCGCGGCAGATCGATCTGCATACCGAAGTCATCGTACTCGGAGAAGAAAATTAAAATGAGCGACAAGCCCCACAACATTGCCGTTCTTATGGGTGGACCTTCCGCTGAGCGGGAAATTTCTCTGCGCACGGGTGCCGCCTGTGTCCTTGCGCTGCGCGAAGGTGGCTATGAAGTCACCGAAGTTGTCGTGGAGGACGGGAATTTTGTCGTGCCGGATGGAACCGATCTCGCCTTTATTTCGTTGCATGGAACATTCGGTGAGGATGGTCAGGTCCAGGATATTCTTAACGCGCGCGGCATTCCGTTCACGGGTGCGAGTGCGGATGTGAGTCGAATCACCATCGACAAGGAAAAGACGAAGGAAAAATTCCGGCAGCATGGCGTGCCCACGCCCGAGGGGCAGTTGGTGAAACGTATTGAAGAGATCACGGTGCCGTTGCCGGTCTTCATCAAGCCGAACAGTCAGGGATCAAGCGTGGGATCGCGCTCAGCTTCGACCCCGGAAGAGCTCGCCGCGGCCATGGCGGATGCATTGAAATTCGATTCAGCGGTAATCGTGGAACAGCTCATCCAGGGCAAGGAATTGACCGTTGGTGTGTTGGGCGATCAGGTGTTGCCGATCGTGGAGATACATCCGTTCGACGGCTTTTACGATTACACAAATAAATATACAAAAGGTCGCACGGAGTATTTTTGCCCGGCACGACTTTCGGATGACATCACGGCTTTGATCCAAAAGTATGCGCTGACGGCGCATCGCTCAGTCGGCGATCCGGTTTATTCGCGGATCGATTTCCTGCTCGAGAAAGACGCTCCTTATTGCCTGGAAATCAACACCATTCCCGGCATGACGGCGACGAGTCTCTTGCCGAAGGCCGCCGCTGCGGTGGGAATCACTTTTCCCGAATTGTGCCGTCGTATCGTCGAACTTTCCTGGGCAGCCCGGCAGAAAGAGAGGGTCTTGTGAACCGCAAGCATCGCACACGCACACGTCAAAAGCAGATTAACATCCTGCATACGACGACCAAAAAGCGGCATTCGCAGAAGCAGGTCACGCAAGTCGTGGTCTGGGGGACTCTCGTGCTGGCGATGATCGCAGTGTTGGGCGTGGGCCTTAATTTTGGAATTAACCTGCTACTCAAGCAGGTCCTTTATACCAACCCGCGCTATAATCTGAGTGAGATTGATATTGAGCCAAAGGGTCGTTTTACCGAATACGCCATTCGGCAGGCCGCCAATTTGGAAAAGGGGCAGAATCTATGGACGTTGAATCTGCCCGAGATCACAAAAGATTTGGAGACGCTGCCCTATGTCTCAAGCGCAAAGGTCGAGCGTCATTTTCCGGACAAGCTCACCATCGTCATTCGCGAGCGCGTTCCGGTGGTGAAGATCGTCGGACTGGATAGCGACCTCGGAACGCGCGAGCCGTTTTACCTCGATCGCGATTGTTTTGTGCTCAAGCCGCGCGAAAACGAGACGGCACCCGTATTGCCGGAGATCATCGGACTGACCAATGCGGAACTGGAGCCCGGCCTGCAACTCGACCAACCGAGCTTGACGCGGGCGCTGCAGATTCTCTACGCGATCAATCACAGCACGCTGAACACAACCATCGACATTCGCACGATCAACCTGAGCGATCCGCTTTCCATCACCATGGTCACCACGCAGGACATGTCGATTCGGTTTCAGCTCGATAACATTGACGAGCAGTTGCGCCGGTTGAAGCAGGTTTTCGAATACGCGGACAATCTTCAACGCACGGTCCACACCGTCGATCTTACACCCAACCGCAACGTACCGATCACTTTTAGCGAATAACGTCAGGCACCAAATCACACATCATTATGTTCTGGGGAAAATCACGCAACATCATCGTTGCACTTGAAGTAGGCAGCACGAAAGTGGCCGCAGCTGTCGGAGAAATTCGACCGGATGGCACACTGGCTTTGCTCGGCATCGGTGAAGCGGCCTCGGGACAAATTCGCAAATGCGAGATCGTTGATTTTGAGGTTGCCCAGGGTTGCGTTCGGGACGCGCTGGCCGAGGCGGAGGGAAAGACCGACATGGTGATCGCGGAGGTTTACCTGGCGATTTCGGGTGCGCATGTCCGCTCGTCCAACACACGGGTCACGACACTGATCGGGAATGATGGCGACGAAATTGCGCATGAGCATTTGCAGGAACTTGAGGACATGGCGACCGCTCAGCCTCTCCCCACGGACCATGCGATCGTCCATCATCTGCTGCAATATTATGTCCTCGATGACGGGACGAAGACGGACAATCCGATCGGCCTCGCCTCGAAGCAGCTCACCGCGCATTTTCATCAGGTCTACGGTCTGGCCACGCGACTGCAGACGACAATTCGTTGCGTGAAGGAACTCAGCATCGACGTGAAGAATTACGCGTTGAGTTCATACGCGACGGCGCAGGCTGTCCTGACGCGGAATCAAAAGCAGCTTGGTGCGATCGTCATCAATCTTGGTGGTGGTATTTCGGATTACATTGCCTATCAGAAGGGTGCGGTCGTCCATACCGGAGTGCTTGGTGTCGGTGGCGATCACCTGACCAACGACATCGTTTCCGGACTGAAGGTTCCCTACGCGAAGGCGGAGCTGTTGAAAAAGAACGAGGGTTCCGTGATTCTGTACTCGAACGAAGGCGAGGACCGCATCACGTTGCCGGGCGCCTATAATTTCGAGGAGCGGCAGATTCATCGCGTGTCGCTGAACACGATCATGCAGGCGCGGCAGGCGGAGATTTTCGAGATCATTCTGGAAGATCTGCAGAGTGCGCCCTTTTGGAATGATTTTTCCGGGACGGTTTACATCACCGGGGGCGCGTCGCAGGTCAAGGGATTGATCGAGCTGGCTTCGCAGATATTTCCATGTCCGGTTGAACTCGCACACCAATCTCCCTTCGATGGAGATCAAAATTACGGGCGTCGCCCCGATCTCGCCACGCTTCTTGGACTCTTGCAGTACGCGCGGCAGGCCGAGATGGAGATTCCATCCGCACGAGGCTTTGCGCGAGTTGGTCAATCGTTACGAAAAGCTTTGGCGAGCATGAAACTGATCTAAGAGGAGAAGGAAACCATGATTGAATTCACACAAGACGGTCCGTTTGCGGAAAAGGTCGATCACCTTTTTCCCGACCGCGTGCGCATCCTGGGCCTCGGCCAGACAGGGGCCGCTGTGTGCGATCAACTGGTGCTGCACGGGCGTCCGGGGCAGGACCTTTGGGTCTTTGATTCTGACCAACTGACGATTGAGGGTTCGGTCGTGCCAAACCGTCATCTGCTGGGCGCGAAGGTGGTGCATGGACTCGGCTGTAATGGCGATGTCGAATTGGCCCGGGAAATTGTCGTCCAGGAGGAGAACCGGCTCGCGCATGTCGTGCGGGGGTGTGATTTCCTTGTTCTTGTGCTCGGACTGGCCGGAGCGACTGGCGTGGCCCTGGCGGAACGGCTTATCGAGTTGACGCGGGAAGCGGGGGCGAAAGTCATCGTGGTGGGCGTGCAACCATTCGGTTTTGAGGGCTGGGTGCGCCGGGAAAAATCGATCGAGGCGATCGCCGCCTTGCGCCGTGAAGCCGACAGCGTTCTGGTGATGTCTCATGACCGGCTGGCGGAAAATGCGGTCACGGCGAAAAATGTCCGCCACGGTTTTCATTTGATGCACGGGCTGATGGCGAAGACGGCGCAGGCCTTGGCACAGGTCGTCTGCAAACGCGGATTGATTCAACTTTCCTTTGCCGATGTGCGCAGTCTTTATGGCCGCTATGCGGGCTCCGAGGTTCTGGAGAATTGCTGGGTGGCGCATGTGGAAGGCGATATGCGCGATTGCCCGGAGGATTTGGTAGCGGAACTTCTGGAAGGTCCGCTCCTGACGGATGAAGGGATTTGGAAGCAGATCGATCACGCGATTGTTGCGGTCAGCGGCACGCGTCATCTCGGACTTTCCGATGTGCAGGAAATGGTGAGCGTGCTCAAGGACCGGTTGCCGGACAATATTCCCATTGCGACTTCCGCCAGCCTTGATGAAGAAAATAATGATAAGGTGCGCATGAGCGTTTTGCTGGCCATGACGGCGCCGGTTTCGGCAACTGTCGGCGACACGCCACCTACTCCCGAGAGGAAGAAACGGCCCATTGCTCAGACGGGACCGATGCCGACGAGAGAAGAGTTGGATGCGCCGGTCGTTGAGTCTTTACCGCAAATCAGCAAGCCGAACCGTCCTTTGAAATCAAAGCCTGTGATCGTCGAAGTCGAAAGTCATGACGTTTTGGAAGAGCCCGAAGTGCTTTCGCTGGAAGCCGAGCCTGCGCAGGTTCCGGTCAAGACCTCAGCTCGCACGAAGCAGCGTTTTGTCGCCAAGCAGGAGGAGATGCAGTTCGAGAACGCAACGCGTGGTCGGTTCGAAAAGACGCACGAGACGATGTATCGCGGCGAGAATCTCGATCAGCCGACGTTTCGTCGGCGTGGATTGAAGATCAAGGTTTAGAGAGCCTTTACTCTATTCCCACAACTTGTGCGCCGTCGTTATCGGCCTTGAGAACAATGACGCGGGCGGGCAACTTATGCTGGCGGGCGGTATCGAGCATCGCGGCGGAAATGGCCTCTTCGTTCGAGAGGGTCACGGCCATGAGCGAGGAACCGGCGCCGCTGAGAAAACTTCCGAGCGCACCCATATCCCGCGTTGCCGCGAGAATGGCGGCGAAGCCGGGGATCAGCACCTGACGGAAGGGTTGATGCAGGTGATCAACAAACATTCCGCGAAGCGAGGCGTAGTCGTTTGTACAAAACGCTGCTGCGATTCGTGCGGTGCGCTGGGCGTTTTCGACCGCGTGACGAAAGGGAACTTCCTTGGGCAAAAGACCGCGGGCCGTTTCGGTCGAGAGCTTGAGATCGGGGATGAGAGTCACGAAGGAAAGCTCCTGTTTTACCGCGACCCGCGTGTAGGAAAAACCGTCCGCGGGATTATCCGTGGCATGGGCGGAGACGGCGAAGCCGCCAAGGAACGAGGGCACAGCATTGTCAGGATGACCCTCGAGATCGATGAGCAGATTCAGAAGTTGCTCGCGCGTCACGGGTGTCGATTCTTTTACCAATTCGGCGAGGCCCATCAACATGCCGAGCCTGACGGTGACGCTGCTGCCGAGTCCGCGAGAGGTGGGAATTTCACCTTCAATACGTGCTTCAAATCCGAAGGGCTTGATTTGAGTGCTCGCCGCGCGCTGAAAAAAGGCCCTGGCTGTTTCGCCAATCATTCCGTCGGGCATTGATGCGCCATCGACGCGGATGATCGTCGTCGTGTTGTAAAGCCGCAGGGCGAGACCGAGGCAATCGAAACCTGGCCCGAGATTGGAGGTGCTGGCCGGCACTCGGACTTGAACTCGTGAACAGGACATAGAAGTTTCTACCTCATCGTTCCACGCGAGAACAGTCCAGAACTTTTCCGGAAGGCGAAAGGTTTTTACGAAACACCTTGCCAATGCCGCGAGATGGTGGATATTGGAACTCCGCGCAACTTCGGGCGAGATGAAAGCCCCTTGGTTCAGTAAGTTGCGCCAACCCAATCGCGGGGTGGAGCAGCCCGGTAGCTCGTCAGGCTCATAACCTGAAGGCCGCAGGTTCAAATCCTGCCCCCGCAACCTCTTGCTTCTTTCTCACCAGCAAGTCTTGCTGTGATTTCAGCGAGGAATTTTCGGAAAGCCTGACGGGCACTATAACCCGTCCGGGTCTTCCGTTATAATCTTATAGCTCCATGTCCAAAAAACGCCGTTTTCGAAATAACGATTATGGCGAGTATTTATCGCAACGGAAATCTGTTTTGGATCAAGCTCAGGCATCCTTTGGATGGGACGGAGCGCCGGGTCAGCCTTCAAACGGCGGATAGGGCGTGGGCCGACTTGTTTCGTCGGAAGTGGGAGGCCCATTCCCAACTTTTCCAGCCTGAGTTTCAGGGGATCGAATTTCCCAACGCACTCAAGGAATTACTGCCACCGTTGCCGGTAGCAGAGCGACCTAGCAGGAGATCGTCGGAGATATTCCCTATGTCAAACCGATGGTTTTTCGCTATAATTTGGACACTCAAGAGCTGTGGCCAGCGGAGTCGGCTTGTTCAAGCTCAAGCAATAAAATCGATTTTACGATGTCCCGAAAAAATGCCTCTGTTTTGATGTCGGGACAGATATTTCTTCTCGGGATATTCCTGTCGATGGGCACCCTTCGCGCTGCGGAGCCTTACCAATATCTTGGTCCGGTTGAAATGCTGGATAATGGAGTTGTCAGCCTCGGCGTGGCTCCGAAGGTCGGTAGAATCGTTTCCTATCAACGCAAGGGAGAGGCCAGCTGGATTGCTGCCTTTGATGCGCCGCCAATCCCCAAGTGGCACTGGAATCCATGGGGAGGTGATCACATCTGGCCTGCGGCCCAGGCGCTAAATCCACAAATCTATCACAGCACTGGTTTCGATCCCACGATTGACGGCCAGCCTTGGGAAGTAACAAAGAAGTCTGCCACGATCTTGGAAATGAGAAGCTCCATCAGCCCTGAACTGGGGCTGTGCATTACCCACCGCATTGAATTGATGCCGGGATCCACTCAGGTCATCCACTCCTATCATCTCGAACGTGTTGGAGACAGTGCTTTCCCTGTGCACGCATGGACTGTCACTGGGGTTGCGCAGGGGGATTATATTCTCATGGAGTCCGATCCCACGGTGATGCACCCCGACTCCAAGCCATTCACCTGGTGGCGAGAGGTTTCAAAAGACATTCCCGCTGCCCAATTGATCGCCGGCACAAGAATCCTTCAGATTCCGTGGCCTCAACATACAATTAAGCTCGGAACCTACGGCCGCTGGATCGCCCTGGTGAAAGGGGCGTCGGCTCTTCGGGAAACAATTTCGTATGATGACAAAGCTTTATACCTGGACTGCAGCAACCTTGAGGCATACCTCGGCCCGGAAAGTGGAAAATCTGAAATTGAAACCCTCAGCCCCACCTGGTTTTTGCGCAGAGGCCAGAGCGCGGATTGGACGGTAAAGTGGGACTTGGTCGATTTCGCCAAGACGGCAAGCGACGAGGAGAAGGCCCAAATTTTGCAGACTCAAAAACCCAAATAAGCAACGTCTCATTCATTAGCGAATTATCCAGGCACGTTCGATTGCAGCACTCAGTCCAGACTTTTGCATGATGCTTGTAAAGTAGTCGCAGCGCGAAATCGTCTCGATCTTTAAGTCCCAACGGGATAAAATCAGAGGCGCTATTCGTGGCTATTCACGCTTAAGCGCCTCTCATCATGTCCCTTTGATGCGGTAGGTCTACTGCATGTCCTGCATAGGGCGAAAACTGGTTTCAGAAGCATGAAAAAATCGGTATAATCAAGAAAGGCAGTTCATGGCTTCGAAATACAAAAGAGAAAATTCTTCATACTGGTGGATTAACTTTAAAGACGCGACAGGCAAGAGGAAGGACATCTCCTCCCGTTTACGTTGGGACGATCCTCAACAAACGAAAAAATGTGACGCAAGGCTCGCCCTGACGACAGCGGCAGAATTCAATAGCACGGCGTTAAATCGGCAAGACTTTTGGGATAGTTGGGTGGAAAACTATTTCGCCACTTGCGGGCAGACCGAAAAAACGGTCAACGGGTACAGGCAATCATGGTTTTGGTTGCGAACTTATCTTGCTGAAAAGGGTATCTCGATCCCCTCCCAGATGAGTTACAAGGTAGGCTTTGAATTTCTGGCATGGAGGAAAACTCATGGAATTAAAAAAACGACCAAGGATTCAACTGCTCAGAGGGACATTAAAGTTCTTCGATTGCTAATGAGCCATGCAGTTAAAATGGAAATGACGCAGGGGAATCCTCTGCTAAGGATGGGCGTTAAAAGGGCAGAGCATGGCGTAAAGGAAGAATTCACAGACGATGACTTAACTAAGCTTTACGCAGCCTTCGCAAAGCACAGTTCAGAAAATGATTGGCGCTATATCGCCTTCCGCATCGCCAGCGAAACGGGATGCCGCTTGAACGAGACACAAATTGCTTGGAAAAATATCAACTTTGAAACCAACACGATATTTTTTGAAAAACCAAAAGGCGGGCTGGCCAAGGGTTATACAACTATCTTACCCACTAGCCTACGGCCCTTGCTTGAACGAATAGTTCAACTCGGGGGTAAGTTTACCTGTGAACTGCCTCCGAACGCATCAAACTTGATGAATAATCTCATTAAGCGCGTTGCTGGACTCAGGGGGCATAGTTTCCACTGCACACGGGTGACCTTCAATACCCGCCTAGAACGTAATCCTGAAATTAGCGGAAGGGTTGCAATGCGGGCGCTGAACCATACTTCTGCGCAGGTTCATGCGGTCTATCAGAGACATGATGTAGAGGACTTGAGACAGATTGACGGGAAGGTTGTTTATCCTTCTCCTCCAGTATTTGAAAACAAATAAGGCGACGATACCAAGCATCGAAATCGGTTAATCTTACCTTCCTCTCGAAAAGCGGGAATCCGTTCATCTCTCTGTTTTGCACAAAAGCAGAGAGTTTTTTTATGCTTATCCCCCTCGCCTGCGATAGTTCGGTTAAAGACAGAAAATGTTCCCAACGGATTTTTTCTGATAGCGGCATTTTTTTCCGCGCTAATTTAATCTCTCCTGACACATGAGATTCTATCGCTTTTCACAAGTTTTTGAAACCGATCTTTTAATTTTCCTCTGCACCGTTTTGAGCATAATTAATGAATTAAAAATAATTACATTGCCGCGCCTAGCTTAAAACTACTCTTTAAGTTTAGGAGCGAATCCTAGCTTCCCAAGAAATGCCGCGTTTATGGCGTTTTTCACTTGGTTTTTCATATCATCTGTGCAAATCACACAATCGTGCAGTGAGCAGATATATGCATCGGGGGATTCGTTCAAAACACTCGCGATGGCGGTTTTAATGATGATCGTGCTTTCAAGCTCCTGCATTTCTGTCGAAATATGATCCGCAGAACCTATGATCCGGTTTCGACGCTCTTTTATGACAAGGGCAGCCAGTTCGGGAAGCAATCGTTTAAATGCTTCGGTATAAGGCGAGGAATAGGTTCTCCATGCGTAGAAAGTATCCTGAAAGACCATCTCCTTGAGTTTCCGTTTGCTATCCTCGTTTTTCAAATCGAATTGAACCGGCAGTTGCTCATTTAACAAATTCCAAAAGGTTCCTTGTTGGCAAATTTCAATAAACCGCAGCTTTTCGAGACTGTCCGGGGAATAGAGCGATGCGTGCAAGCATACTTGGGCACTCGCAACGTCAATGTGCGCTAAGACTCGTCCATCGGGAGATTTGAAAAATGGGCGTAAATCTCTCGGCGTGGCTGTCCAAAAATAGTGCAGTCGTCCGTATCTATCAACTTGAGGAGCCGGAAAATCCCCTCTCTCGATCAACGTAATAAAGCTCTCTCTCCAATCGCGGGCAGTTTGGCTACAGTATGGATACGCCTTTACAAAGGCCTTTGCCTTCTCGGAATCAAAAATCGTCTTTGACGCATTCTCCGAAATTTTCCGATAAATCGGGGGCAAGATCGATCTGTCCGACTCATGTTTTTGCAGTGTTTCCAGCTTCTTTTGCTCTCCAATTTCCTCGAATTTGAATCGAGTCATCTTTGGAGTTAGACAATATCTTTGACTGAAACACCCGACCTTGTACTTAGTGGCGTTCAGATAACCGGAAGCTCTAAGCTCCGCGATAATCTTGCCGATATTTCGTCCAAACTCTTGCCTTAGACGAGTTGACTTGATTCTTACCCCTTCTGCTCGGGAATTTTGCGCGATCCAGAGCTGACTGATAAAACTGATCGCCACTTCTCGCATCCCTTCGTCTGCAAATGCAAAGCGTAAATAAGTCTTAAACGTGCTGGAGTTGGTTCCGAAGATTGTAAAGTGGGCCGTCATTCAAGATTCTATCCAAATTGTCCAAATTTTGAAAGTAATACGGTGATCGCAGGCAAATTCTGTTCGGGCTAATTCAGTTTAGGCAGATTCGAGTTAATACATATATTCATCACCCTCTGAAGACTATAGATATCAATACAACCTTTATAATCACATACCCCAACAACTCCCTTGTTGTGCTACCTCTGGGATAAGAGGAGAAATTAAAGAGAGATTCTTAACAAGCTTAAGCAAATTAAGTTTTTGAAGGTGTATTAGAATGCGGGGTAAAGAGCTTCTACCGAGCGCCAGTGACCTAGTGTTAGCTTAAATTCACGCAGTAGGGTAGCGTGCTCGTCACCGATTCGTTTTTCGTGTGAGGACGTAGGTTTCACCGTGTCTAGGGCTGGGAGGCAATCTATGGCCCTTTATTGCTGTGATGTTTTCTCCAGTATTTCCACCGCGAGGCCCTACAGTCTTGTAGATGCCTGATATGGGAGCTACCTGTCCTGGCTTTAATGGCTTGTTCATCTTTACTCTCTTTCTCTTAAATGTTAAACCACACGCTGTGGTAGTGATAATTTAAGAAGGCCACTATATCCGGTAGTTTGGCAGCGCGCAAGCCCAATCGTTATTCAAACTTATAACGAGTTCGGTTTGGAGGCCTGATTCATTCTGGAGTGCCAACGAGTCCCAAGGGAGAAAACCGAAGAAAGGGGAAGAAAAATGGAAGAGGAAAAATCCTTAAATCTTTTTCTTTGACTCTAGAAGTTCCTCTAAAAGACTTCTGATCTCTTTTAGGTAATCTTTGATATCTGAAAGATTTTCCGTATTTGCATCAATGCTTGAAAGATGAGTGGCGACAGTTCCAAGCTTGAGCAAAATTAGGTCTTCATTAGTTGGCTGATTACTCACGGCTTTGATTCCTTGGGTTGTTCTTTCATCACAACATCGAAATCTTTCCAGCCGATTATATGTCCGTAAGTATGGTCTTTTGGCACCCAGACCAGTGTTCCCTTTGATACTTTAAGAGTCCCCACTTTCGCGCCTTTAAAATTGATTTTAAATTGTACGTCTTCGCGCCCAAGTTCTCGCTCTGGAATGCTGAATGTTACTTTATGGGACATAAATTTGTTTAAACTTTAGAAGGATCAAAAGTCGCCCAGAGATAAATCAAGAAAGCGGTAAAAAGGGCGGCGAGGACTATCACCACGAGTAAAACCGTTTTTGGATTCTTTTCTCTCTCTGCAATTTGTTCAGAAGTTAAGATTTGGCTTTTGATTAATTGGGAAGACGTATCTCGTGGAATAAATCTGCTCCAAGTTGCTATGCCGCTCGGGGGTATCGGCACCGGAAGCATCTGTCTCAACGGTCATGGAGGCCTCCAAGATTTCTCGTTGCGGCATAAACCGAATTTCACCGCACTTCCCGATGGCCATGGCTTTATTGATGCGGCTTTTGGTTTACTACATCTGCCGGAAAGCAAAATTACCAAGCTGGTGGAAGGCCCATTTGAGCCGGAAAAAATCTATGATCAAGGCTTGCAGGCCCAGGGCTATCGACGAGGTGGTCATGAAGGTTTTCCTCGTTTTCGCGAGGTTTCTTTTGAGGGAGAGTATCCCTTTGGTCACGTGCAATTGCGGGATTCCAAGGTGCCGCTGGAAGTCCGCATGACCGGCTTTAATCCGTTCATTCCGCGCGACGACAAGCATTCAGGCCTGCCTTGCGCAATCCTCGAGTACGCCTTTCGCAATACCTCGAAGAAACCGGTGAAGTATGAGTTCTCTTATCATCTCTCCCACTTAGCAATCGGAGAAAATGAAAAGGAGAAGGGTACCCGCAATGCGACAATTCCAGGCCGGGGTGTCCTCTTTTCCAATACGGAAAAGCCCGGGAGTGAAAGTTTCGGCACCGCCTGTTTGCTCGCGCTAAGGGGCAGGCCCATTGTCAAGGGCATGTGGTTCCGTGGGGGATGGTTTGATCCTCTCTCCGCTCTCTGGAAGGAAGTCTCAACCGGCAAATTCACCGCCAATGCAGGGTCCAATGGGATCGATATCGATGGACGCAATGGAGGTTCGATTTTGTTTCGTGGCAAAATCAACCCCGGGCAGGCCGTGACCCATTCGGTCGTCATCGCGTGGCATTTTCCCAACTCCAACTTGACCATCGGCGGCCAGGATACCAGCGCGGGCCTCTCGTGCTCCGTGAGCACCTCGTGCGGTACAGACCGGGATAGCCCCTCTTGGCGTCCTTACTATGCCGGTATTTGGAAGGATGCCATCGCCGTGGCCGGTTATGTCCGTCGTCACTATCCGATGCTTCGACGCCGTACGCTTGCCTTCAAGGATGCCCTTTTTGCCAGTACCGTTCCGCGTGAGGTGATCGACGCCGTCTCCGCCAATCTCGCCATTTTGAAATCGCCGACCGTTTTACGCTTGGAGAACGGAAATGTTTGGGGATGGGAGGGATGCTTCACGACCTCGGGTTGCTGCTCAGGTTCTTGTACGCATGTTTGGAATTACGCCCAGTCGCTCTGCCATCTGTTCCCAGCCTTGGAGCGTACCCTGCGTGAACAGGAATTGATGCGATCCATGGATGAACGCGGGCATGTGACTTTTCGGGCAGCGCTGCCTGATGGGCCGACGCCTCATAATTGGCACGCGGCGGCCGACGGCCAATTGGGAGGGATCCTCAAGCTCTATCGTGACTGGCAGATTTCCGGAGACATGCTATGGATAAAGTCGCTCTATCCGAAGGCCAGGCAGAGTCTCAATTACTGCATCGCCTCATGGGATCCCGATCATTGCGGAGTGCTCGTTGAGCCTCACCACAACACCTATGACATTGAGTTCTGGGGGCCGGATGGCATGTGCAGCAGCATCTACATTGCTGCGCTCAGCGTCATGAGCCTGATGGGTTTGGCGATTGGGAAAAAAAACGACGAGTTGTTCTATCGCGAACTGGCCGAACGGGGTGCCGAATACATCGACCGGGAACTTTTCAACGGCGAGTACTACCAGCAAAACGTCCGCTACGAAGATTTGCGTGATCAATCTTTCATAAAATCGATTTCGGGTGTCACCGGAAGAAGTAGCGAAGTCCTGAGGCTGCTTAAAAGCGAGGGTCCCAAGTATCAGTATGGATCCGGCTGTCTTTCGGATGGCATTATCGGCGGTTGGATGGCTCATCTTTACGGCGTGGCAATTCCCCTGGACCGAAAAAAGATTCGCAGCACGTTG
>Ga0206872_10084_pt2 | contig 28707 bp, 22 predicted proteins | sample Alteio_BWOrgCont_34_FD_152906 | JGI IMG/M metagenome (GOLD analysis project Ga0206872, IMG submission 152906) | Enriched cells from forest soil in Barre Woods Harvard Forest LTER site, Petersham, Massachusetts, United States -... | ecosystem: Environmental > Terrestrial > Soil > Temperate forest >... | reverse complement strand
CACAGGATAATAGGCCAGCGCCTCTGTCGCTGTATCGATGGCCGTCAAACCACCGCCGACCACGACGATGGGCAAACGCACTTCCAGATTGGCGATGCTGTCCGTCTTAGCCGCTCCCGTAAGCTGGAGCGCCATCAGGAAATCAGATGCCTGCCGCACACCGCGCGCCAAGCCATTCTTCATGGGGATCACGGTGGGACGTCCCGCGCCCGCGCACAGCGCTACATGATCGAAACCTGCGGCAAAAGCCTCCGCCGCCGTAATTGTGCCCCCGAAGCGCACACCGCCCATCATGGCGAATTGTTCACGCCGCTCCAACAGCAGGCGGATCAGTTTCAGGAAATTTTTGTTCCAGCGCACGGTGATGCCATATTCAGCCACGCCGCCGAAACCCGCCATGGTGCGGTCGCCGAGTTGTTCGTAAAGCATGGCCACATCGCGCACCGGCTGGAACGGCACGCGCGCGCCGTTCATGGTGACGCCGGAAATATCCTGCGGCAACGGCTCGATCTTCAGGCCGTCTATGCCCACCACCGTATGGCCGTCATTCATCAGATGATGCGCCAGCGTAAAGCCCGCCGGACCAAGACCCACCACCAGCACTTTATAGCCGCTTTGCGCGCGGGCGAAAGGACGGCGGATGTGCAGAGGATTCCAGCGCGTCAGCAGGCTGTAGATTTCAAAACCCCAGGGAAGTTCCAGAATATCCTTCAGCGTGCGGCTTTCGGCTTGGGGAATGTCCACCGGCTCCTGCTTTTGATAGATGCAGGATTTCATGCAGTCATTGCAGATGCGGTGGCCCGTGGCGGCGCACATGGGGTTATCGACGGCAATCATCGCCAACGCGCCCACAGGCTGCCCGGCGGCCTTCACCACATGCATCTCGGAAATTTTTTCTTCCAGCGGGCAGCCCGCCAACGTGACACCAAACGGGCTTTTGCTATATTCGCCCGTCTTGCGGTCTTTGAGGCCCTTGCTGCAGCTATCCTTGCCCTGATTGTGGCACCAAATGCAGTAATTGGCTTCGTCCAGCGCGCCCGCCAAATCGGTGCCTTGGTCGGTAAGATTAAAACCCTCACGCAAACGGCGATCATGGCGCGGCAGACGCATCATCGTCACGCCGTGCTCTTCCACCGTTTCAACAGGCACCAGATGCATGGGATCAAGCTTGTGCGGCACTTGGAACAAAATGCCCTTGCCGTGCTTGGCGCGCCCGGCGACGCTGTGCAGCGCCCAAGCCGCATAAGTGGCGGCAAGGTCCAAATGCGCGGCGTTGACAGCTTCATCCTCGCCCCAAGCGGCGACGGCGCGGGCAAAAGCTTTTTCGCCGGTCAGGCCTTCCAGCGCATGGCCGATCAATTTTTCAAGCTGTGCGCCCAGGGCATCGCCGTCCGTTGCCTCGGCGGCTTCCGGCGTAAGGGCCTTGGCGGCGCGGCGCTGTACGAAAAGACGCTTCACCGTGTAAAGCGGCGCCAACTCATGATGCTTGGCGGCCAGCGTTTGGATTTCGCTGCTGATGCCGAACAGAGCGCCGACAAAATCTTCCACATGCGGCGCGAGGGCGATCAGCAACTCACTTTCCGCTTTTGCCTCCAACCCTTCCGGCGTCGCACGGGCGGCAAGAAGCTGATTGGCCAACGCCTGATCGCTGCTGCCGAGTGCCGCCGAAAAGGCGCGGTCAAGCTTGGCCAGGCCTTCATGGCGGTAAAGATCGGGAAAGGTCAGGCCGTGGGGCAAGTTCAGCATATTCATCATTCAGTCTCGACGTTTAAATACTTCGCGCTCTATAAGGAGCAGCGAATGGCTTTATGATGTGGCGGACTCCCCTCACCCGGCGCTTCGCGCCACCCTCTCCCGCAAGGGGAGAGGGTTTGGGGCGCATCGCAAAGTCCCTCTCCCCTTGCGGGAGAGGGATTTAGGGTGAGGGGTGCCTGTTCAGCATAGAGCCGCGCATTCCTACAAGGATTTGGGGCGTGAAGGTAGCAAAAATTGCGGAAAATGGCAGTCGCCAGCTTGCCCTATGGCTTTTGGCCTTGGCGGCGATGGTTTTTGTCATGGCGATTGTAGGGGCGATCACCCGGTTAACGGAAAGCGGCCTTTCGATCGTGGAATGGCGGCCCTATATCGGCGCTCTGCCGCCCCTCAGCGATGCCGAATGGCACCGGGTCTTTGATCTTTACCGCCAGACCCCGCAATTTCGCTTGGAAAACAGTGGGATGGACTTGAGCGGCTTTAAGTCGATCTATTATTGGGAATGGTTTCACCGGCTGTGGGGACAGATCATCAGCCTGGTTCTGATAGGCCCCATGATCTGGTTCTGGCAGCGGGGCTATATCACCCCCGCCTTGCGGCCCCGGATGTGGGCCTTGCTGGGGCTTGGAGCTTTGCAAGCCCTGGTGGGCATGGTGATGGTGGCCAGCGGGATGAGGGATGAGCCGGCCGTCAGCCATTACTGGCTCGCCGCGCATCTGTTCGCCGCCCTCGCCATTTACATTTTCCTGATTTGGACAGCCCTTGGCCTTCTAAACCCCCGCCCCGACAGTGCTTGCGCGGCGGCGGCGCGCTGGCTGCGACCGCATGCGGCGCTGGCGCTCGGGATGGTGCTGCTGACAATGTGCTGGGGCGCCTTTACGGCGGGCCTGCGGGCCGGGACGGTTTACAACACATTCCCGCTGATGAACGGCCACTGGGTGCCGCCGGAGATTGATACGCTGGTGCCGCTCTGGCTGAACCCGCTGCGCAATACGGCGGCGGTGCAGTTCATCCACCGCTGGCTGGCGATCGGCACGGGGTTGGTGGTGCTGGCTCTATCCGCCCGAGCCTCCTGGGCTACCCTGCCCGCTTCCGGCCATCGGCTGGCGCTGGCGATTGGGGTGATGGTGCTGGCGCAGATCGGGCTCGGTGTGGCCACACTACTGCACCACGTGCCGGTGGCGCTGGGAGCGGCGCATCAGGGCGGGGCGTTGGTATTGGTGGGGTTGTTGGTGTGGTTTAATTATGAGGTGCGGGGGATGAACGGCGGTAACTTTCAGGTATCTCAACATACCAATGCCTAAGGGTACTGAAGGCATCTGTCCGTCCTTTTTGATCCACATCTTTCGCGAAAAACGCATTAAGCATTCTTTGAATAGTGATTCGATCAGCTTCCGAAGCACTCAGATTCGTCGCAGAAAACAATTGCTTTGCCGATGTCCGAAACTCTTTTTCTTTCCAAGATGCTCCAGGTTCGCTGTCTTCGAATAATTTATAAACTGGATACTGCAGCTCTGGGTTAAGTTCTGCAAGAGAAGCATAAAGTTTCGTCGCGAGTGAACGCCCGAAAGATTCATCACACACAACTACCTCCCTAAACACTTTCCCGTCTCTCACAAAATACGGGCTGAGCCCAATGTTTCGTTCTTCTGCCATAAGTCCACCTCATCTATTTAATTTTAGCTCTTGGACCACAACCGTACTATTTATCATTAAAAATAAAAAGGGAAAAAGTTTCTTCTCTACCCCCTCTTCCCCCAAAGCATATAATTCACCGCCAAATTCCGCTTATCCAGCCGAAAGCTCTGGCTGAGCGGCCCATACACAATCCCCGTCGTATCCCGCAACGTCACCCCATGCCGCCGCAAACCCGCCGCTAGTTCCGACGGCCGCAAAAATTTGCGCCAATCATGGGTGCCGCGGGGGACCCAGCCTAGGATATATTCAGCTCCCACAATCGCCAGGGCGAATGATTTTGGCGTGCGGTTGAGGGTGGACATGAAAAGAATGCCCTCGGGCCGCAGCAGGCCGGCGAGGGCTTCCAGGAACACGTTAACATCCGCCACATGCTCCACCAGCTCCATCGCCACCACGGCATCAAAGCGCTCGCCCGACAACACCAGCGCCTCAGCGGTGCCGATGCGGTAATCAATCTCAAGATCGCCCTCCGCCGCATGGCGCGCGGCGACGGCGATGTTCTCAGTGCCGGGGTCCACCCCCACCACCGACGCACCCAGGCGGGCCAACGGCTCGGTGAGGATTCCGCCGCCGCAGCCGATATCGGCGATTCGCAGCCCTTGCAGGGGCTTGGGCGCCAAAGGACTGCGGCCCAGACGCTGGCAAATCGTATCGCGGATATAGGCGATGCGCAGAGGGTTAAGATCATGCAGCGGCTTCAGCCGGCCTTCCGGCTCCCACCAATCCTCGGCAATTGCCGTAAAATTGGCAATTTCGGCTGGATCGATGGTGGTGGAGGCGGTATGAGACATGGGGGCCAGAATGGCCCAGGCTTGCATATGTGCGCAAGCGCAGAGTATGCATATGACGCCGCAACACGGCAGAAATTAAGGGTTTACAGGGGCTTTTAGAATTATGGCGCGTATCGTCCAAAAATTTGGTGGAACCTCGGTGGCGGATATTGACCGCATTAAGAATGCTGCCCGCAAGGTACAGGCGGAAATTAAAGCCGGACATCAACTGGCCGTGGTGGTTTCGGCGATGGCGGGGGTGACCAACCAGTTGGTCGATTACTGCCACGCCGTCAGCCCCACTTATGATGAGCGGGAATATGACAGTATTGTCGCCTCGGGCGAGCAGGTGACGGCCGGGCTGATGGCGCTGGCGCTGCAGGAGCTGGGCATCAAGGCGCGCTCCTGGGCAGGCTGGCAATTGCCGCTGCTGACGGATGAGTCACATGGCCGGGCCCGTATCCTCAAGATTGAGAATGCCGAGCTTGAACGCCGCATGGCCAAGGGCGAAGTGCCGGTGCTGGCGGGGTTCCAGGGTGTGAGCACAGAAGGACGCATAACGACACTAGGGCGCGGCGGGTCTGACACCTCAGCGGTGGCACTGGCCGCCGCCCTACACGCCGACCGCTGCGATATTTATACGGATGTGGACGGTGTTTACACGACAGACCCGCGCATCGTTGCCCGCGCGCGCAAGATCCAGAAGATTACTTACGAGGAAATGCTGGAGTTGGCCTCACAAGGGGCTAAGGTGCTGCAAACTCGCTCGGTGGAAATGGCCATGAACCACGGCGTGCGCGTGCAGGTGTTATCAAGCTTCGATGCGGCGGTGGGCAGCAGCCTGCCCGGTACAATGGTCGTGAATGAGAGTGAAATCATGGAACAGGAAGTGGTAAGCGGCATTGCCTATAGCCGCGACGAAGCAAAAATCACGCTTGTAGCCGTGCCCGATCAGCCGGGCGTCGCGGCGCGGATCTTTGGACCGCTGGCGGATGCCTCGGTGAATGTTGATATGATCGTGCAAAACGTATCGGAAGACGGTAAGGCCACCGACCTCACCTTTACCACCACCAAGGCCGACCTTTCACGCGCCATCAAGGTGCTGGAAGATCAAAAAGGCGCGTTGGGTTATAAGCAATTGCGGTCCGACAGCGATGTGGTGAAGGTTTCCGTGATCGGCGTCGGCATGCGCAGCCATGTCGGCGTAGCAAAAAGAATGTTCAGCGCGTTGGCGGATAAGGGCATCAACATCCAGGTCATCTCCACCTCGGAAATTAAAATCAGCGTGCTGATTGCCGAGGAATACACAGAGCTCGCCATCCGCGCCCTACATACAGCCTATGGATTGGATGCGGTATAGCAGATGATCACCGAGGCGCGGCGGCAGTTAAAGAATTTATGGCAGCGGGGAACAGAGTTCCTAGGCACGGAGCTTGCCATCCTGGGCGGCGCGATGACTTGGGTTTCCGAGCGTCATCTGGTGGCGGCCATTTCCAACGGCGGCGGCTTTGGCGTACTGGCCTGCGGCGCGATGACGCCTGATCTGCTGCGCGCCGAAATCACTGGAACCTTCGCCCTTACAAAAAAGCCGTTCGGCGTGAACCTTATCACCATGCATCCGCAGCTGGATGAACTGGTGCAGGTATGCATTGCGGGCAAAGTGAGCCATGTGGTGCTGGCGGGCGGCATTCCGACGGCAGCCACCATTCGTGCGCTGAAAGAGGCGGGCGTGAAGGTGCTATGCTTTGCCCCTGCCCTGGTGCTGGCAAAGAAGCTACTGAAACTGGGCGCCGATGCGCTGATTATTGAAGGCGCGGAAGCGGGCGGGCATATCGGGCCCGTGTCCACCTCGGTACTCGCACAGGAGATTTTGCCTGCCGTACAGAACGTGCCGGTGTTTGTGGCGGGCGGCATCGGGCGGGGTGAGGCTATTCTTGCTTATCTGGAAATGGGCGCTTCAGGCGTGCAGCTTGGCACGCGCTTCGTCTGCGCCATGGAATCCATCGCCCATCCCCACTTCAAGCGAGCCTTTATCCGCGCCGCGGCGCGCGATGCCATGCCTTCGGTCCAGATTGATCCGCGCTTCCCGGTTATCCCCGTGCGGGCGCTGGCCAATGACGGCACGCGCCGCTTTACGGAAATGCAGCGCGAGGTGATCGAACGCTTCAACCGCGGCGAAGTCAGCCAAAAAGACGCCCAGCTTGAGATCGAACATTACTGGGCCGGCGCCCTGCGCCGCGCGGTGATCGAGGGCGATGTGGAAAACGGCTCGCTGATGGCGGGGCAAAGTGTGGGCATGGTGACGGCGGAGCAGCCGACGCAGGAAATCCTGAATGAACTGGTGACCCAGGCCGTTGCGGCGCTCACCGCCCGGCACGGCCGTCCCAGCAGTATCGTTAAATTATCCGGAGCGGCGGAATGACACCCCGGCCTCCGTCGCCTCAAACGCCGGAGATACCCATGCCGGATACCGCGGCGGCAACGGTGCGGGAAAGTTTCAAGTCCGTGAAAATACCCTCCGGCGGCCTGCACGCCGCCATGGCCCGCCGCCTGCTGACGCGGTTGCGCGATGTGATGGCAGGTTCGGGCTCGGCACAAAGCCGGCTGGATAAGATCGTCACCCTGATTGCCGCCGAGACGGGCGCGGACGTCTGCTCCTGCTATGTGATGCGGGCCGGCGAGGTACTGGAACTGTTCGCCACACGAGGCCTCAATCAATCCGCCGTCCATAAAACGCGGCTGCGGGTGGGCGAAGGTCTGGTGGGCGATATTGCCGCCCATGCGCGGCCGGTGGCTTTGGCCAATGCGCAGAGCCATCCAAATTTTGCCTACCGTCCCGAGACGGGCGAAGATCCATTCCAATCGCTCATGGGTGTGCCCATCATGCGTGGCAGCCGTGTGCGCGGCGTGCTGGTAATCCAGCATAAAGAGCGCCGCGCCTATGCCGAAGAGGAAGTGGAAACGCTGCAAAACATTGCCATGGTGGTGGCGGAATTGGTGGCGGCGGGGGAATTGGCCAGTTCTCAGGAAATTCTGCTGAGCGGCGATCCGGTCTTGCTTCCCTCACGCCTGTCTGGCATCAGCCTTAATCCCGGTTTGGCGATTGGCCGCGCGGTGTTGCACCGCCCGCTCCCCACCATCCGCCAAACGGTAGCCGACAACCCTGCTTTGGAATTGCAGCGCTTCTTAGCGGCCATCGAAAGCCTTCACAGCGCGATCAATGATTTATTGGCGATAACGGCAAACGCGAACGGTGAGTCGCGTGACATTATAGAAACCTACAAAATGTTCGCGGCAGATCGCGGCTGGCTGAACCGCATTCGCGAAGCGATTGAAAGCGGCCTCACCGCGGAAGCCGCCGTGCAGCGCGTGCAGAATGAAACCCGCGCGCGGATGAGTCAGTTAACCGACGCTTATTTGCGTGAACGTCTGTTGGATTTTGAAGACCTCACCAACCGCCTGCTGCAGCATCTGGCCGGCAAGGACACAGCAGCGGAAAGCGGAACATTGCCGGATGATATTGTGCTGGTGGCACGCTCGCTGGGCCCGGCCGAGCTTTTGGATTACGACCGCCGCCGTCTGCGCGCCCTTATTCTGGAGGAAGGCAGCCCCGCCAGCCATGTTGCCATTATCGCCCGCGCGCTGGATATTCCAGTGGTGGCGCAATGTGCAGATTTGCTGACGTTGGTCGACCCGCTGGATCCTATCATTGTGGACGGCGACAGCGGCCAAGTGCTGGTGCGGCCCGGCGATGATGCGCAAGCTGCTTATACGCAAAGCATGGCGCTGAAATCCGAACGCAAGAAACTTTATGCCGGACTGCGCGATCTGCCGGCGGTAACGGCCGACGGCGTGGCCGTATCTCTTCACCTCAATTGCGGCATGAGCATCGATCTGCCGTATCTGGAAAGCACCGGAGCGAAAGGCATTGGCCTTTACCGCACGGAAATTCCTTTCATGGTGCGCTCAACCTATCCCGATGTGGCGGCACAGGTCGAACTTTATAAGCGCGTTCTGGATGTTGCCGCGGGACGGCCGGTGAATTTCCGCACGCTGGATATCGGCGCCGATAAAAGTCTGCCCTATTTTGCCGCCGAGCCGCAGGAAAATCCGGCTCTCGGCTGGCGCGCCATCCGGATGGGGCTGGATCGTCCCGCCATGCTGCGCCAGCAATTGCGCGCTATGCTGATGGCGGCGGAAGGACGTGAACTGCGCGTGATGTTCCCCATGGTTTCGGAAGTGGCCGAGTTGATGAGCCTGGGACATTTTTTGGATCTTGAAATCGCGCGCTTGCACCGCAAGGGTTATGATGTTGACCGTGCCGCCGTGAAGGTGGGCGTGATGGTGGAAGTGCCTTCCCTGCTGTGGCAATTGCCGGAGCTGCTGGCGCGGGTGGATTTTATTTCGATCGGCTCGAATGATCTGCTGCAATATCTGTTCGCCTGTGACCGCGGCGATGCACGCATGACAGGGCGGTTTGATTCCCTATCACCGCCGATGCTGCGCGTGCTGCGGGATTTGGTGCGGGCGGCGGATAAGGCCAAAATTCCCTTAAGCGTCTGCGGCGAGATGGCAGGAAAGCCGTTGGAGGCCATGGCGTTGCTGGGCCTTGGCGTACGTAATCTCTCAATGGCTCCGAGCGCCATAGGCGCCGTGAAAACGATGTTGCGCAGCCTTGATCTGGCTGGATTTTCGGCCTATCTGGAGGAAGCGATGGAGGGGCACCCGCATTCCCTGCGTCCCATATTAAATGCTTTCGCCCGCGATCATGGCGTCGTGTTGTAGAGGGTGTATTTTTGTTGAGACGCAAACAGGATTTTTGGAAAATGGCGAAACAGAAACGGAAAACTTTTTCTTTAGGAGGTGATGAAAGCGCGGCAGCAAACGCCGCGCCGGAAACGCCCGAGCTGGAGATTGGCCGCATGCTGGCACAGCGGCGCTGCTCGCTGGGTTATGATCTGGGCGATGTGGCGGCACATTTATGCATTCGCAAAACCTATCTCATCGCCATCGAGGAAGGGCGTTTCGATCAATTGCCCGGCCCGGCCTATACCAATGGCTTTTTGCGCACCTATGCCGAACTGCTGGGCTTTGATGCGCCGGCGGTGGTGCAACAATATCGGCAGGCGCTGAGCAGCAGCCGTTCACCGAAGGCCGATCCTCCCCTCTCACGCCGTCTTGCCGAAAACCGCTTGCCGGGGGCAATGGTGCTTACCATTGCCATGCTGCTGGCCGCCGTTTTGTATAGCGGCTGGTATGTGGTAACGATGCGGCGGCCCGAGCGGCCCCTGGCAGTGCCACCCCTGCCCGACAGGCTGGCCGCTGCTCTGCCGCACCCCGATGCGCCAACAGTCGCCGCTCCCGCCGCGTCCGTCGAACCATCCACGCCCGCCGCCTCTTCCCGTGTGCTGCTGCGGGCGGTTGGTGATAATTGGATTCAAGTGCGCGACGGCAATGGTGTCCTGCTCAAAACCAGCACCCTGCATGCGGGCGAGCAATATACTGTACCCGATGTGCCGGGCGTTACCTTGCTGACCAGCGATGCTGGAGCTTTGGTGGTAGAGGTGGACGGAACGGCCCTGCCGCCCTTGGGGCCGCAGGGGGAGGCAATGCACGATATATCCCTCAACCCGGAAGATCTGTTGAAACGGCGGCATTGAGTCTGTTGTCATTTGCCTTGCACAGGCAATCCGCGCTACAAAGATGATCATGTCAGACACCATCGCCTCAAATGCGCCCACGGCCGCCTCTGTCGAGCAATTATTGCAGCGGCCCCTGTCGCTTGGCTTGGCGGCGCGGGAGGCGGATATGCTAACGGCCTATTTGGCCGAGCAGGCCCATACGCCGCAACTTCATACCATCCTGCTGCATCTCAGCCGCACGGGCGATGCCCGCCATGCGCCGGTGGTGGCGCGTTATGTGAATTATTCTGATGACCCGATGGTGGCGGCGCTGGCGCTGGGCACGCTGTGCAGCGAATTTGGCTTGATGGAGAAATATAAGGAGGCGCTGCAGCAGGCCCTGCGCGGCTATGCCTGGGACAGCGCCTATGATGTGCGCAAGCGCGCTGTGACATTGGCGGGCGAATATCTGGCCAAACATAAGGACGCCTGGCTGGCCACCCGGCTGGTGGAAATCTGCAACGCGCCCAAGGGCGATTTCGTTTTCGAGTCCTTGCGCGATACCGCCCTCGTGGCCGCCGCGCTGGCCACCGGCCTTACCTCCACCGAAAATTTCCGCGCCACGGCGGGGCTGAACGCCCAGCAGAAGCAGCGCTATTATCATGATTATGTGCTGAAGCTTTCGGCGCGAAGGCAGACGGGTTAGGCTGGAACCCCCGCCAACTCCTCCGCAATACGCTTTGCGGCGGCGGCGGGGTCGGGCGATGCAGTGATCGGGCGGCCGATCACTAGATAATCGGCTCCGGCGGCCAGCGCCTCGGCGGGAGTCATCACGCGCTTCTGGTCATTGCCGGCAGCCCAAGTGGGACGAATACCGGGGACCATAAGCGTAAAATCAGCGCCGCATTCCTTGCGCAGCATGGCGACTTCGGCGGGAGAGCATATAACGCCGTCCATCCCCGCATCTTGCGCCACCTTGGCCAAACGCTTCACCTGATCCATCACCGGCGCGCTTTGGCCGACGACGGTCAGATCACGATCATCGAGGCTGGTGAGAACCGTAACGCCCAGTAATTTTGTTTTCGCGCCCGCATCGCGCGCGGCCTTTACGACGGCTTGCAGCATGGCGGGACCGCCGCTGGTGTGAATGGTCAGGAAATCCGGCTTCAGTTCCACCGCCGAACGGACGGCGCCCGCCGCCGTGTTCGGAATATCATGCAGCTTTAAATCAAGGAACAAGGGCTGCGCGGCGGCTTGGGTTACGCGGCGGATACCTTCCGGCCCTGCGGCGCAAAAAAACTCCAAGCCAAGCTTTATTCCGCCCACCGCGCCACGCACTTGCGACGCAACCTGAATGGCGGAGGCAACATCAGGCATATCCAGAGCACAAAAAACACGTTCATGCGGAGCGATTTTTTTCATATGTCCTCGGAGATCAAAAGGCCCGGTTTGGGCGGGATGGACGCTTTGGCCGCGGCGAGATCTTTTTCCAGCGCTTCCACCCGCCGCAGCAAGGCGCGGGCGCGGTAACGGTGGCGCAAGCTGGACATGCCAGCCATCAATCCGCCGGCGATAAAGCCCAGCAGCAGCGCGGCGAAGCCCAGCGCATAAAGCGGCATGGAGATAATATAGGGAAAAGGCTCAAGCCGCAGATCGATCATCGCGCGGTTGGAAAGGGCGAAAGAAAATGCCAGCAGGATCAGCGGCAGCGTGAAGAGCCATTTGATGGTGCGCACGCCGGTCTCCTGCCCCTGTGTTCTTTTTAATTGCCGTTCAAACGCTCACGCAGTTGCTTGCCGGTTTTGAAGAAGGGAACCACCTTCGCCTTCACCTGAACGCTTGCGCCGGTGCGCGGGTTACGGCCCGTGCGGGCGTTGCGGCGTTTAACCGAGAAGGCACCGAAGCCCCGCAGCTCCACCCGATCACCACGGCTTAAAGCCACGCTGATGGTTTCAAAGATAGTACCCACCAGGCGCTCAACATCGCGTTGGTATAAATGTGGGTAGCGTTCAGCCAACTTAAGAATGAGTTCCGACTTGGTCATGGATTTAGCGTCCTTCTCAGGAGTGGCACCGGGCCTTGGCTCTTAAAATGCCGCAGGAAGGGGCAGGACGTCAAGTAAGTCATTGGATCATGGAGGAAAAAGAGAAATTTTAACGAAAAACAGAGGATTCATTCCCCCAGCAAAAAGGCCGCTGCCGGTTATCCCGTAGCGGCCTTTCCGTTAGGAGTTGTTCAGCAACCGAAAGGCTTATGCCTTTTCCTTGCTGGCCTTTTTGGATTTCGGCTTTTCTTCGCCGTCATCACCCTCTACTGCCTTGGCTTTACTTGCTTTTTTAGCCTTTGGCTTTTCCTCTTCCGCTTCTTCTTCCGCAGGTTCTGCCGTCCGGGCGCGCTTGATGGCGGCGCCCAGGATGTCCCCCAGGCTGGCGCCCGCGTCGGACGAGCCGCCATAGGCGGCGATGGCGGCCTTGTCCTCATCCTGCTCGCGCGCCTTAATGGAGAGCGAAACCTGGCGGCCTGATACCTGCACCACTTTGGCCTCCAGCTTTTGGCCGGCGGCAAAGCGGTCGGTCCGGGCTTCGGAACGCTCGCGGGCCAGATCGTTCTTCTTGATAAAGCCCGATTGACCATCTTCCAGCGTCACTTCCAAACCGCCGTCGGTGATGGCCGAAACCGTTACGGTCAGCACATCGCCCTTTTTGACGCTCGGGGTTTTCCCGGCATCTGCCGGTTGCTTGGAAGGATCCGGACCGGTGCCGTGCAGTTGCTTGATGCCAAGACTGATGCGTTCTTTTTCCACATCAACATCCAGTACCTTCACCTTGACATGATCGCCCTTCTTATATTCGGCGATCGCTTCCTCGCCGGTCTTGTTCCAATCGATATCCGACATGTGAACCATGCCGTCGATATCGCCGGGCAGGCCGACGAACAGGCCGAACTCGGTGATGTTCTTGATTTCACCTTCCAGGAGGGTGTCCTTGGGGAACTTCTCAACGAAAATCGTCCAAGGATTCTCGGTGCATTGCTTTAATCCCAAGCTGATGCGGCGCTTGTTGCTGTCCACATCCAGCACCATGACTTCCACTTCCTGGCTGGTGGAGACGATCTTGCCGGGATGGACGTTCTTCTTGGTCCAGGACATTTCAGAGACATGCACCAGGCCTTCAATTCCCGGCTCCAGCTCCACAAAGGCGCCGTAGTCGGTGATATTGGTGACTCGGCCTCTCAGTTTGCCGCCCACGGGATATTTGGCGACAACGCCTTCCCACGGATCGGACTCAAGCTGCTTCATCCCAAGGCTGATGCGCTGCGTTTCCGCGTTGAAGCGGATCACTTGCACCGTTACGGCTTGACCAATGGTCAGAGCTTCGGACGGGCGGTTGATGCGGCGCCAGGCAATGTCGGTGACATGCAGCAAGCCATCAACGCCGCCGAGGTCAACGAACGCGCCGTAATCGGTGATGTTCTTCACCACGCCTTGCAGAATCTGGCCTTCCTTGAGATTGGCCACCAATTCCGTGCGGGCTTCGGCGCGGCTTTCTTCCAGAACGGCGCGGCGCGAAACAACGATGTTGCCGCGCGAACGGTCCATCTTCAAAATCTGGAAAGGCTGCGGCGTGCCCATCAGCGGCGAGATGTCGCGCACCGGACGGATATCCACCTGGCTGCCCGGCAAAAAGGCCACGGCGCCATTGAGGTCAACCGTAAAGCCGCCCTTCACGCGGCCGAAGATCACGCCGATAACGCGGGCCTGCTCATTGAACGACTTTTCCAACAGCGTCCAGCTTTCCTCGCGCTTGGCCTTTTCGCGGCTGAGCACGGCATCGCCGTTCTTGTCTTCCATGCGTTCCAGGAAAACTTCGACCGTGTCGCCGGCTTTCAATTCGGCGGGCTGGCCGGGAACGGAAAATTCTTTTAAAGGAACGCGGCCTTCGGACTTCAGGCCGACATCAATGAGAACCATATCATTCTCAACCGTAATCACCCGGCCCTTAAGGACAGTGCCTTCCAGGCTGTCACGCGTGCCATACGATTCTTCCAGCAGCGCGGCAAAACTGCCGGGGGCGGGAGGCGGGCTCGAAATTTTAGTTTTAGGGGATGCTTGTGCCATCGAAACTCCTTGGGTTGTTCATCACGCCCTTCGCGCCGGTGGCAACATTGTGCCGGAAACGCAAAAAGCGCCGCGCCGGACACCACGCCCGGCGGCTTTGCTCAGTTATGCTGTCCGTACCGGTGCCGCCTTAACCATTTTCGGCCAGGGCGGAAACTTTGGTACTGATAAAAGACACCGCCTTTTCAAATGCTTGATCAGCATTTAACAACGACGTATCAAGCAGAAACGCATCATCCGCCGGCTTCAGAGGAGCAACCTCACGCTGGCTGTCACGGGCGTCACGGCTTTTCATGTCTTCCAGGACGGCGGCGTATATAGCCGTTATCCCGCGCGATTGCAACTCCTGAACGCGGCGGGTGGCCCGAACCTCGGCGCTGGCGGTGATAAAGAGCTTTGCCGGGGCCTCCGGGCAGATCACCGTGCCGATGTCCCGCCCATCCAAAACCGCCCCCGGCGCGCCATTGGGCGGGGCGGCGGCGAAGCGGCGCTGAAAGTCATAAAGGGCCTGGCGCACCGCCGGGACGGCGGCCACCTTGCTGGCGGCGTCGGAGGCGGGTTCAGAGCGCAAGGCGGGGTCAGCCATTAAACCAGCCAACTGCGCGGCATCCAGCGCCTGAGCTACCTTTATTGCCTGGGCGCTATCAGCAGGATCACCCCCCTGCCGCAGCACCGCCAGCCCCACCGCCCGGTAAAGCCCGCCCGTATCCAAATGGGCAAAACCATAATATTCCGCCAGACGACGGGCCAAAGTGCCCTTACCGCTGGCGGCGGGACCGTCGATGGCGATGATGGTGGGGGGGGAAGCGTTCATGAAAGCCTGTCTAAAATTGAATTTAGGCGCCGCACCATAGCGTATGCGTCAGATAGGTAAAGTAGAAGATGCACCGGCGGGCCCCTTGCCGCCGGGGCGGCTTGCCGGTACTTTGGCCCTATCTTGCCGTTCAAAGGCCCGCCCCACCTCCGATGAATATTGACCCCGACCGCCTCCACAAGCTGCTGGCCCTGACCTCCTCCTCGAATGACAGCGAGGCGTTAACGGCGTTGCGGCGGGCGCAGGCCTTGCTGCAGGCGGAGACGTTGCGGCTGGAGGATTTTGCCCGGCGGGAGATTATCGTCGCGGCGCTGGCCGAGGGCGTGCCGGGCGAGCAATCCTCCTGTCGCATTATCATGCTGGATGGCGTACCGCAGCTTGAGGTGCGGCCGGCGGCACCGGCCATACAGTTGCCCTTGTCCGCCGCCATGCATGCTGCGGCGCGCAGCATTGCGGAGAATTTAGATATTCTTCTCAACACCGCCAGCGACAGCAAAAGCAAGGCAAGCGTGCGGATTTCCGTTGAAGGCGATAAGGTCCGCCTCTTGGGCGAAGTGAGCGGCTTTGAGCCCTTGGAAATTTGGGCCGGCGATAAGGACAGCGCCGCCCCCCTCGCCCAAACCCTCCGCCGCGCCATCGCGCATGGTTTAAGGCAAAGCTGATGTGTTTTTACCCGTTCCCTCACTGAAGGAGTTCCCCTGATGGCCGTTCCCGCAATCACGCCGTTCTATGCCGGTATTCTGGGCCTGATCATGCTGTACCTGGTGGGACGCGTGCCGATGATGCGCCGCCGTTACAAAATCGGCATCGGCTTCGGCGGCAATGAGGAGCTGGCGCGCGCCATCCGCGTACATGCCAATTTCATCGAGAATGTCCCTTATGCCTTATTGCTCATGCTGCTGCTGGAAATGCGCGGTTCCAGCGCATGGCTGCTGCATGCGCTGGGCATAACGCTGATTGCCGCGCGGCTGCTGCATGCCTACGGTGTCAGCAAAAGCTCAGGCGTTTCGTTCGGGCGCATGGTTGGTTTTATCCTGACTTGGGCCGTGCTGTTGGTGGGTTCGCTGCTCTGCATCAGCAATTTTCCGCACCTGAATTTGTAAGCGAGGCGACGATGAAGATTCGAACCTTTCTGTTTTGCGTCGCACTGCTGCTGGGCGCTGCCCCCTCCGTTGTCATGGCGCATGCCATTGTGGTGGAGAGCGCGCCCGCCGTGGGAGCCGTTATGAACGGCAAGGATTTTACCGCCACGCTGCGCTTCAACAGCCGCATCGATCATGAACGCTCGCGCCTTAGCCTGGCCGAGGGCGATCAGCCGTTCCAGCCCATTGAAGTGGTGAACAGCGCAGACGAAGCGCCCGATCTCTTGGAAAGCAAGGCGCTGACGTTAAAACCCGGGTCGTACCGCCTGCGCTGGCAAGTTCTCGCGGTGGACGGTCACATCACGCGCGGCGATATTCCCTTCACCGTGCAGGCTGATCAATAACGATGTTGGAATTTCCCTCTTTCCTTCCACGCCTGGTTTCGTGGTGCCATGCCCACGCGCTTGCGTTTGTGGCCGTGGCGATTCTGACGGCCCTGGGGCTGGGTTACTTCGATGCCACGCATATCGCCATGGATACCGACCAAGAGCATTTGCTCTCACCCAATCTCGATTGGCGCAAGCGCGAGGCGCATTTTGATGAACTGTTTCCACAAAATTCCGGCCTGCTGGCGATCGTGATCGATGGCGACACGCCCGATGATGCCGACGATGCCGCCGCCGCCCTGCTGGCCAAATTGGAAACGCGTCCTGATCTTTTCAAATATCCCCACCGGCCGGACGGCGGTCCGTTTTTTGAGCGTGAGGGATTGCTTTATCTGAAGCTGCCCGAAATTGAGGCGATGATGCAGCAGATCATCGCCGCGCAGCCCATGATCGGCACGCTGGCCGCGGATCCTTCATTGCGCGGCCTGCTTGATGCGCTTGGTCTTGCGCTGGAAGGCGTGAAGCGCGGCGAAGCGAAGCTTGAGGATCTGGATCGCCCAGCCATGGCTTTCGCGCAAACCGCGCAGGCAGTATTGGCGGGGCATGACGGCTCTGTTTCCTGGCAGACGCTGATCACGGGCGAAATGCCCCGCCCGGAGGAATTGCGCCGCTTTATCCTAACGCAGCCTGTTTTGGATTATGAAGACATCCAGCCTGGCGCGAAGGCCAGCGGTCAGATCCGCGCCTTTGCCCGCGATTTAAATCTGACGCCGGAGCATGGCGTGCGCGCACGCCTCACGGGGCCTGTGGCGCTTTCGGATGAGGAATTCGGCAGCGTGGCGGAAGGCGCAGGGGTCGCTACCGCCCTTTCGCTGGGCGCGGTGTGTTTAATTTTATTCCTAGCGCTGAAATCCTGGCGGTTAATTGTACCGATCCTTATTACATTGCTGACGGGCCTCATCGTCACCGGCGCTTATGCGATTATCACAGTGGGCGCGCTGAATTTGATCTCGGTGGCGTTTGCAGTGCTGTTCATTGGCATTGCGGTGGATTTCGGCATTCAATTCGGCGTGCGTTTCCGGGATGAGCATCACCGCATTCCTGAAACCGGCGCAGCCATGGAGGCGACGGCGCAGCGCGTGGGCGGTACCATTCTGCTGGCGTCGACTTCGGCGGCAGTGGGGTTTTTGTCGTTCGTTCCCACTGCTTATACGGGCGTTTCGGAATTGGGGATCATCTCCGGCGGCAGCATGGTGATTGCCGGCCTTCTGAACCTCACGCTGCTGCCTGCGTTGCTGACGCTGTTCCGTCCGGGGCCCGAGCCAAGCGAAATCGGCTTTGCGAAAGCCGCGCCATTGGATGCATTCCTGCTGCGCCGCCGCCGCGCCGTATTGATTGCGGCGGGCGCTACGATGCTGATCAGCCTGGCGCTGTGCACACACCTTAGCTTTGATTTCAACCCGCTGCATCTGAAGGATCCGCACACGGAATCCATGCAGACGCTGAATGATCTGATGAAAGATCCACACAGCACGCCCTTCACCATTGATGTCCTGGCACCCTCGCCCGAAGCAGCAGATGCACTGGCGAAGAAGATTGAAAAACTGCCGACGGTTTTAGAGACGGCCAATATCATGGGCTTCATCCCTGATCAGCAAGAAGCAAAACTGGCATTGCTGCAAGATACGTCTGACCTGCTTGGACCTACGCTGACGCCCGTGAGTGTTGCCCCTCCCCCCACCGCCGCCGCGTTGCATGCCAGCATACGGAAATTTCTGGCCAATCTGAATGATGTGCTGATGTCTTCCGACAGCCCCATGGGCCAATTCGCTGCCGCGCTGCAGGATGCGGAAAAGCTGGATGATAGGGGCCTCATGCGCTTGCAGGCCGCCCTGGTCGGCACATTGCCCACGCGGCTGCATGCGCTGGCGGTGGCGCTTTCGGCGGAACCCGTTACCTATGATACGTTGCCTGTCAATTTAAAGCGCGATTGGGTGGCTCCGGACGGAGAGGCGCGCATTTCCGTATTTCCGAAGGGTGACAGCGCCGACAATAAAGTACTTGTGCACTTTGTAAAAGACGTACGCACTTTAATACCCGACGCGACTGGTGCCCCCGTTTCCATCCAAGAATCCGGCCACACGATCAGCTCTGCTTTTGTGACCGCCGGAATATTGGCGCTGGTGGCGATCACGCTGCTGATGGCGCTGGTGCTGCGGCATGTTCTGGACGTGGCGCTGGTGATGATGCCGTTGATTTTGGCAAGCGCGCTGACGCTGGGCACCACCGTTCTGATCGGCCTGCCCATCAACTTTGCCAACATCATCACCCTGCCGCTGCTGCTGGGCATCGGCGTATCCTTTGCCCTGTATTTCGTCCGCAATTGGCGGGCAGGACAGCCCCATCCCCTGCAATCCGCGACAGCCCGCGCCGTCTTGTTCAGCGCTCTCACCACCATGAGCGCATTTGGCAGCCTTGCCCTCTCACACCATCCCGGCACGGCGGATATGGGCATATTGCTGGCGATTTCATTGACCTATACGCTGCTGGCGACGCTATTTGTGCTCCCGGCGGCGCTGGGAAATCCGATAGAACAAAAGCCTGATTCAAAAAACGGAAATAATCCTGTCTTAAAGGGATAGAGCTTGTTATCCCACCTCCACCTGTAACCCCGGCTGCGGCGCCTCCATCTTCACCGGGGCGTTTTGCGTGTTGCGGATAATGTTGCCGGTACCGCCGACGTTACTCACATTTTCCGAAATATAAATCCCACCTGCACCTGAACCGTCCAGTAAATTACCGGTGAGTACGATATATTCGGCGGCGTTTGTGACCTCACTGCCGTCTTTCAGTGATTTTGTGCCCTCATTCCCCTTAATATAAATCCCCGCATTGCGGATGCGTTGGCAGACATTTTTTATCACATTGCCCGTGGCGGTAATGAAACGCGGAGCATAAGTGTTGTAGCTGTGTTCCTGGCAGAAATAGAGGCCGCTGCCGTCAAGGTCGGAAAACATGTTTCCGGTAATGCTGATATAGTGCCCGCCCAAAACGGCCACGCCGCGCGCCTTGCCGCCGCGCCCCATATTATTCGCCACCGTTATGTGCTGTACCAGTGCGCGGTCTTTTTCATAAGCCACCATGGCGTAGCAATCATCGCCAGTTTCGATGGCGAAATTGCCGGTGAGTTCGCCATATTCGCAACCGCTTGTCACATGAAACCCATCGGCAAAAGTGCGTTCCGCCGTGCAAGATGCAATTTTGAAATAGCGGCTGTTGCGCAGCAGCATCCCTGCCCCGGCACTGTTCGATACGCGCACGCGCTCGATCAGCACATAAGAGGAATCATAAACGGTAACAGCATGGGCGGGATCATTTGAAAGGCGATGCGTGGCCACGCCGGTAATGGTGAGATCACGCAAGGAAATATTGTCGCCCATGACTTGCAGCGAGGCATTGTTTGGCGCTTGCGGCAATATCTCCGCGCCCATAACGCCGCGCAGCACCGTACCGCTGCGGATTTGTAGGGGTGCGCTGGTGAGATAACGCCCCGGCGACAACACCACCTCTCCTCCGCCGCTTTCCGCCACGTCATCAAGGGCGGACTGAATGAGCGCGGTGCAATCCTCGGCCAAGGCTTTTTCGATCACGCGCAATTGAGCCATTGTGCTTCAAGCCTCCACCTTCTGCCTTTGCCGCGCGCTATGCCAAACCCAGGCGGTTTTCACGATATCGTTGATGTCGGTATAGCGCGGCCTCCAACCCAGCACCGCACCCGCCCGTGCCGCGGCAGCCACCAGCAGGGGCGGGTCGCCGGCACGGCGCGGCTCTTCACGCACCCACAGGCGGCGGCCGCTGATGCGCTCCACGGCGGCCGCCAATTCCCGCACGGAGGTGCCGCGCCCGGTGCCCAGGTTAAAAACACCCGACCTCCCGCGTTTTAAATAGCCCAGCGCCGCCACATGCGCGGCGGCAAGGTCCGACACATGGATATAATCCCGCACGGCAGTACCGTCTGCCGTGGGATAGTCGGTGCCGTAAATGCGAAACGGGCCGCCGCCCAAAACGGTTTGGATAGCCAACGGCAGGGCATGGGTTTCGGGGTCGTGATCCTCGCCAATCTCACCGCTAGGATCAGCGCCCGCCGCGTTGAAATAACGCAGCGCCACCCAATTAAGGCCATAGGCGGTGGCCGCATCGGCCAGAATACGCTCCACCATTAATTTGCTGCTGCCATAAGGATTGATCGGCGCCTGCGGATGTTTTTCGTCAATGGGCAGATATTGTGGATTGCCGTAAGTGGCGCAACTGCTGGAAAAGACGATGCGGTTGTTGCCCACCTCACGCATCGCCTCCAAAAGGCTCAGCGTGCCCTCCACATTGTTGCGGTAATAACGATAGGGATCGCTCACCGCCTCGCCCACATAGGCATAGGCGGCAAAATGCAGAACGGCGGCGGGACGGTAGCGGCGCAATGTTTGCACCAGCAGCGCACGATTGGTGAGATCTCCCACCGTCAACGGCCCCCAGCGCACCGCATCCCGGTGGCCGCGGCAGAGATTGTCGTAGGTTACGGGTAAATATCCTTCGGCCGCCAACGCCTTGCAGGTATGACTGCCGACATAACCCGCGCCGCCTGTTACCAATATCGTTGCCATGCTCAATAAGCCCCTTCTGCGGCAAAAACGACGCGGATGGTTTTTATAAGAATGGTTATATCGTGCCAGAGCGACCAATTCTTCACATACCAAGTATTAAGCGCGATGCGCCGGCGGTAATCCAAACCGCTACGCCCGCTGACTTGCCACAAGCCGGTGATGCCAGGTGTTACCTGGAAGTAGTAAGCAATCTGATCACCATATTCCTGTACTTCATCCGGCAAAATCGGGCGCGGGCCGACCAGGCTCATTTCACCCTTAAGCACATTGATGAGTTGCGGCAGTTCATCCAAACTTGTGCGGCGCAGGAAATGGCCTAGGGGCGTGATGCGCGGATCCTTGCGCAGTTTGAAGCTGGTACGCCATTCCTCGGCGGCTTGCGCATCGCGCGCCAGCAGATCGGCCAAGCGCTGTTCGGCATCCGCCACCATGGTGCGGAATTTGAGGCACCATATGGTTCGCCCATTCTGGCCGATCCGGCGCGAGGGGAAAAAGGCGGAGCCGCCATCGGAACGGATTATCGCGCTGACCACCAGAAAGAACGGCGAAAGCGCCAGCAGCAACAACGAGGACACCAGAAGATCAAACGCCCGCTTGATCGCCCGCGCCGGGACGTTGGCGAGATTATTCGGCGCGATCAGCAGCACCACATCATGGCAAAAGAAATATTGCGCCCGCAGCCCCAGCACCGACATGCCGCTGAGCGGCGGCACGATGGCAAAAGGCAGACGCAGCGATTGCAGCTCGCGCACCACCTGCTGGGTGCGGGCGAAATCGGGCGGATCGCCCGCCACCACCACAAAGCCGGGTCGCATCTGCGTATAAAAGGGCTGCAATGGTTGCTCCGGCCTGCCGCGCAGGTCAATCACGCCCGTTACATTATAGCCCAACCCTGGTTCCGAATTCAGCGCGGCAATGGCCTCGGCAATCCCCTCGCCCGACCCCACCACCACCGTGGGCAATTGCCACAACCCGGCGCGGTCCAGCAGCGCTTTGGCAAGTTTGCGCCCGCCCAGCAGGAACAACCCGGCAAAAACCCAGGTCAGGATCAGCCACAAGCGCGAGAAAGGATCATGCAGCAGGTAGAGAACAAAACTATCCACCAGCGCCGCCAGCATCACCGCCAAAGTGATTTGTTTCAGCTCCGTCCAGAACGGCACGCGGTGGCGATAATGGCCGTGCTGATCGAACCACAGCATCAGTAGTAACCCGAACAGGCTCACCGCGCCAAAACGCTCCAGGATCATCTGCGTGCGCCGGGCGGGATCGATAATATCGGGGAATAGCCCATTGCCCAGCGTGGATATGGCCCCCGCCAGTGCAAACGCCACCAGCAGCGCCAACACATCCCCCGCCGCCAGCAACGGTGCCGGCCGCCAAAGGCTCCACCGCCCGGCCTGCAAAGGCACGGCGCTCTTGGACAATGCGAGGGCCATTATCGCTCCTGGTGAATGGATTCAAAACGTAATTCCTACTTACGAGCGGGCACCCCTCACCCGGCACTTCGCGCCACCCTCTCCCACAAGGGGAGAGGGTTTGGGGCACGCACCTAATCCCCTCTCCCCTTGTGGGAGAGGGAGGGACCCGTCTCGCCGAAGCCCGAAGGGCGAAGGCGGATGGGAGGGTGAGGGGTGCCCGCCGACAACTCGAACTAACGTGATTCAAACTAATAAAAACCCGCCGCGAAAACCACGGCCAGGGGGAGTTACTTTAATTTGGGAAACGTTGATAGAAATGGCTTACACCAACGGCTCTATGATTTGGCCGCGACCCTTCACCCTCCCGCAAGGGAGGTGGGTTAGGGTGAGGAGGGCATGTTTGGGATTAAAGGCTTAACTACACCCCGTCGTCGTCCCACAAGTATTGCACTTGAGGCACGTCCCATTGCGCACCAGGGTCATATTCCCGCATTCGCCGCAGGCTTCGCCCTCATAGCCCTTCACCTTGGCTTCTTGAATTTGCGCCACGCGTGGATCTGGCGCCCCACCATAGGCGGTGCCTATTGCCACATCGGCGTGCGGTGTGGTGGCATAAGCCACGGCAACGTTTCCGCCACCGCTTGCTCCGGTGCTCACCATCGCCAGCGCACTCACCGCACGATCAGCCATGCCGCCTTTCAGCACCCGCAAATTCGCACCGCGCACATAGCCGGTGGAGGCCACTTTCTTCACCGCCTCCATCGTCTGGCGCGTGACTTGCGCGGCGGCGGAGGGCAGATCGCCCTCATCCGAGCCGCCGCCCATTGTGTCGGGCAGCAAATCGTGCGGCGTGGCATGGGCGAGATCATTGCGGCCGAGATAGGATACGGCCAGCTCGCGGAAGATATAATCGATCACCGATGTCGCCATCTTGATCGCCTCATTCCCCGTCACGCTGCCCGCCGGTTCAAAGCGGGTGAAGGTGAAGGCTTCAACATATTCTTCCAGCGGCACGCCATATTGCAGGCCGATAGAGACAGCAATGGCGAAATTGTTCATCAGCGAGCGGAAAGCCGCGCCTTCCTTGTGCATGTCGATAAAGATTTCACCGATCTTGCCGTCTTCATATTCGCCTGTGCGCAAATAAACCTTATGGCCGCCCACGGTGGCCTTTTGGGTGTAACCCTTGCGGCGATCAGGCAGTTTGGAGCGGCCAGCGGCGGTTACGCGTTCGATGATACGCTCCACCACCCGCTCGGTGATCATGGGGATGCGGGCGGCATTCGAGGCCTCCAGCAAATCATCCACCGCTTCCTGCGCGGCTTCGGGATCATCCTCAAACAATTGCGCCGCCAGCGGCTGGCTGAGCTTGGAGCCGTCGCGGTAGAGCGCATTCGCCTTGAGACCCAAGCGCCAGGACAGCATATAAGCCTCGCCGCAGCTTTCGATGCTGGCATCGTTGGGCATGTTGATGGTTTTCGAAATCGCGCCCGAGATGAAAGGCTGCGCGGCGGCCAGCATGCGGATATGGCTTTCAGCGGAGAGATAGCGCGTGCCGATGCGGCCGCAGGGCGAAGCGCAATCGAACACCGGCAGATGCTCGGCTTTCAGGTGAGGCGCGCCTTCCACCGTCATGGCGCCGCAGCAATAGGTGTTGGCGGCCTCCACATCAGCTTTCGTGAAGCCGAGATGCTCCAGAAGATCAAAGCTGAAATCATCAAGCTGCGCTTCCGTAATGCCCAGCACATCAACGCAGAACTCCGTCCCCAGCGTCCATTTGTTGAAGGCGAATTTGATGTCAAACGCGCTGGCCAGCCCGCCTTCCAAGGCGGCAATCGCCGTTTCGGTGAAGCCCTTTATGCGCAGGGCCGTATGATTGACCCCGGGCGCATCTTTCAGCGTGCCATGGCCGACGGCATAGCGTTCGATCTCGCCCATCTGCTGCGCGTTATAGCCTAGCTTCGTCAGCGCTTCCGGTACCAGACGGTTGACGATCTTGAAGTACCCGCCGCCCGCCAGCTTTTTGAATTTCACCAGCGCGAAATCCGGCTCGATGCCGGTGGTGTCGCAATCCATCACCAGGCCGATGGTGCCGGTGGGTGCGATCACTGTTGCTTGCGCATTGCGGTAGCCATAACGCTCGCCCAAGGCCAGGGCGCGGTCCCAGGCGGACTTGGCGGCTGCCGTGAGATTGGCGTCCGGGCAATCACCGGCGACGATCGGCACCGGCAATACGGATAGATCTTCATAGCCCCCCACTTCGCCATAAGCGGCGCGGCGGTGATTGCGGATGACGCGCAACATGGCTTCACGGTTAGGCTCATAGCCGGGGAACGGCCCCAGCTTTTCCGCCATCTCGGCGGAGGTGGCGTAGGAAATGCCGGTCATCACGGCGCTGATGGTGGCGCAGAGCGCGCGGCCCTGATCACTATCATAAGGAATCCCCGCCGCCATCAGTAAGCCGCCCAGATTGGCGAAGCCGAGGCCGAGGGTGCGGTAGCGGTAGGAAAGTTCGGCAATTTCCTTCGAGGGGAATTGCGCCATCAGCACGGAAATTTCCAGCACGACGGTCCACAGACGGCAGGCATGCTCAAACGCCGGGACATCAAAGCTGCCGTCGGCGTGGCGCAGCGTCAGCAGATTGATGGAAGCGAGGTTACAGGCCGTGTTGTCAAGGAACATATATTCCGAGCACGGGTTCGAGGCATTGATCCGCCCCGAGGCCGGACAAGTGTGCCATTCATTGATCGTGGTATCGAACTGCACGCCCGGATCGGCGCAGGCCCAGGCGGCGTAGGAGATTTTATCCCACAGCTCGCGCGCCTTCAGGCTTTTCGCCACCTTGCCGTCGGTGCGGCGGGTAAGTTCCCAATTGCCGTCATTCTTCACCGCCTCGATGAAGCTGTTGGAGACGCGCACGGAATTGTTGGAATTTTGGCCGGAGACGGTGAGATAGGCTTCCGAATCCCAATCCGTGTCATAGGTCTTGAAATCGATCGTGGTGAAGCCCTGGCGGGCGAATTGCAGCACGCGTTGAATATAGTTTTCCGGTATCATGGCGGCACGCGCAGCCTTGATCGCTGTTTTCAGCGGCTTGTTCTGACGCGGATCAAGCCGCGCCTCGCCCACAGCGCCGAAGCCTTCATTCACGGCAGCCATGATGGCATTCAAATGCTTATGCGCCATCTTCGAACCGGTGACGAGCGCCGCCACCTTTTGCTCTTCAATCACTTTCCAATCAATGAAAGCTTCGATGTCCGGGTGGTCCATATCCACCGACACCATCTTCGCCGCCCGCCGCGTGGTGCCGCCGGACTTGATGGCGCCCGCCGCGCGGTCGCCGATTTTCAAGAAGCTCATCAGGCCGGAGGAACGCCCGCCGCCCGACAGCTTTTCATTGTCGCCGCGCAGCTTCGAGAAATTTGAGCCGGTGCCGGAGCCATATTTGAACAGGCGCGCCTCACGCACCCAAAGGTCCATGATGCCGCCTTCATTCACCAGATCATCGCTGACGCCTTGGATAAAGCAGGCATGCGGCTGCGGGCGTTCATAGGCGGAATCGGAAGCGGTCAATTCACCCGTGACATGATCAACGTAATAATGACCCTGCGCAGGACCATTGATGCCATAAGCCCAATGCAGCCCCGTATTAAACCATTGCGGGCTGTTGGGCGCGGCCATTTGGCGGGCGAGCATGTGGCGATGTTCGTCAAAGAAGGCGCGGGCGTCTTCCTCACTGTCAAAATAACCGGCCTTCCAGCCCCAATAGGTCCAGGTGCCGGCCAGCCGGTCAAACACCTGCCGGGCAGTGGTTTCGCCGACGAGGCGTTTATCCTTGGGCAGCCGAGCCAAGGCTTTTTCGTCCGGCTCATGACGCCACAGCCAGGACGGCACTGAATTTTCTTCAACCTTGCGCAAGCGGGCGGGGATACCGGCTTTGCGAAAATATTTCTGGGCGATGATGTCGCACGCCACCTGGCTCCAATTGGTTGGAACCTCCATATCCTCCAACTGGAAGACAATCGACCCATCCGGATTCCGGATTTCGCTGGTCGTGGTCCGGAACGTAATGCCCTCATAAGCATCCTGGCCGACGGTCGTAAAACGGCGCTCTATACGCATCTTGACTCATCCCCTTGCACAGGCCTCACCACCACTACATTCATGGCAAATTTGGTGATCCCCGTTCCTTGCCCATTCTCGTCGCCAACCGCGAGACCATGTAGTTCATCGACGGTAGGCTACTAGATATGGGGGTTGCAAGAGAATGAAACAATGTATGCAGGCTATTGATAATGCCTTTTGAGGGATTACCTCGTTTTTGCAAAAATCAACCCCCTTTTATGGCCGCAACCAGAGACATAAAAAGCTCAGCTATTTTATTTAAAATTGAGGATTTGGCCGCCGCCGGCGGAGGGGTGAATAAGACTCGGACCGGCCGGGCGCCAGGATAGGGGAAATGTATGCAGAAAGATGAAAGGATGACCGCGCCAGGCGCAGCTCGATAGGAGCGAAACCTGGCCGGTCTCAATATCTGTGGCGATCGGAGGCCGAGATGGACAGAAATTGCTTAGCTAACTTCAACCCCTGCCCTTGATAATTTGATTTCATTTCTTGCCCATACAGTATCTCTGGCGCGGCAGCCATTCTTTCATACCGTAGCCATCCTACTGTTTGGCCATGCTCTAACAGAAACGGAACCTCATGAGAGCGAACCTCTAAAACACCTCTACTGCCACCGGCTTTATTGGTTTCTGCATTCCATCCAAAACCCGGATCAAAAAATCCCGCATAATGCACACGAAACTCCCCTGCCCGCGTGTCATAAGGCAACATTTCCGCAGCATATTCAGGTGGAACGGCAATAGCTTCCCTGGTCATTAAGATATAAAACGCATCTGGTTCCAGTATTAAGGATGATGTTTTGTGGTATTGAATTGGTTCCCAGAAATCCAAAGGATTATAGTCACGCCTCTCTAAATCGATACGATTGGCGTGCTTCCTTGCCTTGTATCCAATAATTTCCTGGTCCTTTTTGTCGCCTTGCAAATCAATGGTAAATGGAAGCATCCCTCTTTTGCTCGTATCATTATGATGCCTATCAACAATTTGTCTTTCTTCAATAAGCTTTTTCCACTCTTCCACCGTTATAGGTTTGGCATCTTCACCACGGCTGCGGCGAAACCGTAGTTGGTTCAAGCGCGTTCCTGTCTTCACCACTATACTGAAGCTGCGAGGAACCACTTCAATATAAAGATTTCCTTCATACCCACTCTCCACCTGGTCAAATAGAGTGGCCTTATCCGCAATCAAACGCGTTAAGATATCTAATCTGCCGGTAGAACTTTTAGGACTGGCAAATGCAGCAACTTCGCTTTTTAATTTTATGTTTTCCAATAATGGAATGACATAAACGCGGCCAACTTCCAAGACAGCGCCATTACGAAGATCAATTTTGAAGTCATCGAAATGTTCATCTAACTGATGCATTTTTTGGAGCACGGTATTACCAGCCCCCGGCAGAAAACTACTCCGGACAGGATAAGCGTAATGGCCAAGTCTTAAATCTATACTGGCGGGCTGAATTTGATCGAGTTCAATATTTGTAAGAATTTCTGTGGTCCCAATTTCCTTATTATCGAGCATTTCTTTGATTTTTTGGTAAGGAAATATCCCCGTATAGGGAGCATTTCTGGCCACGACGTCCTCACTCGTCGCTGAAGCCCCATCCTCTGTTAAGCTGTATTTCTGTGTGGAATGAACAGTCATCTAGTCTTTGTCCTTGAGACGCTCTTGATGACGCTTAATGAACACTTTTAGAACCTAAATTGGCGACTTAAAGGTTGGTCGGAGTGAGAGGATTCGAACCTCCGGCCCCTAGCTCCCGAAGCTAGTGCTCTACCAGGCTGAGCTACACTCCGTATCCCAGGGTCGGCGGGTTATAGCGGCATGCGGGGCGGGGCGCAAGCGTTACGGCGCACGCGGTTGGGGGGCCAATACGGTTAGATTTTTCATGGAACGCAGTTGTTCCGGAAGCTGGCTTGACTGTAATTTGATGAGACCAAAAGCTTCACAAAAACCCAGCGTGAGTTTTTGAATAACTGTTTCTGCCTCTTTATCTCCCTGTGCCGCATTAATACCGCCTGTTGTGGCACGAACTGTTTCAACCAATTGCTGAACTGCAACTTCTTGAGTACCTGTTACATTACCCACAGCCGCAAACCAAAATCCTGCTTCTGCGGTATTACCTCGCATTACCCCGATATTTTTTTCTTCAAAAATACCAGGGCCATCAATTCCATTCCCCCAAACCTGCCACATCCTTTTGAAATCTATTGTTGATACCATAGGAAAAGGAAGCACGCCAATCGTATCGATTTAGAGAGGCGTG
>Ga0206872_10083_pt1 | contig 28958 bp, 26 predicted proteins | sample Alteio_BWOrgCont_34_FD_152906 | JGI IMG/M metagenome (GOLD analysis project Ga0206872, IMG submission 152906) | Enriched cells from forest soil in Barre Woods Harvard Forest LTER site, Petersham, Massachusetts, United States -... | ecosystem: Environmental > Terrestrial > Soil > Temperate forest >... | reverse complement strand
CCTGCAAAGCGCGCGCGCCCCTGATCCGGGTCACGAAATATTTTGGGCCTTGAACGACATCTCTTTTGATATCAAACAAGGTGAGGTTGTTGGCATCATCGGTCGTAACGGTGCGGGGAAATCGACCCTGCTAAAAATCCTGAGCCGGATTACAGAGCCTAGTTCTGGCCGCGTTGAGATTGCCGGACGCGTTGCCAGCCTGCTCGAGGTCGGGACCGGTTTTCATCCAGAGTTGACCGGACGGGAAAACATCTATCTTAACGGTGCGATCCTCGGCATGAAGCGCGCCGAGATCAAAAGAAAGTTCGATGAAATCGTCGCCTTCGCCGAGGTCGAAAAATTCTTGGATACACCAGTCAAATTTTATTCGAGCGGAATGTACGTGCGCCTCGCATTTTCTGTCGCCGCACACCTGGAGCCGGAGATTCTCATTGTGGACGAGGTGCTGGCAGTCGGTGATGCCCAGTTTCAAAAGAAGTGCCTCGGGAAAATGCAGGACGTTTCGTCCAAGGAAGGACGCACCGTCATTTTTGTCAGTCATAATATGGGCACCGTCGCTGCCCTCTGCACCAAAGGTATCTACCTGAAGAACGGCCATATCGACTTTACCGGAAGCAGCCAGGAAACGATCGAACGCTATATCAACGACGGCAATCATGACCAGGGAGAACGTATCTGGCCGACAGTTACCGATGCCCCGGGCTCTGAAAAACTGCGCTTTCGGGCGATCCGAATCGTCTCGAACGGCAGGACCGCTTCTGAGGTGCCGATCGACAAGGAAATCCACGTTGAAATTGATTTTGTCAATCAAGTAGAGGGGACCCGGATATGCCCCAGTATTCATGTTTTTGACCACTTGGGAGTCACAGTCCTGGCCACCGCCAACTTTCCCTCGGCCAGCCTCAAGCCGGATCCTTGGTTTGACCTGCCTTGCCCGATAGGTCTCTACCGGACACGCTGCACTCTTCCGGCCAATTTTCTGAACGAGGGCAAGTATCGAATAAATGTTTATTTGCATACCAACGTCACGCACGTCGAAGCCAGCGTGGAGGATGCCGTTGCCTTTACGGTTCAAGAAACCGGAGAAATGCGGCGGGAATATTCCGGACCTTGGATTGGAACTGTTCGCGTTCGGCTAGGCTGGCAAACGGAACCATTGGGAGTGCGCCTTAACTCCGGGAAGGAATTTTAAATGTCCTCCGCCCCCTATCTTTCCGTCTGTATCCCAACTTATAACCGACCTGCAAAACTTAGACAATTAGTAGAAGCTCTGTTAGCCCAGCTAACCTCTGAGTGCGAGCTGGTTATTCTCGACAATTGTTCGGAACCGGATGCCGGGGAGGGCCTACAGGATTTGCTCGTTGATTTTAAAGTTTGCCCCGTGAGAGTCATTCGAAATGCGGCCAACGTCGGCGGCAATGCCAACATCCTGCGCTGCTTTGAAATGGCCCAGGGCGAATGGGTCTGGGTCACCGGTGACGACGATCTTCCGGAAAATCATGCCGTGGCTTCCCTACTGGCAGAATCGCGATCAAACTCGGAGGCCGTCTTTATTAATTTTGCATCAAACATCCTCGATCTGAGAGGTCCTTTACGGGAAAAAACGGTCCGTGCGGAGGGGCTCGCTGGATTAATTGAGGCTGTGGATAATTTTTCCAATCTCCTGTTCGTTTCCGCGGGAATTTATCGTCGAAAAGTCCTTATTGGACATTTGCGCCAAGCTTACGCGTATATCGATACCTGCGGACCTCATCTCGCCCTGGTGTTTCTCTCTCTCCTCAACAATGGAGGCATCACTCTACTCAGTCATCGTCGGACGATCCATTGTGAAATTTCCCATGAGGGAGGCAAGTGGGATCCCCATGTCGTTCATAAAAAACTTCAACACCTTTTGGATCTAATTTCCTCCGTGGAACTTCGCGAGACTTGGTTTCGCAAAGTCAAACTTTCCTGTCCACCGCCGCAACGGACATTCCTGTCTTTATTCAAATATCTGGTTTCACAGAAAGGCAATTTGGAATCGATTCGGGATCAGTTGGAACTGGCCTCTTATCTCGCCTCAATGGTGCCGAGTTACCGGTGGCGCGCCGGAGGCATCTGGCTTACCGCCTACATGACTTCAATCCTATGGCCTCCCTTTTACCTGGCGTGGTCGATGATACCCAACGACCACGCTGCCAGCCTCGCCAACTACGGTAAGGAAAGTGATTTCATGCGTCGTTTTTTAGATGATAACCGGGTCTGAATTCCAAGGGCCCGATGAACATCCTGCATCTGAATCAATCCGATATCGCCGGTGGGGCGGCGATCGCGGCCTATCGCCTTCATCAAGGACTGCGAAAAGTCGGAGTGGATTCGAGACTGTTGGTGCCGGATGCCGTATTAAATGAAGAAACGACGACAGTGCTAGCTCCCATGTCCCTAGCGGAACGGGCGCTTTTTAAGCTGACATTCGAGCTCCTGCCCCATAATACGAATCTCCTGCGAAGCTGGAAAATCCTGAAGACCCCGGACTATCAAAAAGCGGATGTGGTCCATTTTCACAATCTGCATACCGGGCTTTATTTTAATTATCTCACAATCCCTCGCATTACGCGTGAAAAGCCGGTGGTATTCACCCTGCACGACATGTGGGGTTTCACCGGCCATTGCACCTACAGCTATGATTGCGAACGATGGCTGCAGGGCTGCGGACATTGTCCTTATCCCGAGACCTATCCAGCCGTGCAGTGGGACAACACCGCGATTGAATGGTGGTTAAAGAAACAAGTCTATGGCAGGTCGAAGCTGACCATCGTCACGCCCAGTCAATGGCTCTCTAACCTGGCGCAGAAAAGCATCCTTGGACAATTTCCCATCCGCACCATCCCCTATGGAATCGACACGGATGTCTATCGTCCCATGGATAAGGCAAAATCCCGACTTCATTTGGGCCTGCCCCAAGAAAAGACCGTGTTGATGTTTGCCTGCGCTGATTTAAACGACTCCCGAAAAGGCATGGATTTTTTGGTGCAGGTGCTGAAGTCATTACCGGAAGAAATAAAGAAAAACACTGTCCTTCTGGCCATGGGCCGTGGAGGCTCTTCGCTGTCAGAAATCACGGGCATTCCAACCATTCAAGCGGGGTATGTGGAAAGCGAAGAAGAAAAGGCCGGGTGTTATTCCGCCGCCGATATTTTCATCTCGACCACACGAGCCGACAACCTGCCGCTGGTCCTCCAAGAAAGTCTGGCCTGCGGCACTCCGATGCTTGCCACGCGGGTTGGCGGATGCACCGACGTAGTTCGCGAAGGTGTAACCGGTTTTACGGCGGCCTCGGATGATTTGAACGGGATGACACATTTGCTGATTGAACTAATCTCAAACGTGGCTCATCGCCAGGAAATGGCGGTGCGATGTAGACAAGTGGCGATCAATGAATATGCAATGAAGACGATTGCGCAAAAGTACGCAACCCTGTACGAGAGTTTGATTCCGCTCCGATGAAATCCCCTCTGCCCAAAATCAGCATCATCATGCCCTCCTTCAACCAGGGCAGATATCTGGAGGCAGCCATCCAGTCCATCCTTTCCCAGAGCTACCCAAACAAGGAATTGATCCTGATCGATGGCGGTAGCACGGACCAATCCGTCGAGATCATCCAACGATATCAGTCTAAACTGGCCTACTCGATCAGCGAACCCGATCGTGGGCAGACCCATGCCTTGAATAAGGCAATGGCTCACGTCACAGGCGAGATCATTGGCTGGTTGAATAGTGACGATTTCTATTTGCCCGGAGCGTTTGACCGCATCGTGAAAGCCTTTCGTCACAACGCCGACGCGATTCTCGTCCACGGTGACCGTGTCATGATTGATAGCAATGGTCATGTCTCAGGTTGGAGCAATCTGCCCGCCTTTGACCCGGCGACCTCCGGCTTCATCGTATGCTCCGACACGGCCTTTTGGCGAAAAACAGATTGCGAAGGTGTTCACTTTAATGAAAGCCTTCGCTTTGCCATGGACCTGGATTATTTCAGCCGCCTTTATCGCCGGGGCCGCTTTGTAAAATTGAATAGTTATCTCGGCGCTTTTCGTTGTCATTCCGAGAGCAAAAGCGCAACGATCGAGGACGTCGGCCTCATCGAAGCAGAAAGACAGTGGAAATCGATTTTCCCGGAACATCCAAATGGCTGGCGTAACGGACCGAAGATCAACAAGGGAAAACATCTTTTGAGACTTCTCCAGCATCCCATCTTGATCGCTTTTCCCTATCTTTATCGCAGGTTTTACCTGGGATTAAGAGGCATGGCCACCGGAGCCCCACGATGAACCTTAGAAACATCGCTTCCGAATTTCGCCTTTACCTGACGAATTATTGGATAGCCGCCGTGCCTTCTCATACGCTACGACTTTTTTATTATCGTCGCGTCATGCGTCTGGAAATCGGCCCCGGGAGCACTATTTTCATGGGATGCTGGCTGGATACGCCCGGCGGAATCGTCATTGGAAAAAACACGACGATCAACCAGCGATGCCGACTCGATAGCCGGGGCGGAATCCGAATGGGGAATTATGTGTCCATCTCCGCTGGCGTCACCATCCTGACCGCCGATCATGATCCCGGCAGCCCGGATTTTTCCGGACGACACGCCGAGGTTGTCATCGACGACCATTGTTTTATCGGCACGGGGGCCTTGATTCTCAAGGGAGTTCATTTGGGGACCGGAGCGATGGTCGGAGCGGGCAGCGTCGTGACCCGGGACATTCCATCCGGTGAAGTCTGGGCGGGCAATCCGGCCAGAAAAATCCGGGAGAGGCTGATCGAGAATTATCATGAGACTCCTCCCTATCGAAGGCTGTTTCAGTAACGCATGGCTTTTTCGGATACTCCCTGAACCCCGGCCATGGTGATCTTATTTTTGACCAGCGGACTTGAGCCGGGAAAAGACGGGGTGGGTGACTATACCCGGCAAATGGCCGCCGAATGCATTCGGCAGAAACATTCCTGCTACCTGCTGGCGCTGAACGATGCTTATGTCTCGTATCCGGTCGAGTCAACTGACTTCGTCGATGGCATCCCCATTCTGATCCTGCGCCTGCCCAGTTGCATGGCCTGGCAGGAGAGGGTCCGATTGGCCGTCGAATTTCGGGCACGGTGGCCCATCGACTGGATCAGCCTGCAATTTGTCTGTTATGGATTCAATCGCAGGGGCGTTGTCTGGAACATGGCGCGTTATTTTAAACCCATCGTGGCGGGAAATCCCCTTCACATCATGTTTCACGAAACGTGGATTGGCGTGGAAAAATCGCCTTCCGTCAAAGAATTCATCGTTGGACGAATCCAGCGTTTCTATATTCATAAGCTGCTTTCCCAGCTCAAGCCCCGCCTGGTCACGACGTCCAACTTGTTCTACGCTTCGCTGCTCCAGGGTATCGGAATCGACGCCATCGAAACTCCTCTTTTCGGCAATATTCCGGTATTTCCTCCCGAGACCGAGCTCCATATCCCTGAAGCGCTCAGCCGGGCCGGGGTCTGCGATGCACAGGGCTTGCATCCAGGTCGCAGGATCGGTCTTTTTTTTGGCGCGATTCATCCCGGTTCAAAAGTGGAGAACTTCATGGGCATCCTGGCTTCCGCCCCGAAAAAAACCGGATATCGCGGCTGCCTGATCAGCGCCGGTCGCAAGGGCCACATCGGAGAAGCTATCTGGAAGAAACTAGAGAACGAATATGGTCACATCATCGACTTTATTTCCCTCGGCGAATGCACTCCGCGACAAATAGCGACACTGATGCAGATCGCCGACTTCGGCTTGATCAGCACTCCCTGGCACCTTATTGGGAAAAGCAGTTCAACCACGACCATGTTCGATCATGGCCTCCCGGTGATTGTGACAAACGATGATTTTCAGCCAGTTGTTGCTTCCGCCCGACCGGATGATCCCTTGCTCCATCGCTGCGATGCATCCCTGGAAGCTAAATTATGGGCGGGCTTTACCCGGCGCCCGGCGCGGCATCGCGTCGGCGATGCGGTGGAAAGCTGGATCGGTCAGCTAATGAAATCAGCTTCCTCAGAGGCAATCAAAGGTAAATTCTAGCCGGAAACCATCGGCCCCTGGTCGAAATGAATTACCGTTTCCCGGTCATTTGACTGAAGAGCAGTAAATAGCGCCCAGCCACCTCGGACGGTGCAAAAGGAGCGAGGTGCGCTTGCGCATGTTTCTGCAAATCTTCCCGAAAATGGGGCTGGATAAGACCCTTCTCGATCGCATCCGCCAGGGCCATGCTGTTGCCCGGTTCAAACGTAATGCCGCATGGGCCGACTGCTTCCGGCAAACCCCCGTTATGGGAGACGATGACCGCGCAGCCGCAGGCAATACCCTCGAGTGCCACCAAACCGAAGGGCTCGGACCAGTAGGAGGGAACGAGCATGATCTGATGGGCGTTTACGGATCGCGCAAGTTCCTCACCCTTTTGAGGGCCGACAAATTCGACTTGATGAGCAACTTGAAACTCTTCCGCCATGCTGCGCAAGGAGTCCAGGCTCGGTCCGGAACCGATAATGGTCAGACGGGGAGCCAAGCCCCGTCGACGCAATTCCACCAGCGCTTTAAGGATAAGATCGATCCCTTTATCGGAAACAAGCCTGCCCAGAAAAAGGAGTTCGCGATCCCGTTTGATGCCGGGGATCACCCTGAAAGTTTTCGGCGAATAGGGATTCCCCAAAACAACCGAGGAAACGGGAAGGGCATCGGCAATCGGTCGACTGATGGAGGCATTGGCGGCGAAGCGCAGGAGGAATTTCTTCAGGATCGGACGCCAATCGCGCTCCGCTTCGTGACCGATCCAGGTGTGATGGGCAATGACCCATGGGCGGGAAATGAAAAGCAGCGGCCATGAAAGCTCCAGGCTGATGTTGTTTTGAAAAAAAACGTCACACCAGCGGGTCAGCTCCAGCATCTTTGCTGGCCCTGGTTTTCGCACCACCTCGTAGGGCCTGGAAACATCGTCGGTTTCCATGGTTTTTGTGACCAGTTTCACCTCGTGGCCCGCCTGGATGAACTCGGGTATGAGCAGCGCCGTAACGGTTTCGATGCCACCCAAACTCGGCGCGAATACGTATGAAGTAACCAGTATTTTCAAGGGCGATCTGGATTGAATTCGGGACGACGACCGATTTCTTTGGCAGGATTTCCGGCGACAATCACCCCCGCAGCCACGTCCCGCGTCACCACCGCGCAAGCCCCCACGATGGCGCCCTCACCCACCACGACCCCCGGCATGATGAAGGCCCGCGCGCTGATAAAGGCATGAGGCCCGATCGTGATTTTGGCCACACGCAGATGCAGCGCCGGATGGTCAAAATCATGCGTCCCCGTGCAAAGATAGGCTTCCTGGGCCACGGTCGATCCCTCTGCGAGCTCAATTTCTCCCAGACTATAGGCGTTGGCGCGGTCCCCAAGACAACTGCGGTCACGAAGCGTAAGGTTCCACGGAATCTGGATTCGGGCATTCTGGTGGACGAAGGGCCGCCCTTCGACGGTCGCTCCGAAACATTTCAACCAGAAGAGCCTCCATCCGTTGAACGGCTTCGGAGTCCAGGCGCAGAAGAGCGCCCAGATCAACTCCCAAGCAAACCTTCCCGCCTTTTCACGCAATGAGAATGGCGAAACATAAGCCGATTCCTGTTCGTAGGTTTTAAAGTCGTTCATCCGGCTCCCATGGGGATGGCTCATGCTTAGCCCCTTCCCTGGTACTTCACAAGCGCCAGACTGATCGCCCTCGATGCGGCAAGATTGCTTTTTTTCAGAATTTCTACAAAACAAGCTCACAACACCGATTCCGTTGCCACCATCAGCCAACACGCTTACGATTTTATCCCATGTCTTCTTCCGAAATCCACAGGCACCGACGCAACCCATGGGCCCACGTTGCGCGCGTCCGTTTCTTTTGGTTACTGCTTTTACTGATCGGGTTTATCCTCGCTGTTCCCGCGTTTCCAACCTCATCACGGGGACAATGGGAGATCATGATCCTGGGGTTGATCAATTTTTTTGCGGCCATTTTCGTTTCGCAGGGCATGACCCGCATGTGGGCAATCGGGATTCTTGCCGCGGCACTGCTTTTTACGGGCGGCTATTATATTTTCGACGGCGACCCTGCCTCAATGCTCGTGGTCATTCTATCGATTCTACTTGTCACCCTGGCTTATACGGCCACTTGCGTCCTGTCCTTTGTTCTCGATGAAGGAGTCGTCGGAATCGAACACATCTTCGGTGCGATCTGCGCCTATATCTTGATCGCGATGGCTTTTGGCACCCTGTATTTCATTCTCGAACTTGAGCAACCTGGATCGTTTAACGGCGTGCACGTGGTACTTCACACCGGTGAACGCCCATGGTGGCAGTTCTTCTATTTCAGCTTCACCACGCTTTCCACGGTGGGCTATGGAGATATCGTTCCCGCCACAGCGCGCGCGCGTTCGTTTGTCATTATCGAGCAATTACTCGCGATCTTTTACGTGGCAATCCTGATCTCCCGCCTCACCGGCATGTACACCCCCATCAGCAAGCAGCGTTGATTTTTATCAAGGCCCCGAGGAGTTCGATTTCAACTTGGTAACGACGGTGAAATCATCGAGCAAAAAGGTGTTCGCATCCGAACGAATCGCAAAACGGGTTGGCGACAAGGTCGAGGGAGGCAGGAGATCCGAACTCTGGAAAACCCACTTCTTGCCATCAATGGCCAGGGAAAGATTCAAGGCCCCATCCGTATTGGTCAGGATGATCGTCGCGGTGTGCTTGGCCGTATCGTTCAGGCTGTAAGCCGCACTGCTTTGATTCATGACGTTCGTGTCCTGGCCGCTCAATACTTTTTGTCCAGGCCCACCGGACTCCTTGACTAGCGAGGCGGGAATCGGATACGGCCCCGTGCTGATGTTCCAGCGATAACCAGTCCCAGAGGCAAAAAACCAGGGGTCATTAGGATCTCCGCCTTCAAACAGTCCCAATTTGAATCCGTGATCCGTGGTCGCGATCGGTCCCGCCAGGCGAAAACTAAAATTCACCGTGATGCTATCGCCGGGTCCGGTCAACGTCGCGAAGGGAAGTATCCCGACAATTTTTCGCCCACTGATGGCCTTGCCGCTGCCGAGGACCGGATCGGTTACCACCTGAATTTTGCCGTTGCTGGTGGATGCCCACGATACGTGTCCGTCAAAAGTCCCTGTCACCGATTGCGTGCCATCGGCCTGGACCAGGCCGGGAAGCAGAAGAAATAACCAAAGCCATGTTTTCACGGCATCAGGTTATCCAGCATCCTCCCCTTTCAGCAAGAAGAGCCTCTATTGAGAATAGTCGGACTTCTCCTTGGGCGGAGCACTCCATCCATGATACGAACTGTCGCCGCCCGAATCGTCCAGGGTCTTCCTCGTGTAATCCAAGTCACTGTCTGAGGTGGCGCACCCCGACGGGCCCAAAACAAAAGCGACGAGCAGAAGGAGTTTCACAAAATTCAGCAAGGAATTCATAAATTTGAAAAGAAAGGCCGTTTGAGTCATTTTTGCCGCCCGGTGACGGACATCTCGATTAAAACCTATTTTCACGCATTTGAATAGCCTTGGCGCTTTCGGGTCTATGTTCCGATTTTAACCTGCACTTTAGTGATTCCGTCCGATCGATACCTGAGGTTAATTTAATCGTTCAAGATTGACACCGTGTAGCTACACGGTATTGGTTTTGTCATGAACAAGTTCCTCGTAGCTTACGGAACATATGAAGGCGATCACTTAAACCGCGTCTCTTTTCCCTTGGGCGGCATCGGCTCGGGCATGATCTGCATCGGAGGGGCCGGGGCATTTGCCTCGGTTTCATTGCAGCATCAACCCAACATTCTCAATGAACCCATTCTTTTTTCCGCGATCTCCGTCCGGCAGGGCGATGGCAAACCGAATGTGGCGCGGGTGCTCGAGGGGCCCGTCTCCGAATGGAAGATTTTCGGGCTTGAGGGCGCAGGCAGCGGTTCCGGCGGCAAGACGTTCGGACTTCCACGCTTTCAGGCTGCGAAATTTTCAACCCGCTTCCCCTTCGCGGACATCAGTTTGTCCGATTCCCTTATTCCGCTGGAGGTAAAAATCACCGGATGGAGCCCGTTCATTCCCGGTGAGGCGGACAATTCGAGCCTGCCCGTCGCAGGAGTCGAATATCATTTTTCCAATCCGACCGACAAGATCATCAAGGCGACCTACTCGTTTCACGCGGAGAATTTTCTAACGATGGGCCCGGACAAAACCAACCGCGTATCTCGAAGCAAACATGGATTCTGCCTCGAACAAAGGGCTCATCATGACAGGCCATGGACCGCAGGCTATTTCAACGCATGGATTGATGACGAGGCGGCCACCGTCAACCCGGCCTGGTTTCGCGGCGGCTGGTTTGACTCGAAGACGATGGTCTGGAAATCGATCCAGAACGGAGAGATGATCGATCAGCCAGCCTTCACCGAAGGTGATTCGAGCAAGGGGGGAAGCCTCTATCTGCCGATCAAACTGGCGCCAGGCGAAAAGAAAACGGTGACGCTCAAATGGGCGTGGTATATCCCGAACTCAAACTTGGAGGAATGGAATACGCAGGGGCAGCGGCATCGCCCCTGGTATGCGAGCGCGTTTTCGAGCATCAACGCGGTGGAGACTTTTTGGCGTGAGAAATACGCGGAGCTAAAAAAGAAGACCCAGGTTTTCTCCGATGCTTTTTTCGATTCGACTCTGCCACCTGAAGTCATCGATGCGGTCGCAGCCAACCTGACCATCCTGAAATCGCCGACTGTCCTGCGCGAATTCAGTGGAAGGCTTTGGGCGTGGGAAGGCTGTCACGATACGCAAGGGTCCTGCCATGGTACCTGCACTCACGTCTGGAATTACGCGCAGGCGCTGCCCCATCTTTTTCCCGAACTGGAAAGAAGCCTGCGCCAGACCGAATTTTTTGACAACCAGGACGAGCACGGGCACCAGAATTTCCGTTCCACGCTGCCGACCGGACCTCACTGTGAACATACGGCCTTTGCCGCTGCGGATGGTCAACCCGGTGGCATCATCAAGGTCTACCGCGATTGGAGAATCAGCGGCGATCTGGCCTGGCTCCGGCAGTTGTGGCCCCAGGTCAAGAAGAGCCTCGACTACTGCATCGAGACCTGGGATCCCACGCATCTCGGCGTATTTGAAGAGCCGCACCACAACACCTACGACATTGAGTTTTGGGGCCCGGACGGCATGTGCACCAGTTTTTATCTCGGTGCATTGAAAGCGGCGATTGAGATGGGAAAAGCCCTCGGCGAAGAAACGCCTCTCTACAATCAGTTGCTCAAGACCGGACGAACTTTCCTCGAAGACAAGCTGTTCAACGGCGAATATTTTTATCAACAAATCAAAACGGAGGGGCTGCGATCCAGCGATCTTCAACCGATGATTCATTTCGTTGCTTCGCCGGAAGCGGACGCCTTGATCGCCAAGGAAGGCCCCAAATATCAGTACGGCGACGGCTGCCTGGCCGATGGCATTATCGGCGGATGGATGGGCTGGGCGGCGGGCCTGGAATCTTTTCTCGATGAAGAAAAAGTGGGAAAGCATCTGGCCTCGGTCTTCAAATATAATTTCAAGGAAGACCTTTTCGAACATGCGAATCCGCAGCGCAGCACCTATGCGCTGGGGCACGAGCCGGGCTTGCTGCTTTGCACCTGGCCGCGCGGAGGAAGGCTCTCGCTGCCGATGGTCTATTCCGAGGAGGTCTGGACCGGCATTGAGTATCAAGTCGCGGCGCACCTGATTTCCCTCGGCGATGTGGAGAAAGGTCTCACGATTGTCCGGGGCGTGCGGGCCCGCTACGACGGAAAACTTCGCAATCCCTTCAACGAATTCGAATGCGGTCACTGGTATGCGCGGGCGATGGCTTCCTACTCGCTCTTACAGGCGCTCTCTGGAGCGCGTTATGATGCCGTGGAAAAAACGCTGCATCTCGAACCGAAAATCAAAGGCGATTTCCGAAGCTTCCTTTCGACGGCTACCGGCTTCGGCACAGTCGGCGTAAAGGACGGCAAGCCGTTTCTCGACGTGAAGGCGGGCCAGATCGAAGTGAAGCAGATCGACTATAAAGCGGTATGATCTCATCGCTCGAACTGGCGCGGCAATGCGGCATTTCCCAAGGCACGGTGGATCGTGCCCTGCATAATCGCCCCGGGATCAGCGCCAAGACACGGGAGAAAGTCCTGCGCATGGCGAAGCGGAACGGCTATCGTCCGCACCCGGCCGCACGTGAGTTACTGACCGGCCAAAGTCTCACCGTCGGTGCGATTCTGCCGACGGTGAACAACGTCTTTTTCATGGACCTGTTCAACGAACTGGCTCGTGCTTTGGCAAAACAAAACCTGCGATTGCAACTAACGCCGGTGGAAAATCGCGACGCCTTTCTGGAGATGCTGGAGGATTTTACCGCCCGGCGTTATCGGCTCGCCGTGGTGATTCCGCCGGAGGACAATATCGCCGTGCCCCGGGCCATTACCGTGGGCATTCCGTTGATCTCTCTCTTCAGTCCTTGTCGCGGTTCTGGCATTCGGTTTCTTTCTGCTGATGAGGAAGAGACTGGGCGTGATGCCGTTCGCTATCTTCACCGGCGAGGCCATCAGCGCATCCTGCATCTGACCTACGCACGACGGGCTTATGCCATCGCCGCGCGTGCACAGGGTTACAAAGAGCAGTGCGAGGAACTCGATCTAACTTCAAAAGTCTTGTTAAACGTCGATGCGATAAATCTGCGCGAAGCCTTGCAGCGATACCGTCCCACCGCGCTCTTTTGCCACAATGACTGGATGGCGCTACGGACGATGGTGCTGCTTTCCGAAATCGGCCTGCGCGTTCCCGAGGACATTTCGGTCCTGGGCGTTGATAACAGTCCGACACTCGCAGCGCTTCAGCCGGGACTTACCACCCTGGCATATCCCCTTGCGAGCATCGTCGATACGATCATGCTCATTTTGGCAGAAAAACCTTCTCGTTTGAATTTGGTACGATACTTATTAGTGGAACGTTCCACCGTTCGAAAACTGACGGGCCAACCTCGACGCGAAAAGAAAAGTCATGACCAAAAAATCCAAACCCACCGTGAAAGCTAAATCGAAAGCAAAGACCCTTTATTTGGTGGCCAGCGGCGATCTCCGGCTGAGCGCAAACCAAACCTGTCAGCAGGCGCAGGCAGACCTGGAAGAAAAAGTCACCGCGGCAATTGAGGCGGAAGGCTTCGCCGTGAAACGAGCTCACGCCTATGATCGCGCCAAGGGACATGGTTTCATCGACAGCCAGCATCTGGGCATGGAAGTCTTTCGCGGCATTCCGAAGGACGCGCCCGTCGTGGTCGCGGAAGCGGTCTGGCAATACAGCCATCATGTTCTGGCCGGTTTGTCCGCGCATCGGGGACCGATCCTGACCGTGGCTAACTGGAGCGGCACGTGGCCCGGTCTCGTTGGCATGTTGAATCTCAACGGCTCCTTGACCAAGGCGGGGGTCGTCTATAGCACGCTCTGGAGCGAGGATTTCACCGATGCCTATTTCCTGAAGGGCTTGCGCTTCTGGTTGAGCACCGGAAAAATCAAGCACGACACCTCCCATGTGAAGGCCTGGAAAAAAGTGAAAGCCCCCAGCGCGGTCGCCAATCTCGGCACCCGCTTTGCGAAGGAGTTTCGTGATCGCCAGCAAATCCTCGGTATTTTCGACGAGGGCTGCATGGGCATGTACAATGCCATCATTCCTGACGAGCTCCTGCACCGGACAGGTGTCTTCAAGGAACGACTCAGCCAATCCGCTCTTTACGCCAAGACTCTGACGGTCACCGACGAGGAAGCGCGCGCGGTCTATAAATGGTACCTCGACCAAGGGCTCAAGTTTAAGTTCGGTGCCAAAGAGGAAACGGACCTGACCGAGCGTCAGGTCCTGGAGCAATGCAAAACGTACATCGCCGCAGTTCGGATCGCCGATGAGTTTGGATGCGCCGCGATCGGCATCCAGTACCAGCAGGGCTTGAAGGATCTGCTTCCCGCCTCGGACTTGGTCGAAGGCACGCTCAACAACGTCAAACGGCCCCCCGTCTATCGCGAGGGAACACAGGTGGAGTTGTTCAAGGACGAAGCATTGCCCCACTTCAACGAAGTGGATGAATGCGCCGGCCTCGACGGACTGGTCACCTATAAACTGTGGCGACAGCTCGGGTTCCAGCCCGAAAACACCCTCCACGACATCCGGTGGGCTCGCCATTATAAAGGCGCGAAATTAAATGCTTATGTCTGGGTCTTTGAGATTTCCGGGGCAGTTCCCCCGGCACATTTTGCCCAGGGATGGCGCGATGCGGTCAGCGAACGGCAGCCCCCGATGTACTTTCGATTGGGTGGCGGGACACTCAAGGGTATCAGCAAACCGGGCTGGGTGGTCTGGAGTCGGGTCTTCATCGCGGACGGAGGACTTCATTACGACACAGGCCTCGCCGAAGTCGTGACTCTACCACCGGAAGAAACCGAAGACCGCCTCCGTTTGACGACCTCGCAGTGGCCAATCATGCATGCCGTGCTACAGGGAATTACCCGAGATCAGATGATGGCGCGACACAAGGCCAATCACATTCAGGTCGTTTATGCCCCGGACCGGGCGGGTGCTCGCAAGGGTCTCTATGCCAAAGCCGCCGCGATGAACGAACTGGGCCTGAAGGTTTCCATCTGCGGGAACGTCTAGAGGTTTCCGAGGGGGGGAAGCGCGCAGGACTGGCGCTTTAGGAAAGAGAGTTGAGAGAATGGAACTTCTCAAGTCTCTGAGCCAACATGAGAAACTAGTGGCTGCTTTGCGAATACGCGAGCTGACTGCTGATCGTCGTGAACACCCCCTTGACCTGGTTGCCCAAGGCAATCAGGACCGAGATGGCGACCACGGAAATGAAGGCGAGAATCAAGGCGTACTCCACGAGAGTTTGGCCTTTCTTGCTCTTCATACGGCGCAGCGCAGCTTTGGCGCTAGTAATAACTTTGTTAATCATTGTTTTTTCACCTCCTCTCTATAAAAAAATCGTCAAAATTTCAGGTCGTTTGCGCGTTAAAACGCCGTATGTGATCCAGATCCAATCACTTGAATTTTTAGAGCACAGGATGTGCCTTAACACGGGATATTTTAGTCATGCGCACCAAAATAGGGTGGTGGTACGGTCTCACTTTATTTTGAACACACAACTTCAATAAGCACACTTGTCGTGGATCAAGACAGTCCGTTTCAGACAGAGTCTCTATTTGCGGACACTACCCTTTACAAGTGTAAAGGGTATAGCGCCTTTATTTCGTCTGAAGACTTTCGGGTGTGTACTGCATCACCTCAATGGCGTTTCCATCGGGATCGCCGATCCACATTTGGAGTGAGCCGTCCATTCCCTTCATGATCTCGCTGGATTTGAGTCCCTTCTCGAGCCACTTGGCCTTGAGTTGGACAAGATCAGGCGATTCCATACAAAAATGTCCGTAGTGCATGGCCTTGGCTCGTTCCAGTGGGTCGGCAGGATGTTTCCATTGCTTGGCCGCGAGTTGGTGATCGAATATCTCGAGAAACGTCCGGTTACCGAGATCGAAATAATAACCGAAGGGAGTTCCCGCATCGTTCTTTAAATCGAACTTGATCGGGAGGCCAAGAACATCCCGGTAAAAGGTCACCATTTCCTTCAGCTTGTCGGTCTTGAGACAAAGGTGCGCCAGGCGAGTGATGAGAGGAAATTCGGGAGTCTTGTTTTTTGCTTCGACGGAAAGATCGCTCATGGAGATAGCTTAGATCGCGGCGTTAAAGGAGAGCAAGAGCGGGTTGCGCCTGGAAGATGCACCCGCTGCCATTTTAAGTCTGAGGAAAAAACGAGGGAGCCGTATCCGAACCGAAGTTCCCGGGATCAATCCGACCGGCAATGATCGTGACTGGAGTTCCGGCCGGCGTATGGGTAAAGAGTTCCTTCGCCATCCCCATCGGCAGCCGAATACAACCATGCGATGCGGCGTAACCAGGAAGATTGCCCGCATGGAAGCCCACGCCATCGTCGGTCAATCGCATGAAATAGGGCATCGGTGCGTTGTTATATTTATTGGAGAAATGATCGATGTGTTTTTGCGTGATCTTGAACGTGCCCAAGGGCGTATCGTGTCCCGTCTTACCTGTGGAAACATTGCTCCACGCGACGAGTTGATCGTCGTGATAGGCGTAAAGCCGCTGTTCCGCGATGGAGAGCACGATATGAGTGACGCTTTCTCCTTGTTGCTTTGAGTTCTCCGAGGTGCAGATAAAATAATATTTTGCGTAATCCTGGGCGGGCGCTTGAGACGCGGACTTGGGACGCGGATTTCCCATCTTGCTGTTGTGGGGGCTGTCGATATTTGCAGCCGCCTTGAACGTCGTACTTAGGAATAGAGCAAGGAAGAGACGGGGAAATATCCGTGAGATGCTCATTTTACGATTTAAGTTTCCGAATGACGACCTAGCGCCGGAATCCACCGCCGTCACGGCTACCACCACCGCCGCGCTCGTTCTGGAAACGATCATTCCCCATGCGCTGGCTGCTCTCCTGACGATCCATGTCCTGGGATTGCGCATGCGAGGCGTTATTCCAGCCACCCTGCTTGTTCTGCTGCTGCCAACCGCCGTTTGAGGAGTGTTGGTACACATTGCCGTTCTTGTCGCTGTAGACGTTGCCATTGTGCTCGACGGCAGTATTACCGGTGTTGCTGTTGTGAACGTATGCCGTGTTACCGCTGTGCTGGTCGCCGGTATTGACGTTGCCAGTGGTGGTCTTCACACCGCCTGCGGAAATTCCCGTAGTTGGATTATTGTACGTGCCACCTTTGCCAGCGGCATAACCGCCCTGGCCATTGGTGACAGCGCCTTCTTTGCCGTATGCAGTCGCACCATTCGCCGGAATGTAACTGGAACCTTCGCGTCCCGCACCGGAGGCACCGGTCTGGTAATTGTGGAAAGAACCGCTTTGACCCTGATAATAGTGGCCATTGTAAGGGTTGTATCCGGCGGTCGAACGGCTGGACCAGGCGGTTCCGTTGCTATAGCCGTAGCTGTGATTCACGGTGCCCGTGCCCCAGTGATTATAGACGTTGGTGTTGTTGACATTGACGTTATAGGTATTTCCCCAGCCACTGCAATAAGGTCCCCAATAAGGATGCGCGCAGGCACCCCAGATGGCCGCGGCAGCAAAGCCAAAGGCAAAACCGGTGGCCGCGCCTGCCGCGAAACTGGCTCCATAACCATAAGTAGCCGGTTGGGCGACATAGACCGGCCCTGCAATATAAGGCGGGTAGTAGTAACCCGTGCCGTAGACGACAGTACCGTCCGGTGCCACGACCACGCCCATGTAACCAGGCGTGTAGCCGACATAAACAACATCCGGCGTGCTGCCGTAAACGCGAACATAAGTGACGTAATGAATCGGGCAACTCACCGGGATCGTATAGATGATCGACGGAACACTCGTGGCGACGACCCAGGGGCCGACAGGCGAAGTGGCGTCAAACCAGATGCCGTTCTGGCAGGCAAAATAGGTCTTTGGATCGACCTGAATCACCGGAACCGAGGTGTTGACGGCGTACTGCAGCGGCGTGTCGGCGATGGGATCAAACTTAGGCTGGGCGGTGTCCGGAACATAGTCGACCTGCAACTGGGCCGAGTTGCGATTGACGGCAGCCGTTTGCGGAATGGAATTGGCGATGACCGCTTCGTGGGCTTCCGGCGTTCCGGGGACAGACGCCTCGACATTGTGCTTGGAACTGTCAGGAGGAATCTTGGCAAAATCGGACGGGAGGTCCTTCCCGGAAATATACGTCCAGGGCCCCGTGAACACCGGTGCAGTGAACCAACGACCCGAGATCAGGACGTAGCAATGATTGTTGCCGAGATAGAGGAACATCGCGCTGTCCGAGTTTTTGACCTCGAGCAGATTCGTCCCACTGATGGGCACGAAATTCGGCACGCCAGACGATTGGATTAACTCGGCCGGAATGGTGCTGACAAAAATCTGGGGCGGCGTGGCAGGCGGGGTTACGCCCTCCGCTGGCAGCAAGGCATCGACCTGCTTGGTGGCGAGGGCAGCTTGCTCGGCGGCGGCCAAAGTACCGGGAGGCGTGGAAAGTAGCGTCCATGGGCCTGTGGCGGCAGGAGCCGAGTACCAGTTATTGAGGGCCGTCACGTAAAACGTGTTGCTGGCCGGATCCTGCAGGAGGATCGCCTGGGTATTGATCACGCGCTTAAAATTGGTGCCGTTGAGTGGCTGGAGAACCGGATCGCCATCGACCAGGATGAGCATTGACTGCTGATTGCTGTAGATAATTTTGGGAACCGGATTCTTTACCGGCACGGCGGCGGTCTTTTTGATCGCACCGGAGATTTCCACATTGGCCTGGACCTGTGCGAGAGGCAGGTGCATCGGCGCGGTCGGAATTTTCGCACGCAACGTAGCCAGGATTTGATCGGCATCCTTGGGCGAGGTGGGGAAGCTCGCCTTGGTCAACTGGAGGTTGTTCAGGGTGACAATGCCCGCTTCCTTATCGATGTTGGCCTGGGCGGTGATCCAGATCACACCGAAGGTCGGGGCCGCCGCGCCCGTCTTCGTGACGGAAACGGCCATGCGAGCCGTGAAGCTGACTCCATCCCAATTTTCGACATCGGGCTGATAAAGCGTGATGATCGCGTTATCCGCGTTGACGGTTCGGGGCCAGACCAGCGCGGGAGGAATGCCGGAATTATCCGACGGAGAGCCTGCGGCAGGGGCAGCTTGCGCCCAAAGATAGGGAGGGAAAGCGAGCCCGCCCATCATCACGGTGAGCAGAGTGGTGCGGAGCGTTTGGGGAAGACGAGTACGAATGAGAGTAAGCATACGATTTCTCCAAGTAATATTTGTGGATGGCCACAGAGATTTGATCGAAAGCTACGCCGAACGAACAGGAAAAACCAGCGGATCAACCCGCCAGTCATCCTAAAGTCCGGGACTGCTCTGCATGATGCCGCCATCGGCGAAGATGGTCGTCGCCGTGATGTAGGCGGCGCCGGGGCCCGCGAGAAACGCGACCACGCTGCCGATCTCCTCTGGCTTGGCCATGCGGCCCATCGGGATCGCCGCGTTGAGCTTACCGAGCAGCACGGGATCGTTCATCGTGGAGAGATTGATCGGGGTCGCCACCGCACCGGGACCGACACCGACGACGAGGATGTTGTGCGGGGCGAGTTCGACTCCAGCCGTGCGGGTAAGCATGCGCATGCCGCCCTTGGAAAGACAGTAAGCCGTATTACCCGGCATCGGCCAATCCTCGTGCACGGACGTGATATTAATAATGCGTCCGCCCCCGCCCTGCTTGATCATCTGTTGGGCCGCGAGTTGCGTGCCGAAGAACGCGCTCTTGAGATTGATCGCCAGCACCTTTTCGTATTGCGCTTCGGTCGTATCGAGCACCGAGGTGCGCGTCTCGACGCCGGCATTGTTGACCATGACATCGACGCGTCCAAATTTTTCGACCGCAGCGGCGATCAGGAGCTTGAGATCGTCCACCTTGCTCACGTCGGCCTTCACGCCAATCGCCTGGTCGCCCAGGGCAATGACCTGCTTCACCAGGTCATCGGTCGCTTCGGGATGCGCGACATAGTCGATGACGATATTCGCGCCTTGTTTGGCCAGTTCCAAAACGATGGATAGACCGATACCGCTATTACCTCCGGTGACGATGGCAACTTTACCTGAGAGATTCATGTTGATTGATCCTTTTGCGATGGGTTGATTGAGGCTGAATCTAGGTGCGGCGCTTGAGGCGGTCGAGCGAAGACTTCGGTAAATTTAGGTTACAATTGCGTCAAAAGCTGCCCCGGCACAACCTGTGCTTGAACGTTCCATTGAATGCAGCACACTGGGCTGCGGTGACCTCTTATCGAAGACGGTTGCCGTCACGCCAGACACTCAACCCGAAGGAGAATTTATGCCGAGCACGAATCACTATGACGTCATCATCATCGGAACCGGAGCAGGCGGCGGAACGCTGGCCTTGCGCCTTGCGCCCTCGGGCAAGAAAATCCTCCTGATCGAACGCGGAGATTACCTGCCCCGCGAAAAGGAGAATTGGGACCCGACCGAGGTTTTCGTGAAAAATCGCTACGTCTCCAAGGACACGTGGCACGACAAGGACGGCAAGCAGTTCCAGCCCGGCGTTCATTATGTGGTCGGCGGCGCGACCAAGATGTACGGCGCGGCCCTGTTCCGTTTGCGCGAAAAGGATTTTGGCGAGCTCAAGCACCACGACGGCATCTCTCCCGCATGGCCTATTTCCTACAGCGATCTGGAGCCCTACTACGGCGAAGCGGAAGACCTCTACCACGTCCACGGTTCTCGCGGTGAAGACCCCACGGAGCCACCGGCGAGCAGGCCCTATAAGTATGCGCCGATTGCGCATGAACCCCGCATCCAGCGCCTGCATGAAGATCTCGTGAAAGGTGGCTATCGTCCCTTCCATGCACCGACCGGCATCATGCTCAATGAAGAGCATCGCGCGGAGAGCCACTGCATCAAGTGCGACACCTGCGACGGCTATCCCTGTCTCGTTCACGCCAAGGCCGATGCCGAAGTTATTACCGTGCGCCCCGCCCTGAAATATCCGAACGTGACGATGATCACGAATGCGGAGGTCGTCAAACTCGAGACCAGCGCCTCGGGACGGGAAATCACCGGAGTGGTCGTCTCGCAGAACAACACGCTGGAAACTTACTCGGCCAGCATCGTTGTCGTTTCCGCCGGTGCATCCAATACGACGCGGCTCCTGTTGATGTCTGCCAATGACAAGCATCCGAATGGCCTGGCGAATGGCTCCGATCAACTCGGACGCAATTACATGTTCCACAACAGCCAGGCGGTCGTGGCCCTTTCCGTGGAACCGAATTTGACTCAATTCCAAAAGACGATTTCGTTGAATGACTTCTATTTTGGCGATGACAATTTTGACTTCCCCATCGGCAATATCCAGATGATCGGGAAATCGAAAGGACCGATGTTCCGCGACGACGCGCCTTTCTTCGCCCCGGGCTTTGCCTTGTCGGAGATGGCACGACACGCTGTCGATTTCTGGCTCACGACGGAAGATCTTCCGACCCCGAATAATCGGGTGACGCTGAACAGCAAAAAAGAGATCGTCCTGAATTATACCTTCAACAATGAAGTGCCGACCAAGCGGCTCTACACGAAGTTGAAGGACATGCTCGAACATCTCGGCATGCACAAACATCTCATTCCGAATTCCGCTTACCTCGGAAAGGTAATTCCGATCGCGGGCGTCGGCCATCAGGCGGGCACCGCGCGATTCGGGACCGATCCGAAGACCTCGGTTCTCGATGTGAATTGCAAGGCGCATGAGCTGGATAATCTTTACGTCGTGGACACGAGCTTCTTTTGCAGCATCGGCGCGGTGAATCCTTCGCTGACGGCGATTGCCAATGCGTTGCGGGTTGGAGATCACCTTCTCGAGCGGCTGAAATAAGCCAGCGCGGGAACTAACTCGAGTTCCTGTAAATGAAGCACGGACTTAACATCTCGGGGAGCCCTCTTCTATCGGAAAGGGCCAATCTTTCCATCTGTCTTAAGCGGCACTGGCCGGAATACATGATGGAAGGTGCGCAACTGGGCATCTTCATGATTTCTGCGGGGCTCTTCACCGCCCTGTTGGAATGGCCAACATCACCTTTTTTCCAGGCGATTCCTAACGAGTTCATCCGTCGATGGATTATTGGCGTGGCCATGGGTGGCACTGCCGTTGCGCTGATCTATTCACCGTGGGGCAAACGAACCGGAGCCCACATGAATCCTGCCGTCACGCTGACCTTTCTGCGTCTCGGCCAGATCCCTATTGTCGATGCCCTTTACTATATCATCTTTCAATTTCTTGGCGGTCTGGCGGGCGTCCTCCTGATGATCCTTCTGCTGGGGAAATATTTTACGAACGATCCCACCTCCTATGTTGTGACGGTGCCCGGCCCGGACGGACAACTGGTTGCCTTTGCGGGCGAGTTTCTCTCCGCGCTGCTCATGATGACCATGATCATGTTCGTTTCCAACCGACCATCGATTGGCAATTACACCGGCGCTTTTGCCGGCGTGCTCATCATGTTGTATGTGACTTTTGAGGCGCCGCTTTCCGGATTCGGCATGAATCCCGCCCGAACATTTGCCTCATCGCTGCCAAGCGGAAATTTTACCGCGCTTTGGATCTACTTTATTGCGCCGCCATTGGGAATGTTGCTCGCAGCCCAGATTTATTTATCCGTCTGTCGCCATGGCGAAAACCTTCCACCTAAAACTGCAGAGAATTTTTTTCCCAGTTAGTTTTAGTAATGCAGAGTCTTGGTCTTGCCCCGGAAGATGTAATAGATGCTGATCGTATAGGACAGGACCAGCGGCACTCCGATTCCCGCAATGAGGAGCAGGATGCCCAGGGTCTTTGTGGTGGAAGCGGCGTTGAAAATAGTGAGACTATTTTCCGGATGCGGCGTCGATAGGAGCATGTACGGATAATAGGTGAGACCGAAGGTGGCCATCATCAGGCCCATGCCCGCGCAGGAGGAAAGGAAGGCGATGAATTCGCGTCCCTTGTAAATTTCGCGCGGGATGTTGAGGATCACGAGCATTCCCATGATCGCCACGACGAAAATCCAGGGTCGTGCGATCGCCGTCGGCCAGACGTAGGGGACATGGACCAGAGTCCAGACATTGAAGATCGCGTAGGCGGCGAGGAATGCCCCGATGAGATAAGGAATCCATCCCCGGACGATGGCCTGGAGTTCGCCCTCGGTTTTCAGCAGAATATAAATCGCGCCGTGCATGGCGAACATCAGGACCGTGGTGCCCCCCAAGGCGAGCGCGTAGGGATTGAGCAGATTGAACTCGCGGTAGGGAAGCTCGAAGTGCTCATCGAGAGGAACGCCCTGCACGACGTTTCCCATGGCCACACCGATGATGAACGCGGAAAGGATGCTGCCCAAACTGAAGGCGATGTCCCAGGTTTGACGCCACCAGGCCCATACTTCCTTGCTGCGAAACTCGATGGCAACGGCGCGAAAAATCAACGTGAAGAGCAGGAGAATAAAGGGGATATAGAATCCGGAAAAGACTGTCGCGTAAGCCTCAGGAAATGCCGCCAGAAGCGCGCCGCCGCCCACGACGAGCCAGACTTCGTTGCCGTCCCAGACTGGGCCAATGGCGTTGAGCAGAAGCCGTCGATGTTCGTCCTTGCGCACAAAGAGATGCAGCACTCCGACGCCGAGATCAAAGCCATCCAGCATGGCATACCCGGTGAAGAGAGCGCCCACGATAAAAAACCAGATGATGTTCAGGTAGGCGTCCATGGAAGTCTAGGTTCTTGGAGCGTCGTGATTAATGATGTCCTTCCAACTCTGCGTCATTTCCTCGTGTTCCTCTGAATCGGGACCGTGTTGGATTTTTCGCGTGAGCAGGTAGATAAACACCATGAAGAGCAACGCGTAAACAAACGCAAAAAGAATGAGCGAAAAAATGATCTCATCCGCCGTCACGACCTTCGACATGGCCTCGGAAGTCCGGAGCAGGTTGTAGACGATCCACGGCTGGCGCCCCGCCTCGGCCGTCATCCAGCCCGCCTCGTTGCAGATTTGCGGACCGAGCACCGAGAAGACCAGGGCGATCAACAGCCAGCGCGACACCCACCAGTCGGTATTAAAGAGCCAGCCCTTCCACCAGAAAAAGCAGCTGACGATCACGAGGCCGAAGAGCGCACTGCCCACGGCGATCATGAGATGATAGGCCTGAAAGACGAGCGGAACATAGGGCCAGTAGGTCTTTCGCAGGGTCGTCAACTGCTCCGGAGTGGTCGCCTCGGGATGGCGCGCCTGGATGTAGGCGTCGGGAGGGAGATCGAGCAGGCCGGAAACCGGCTTGGAGAAATCGTGATAGCAAAGAAAACTGAGCATGCCGGGAACGGCGATGGCGTGATCGGTCTCCGTCTTCATATCGACAAAACCGACGACGTTCATCGGCGCGTAAGCCTGCGTGTGGAAAACACCTTCCATGGCGGCGAGCTTGATCGGCTGATTGACCACCACGCCGCGCGCGGTGGCATCGGCACAAACCATCTGCAGGCATGTCGCAACGGTGGCGAAGCCGAGGCCGACCTTCAGCGAAGCTTGAGCAAACTCCTTGTGCCTTTTCGTCAAGACATAAAACGCGCTGATGCTGACGACCAAGAACGCTCCGGCCATCCACGCTCCCATCAACGTATGGGCGAGTCGGTCCATCGAGGAGGGATTGAAGACCATCGCCCAGAAATCATCGACTACCGCGCGCATCGAACCGAGATCGTCCGCGGTGATGATGTGGTCCGGAGGCAAGATCGTATGCTGACCATTGACGATTTTTTCGAGATGAAACCCGGCGGGCGTTTGCATCCACGAATTGGCCACGACGATCCAAAGCGCGCTGAAATGCGATCCGAGCGCGACCATGCAGGTCGAAAAGAAGTGAAGGCGCGGCCCGACTTTGTCCCAACCAAAAAGAAGCAACGCGAGAAAGCCCGATTCGAGGAAGAAGGCGAAAAGCCCCTCCGACGCCAGCACGCTGCCGAAGATATCGCCGACAAAACGCGAATAGGAGGCCCAGTTGGTGCCGAACTCAAATTCCATCACGATGCCGGTGGCCACGCCGATGGAAAACGTCAGCGCGAAAATGCGCGTCCAAAACCGGGCCATGTTGTGATATAGCGTGTTGCCTGTTTTCAACCAAAGCCCCTCCATGATCACGAGAGTCATTCCCAGCCCGATGGTCAGGGGCGGGTAGATATAATGAAACATGATCGTGAAGGCGAACTGCGCGCGGGCGAGCGTTTCAACGGTCATGTTCGTAATCGTAGAGAAGCGGATAACGGATGCAAGCGGGGAGACGTTATATTCCTGTGGCGACCAGCGATGCATCCCTACTATTTTTGAAACAACCTCTATGGTCCTCTACGATTTTATCGCCCCGCTCTACGATCCGCTGCTCAAGCCGTTCTATGCGCCTTTTCGACGGCAGGCGCTCGAGTTTCTCAAGGTAAAACCGGGATCGTCCGTTTTGGATCTGGCCTGTGGTACAGGACAAAATTTTGCCTATTTGAACTCAGTCTTGGGTGAAAACGGAACCATTGTCGGGGTCGACGTCTCAAAAGAGATGTTGCGAAAGGTCCAGCGAGCGACCAACTCAACTCACCTCTCATTGTTACAATTCGATGCCACTCAACTGACACCTTCCGTGTTGACGGAACAAACAGGCCTGACGGAAGTAGATGCCGTGATCTGCACCTACGGATTCACCGCAATGCGAAACTGGGAAGAGGCATTTCATCGTTCATATGCGCTGCTCAAGCCCGGAGGATTTTATCTCATTCACGATATTCACGCCGCGAAGCGGAGCCTGCACGTCGCGGCGTTCGAACTGGCAACACGCGTCGATTTATCGCAAGAGTCATGGTGTCCGCTGAAGACAATCAGTGACCACTTCCACTTTGAATACATCGACCCATCGGCCCACATCTTTGCGGGACGACTATTCGTGGCCACCGGAATCAAACCGATTTCCGCGCCAGTTCGATGAAGAATGACAGCGACTCTGGATTGCTCATTGCCTCGCGGTTTACCACCTTCTCGGGCAGAGCACCCATGAGAATGCGTTTAACCGGCACTTCAAGTTTCTTTCCATTCAGGGTGTGAGGAATTTCCGAGACATCGTAAATGTCATCGGGAACGTGTCGCGGCGACACCTGCGATTTAAGCCGCGCGTTGATCTTGCCGCGCAAATCGTCATCAAGGGTCACGCCTTCGCGCAGGGCAACAAAGAGCACAAGCTTGTCTTCGCGATTAAGTCCGCTCAGGTCGATCACCAAGGCCTCGGCTATTCCCTCAATATCTTCAACCGCAGAATAAAATTCCGCGCTACCCATCCGCACGCCGCCCCGGTTCAACGTCGAATCCGAACGGCCATGAATGACGCAATGCCCGTCCTGCGCATCGATCTCGATCCAATCGCCATGACACCACACGCCAGGGAATTTCTCAAAGTAACTGGAGCGAAAACGGCTGCCATCCGCATCGTTCCAGAGGAACACGGGCATCGAAGGAAAGGGAGCCGTAAGAATCAGCTCGCCCATTTGATTCAGAAGCGGTTGGCGATTTTCATCCCACGCCTCAATCGCCGCGCCGAGCCCCCGGCATTGCAATTCCCCGGCATGGACTGGCAGGAGTGGATTGCCCAGGACAAAAGCCGTACAGACATCCGTTCCACCACTGGCCGATCCCAAAAGCAGATCGCCCTTCACCTCACGATAGACCCAACGAAAACCTTCCACCGGCAGCGGCGCTCCGGTCGAGCCGATGGCGCGCAGCTTTTCAAAAGCGCGTCCCTGCGACGGCTTCACGTCCTCTTTCATGCAGGCCAAAAGATAAGGCGCGCTTGTGCCGAAAAAAAGTAACGCCAAGCTGATCCACCATGTCCCAAAGAGCGGCGAAGCTGGGATATTTAGGACTGCCATCATAAAGAACAATCGTCACGTCTCGCAGGAGCAGCCCCGAGACAACCATGTTCCACATCATCCAGCCCGCCGTGGTGTACCAGAAAAAGCGGTCGCCTGCGCGAAGATCGAAATGCAGCGAAAGCGCCTTGAGATGTTCGAGCAGAATACCGCCATGTCCCTGGACAATGGCCTTCGGCGCGCCCGTCGTTCCCGACGAGTAGAGAATCCAAAGCGGGTGCTCGAAAGGCACCGATTCGAAAATGAGTTCGGGAGTATTGCCGGAGAGAAGATCGTTCCAACCGATCGATTTTACGCCCTCGCGCCAGGCGGGCGGAACCGAATCGCCCGGACCGGGAATTAGCACAAGATGATCGAGTGTCGGCAGACCAGCCACGATCTCCGCCAGCACCGCGCTGCGATCATGAACCTTGCCGCCGTACCGATAACTCGTCACCGCAAAGATCACCTTCGGCTCGATCTGGTGAAAACGTTCAATCACGCCTCGACTGCTCAGTTCCGCCGGGCAAATTGACCAGACCGCGCCAACACTGGCCGCAGCCAGAAACGCCACGACCGTTTGCGAAAGATTCGGCAAGTAACCACAAACGCGATCACCCGGTTTCACGCCGAATTGCCGCAAGGCATGCGCCACGGCAGAAACCTGACGCAACAACTCCGCGCGCAAAATCTCCTCTCGCCGCGGCTGACCGTCCGCTTGCGGCTCTCCCTGGAAAATAATTGCGGGATTCGCATCCGTGCCCGGGTGACGCAACGCGTGCGCGGCATAATTCAATGTTGCGCCGGGAAACCAATGCGCTCCCGGCAATTCGCAGGAAGAAAGCACCCGCTCCGGCGCATGATGAAACTGGACCTCAAAAAACTCCGCGATGGAATTCCAAAATGATTCCAAATCGCGTACCGACCACTCACGCAAGTCTTCATACCCTGTAAACTTCAACCCGTACTTAGCCTCCAGCCAACGCATGTAACCGGCCATGTTGCTTCGAGATGCATCCTCCGCGGTCGGCTTCCAAAGCAGTTCTCCACGCGACGACGGAGCAGAGACATTGATATCCATCGTCCTAGTCTTAACCGATGCTTCGATGCCTTCAAGACAAGATGGCTGTTGACTAGTTCTTTAACCGCTAGCAGGTTGGATATTCGCGTCATTTAACCACACTATTCATGTCCAACATCGTTATCGTTTCCGCTTTACGCACGCCCATTGGGAAGTTGGGAGGCTCGCTGGGCAGTTTGCCTGCGCATCAACTGGGGCAATGTGTTATTGCTGAAGTTTTGCAACGTTTGCAGGTTGAAGCTGCGGATGTTTCGGAGGTAATCTTGGGGCAGGTCCTCACGGCAGGATGCGGGCAAAATCCTGCGCGACAGGCGGCGATGACGGCGGGATTGCCGCATGCCGTTCCCGCTTACGGCGTGAACCAGGTTTGCGGATCGGGACTGCGCGCGGTGGCGCTGGGTTTTCAGGCCATTCAATGCGGCACGGCTGACATCGTCATCGCGGGCGGACAGGAAAGCATGAGCCAGGCGCCACATTTCGCGCATCTGCGCACGGGCACCAAAATGGGCAACGTGTCTTTGGCCGACTCCATGGTCCATGACGGCCTCATGGATGCTTTTCACGATTATCACATGGGAACCACAGCGGAAAACGTCGCGGCTCAATGGAAAATCAGCCGCGAGGAGCAGGACGAATTCGCCGCCCGCTCCCAGCAAAAGGCGTCAGCGGCCCAGCAGGCCGGACGTTTTGCGGACGAAATTGTGCCCGTGGAAATACCTCACCCGAAGGGTGCCTCCATCGTGCAAACCGACGAATCAATTCGGCCTGAAACCACCTCCGTCGTCTTGGCGCGACTTCGTCCAGCGTTTCAGAAAGAGGGCGGCACCGTCACGGCGGGCAACGCCAGCGGGGTCAACGACGGCGCCGCAGCGGTACTTCTTATGCGCGAGACTGAGGCAACCCGACGCGGACTGAAACCGCTGGCCCGCATCGTTTCGTGGGCCTCCGTCGGCGTTGAGCCGGCCCTGATGGGGATTGGTCCTGTGCCTGCCACCAAACTGGCATTGAGCCGGGCCGGTTGGAAATTGGAGGACGTTGATCTCATCGAAGCGAACGAGGCTTTTGCTGCCCAGAGTTGCGCGGTCGGCAAAGAACTCGGTTGGAATCCCGAGCGCGTGAACGTGAACGGGGGGTCCATCGCTCTAGGGCATCCGATTGGCGCATCGGGTGCGCGCATCCTCGTTACCCTTCTCCACGAAATGCAAAGGCGCAGCGCACGACGCGGTCTAGCCACACTTTGCATCGGCGGTGGTATGGGCATCACTCTTTGCGTGGAAAATTCGTGACTCCTATGG
>Ga0206872_10066_pt1 | contig 29089 bp, 23 predicted proteins | sample Alteio_BWOrgCont_34_FD_152906 | JGI IMG/M metagenome (GOLD analysis project Ga0206872, IMG submission 152906) | Enriched cells from forest soil in Barre Woods Harvard Forest LTER site, Petersham, Massachusetts, United States -... | ecosystem: Environmental > Terrestrial > Soil > Temperate forest >... | reverse complement strand
GACATAATGCGGAAAAAAGAGTTTCCTTTAATGAGTCGCGGCGTACATCAAAATATTCATGCCCAGCGGCGTCGCCGTGTCCGAACGGTAAGCCAGCGCCATCGGATACTCGGTCGCTTCCCAGCCAGCCTCAAGATCGATCGGGCTGTAAATAACGCGGATATCTCCATTCAGCGTGATGCCCTCCAGCTTCGGCGTGTTCAGTGCCCCGTAACGCATAGCCACGGCTGGAGTATAATCGGCCGTCTGCACCGGAACAACATCGCTGAAAATGGAATGAGAGAGTGGAATCGCCTCCAGTTTTGAATTGGGAATGACGCGCGCCATTTCACGTCGTACCGCCCGGTCGAACGTGGAAAGGCCGAGGCCGTTGTTGATTAGCAGTGTTCCGTTTCTTTGTAGAAATCCGCGCAGGGCTGTGACTGCATTGTCGCTCAGATGAAAATCGTCCATGCCGGTGAGGTAGAGAAAGGAGAGATTGGAGAGATCGTCCTTGCCGGGATCGACGACCTCGCGCTTGAGATTGACTCGCAGTGAAGTAGCCGTGCGCAATTTCGAGAGCAGCGTCGTCGCGCTATTAGGGTGCACGTTGAAAGCGCCCTCATGCTCGATCTGCGCGAAGACGAATTCGTCGGTCGGCGTCTTCTCGTCAACGGCGGCGAAGAGTTCCGGCTTTGATTCCGCCATGCCGACGTGGTTGTAACCGATGGCATACGCGACCAGATTCAGGCCGATGCTCTCGGCGGAGGCGGGATCATAATAGGCCGCTTGCGAAAGCAGCGGAACGGTGTGGTCATCCCAACCGCAGCCGAGGCCGTACTTCGACAACAGGACGCCGATGCGGGAACCAACGTAGAGTCCCTCCAGATACGGTTTGTCGGAATTGACGTTGGCCGAGTAGTGCACCGTGTTGACGTCGTCCACCATGTGATAAAGCGGATGGTCGGCGGGAATTACGCGCCACGCCAGTTCAGGGAAAGCCTGCAGCATAAGCGCTCGTGCGGAGTCGTAAAAGTAGGGCGAGCCAGCCACGGAATCGAAGCAGATCATGCCGCCTTTCAAGACATAGGCGCGAAGCTGGGCCAGCGCTGCGGGATCGAGCTTGAGCGTGCGCGTGCCGCTGAAAAAGAGGACGGCCATTTTGTCCGGGTCGCCGCTGAAGGAGGGGAGCGAAACTTCATCGTAGCCGTATTGCAGGCCGAGCTTGCCCTGAACTTTGCCGAAGAGATGCTGGAGATCGGCGGGGCAGAGGTTCCAGTCGGAGATATTGGTCGTATTGCCGCCGTCGTAGGTGAAGGAGCCCTGCTCGCCCCACACCACCTTGCCGAAAAGAGAGGGAGGCGTCGGTTGCCGTTTCCGCTCGCTGCGGCGCAACGGCGTGGCGGGTAGGGGCAGGGGAGGGAAGCCCTCGCCGCCGGAAATGCGCTTGGGCGGAGCCTCCGGAGGCTTGCCCAGCGGCACGAACCAGTCGTTCTCGCCCGCACCGAAAAGGGGCAGGGAGAAACTGGCCAAAAGGAGAATTCCTAAAAAACGGATTCGTACCATAACGATGTAACCCTTAAAAGAGCGTACAGTTGCTTTTTGATTTAGGGAAACTTTCCGGATTTATACCAGTGATTGCGTCGGAAAGGGGCTTTTATCCCTTCCCCTCGTTCCCAAGTTGTACTTGGGAACGCACTTGTCGGTCCAATTTCATTGCCTGCGCTTTTTGAGGGGGAGGGCTGTTCGTCGACCACGAGCACGGTTGATTCCACGCGTGGAGTCGGGTTAGGGTATTTGAATCATGAGCAAACGTGCCTGCCCGTCCTGCGAGATGACCGAAGTTTTGGATCATGCGGACCGATGGGAATGCGTGACCTGCGGTCACGAGTGGGAACGCGCTCCGCAGGCAACCGAGGCGCGTGTCGTCAAGGATGCTCACGGGATCGTGCTGGTCGACGGAGATTCGATTACCTTGATCAAGGATTTAAAGTTGAGAGGCGCATCCCAGATTCTCAAAGGGGGAACGAAGGCGAAAAGCATTCGTCTGGTGGACGGTGATCACGAAATTTCCTGCAAGATGGACGGGAGTGCGGTTTACCTGAAGGCCAGCCTCGTGAAGAAGGCTTGACCCCCCGTGTCGGGTGTACTGCTTCTCTGTGAAGGCTCGGGCGTTGCCCATCGCAATATCCCGTGCGGTTAACTGTGTCAATAGTGAGGATTGACCCCCTTACTCTGGTCTTCCAAGGCGGAGGACGGTTGCCGAAGCGTCCCAGCGTGCGCAAGCTCATCGAAGGCAATTACCTCATCCTCTATCGCATCCTGCCGGAACAAAACAAAGTCCGCGTGCTGCGGTTTTGGCACGCTGCGCGGAATCGCGCACGGCTCGATCTCGGCGAGTCAACGCTCTGAGCTTGCGGCAATACTCAAAACTGACCGGTTTCAGAAGTAACTGAAAGCATTACTGCAAGAGAGTCCATATAATCGCGCCAGTGGATTATTTTGCGATGCTTTAGAGTGATGATGGAGCAAAAGCGATTGTCGTACGCTTTTCCTGTACCTGGAACCAAGCCGTGGACTTGATATTCTAAAATGATAACGCCGGGTTGTGTTGTTTTGTGCACTCGCAAATTATCGGCGGAATGAAGGATATTGGTATAGCCTCCAAACCAGTCCATATAGGCATCACGCCCTTCAATTTTATTGGTGAATCCGGGGATATTATAGAGAAATTCAAAAACCGCATTATCTGCCACGGCATCCCAAAAATGCTCTCCGTCCACCTCGCCCTTCAAGCCCTCCATAATAATGTCATAAAAGGGCTGCGCATTTTTATTAAAGGCAGGATGACTTCTATTCACTGCCTTTGCGTTGCCGGGTTTGTTTTTCATTTTTCCTGTCCCCATTTTTTCCACCGAATCATTTGGAATCCGCCGTGATTTCCTGAAACTGCTGTGGACTGATGGTGTGGAAGTCACAGTCATTCCCAAGAATCTTTACCTGTTCCCGGGCAATATCCATATGCCCACCCTGATAAGCTTGAACGGCGAAGAGGGTGCGAAAATGAGTAGCCTTGGGGTATCGGTCGAGATAGTCCCGATAGGTCTTTTCCACGATCGGCCAGACATCGGGGCGCGCGAATACCTGAGGATCTTGCACATCGTTAAGCCCGATGGGCAAAATCATGGGCAATTTATCCACCCAATTCTGGGTCTGGACGCACTCTTTGCCGAAGGAAAGAATATCTTCTTCAGAACCCTCCCATCGTGGTTGGAGGTACCATTGCTTGGACCAATATAGTCGGTAGCAGTCCGGGTTTGCCTTGAGGCCCCTTTGAAACCAAAGCTCCATGCGATCATGCCCCTGTCCTTGTCCCAGTTCCACCGTCATCATGCTCAACGATATTCCGACCTCATCGGGGTGCTGGTTATATAGCGGTTCCAAAATCTGAGCAGCCTTCACAAGGTCTTTGCTGAATTGGTCCCATTGTTGAGGGTTGACGGTGTTGGCCCAGCCAGAACCTCGCGCATACCATGCGTGTTCGACATAATAGGCTCCGTCCAGCTCCAACTTTACCGGATTGTCGGGGTCTTCTTCATTGAAGGCGCGATCTATCTCCGCGATGACGCGGTTAAGTGTGATCTCGTTATATTGAGCGCCGCCCATGTTTTCTTTACCCCAAGAGAAGAGTATTTCATGGGGTAGCTTTTGTTTGACCAATTCCTGGTAGCTCTGACCCCACTCCTCCACGACATGGGCGCGGGCCAGCATACTTGGCATGTTGATATCGACCTTTTGATTGTTTCGATAGCAGACCAAGCCATTGATCGCTATCTGACTGACCATTTGCTTGAAGGCAGCTGGATAGCCCGTGGCCATAAATTTGTCCGTATCATCGATGATCTGCATGGCCCTTTCCTCCTTATCCGGAGGAACATGAGGGCCGGCCACAATAATGTTGAAGGCGTTGAACAAAGGATCGCGCACGCCATGCATCGCTGCCGTTCGAATGTAGTCGCTGCCCAATTCCCACAGATTTTCACCGTAAAAATCGTCCCAAACGACGAGATAGGCAAATAGCTTGATGAGCGTCCTGGCCTGATCGTCATAGGAGGAAGCCTGGGGATGTGTCTTCGTATATTCGTCAAGTCCATCGTCTCGAATTTTTTTGTAGAGATCTCCATTTGTCTTCATCCGGGCGGCCATGGCGTCGACATCTTCAATCGGACGATTGAGTTGGACCGTAAACAACGGGCGCTGCGAAGGCTGATTGGTTTGTGCGTTCGCCGAACAAATTCCGCAAATCCCTATACTAATGTAAGCGAACACCGCAGGCACCTTCCATAAGCGCACGACGCAGTACATGTTCCTAAATAGTAAAAAATGGTGATCTTGTCACTCAAAACGGTAGTTTCGGCGTTCTGGAGTAGGCAGGTCGACCGATGGTTACCACTGAGCGAAGGCGCCGCTGCTAGGGACAGCGGCGGCTACCACGGAGGGAAAGGCAGGCGGAACTGATCCTTCGACAAGCTCAGGATGACTAACGATAAATGTGGAAGTTGATGTCGACCTCCTGTTCGCTTTGCGAACCCGGACAAACGAGTTGTCCGGGCCACGTGAAGAAGACACCGTCGCACTGAGTGCGATGGCTACCTCGGAAGGAACGTCCGCCGCTGGGGACAGCGGCGGCTACCGCGGAGGGAAGGCGGGCGGAACTGATCCTTCGACAAACCCATTCGACTTTGCTCATGGCGCGGCTTGCTGCCGGGGCTTTTTTCGTCATGCCCAATATGCATCTATCTACATCGAAAATGCTCTAGCGTTGGCTATTTCGATGCAGGAGATTCATTGCTCCATACTCCGCCGGCGTCGATGTCCACTTTTTTGACTCCGCCGAGCGCGGGAAGAGTCACGGTCACGGTCGCCTTGGTGGGCGAAGGATTTCCGATGACATAACTTCCGTCCGCTGCTTTTTCGACGTAGGCGAGACCCGATTCGCTACGCTGAATCGTGGCCCCGTTGGCTTCGAGCGTGGTGCCGCCGCCGAGATACATCGCCTGCACGTTGGTGCCATCCATGCGGACCATGGCCTGCATCGCATCGGTGGTGAGGCCTCCTGCCGTATAGCTGCCGGGCCGGAACGCGGTGAAGCAGAGGTCGGTGCCTTTGACCGTCTCGATCTTCAGCAGGCCGTAACCGGTGTCAAGGCTGCCCTCCTGCTTCACGCTTTTGAGGTAGCCGTCCGCGGCACCGGAGATGTCGGCCACGTTACCGAAGATCGCATTGTTCACGTTATCGCGCCTCTGCATGATCAGCGCCGCAGGCAACGCTTTCCATTCAACCGGAAGTTCCGGCCCCTTCCCGAGATAGATGTCGGTTGCTGTTCCACCCGAAGCAAGAAATCGTAAGGGCTGTTTGTTGGCCGTCGTAACCGTCGCGGTCCAAGCCTGGTCGCTACTGGCCTGGGTCACATTTTGTATTGCGTCGTAGCCGTAAGGCACCGGATCGGGGAACGTGAACGGACTCGCCGTGAGCGTGGTGGTCATGTCGCCCATGATATGCCAGACGAGATCGTATTTGTGCGGGCCCATGCTGAAGGCGCCGTAAATGTCGGCCAAATACTCGGGCGTGAGAAAAAGCGACCGGTCCTGATTCACCTGGGTGAAAGGATCCGTCGGCACCGGCCAGTCAACGCCCATGAGCCTGGCCCATGTTTTTGCGTCTTTCCACGGTCTGGCGTAAAGGGTGTTCGACCACGCCCGTTGAATGCCCATGGTCGTGGCGGGACCGTAAACGAGTTGGTCTGCGATGGGCGTCGGAGCCGGGTAAAGAAAGTAGAGGCCGCCGTAGTTCTGCGATTGCTCATCGATCATCATGGTGCAATTGCTCATCGAGGTCGTGAACCATTTTGGATTGAGCGGATTGTTGTAGGGAAAAATGACGCCGGGAAGCGGCATCAAGGGACCTCCGAGGGCGTAGAGATCGATGGCGAGCTTGGAGGGATGGGAATGGCCTGCACAGACGCCATATTCCATCAGTAGTTGGTTGGATCCCATCGGCGCGACCTGTCGCAGAACGCCGTAGCCGACGGAATAAAAATTGACGTTATCAACGGTCCGGGCCGGGTCCTTGTCCGCGGGCGGTAGGTCGAGAAAGAGCGAGGGGTTCCCGTTATGCAAGCTCAGGTTAAACGACTGCTGCGCGTTGCGAATGATGGGCACATAACGCGGGTCCTGGTAACGGACGTAGCCACGAGCGTAGGAATCGCCGATTTCATTGTTCAACCAGCCCGCATCGGTCAGGAGACCAAATGAACCTGAGTCATGCAGCGCCGGCACGGTCATCTTGGGATCGGGATAGGCCAACTCTATGGACGAGTCGAGCAGTCGTTTGAGCGCTCCATTGCGGAACCGGTACATGTCGATGCCGTGGCGCCAGAGGACCTCGGCATCGTCGAACAGGGCGCAGGAGGCGATGCCCACTTGGTAACCGAGAGCGCCTTCGACCCACGTACCATCGGGTAAGAGGCCTTTTTCGCTGAAATGGACCCCGATAATGCCGCCGGTCGGGTTGTCCTTGGTGCCATCACGGCTGCCGTAAAGCGCCTCATTGATCATGTCCTGGTCTTCACACGCGTAACCTGTGATCAGAACGCCGACAGCGCAGAGCGCCGAGCGGTTGTTGTTCTGGCTGAGGTAGTCCGTTTTCCCGAGAACAGGATCGATAAACTGGGCGATGACCGGCTTGAAGAAGTCGTCCCGGACATGATCCTGTTCCTCTTTTGTCCACGACGGCAGGCTACGGACCATGTCGTAGCCGTAGGCAAAATTAATCAACTCGCTGCCATCATTGAGAAACTGAAAACTCAACCGGCCGTCGTACGCGCTGCCATAACTTTTCGGAGTCCATCCCTTAATATGACCCCAATGGGTGTAGTTGTCGGCATAGGCCAGCAACAATGTCTTGCAGTACTCGGCGTATTTCTGGTCGCCGGTCAGCTGATACACCATTCCCAACTGTGCGATGGTGAACGCATTGGTGCCTTGGGTGCGGTCCAACCGCTGTTCCCCTGGCAGGCCGGAATTCGGGTTATTACCGGCGAAGGGAGACACATCGGGGGGGAAATCCCCGGGATACATCCAGCTTCCGTCCGGCGCCTTTTGCGCGATAGGCACATCGAGCGGCTGGGTCATGCGCTTGTCGCAAAAGTCCTGCAAGTTTTTGAGAGAAGCCTGCGCAGCCGTGTTGCTCTGGAGCAGTTTTTTGTAGCGGTCGATGTCCGAGCTATCGACCAGTGTGCACGGATGGCCCACGACATTGATAGGCTCGCCGACGACTTCAACGGCTTTGCCATCGGATTGGGTTGCGGGCGTCGGCGCGATGTTCGCGGGAGACATCACGGGTTGGTAATTGGGCGCCGCCGAGGGCTGGTTTGCCGGCCCCGCGGTGACTGCCGTAGGAGTTGGAGCCGGTGCGGCGTTATCCGCCATCGCGGTCAAAACGCTGATGCAAGCGATAGAGACTGCGAGGGCGGAGCGATAGGCGAGCGGATATCTCATATAGGAGTAAGATTAGAGAGGAAGACCAGATGAAGATGCCTTCTCAATCGGACGCATCTTCCCTGAATGATGAAGTTAGTCAATGGGTTGACTTTAATATAGAAACACGAAATACCCAAATAGTTGCTAATTTGCACCTACTTATCCAAGTCCACGTCCCGGATGAGTCGAGGTTCCCCTTATTTTAACCGCCGATTTCCGGAACATTCATGGTCATGGTTGATGTTGTTCGTCAGGGGGCAGTGAAGGGGGCAGTCCTTATTATTGACACAAGTTTGGTGTCCCGACAGGGACGTTCTTAAGTGTAACTTGGGAGTGAGGTGGAGCACCTCCGCCGGGCCTCCTGCGGCGGCTACTTCGGAGGGAAGGCACCGCCACCCAGCGTGTGGCGGCTACCAACGGAAATTACGGCGATTTATCCGGCCATTTTTCTTTGGCTTCGGCGGCTTCGGAGCTGTAGGGGTGCTTTTTTAGGAGCTCGGCTAGGCATTTTTTGGCGAGGTCGTTGTCGTTGTGGGCGAAGGCTAGGTCGGTTAGTTGGAAGAGGAGTTCACTGCGGCCGTCGTCGGTGATGACGGGGAGCAGGCGCTTGGCCCAAAGATAGGCGGCGACGGGCAGGTTTTCGTCCCGGTAGAGGCGGAGCCGGGTCAGGGCCCAGTCGGGCGAGAGCTTTTCGACGGGGGCTTGGCGTGCGACTTGGGACAAGGCGCGTTCGGCTGCATCCGTGTCCTTGCGATCGAGGAAGGCGCGTGCCTGGCTCACCTTGGCGATGCGGCGAATGGAACTGCGCGCATCGGGGCCGGAGGGATCGCCGGTGAGCGCTTCGTATTGTTTTTTAGCTCCGGCGACATCGCCCGTGGCCAGGGCCAGATCGCCGCGAAGTGTGTCGTAGGCGCGATGCTCGTCACCCGGAAGCGAATCAACATTGATTCCATCCAACAGCTTGCGGACGTCGTCGGTTTGATCGGAGGTCTTGAGCGTCAACTGCGCCAAGGCCAACCGGCTCGCGCTACCCACGGAGATCAATTGCGGAGAAGGCTTGTCCTGTGAACAGCGATCGACCAGCGCCTTCAAAAGCTGGCTCGCCTCGGCAAAATGAGAGAGGTCTTCGCGGGCGAGATACACGGCGGCGTCCTTGATATAGGGCAGATCGGCTTCGCTGATGTCCTTCATCTTGGCGCAAACCGCCGGAAGTAATTTCAACAGGCCATCGGAATTCTTGAAGACTTCAAACACGGCCACGCAACCTGCCAAGTCCGAGGCCGAAAGCGTCGTGGGATCGCGCCGCATGATGTCCGCCTGATGCTCGGGAACCAACTGAGGCTGAAAGGTGGTGAGTTGCGTCCAGTTCGGGTGAACGCTGATCGTTTGCGTGAGGTGCGAAGTCTTACCTCCCTCGTCGATGTCAATTTGAACCGTGCGCATTCCGGGCCGCGGAAAAAGATGCTGCGCTGTCTGGCCCACGGCGGTCGAGCCATCATCGAAGGTCCAGGTCACCGTGCCATTAGCGCCGGGGCGGCAGGTCAGTAGAACCGAAATCAGTCCGATATCGGAAATTTCCGGGGCAATCACACTTTGGCCGTTGATGCCCCACTCCATGGCGTAAGCGGGAGTGTCTCCCGATGTCGCCGTGCTGGGCCCGCTCGTTTGCAATTGGTAGTTCGCGACGTGGGCATGGCCGGTGGGCAGGAAGAAACTCGAATTGGGCATGAGCATCGTCCAGCCAGCGAGATCGCCGCCCTTGGCGGCCAGGCAGCAGAGCAACGGGTGGCCATCGTTGCTGGAGACATAGGCATTGTAGTAATCCAGTGAGTGAATCCCCGCCGCCAAATCTACCGCGCCCTGGTGTTGGCCGGACATCCCGCCGCCGAAGTCGTGGCGTCCCGGCCACTCGACCACCTCCTTGCCATCGACGAGGACGAACGAGGCGTCGGTGGAAATCGCCGCAAGCTGCAGATGCTCGGCGCCCGCTGCGTTGAACCAACCTTGGAAATGTTCGAGGATATTTCCCTGCGGACCGAAGCGATGCCCGCCCTCGAACAGGCCCGGGACAATCGCGCGGCCATTGACCACGGTACTTTGATTCCACGCCTGAAGCATGTCCGGCAGATGATCGATGGTCTTGCCGTCGCCCGCCCGACTTTCCAGCGTCACGCCTGCCTTGGCATTATCAATGTGCAGGGCTGGCCAGTTGGAGCCGACATAGACATAGAAGCGCCTTACGCCTGAGGAGGAATCGAAGATCAGTGTCGTGGGTTCACCGGGGGCAGTCCAAAGAAGATCGGAACCGACAGCGATTCCGGTGTCCGTGAAAACGCGCATGGGTGGGTTCGCCCAACCGGGATTGGGCAGGCAAAGGTTCACCCAGGAGAGAGAAACGGGTGTGTCCGCCTTGTCCTGATCAATGACGAAACGCGCGGGCGCGGTCGAGACCGCCCATTCGTTCGCGGGCAGGGGCGGCGCTTGAATCGGCATATCCGCCCAAGCGGTCGCGCCGATACACAGGAGGATTCCCTGAATCCAAAACTTTCTTAGATCGGGGTGCATCTTGGAGAGAATCTAGAACAAGTTGAGATGGTATGCACAGCCTTAGCCGAAATCAGGCAGAGCGATCTCCGGTCGACAGGTCGAGAAAAACGTTGTTAGGTGAAGAATTTGGAGGTGAACTAGTTTACTCTTCATGTATGGCCGAAAAACCCCCTGATATTCGCTGGAAACAACGCTTCCATAGTTTTCAGAAGGCGTTTGGCCAATTGAAAAAAGCTGTAGAAATAACCCGGAGCCGTGAGCTTTCCGACTTGGAGAAACAAGGATTGATTCAAGCATTCGAGTTTACTCACGAACTTGCCTGGAACACTCTTAAAGATTATCTCGAAGACCGTGGAACCATTGGTATTTACGGTTCCAAGGATGCAACGCGAAAGGCTTTTGCTGTCGGGCTGATTGAAGATGGTGAGATCTGGATGGAAATGATCCAGAGCCGCAATCGAAGCACGCACACCTATAACGAGAGAATCGCAAATGCTATCGCTGAGGCGATAGTGTCTGCTTATTTTGATCATTTTGAAAAATTTAAAGAACGATTCCTGGACTTGGAAAATACGGAGCCATGAATACGCGATTCGGGTTAAGCGACAAAACCAGTGAAGCTATTCGGCTCGTTCTTTCGCGTCATCCCGAGGTGGAACAAGCCGTGCTTTTTGGATCGAGAGCAAAAGGTAATTTTAAGCCGGGATCAGATATCGACTTGGCATTGCTCGGTAGCGGTCTGACCCAACGGATACTCAATCGTATCTACGAGGAATTAGATGACCTTCCGATACCTTACCAGTTCAGCCTTATTCTTTCTGCCACGATTACCGATCTTGAAATAATCGCCCACATTAACCGGGTAGGTGCTCTTTTTTATGAAAAAGAACACCTTTCAGTGAAGAGGTGAACGTCAGGACCTGTAAGGAATTTCCCCCTTGGGACGATTGTACATCAGCGTCTGGTTGTTGAAGACGCCGTCGTCGCTGCCGAACTGGTTCAACCCGGAGATCAGCGTGTCGTTCCAAAGAAAATTGATTTGCGCGCGAGGCGGAACGAACGGCTTCGTGATGATGTATTCCGTGCCGTCGGCGGAGAAGTGGCCGAAGCTGCCACTTTCGTTTTTGGAGCAGGTTGGCGGATTTGTCCATTGTCGCCGCCGGAAACTTTCAAGATCATGGAGTGGCAGGCGGTGGGGGTGTTTGGCTCAATTCCTTCAACTCCTGCTGGGCAAACATGTATTCGCAGCAATCCGCTTTTCCCGTGGCGACGGCTTTCTGAAAATAGTCGGTGGCAACGGAATTTTGCCCTGCCAGCAGGCGTTTCATCCCGGCGAAATACCACGCCTTGCAGCGTAGCGCGGCGTCCTGACTCTCGTCGTTGGCGATCGCAAGCAAGTCGGCTTCGCTGGCATGACCGAGGAGGAATTTTGCGATCAGGGTCGCGAGATTGTCCGGCGTGGAATTCCAATCGGTGGTCAGCGCGGTGGAGAGATCCTTGTCTGCGTGTCCCTGGGGATTTTCCTTGGTTGAAATTAGCCAGAGATAAAGGCGCGCGTAGTCGGCATCGTTGTCTCTCGGGGCAAGTTGGCAAAAAGTTTTCAAGTCGACCAAGGCTCCATTCATATCGCCTTTGCCCAGCTTGGCCAGGCCGCGATTGCAGTACGACTGGGCATCCTTCGGGTTGAGTTGCAGCGCCTGGGTGCTGTCGGTGATGGCTCCATCAAGGTCGCCTTTTTGCTCCTCGATCAGCCCGCGATTGTAGTAGATGGCGGCCATCTTTGGGTTGAGGGCGATGGCTTGCGAGTAATCGGCGAGCGCCCCGTCCAGGTCGCCTTTGGACTGTCGTGCTGAGCCCCGAAAACCGTAGGCGACCGCGATCTTCGGATTGATGGTCAGGGCCTGGGTATAGTCGGCGATGGCCCCGTCGAGATTGCCCCCGGCATTCTTGGCGTTGCCCCGGTTGTAATAGGCCGCGGCCATGGTGGGATCGATTTCCAGCGTATGATTGAAATCGCTGGAGGCTCCCTCGTAATCGCCTCTCTGCTCCTTGATCAGGCCCCGATTGTAGTAAACGAGGGCCATCTTGGGATTGATCTCCAGCGCTGCGGAGTAGTCGGCAACTGCGCCATCGAGATCGCCGCGTTGTCCCTTGATCAGGCCGCGATTGAAGTAGGCGACGGCGATTGTCGGATTGATGAAAATGGCCTGGGTATAATCGGCAATCGCTCCGTCGAGGTCACCCAGCGTCTGTTTGACGAATCCCCGGTTGCTGTAGGTTTCGGCGTGGCGCGGATCGAGGTTGATGGCCTGGTTAAAATCGGAGAGGGCCCCGTTCCAGTCGTTTTTAATCTCCCGCGCGAGGCCTCGTCGATAGAACGCCTGGACATCGTTCGGTTCGAGGGCAATCGCCTGGTCGTAATCGGAAATGGCCCCGTCGAAGTCGCTTTTCGATTGCCGGACCACTCCACGTTTGTCGTAATCGTCCGCAGTTTGAGGATGGCTGGCGAGAATGGCATCGTCGCCATTGGGAGCTATAACATCGGGCGTGCTTGCGGCCTCGCCATGGTCGTCCACCCCATAGAGCTTCCAATAAGTCAATGAGCCGATCAGGACGATGAGCACTCCTGCAGCCACCGCGCCATAGATAACGACGGTGTTCTTTCGAACGGGCCGGGTTTTCGCGAGCGTGGGGCTTTTCTTTTTGTTTGGTGGAAGAGGCGGAGGGCGAGGAGTTGAGGCGGTCTCATTCGGGGTCGCAGATGGAAGGGGAGGCGGATTCGTGGGAGGGGGACTCTTTTTCTCCGGGCTTTTCTGTACAGGTGGCGGTTGTCCCGGCACCAGGGCTTTGACGGGTGTCATTGGCTCGGGCGTCGAGACCGGAGCGGGCGGTTCTGGAGAGGGGGAATTTGTTTCCGGAGCAGGCGGGACGTTGCGCGGGATGGCCCGGACTTTCGCTCCGATGGAAGGTGTTGCCTTCAACGGCTTAATCGGTTGGATGACGATTTTTGAGGACTTGCGTCCGATTTTTTGCGTGGAGGGAAGGGGAGCCGGATCTTCCAGGGCCGGAGCTTTCGGCGTGGCCTGTTCGGGTAACGCTGGGGGTGGTGTTGGTGCGGGGGAAACCGGGCCAGCCGTCTTCGGAATGGCTCTTGGCATCGGAGTCCGTAGCTGGGGAAGCGGCGGCGGGGAAGGTGCGGCTACGGCAATTGGCGGCGGTATCCTGGCGAGAACGACATCCACTGCCTCCCAGTTTTCCATTCCCGCATGTTTGGCCAGGTCCGAGGGCGATATCAATCCGTCCGCCAGGTACTGTCGTACCTGCTTTTCCGAAAAAGGACCGAGTTCGACGCTTGCCAGCAAGATATGGATTTCCATCATGTGTCAGCGATTTTGCCAACGATGGCCATAGTGTGACATTCGATGGTGTAAGTCGAGGGTGACGCCTCTGGAAGCTTAAGGCTTTTGCAGTCTGTTGGCTTCACGCTGGGCCTCGACGTAGACTTCGGACACTTTCGATCCGGTCGCGATTGCTTGTTGAAAGCAGTCCAGCGCCCCCTTGGTATCCCCGGAAAAACGTTTGGCCATGCCGCTGTAAAACCAGGCATCGCAAAGACGGTCCTGATTCGAGGTGTCTTCCTTCGCCTTGGCCATCAACTGGTCCTGCGTGATTTTTTCGAGAAGAAAGTTGCCGATTTGCATGGGCCAGTCGTCGGGCTTGAACAACTGAGGCTTGCTCATCAAATCCGTCAGGTTGCTTCGGGCGACGCCCCGGTCACCATCTTCCGTTTTGACGATCCAAACCCAGAAGGCCGCGTCGGCATAGCCGTTGATGGCGCTTTGCTGAAAATCCGAGCCGGCGCCCTCCCTGTCCTCCTTGGCCAGTCGCGCCAATCCGCGAATGAAGTAGCTGAAGGGGGGATTCGGATCGAGGGTGATGGCCTGGTTGAGATCGACCACCGCGCCGTCCAGGTCGCCCGTGAAATATTTGACGTGGCCCCGATTGTAATAGGCTGAGGTGTATTTGGCATTCAACCCGATGGCGCTGCTGAAATCGGCCAGGGCCCCGTCAAAATCGCCTTTTTGGGCGCGGGCGACGCCCCGGTCATAATAAGCATCCTGCTGCTTGGGATCGATTTCGATGGCTTGATTGTAATCGGCAATCGCTTCGTCCAGCTTGTTTTGAAGCGACCGGGCGTGTCCCCGGCATTGATAGGCGGACGCGCATTTGGGATCGATTTTGATCGCCTCGTTAAAATCGGCGATGGCTGCCTCCAAATCGCCCTTCACTCCACTGGCGATGCCAAACCTGACCCAGGCGTTGGCGTCCGAACCGGGTGCTGGTGCGGGTTGTTGGGCAAGTGCCAGCGTGGACGCCAGGATAAACAGGCAAAACGTAGGGAAGGCTCTCGGCATCCCTGTTTTATACCTGTGTCCCCAAGTCAGACAAGGATGGCTTTTTGACCATCAATTGGGATAGGTTTCAAGGCGTAACTTTTTTAAGACGTACCCTGCATGACACATCCCGCCCGCCTGATCCTGAACAAAGGCGTACGCCACCGTATTCTCACCGGTCATCCGTGGGTTTTTGCGAGCGAGGTTGATCGGATCGAGGGCAATGCCGAGGATGGAGGCACGGTGGAGATTCGTTCGCCGAAGGGTGACTTCTTGGGCAGCGCGCTTTACAACAGCCGTTCGCAAATCGTTGCGCGGCGTTATTCCGTGGAAGCGATTGCGCTCGATGCCGCTTTTCTCAGCCAGCGACTCGATGCTGCCTTGGCCTATCGCCAATCCCTGACTTCCGCGACGGCCCGGAGGCTCGTCTGGTCGGAGTCCGATCAACTGCCTGGCCTCGTGGTGGATCGTTACGATGATGTGCTTGTCTTGCAAACCCTCACCCTGGCGATGTCAAAGCGGGAAGCGATCATCGCCGATCTGCTCATGCAAAAGACGGGCTGCCGCATTGTCCTCGCCCGCAACGACGCCCCGGTGCGACAACTGGAAGGCTTGCCGATGGAGCGCAATGTTCTCCATGGCGACTACAAGGCGCCGACCCGCGTGCGCATCGCGGATATCGGGTATGATCTCGATCTTTGGTCGGGGCAGAAGACCGGCTTTTATCTCGACCAGGCGGAGAATTATTCAGTCGTCGCGGGGTGTGCCGCAGGACGGCGCGTTCTCGATTGCTTCACGAATCAAGGCGCCTTCGCGTTGAGTGCCCGGAAAGCCGGTGCGGTCTCATGCCGGGCCATCGACCAGTCGGGCGAGGCCCTTCGTCACGCCGAGATCACGGCCCGTAGCGAGGGTCTTGAGATTGAATGGCTCCAAGGCAATGTCTTCGATCTTTTGCGCCGCTATGAGCAAAATCGCGAGACCTTCGATTTGATCGTGCTCGATCCGCCCTCCTTCACGAAGACGAAGGGAAATAAAGACTCAGCTTTGCGCGGCTACCATGAATTGCACCTGCGTGCCCTGCGGCTGCTCACGCGAGGTGGAATCCTGGCGACATTTTCCTGCTCACATCACGTCACGGCGCAGGATTGGGATGAATTGCTGCAGAAGGCCGCGACGGAAACCGGAGTCACCTTGCGCCTACGGCAGCGATTGGGGCAAAGTTCGGATCATCCCGTACTCGTCAACGTGCCGGAAACCGAGTATTTACGGGGATATGTACTGGAGAAGGTCGATGCCAAAGCTGCCTAAGACACTGGCTGCCGCGCTTGCGGTGGTTCTGGCCGGGTATGCTTCTGTCTTGCCGTCGTCGGCACTGGCAGCGGCGTCACCTCCCGCCGCGCCTCCTGCTCCCGTGCATAAATTCAAGGCGACCGACGCTGATAATCACTCCGTTTTCATCAACAGGCCGGGAACGATCACTCTGCTGCTCGGCACCAATCAGGATTCCCAGGACGCGGCCCGTGCGGCGGGCCAGGCGACTTATCCCTTTCGCGGCAGACCCGATTTTCAGTTGATCGTTGTAGTGGATTTGCGGGATTCCATCGCAGCCTGGGCGCCTTCCGTGGTGCTCGCGGAAATGCGGTCCAACCTGGACAAGGAGGCGATTGACTTGAAGCCCTATTTTTTGAAAAACGGCAATACGAGCAACCCGCGAAACAGCGCGCATGTCATCGCGGACTTCACGGGTACGATCTGCCCTCAGTTGGGCTGGCCTGAGCATTCGGACGATTTACGCGCTATTCTTTTTGGCGGGGATTCCCGGGAGATCAAGCGCTGGGACAAGATAACGGACATGAACCAATTGCAGGCCGATGTTCGCGCCTCGATTGACGCTTTTGACAAGGCCAGCCTCGCCAAAAGCGCAGCAGCCGGCAAGACCCAAGGGTCCAAGATCATGCAACCACCGGCTCCGCCCCGCCCTCTGCCTCCCGCCCCGTCCAATTCAAATTAGAGTGTTTTCAATAATACTGTAGCCGCATCAACGCGACGGCCATCGCGGCAGGGACCTCTGCAAAACTCACGATTTTAAAAACGCTGTCATCCTGAGCGAAGGCGAGCCGGGGCGTATGGTTTAATCCCAGGACCCTCCCGAGCCGCAGTCGAAGGACCTGCTTTCGCTTCAAAGTACTATTTGACCGTTGGCAAGGTGGTTTCGATTCTAAAGGCGAATCCTCCCTCGTCGAACCTGCGAGAAGCCTGCCTTTCAGTTTGCGATTTTTTTCACGCCGCCCATACCGATTGCCTAGGGCCTGTTAACACTACGCTCAAAAAATTCTGCAACTCCAACGGGGTTGTGATCACTCAGCCCAGGGTAGAGGCCGGGCGGGCACTACTCTGAAAGAGTTGAATCCGGCGCAGCAGGAGCAAGCTTCAACCCCTTCAGGGTTGTTCCCATATTTGATTAACCCAGGGTAGGCGCTGCTGCGCCAACCTTGGGCTGAATGATTGCAACCCTTTCAGGGTTGCCATGAGGCCGCCAAGCTTAAGAGGTGACGCGTTGAATATTAGTGTGAACAGGCCCTAGTCAGACCAGGTCCTTCGACTGCGGCTCGAGAAGCTCGTGTGAGGAAAGGAGATCGATTGCCTCGCCTTCGCTCAGGATGACGGCCTCTTAAAAGAGGCCCTTTTGCAGAGGTCCCCAACGGCCTAATTGTTTCCGTAGGACGCTTCCACGCGCTGGGCGACATCGCGGTAACTCATGTCGTGCTCGTAAATTTCCTTGAATTGATCCAGGGCCTTTTCGGCCTGTTTCATTTCGTCGTAGGCCAGGCCAAGGTTATAGACGACTTCCTTCTTAATGTCGTCCATCGGCGCCAATTCACTCTTGGCCAGGGAAAGTTGTTTGATGGCGAAATCGAGCATGCCCCGCTTCATGAAGCTTAGGCCCATCAGGTTCAAGGCTTGGGAGCGTATGCTCGGTTGCTTAAGCGATTGTTGCAACTCCTCTGTGGCCCGTTTGTACTCGCCCATTTTGTAGAGGGCCACGCCCAAGTCGTACCGAAACTCGCCTTCTTGTGGCTGCGCCTTGACGCGTGCCTGGGCCTGGTCCAAGCGTGCCTGGTTGAGTTCCTTTTCCTTTTGCTCGACTGCCGCTTGGTACTGCGCCTGCGCGTCCGGGTCGGTTTGCTCCGCAAGTGCGGCACGATACTGCTGCAATTCGATGTCCGCTTTTCTTAATTTAAGATCGCCGATGGTTTTTTCCAGCGACGAATCGATCTTGTTCCCCGCTTCATAGGCATGTTGATAGAAAACGATGGCGTTCGCGTAATCGTTTTTTTCACGGAAGAGCTGGGCGATGTTCTTCGAGTGAAGCGGATTGGTCGGCTCAGCTTCATGTTTTTTGTAATGAATCTGGATCTGTTGATCGATGGCTTCCGAGGATTTCACCACCTTATTGTCCTGTTCCAGCTTATCGGATTCGTCCTTGCTCTTGAGGGCCCCGCGGAAATCTCCTTCTTTTTCCGCCGCTTCCCAACCGCCGGTCTTCGAGGCGTGGGCCGCCTCGGCATTCTTGCGTCCGCTGAGGGCATCGCCATCCCGTGGATCAATTTTCAGGATGCGGTCATAGGTGTCCATGGCCTTGACGAACTCCTGCATTTTCATGTAGGCCTCGGCCGCGGTATTGAGAAAGACCTTATCGTTCGGTTTTCCCTCGACGATTGTTTCGTAAGCGAAAGCCACAAAATCCGGATAGCCAAGTGCCTCACCAGCCTCCCCGAGCATGGTGTTGGCCTTGACGTTGAAAGGATCCAGCGCGAGCACTTCCTCCGCCGCGATCAATTGCTCGGTCGGTTCCTTCTTGGCCACGGCGGAAAGCTTCATCGCCACGGTGGCGAGATTCGTTTTCATCATCTGCTTGGCAAAGCCGCTGAGAGCATTGTATTTCTGGATTTCGATCACGCGTAAATAGCGGCGCCCTTCGAGATAAAGGGGCGCTTCCTTCAGCACGGTCTGGTACAGGCTGATGGCGTAATCGATATTCTTTGATTGGGCTGCTTGCTTGGCGCGTTTGACCAAGTCACGATTGCTCGGGGTTAGATCCTTGTCCGTCTTCAAACTCATGGAGATAAAGTAATCCCTCAGAAGTCACGGTCAAACAAATTGCCTGTCAAAGCCACAAAAGAGGCGTGATTTTAACATGAGGCAGCCCGCGATTTCCGAACGCGGGTTGGCCCTTCGACTGTCGCCCGGAGGTCGACGGCTACCTACGACTACTTACGTCCCAGTCTTGGGAGCATTACTGGTGGGGCGTCGTATTGGCGGGAGCGGTGTTTGCTCCGGGAGCGCCACCACCACCGCCATTTCCACCACGATTCCAGCCACCACCGCCTTGTGCGCGCATCTGCTGCATTTTGGCCTGCTGATCGGGCGTGAGGATGGCCATGATCGCCGCGTGACGTTGGGTGCGGTCCGTGATCGTTTGGCGAATTTGCTCCATCTGCGCCTTTTGGGCATCGGTCAATCCCAGAGCGGCGGCCATTTGTTGCATGCGCTGCTGACGGCGCTGTTCCCGCTCTTCCGGAGTTCCTCCTCCGCGATTACCACGATCCGCCTGGGGTGTCTGCCCCCCTGACGCGTTTCCTGAATCCGCCATGGCCGTGGAACTGGAAGTAGGTGCGGACGCACTATCCGTCGAACTGGGCGTTCCGTCCGTCGTAGCGGTCTGACCGGCAGCAGACTGGCCCGGCGCTGCGGCGACTTTTCGCGGTGCAGTATAGGTGTAGCCACTCGTCGCATAGAGGAGGCCGCCCACCACGATAATAACGCCGCCGATACAGACGAGAACCGGCAAAGAGAAAAGCTTCATGATTACTATGACACGTCCGAATCGCGAATGGTTACATTCGGGCGAAAATTAATATCCAGAACGAAAGCGGAACTGCGTGGATTCGCTTCTTTGGAGATCTCTGCAAAAACTCTCGATTTTAAAGGAGAGTCCTCCCTTATCGAACCTGCGAGTGGCCTGCCCGTCAGTTTGTGATTTTTTTACGCCACTGGCGTCGATTGCTTCGTTAGGCTGGGTCCTTCGACTGCGGCTCGAGAAGCTCGTTTGAGGAAAGAAGATCGATTGCCTCGCCTTCGCTCAGGATGACGGCCTCTTAAAAGAGGCCCTTTTGCAGAGGTCTTCTTTGGGGCTGGAATCATCCCAACGCTTAACGCTTGGTTTGGCGCCAACAGACCTAATAACTGATCGCGCTGAAGATGGGATATTTTTCCAGCCGTTCGCGGCCCTTGAGAAAGCCGAGCTCGACGAGGAACGCCATCTCGACGATTTCCGCGCCGGACAGCTCGACCAGCTTGGCGGCGGCTTCCGCCGTGCCGCCCGTGGCCAGAAGATCGTCAATGATCACGACGCGCTGGTTTTTTTCCACGCCGTCGATGTGCATCTCAAGCGTGCCCTGGCCGTATTCAAGGCCGTACTCGATGGAATTGCTCTTGTAGGGAAGCTTGCCTTTTTTACGCACGAGGGTGAGCCCGACACCGAGATGATGGGCCAGCGCGCCGCCGAAAATAAACCCGCGCGCGTCGATCGCCACGATCCGCTCCACGCTCTTGCGCTGATAACGCTCCGTGAAAATGGTCACGGCGAGCCGAAACAACTGGCCGTTGGTCAGGATCGGCGTGATGTCCTTGAAAACGATCCCCTTCTTGGGAAAATCCGGCACATCGCGGATGCTGCACTTCAGTCGCTCCATCGCGCTTTTGAAAGAGGTACTCATGCCGGTTTCAGTTTGTCCTGTTTATCGAGCGCCCGCTTGATTTTGCGCAGCGCGATGTTTTGCAACTGGCGAATGCGTTCGCGTGTGACTTTAAATTTCCGGCCTACTTCTTCGAGTGTCATTTCTTTTTTTCCGTCGAGACCAAACCGCATCGTGATGATTTTGAGTTCACGCTCGTCGAGAACGTGAAGCAAGTCCATGACCGCTTTGCGAAGATTCTTGTCGCTGAGCATGTCGGAAGGATCCTGCGCAGCTTCATCGCCGATCATGTCGCCGAGCGAAGCGCCGTCGTCCTCTTGGCCGACGGTGGCGTCGAGCGAGGCTGGGCGAATGGCGGCGGTGCGCAGTTGGGCGATCTTCGAGGGCGCCATCAACAGCTCTTCGCCCAATTCCTCATCGGTCGGTTCGCGGCCGAATTCCTCGGCCAACTGCATCCCGACGCGGCGCATGCGCGCAATCTTATCCACCAAGTGAACGGGCAATCGGATCGTTTTACTTTGATTGGCCAGCGCGCGCTTGATCGATTGCTTGATCCACCACGCAGCGTAGGTGCTGAGCTTGCCGCCCTTCTTGGGGTCGAAGCGTTCCACCGCTTTCATCAGGCCGATGTTGCCTTCGGAAATCAAATCGAGCAGGGGCAAACCGTAGTTGGAATAATCGTGCGCAATCTTCACGACGAGGCGCAGGTTGGCCTTGATCATGTGTTGGCGCGCCGCCTGGTCGCCGCGCTTGATGCGGCGGGCCAGCTTCACCTCTTCTTCACGGGTGAGCAGCGGGGTTTGACCGATCTCGCGCAGGTAAATTTTGATGCCTGAATCGCCGTCGTCCGCGTACATAAGAGGAATTAATACTACTCTAGGCGAGAATGTCTGCCGGGAGAGTCATTGCAACCTTTATTTACTGACAAATCGCGGCATGGGTTGCCATGCCGCGACTTATTCCAACGTTTACCAATCAACCGGCACTGGTCATGTCCGCAAGGGCCGCCTGGGCCGCCGCGAGCCGGGCGATGGGCACCCGGAAAGGCGAGCAGCTCACGTAAGTCAAGCCAATGGAATGGCAGAACTTGACGGAGGCGGGTTCGCCGCCATGTTCACCGCAGATGCCGAGCTTGATATCGGGACGGGTCTTGCGGCCCTTCTCGATGGCCAATTTCATCAGGCCGCCCACGCCAGTCGTGTCGATTGTGGCGAACGGGTTCTGCTTGATGATCTCGAGGTTCTGGTAGGCGGGCAGGAACGAACCGGAGTCGTCGCGGCTCATGCCGAGCGTCGTCTGGGTGAGATCGTTCGTGCCGAAGCTGAAGAACTCGGCTTCCTTGGCGATCTCATCAGCCACGACGCACGCGCGCGGGATTTCAATCATGGTGCCGACCAGATAATTGAGGCGGGTGTTGTGCTGCTTGCTGACCTCGGCCGCGACTTGGCGGACGAGCGCGACTTGCAACTCAAGCTCCTTCGCGAACCCGACGAGCGGGATCATGATCTCAGGCTTGACCTTGATGCCTTCTTTCTGGACTTCGATGGCGGCCTCGAAAACGGCCCGGGCCTGCATCGCCGAAATCTCGGAATAGATGATGCCGAGACGGCAGCCGCGGAATCCGAGCATGGGGTTGAACTCATGGAGTTCAGCCACACGGCGCGTTACTTTTTCCACCGACACGCCGAGCTTATTAGCGAGCTCTTCCTGTTGGGTATGCGTGTGGGGCAGGAATTCATGGAGTGGCGGATCGAGGAAACGGATGGTGGCGGGCAGGCCATTGAGCGCGCGGAAGATGCCGGCGAAATCGCCCCGTTGATAGGGGAGAAGTTTCGCGACGGCGGTTTCGCGTCCCTCTTTGGTGTCGGCCAGGATCATTTCGCGCATCGCGTCGATCCGGTCGCCCTCAAAGAACATATGCTCGGTACGGCAAAGGCCGACGCCCTGGGCGCCGAAAGCCACCGCATTGGCGACTTGGTCGGGTTGATCCGCATTGGTGCGAATCTGCAGGCGGCGGAGTTTGTCCGCCCACGTCATCAACTGGGCGAAGTTGCCGTAAGTCGCGCTTTCCTTGCCGTCGAGGCTCTTATCGACCAAGACCTGAACGATCTCGGACGGAGCGGTTTTGACTTCACCGGCGAAGACTTCGCCGCTGGTGCCGTCGATGGAGAGGAAGTCGCCTTTTTGGAAGACGCGATCTCCGACCGTCAGCGTGTTCGCATGATAATCGATGTGCAACGCAGCCGCGCCACAGACGCAAACCTTGCCCATCTGGCGGGCGACGAGCGCCGCGTGGGAGCTGACTCCGCCACGTGCCGTGAGGATGCCTTCCGCCGCAAGCATGCCGCGAATATCTTCAGGTGAGGTTTCCTCGCGAACGAGGAGAACCTTGCCCTTGAGGGCCTCGGCTTCGGCTTCGTTTGCGCTGAAATAAATACGTCCACTGGCCGCGCCGGGACCGGCGGGGAGGCCGGAGGCGATTTTTTCCGCAGCCTTGATCGCCTTGCGATCGAAGATCGGGGTGAGCAGCTGGCTGAGTTGATCGGCGGGAACGCGGGAGACCGCATCCTGCCAGGTGATCAACTTTTCCTTCACCATTTCAACCGCGATGCGAACGGCGGCGACGCCGGTGCGCTTGCCGTTGCGGGTCTGGAGCATGAACAGCTTGCCGTTTTCGACCGTGAATTCGAAATCCTGCATCTCATGGAAGTGCTTTTCAAGAGCGGCGCGGACATCTTCGAGTTCGCGATACGCCTTGGGCATCTTTTCTTGAAGAGTGGCGACGGGGTCGGGGGTGCGGACACCGGCGACGACGTCTTCGCCCTGCGCGTTGATCAGGTATTCACCGTAGAACACTTTTTCGCCCGTGGCGGGATCGCGGGTGAACGCGACGCCAGAGCAGCTTTCGTCACCGGTATTACCGAAGACCATGGCCTGCACGTTGACGGCGGTTCCCCACTCGTAAGGGATGTTGTACTTGTTGCGATAGACGTAGGCGCGCTCGTTGTTCCAGGAACCGAAGACGGCCCCGATGGCGCCGCGCAATTGCTCGAGCGGATTGGTGGGGAAGTCGCTGCCGGTGCGCTCGCGGACGAGGGCCTTGAAGCGCTCGACCAGGACCTTGAGGGAGGAGGCATCGAGTTCCGTGTCGGAAACGTCGTGGCGACCGGGGAAAACCTCGGTCTTGAGGTTGGTGATGACAACTTCAAACGGCTCGTGATGTTCACCGGCGCGCTTTTGCACGCCCATGACGACGTCGCCGTACATCTGGATGAAGCGGCGATAACAATCGAAGGCAAAACGCTCATTGCCACTGGCGGCGACGAGGCCCTGCACCGTTTCGTCATTGAGGCCGAGATTAAGAATCGTGTCCATCATACCCGGCATCGAATCGCGCGCGCCCGAGCGGACGGCGAAGAGAAGCGGGTTGGAAACGCTGCCGAAGCCCTTGCCGAGGATCTTCTCGATCTTGGAAATGGCATCGTCGATCTGGGAGTGGATTTCCTTGGGCAGGGTCTTGTTATTGAGATTGAAGGAGGTGCAAACCTCGGTCGTGATCGTGAAGCCGGGAGGCACCGGTAGGCCGATGCGAGTCATTTCCCCGAGGTTGGCGCCTTTGCCACCAAGGAGGTTCTTCATCTTGCCATCGCCATCAGCACGTCCGTCGCCAAAGAAATAAACCAAGCGGCCTTTTTTGGCCTTGGCTGGTGAGTGGCCGTTGCTTTCAGTGGTTGCTTTCGCCGCCGCTTTTTTCTTGGCGGGCTTGGAGGTCTTCCGGGAATTGGGGGCCGATTTCAGGAGGGAAACGCGTTCTTGTTTCTTAAGCTTTTTCTTGGATTTTTTGGACATGGCAAATGAGAATGTGTTGTGGGACTAGGGAGGTTCAGGCTATCAGCCGCGAAAACCGAGTCAAGCAAGTCACCAACTTTCTCCCGAAAAAGTCGGATAGCTCTCTTCGGTAGCCGTCGCAGTCCCTTGCGACGGTGCCTTTGCTGGGGGGAGGAATTTAGCCGCAAAAGAACGCAAAGAACACAGAGAGCATCCATGTATCCAAAAATTCCGTCATCCTTGCTTGTCGAAGGATCAGCTTCCGAAAGACTTTCACCGAATCGTTTAGATTGTGGACACTTCGCCTTTCATCCCGAATGGGATGGCAGAACCCTAGCCGGTGGTGTCACCGCTGGTGCGGCTCAACCACCGGCTACTGCGCTGGCAAGCCATTGGCTTGGCCGAGACCGAAATTGGTCATTTACTTAGATGTAAAGGACGCTTGACATGCTTTTGGTGTTCTGGAATATGTAAAGCAACTTTTACACGCAGGAGCTAAATCATGCACGAACACAAAGTCATCGTCCGCTATATGGGCGAAATGTTGGTAACCCTGTTTTTGTACACCATCGTTCTGGTCATCTCCATCAAGACGGCCGACGCCATGCATGCAGGCATCGCGCGAACGCTCGTGGCAGTCAGCCCGATGATACCGTTTTTGTTGATGGTCGCGGCACTCGTACGACATTTTCGACGGGTTGATGAATACGTGCGGTTGCAGGCATTGGAGAATATTGTGATCGCTGCAGGCGTCACTGCGGGGTGGACGTTCACTTACGGCTTTTTAGAGCAGGTTGGATTTTCCAAGCTCAGCATGTTCACGGTCTGGCCCGTGATGGGGGCGGTTTGGGCTGTCGTCGCCATTGTTCGGGGCATCGTCAGGAGATGAAAACATCTGGAGAATTCATGCATCAAACTAAAATCACAGTCCGCTATTTCTGCGAATTGTTCGGAACGCTTATCCTGCTTTTTCTGGTTGTGGCGATTTCCGGAAAAATAGGGCATTCAATGTCGGTAGGTGTCGCACGAACCTTGGTATTATTCAGTCCAATACTGCCATTTCTTTTTATGATTGCCGCCGTGTGGCGGTATTTTCGTCAGGTTGACGAATACCTGCGACTGCAAATCCTGGAGAACTGGGCCATCACGGCAGCCATTACTTTTGGGTGGACTTTCATCTATGGTTTTTTGGAAAGCGCCGGATTTCCCCGGCTTAGCATGACCACAATTTGTCCCATCATGGGCATCACTAGCGGCATCATTTTCCTTGTCCGCAGGCTCATTAGTCGATGAAAAATATTGTCCGTGAACTGCGCGCGGAGCACGGCTGGAGCCAGGCCGTCCTCGCCGACCGGCTCAAGGTTTCCCGCCAGACCATCAACGCCATCGAGACAAGCCGTTACGACCCGAGTCTGCCGCTGGCCTTCGCCATTGCCCGGTTATTTCAGAAACCGATCGAGGTTGTTTTCTTGGCTGATAATTAATTTTCAAAGAGGTGAAACCCTCCGAGGTAGCCGCCGCAATTCCTGCGCGAAGCGCAATGAAGAAATGGGAATCCAATTTGAATGGGCCGGGAGGCCAATCCCTAGCGGCGATGCCTTCCTGGAGGGCCCGGTCTCATTCGGGCCGCAAATGAAGAAGTTGGCCACAAAAGAACGCAAAGAACACAAAGAAGGAAAAAGCGGCCTCTTCCCATCCCGAACGGGATGGAAGCACCGTAGCCGGTGGTTGAGCGGAGCGACACCACCGGTATCCGATCTCACGATCCTTTACCCCGGAGGGGTAACAGAAGTGCTATCACCCCTGCCGGGGTGAGGCCGAAGGGGGAATCTTTCCGGTGGTGTCGTCCCGCCGACGCGGGACTCAACCACCGGCTACGGTGCTGGCAAGCCGTTGGCTTGGCCTGAAACAGAGTTTCGTCGCTCACTATAAATGTCCCGATTTTCCGGCACCCAGCACGAACCGAGGCAGAGGACATAAAAAACCACCGAAAGAGGTATGCACTGACGTATAAGGGGATCAGGTGGAGTGATTTCAAACATTGCATCCAAAGATAGGAACAGGAGCGATATCCCCAAAAGCGACCAAAATAGTCGCGGTCGACCAGTAGGTTGCGACTTCGCCTGTTTTAATCGCCTTGTTAAAAGATAGGTGAGGATGAGGCAAAGATACGATGCTTCCAATACTCTCCATAGATTGGACGCACCTTCATCCTCAAGAGCAAGTGACCACCAATAAAGGTTTACTGTATATCCGAACGCCCCTGACCAAGTCAGCGCGAGAATAAAACCCACGACGGAAGAGATTGTCGCGAGGATAGCCGTGCCCTTGGCGTCCAACTTGGAGGACATGCCGTTGGCCATGGACTAACAATAGACCCTTAAACTTCATTCTACGAGCGGATAAATTCCTAAAGCGGTCGATGATGCGAGAGCCGGTAGGCTCTCGGCGTCACGCCGGTCTGCGTGCGGAACAGGCTGTAGAAGTGGCTGAGGTTTTCGAGGCCGCAATCGAGGGCGATGTCGAGGATGGTCTGGTCGCCCATTTCGAGTTGGCGCTGGGCGTAGGCGATGCGGATGCGGTTGACGTAATCGGTGGGCGTCGTGCCCAAGTGGCGGCGGACGGATCGGGCGGCGTGTTCGCGGCTGCGCCCACAGAGATGGAGGAAGCGCTCGACTCCGCCGGAAAAGTTCTCCCGTTTTTGGATGGCGCGGCAGGCTTCAATGAGCCAATCCGGCGATTCCTCGGGAGCCGCGTCGCCCTGCTCCAAGGTCAGTTCCGTGAGGACATTCAACAAAAAGCGATCCAGGTAGAGACGTTCCCTCGGCGCTTGGGAGAGATCATCCGCCCAGTGATTGAGCCGCCGCAATTGCCCCGGTTCCACCTGGTGCATCGCTGGATATTTCCCTGATTGCCAAAAAGCGCGACCGGGAAAATAGCGGGCACCCAGATCATCGAACGCCTCACGGGGAAAGGCGATATTGGTCAGCTTCAATCCTTCCTTGGTATCAGATTCAATCCCATGGCAATCGGACGGACGCATCAGGATCATATTCCCCGCTTGAAGAGGAACCGCCGCGCCATTGATCCGGTGCACGCCCCGGCCCGCATCAATCCAGAACACTTCCGCAAAATCGTGGCCGTGATAATGAGGTAGCTGGGTCCGTGTTCTCGTGTGGCGCGCCGCGTGAAAGGCCGCCTTGGGCGCGATTTTGCTCCAGCGCAGGATTTCCATGAAGTCACGGTAGCATAATAAATTGTCACAGGGCGAGAAGAAGAACCTCTTAAAATAGGATAGCCTCCATCACATGACCACCGCTCTTGCCCAGCCTCGCCTGACTCCCGAACAACTCCGAGCCTACCGCCGCGAAGGTTATCTCATTTACAATCACCCCGTTCTCACGCCGGAAAAGTTTTCCCGCCTTCGGACCTGCTTTGACAAAATCCTCGCCGATCTACCCGCGACGGAAACGCCCGAATCAATGGACGTGCCTCACTTCATGCACCCGGAGCTTTTCGAGTGGGCATTCGACGACGCGATCCTTGATTTGGTCGAGCCGATCACCGGGCCCGATATCGCCCTCTTCTCCACCCACTTTATTTGCAAGCCCAAGGGCAACGGCAAGCGCGTGCCGTGGCATGAGGATTCGGCCTACTGGAAGGGCCAGGTCACGCCGATGGAGGTCGTCACCGTCTGGCTGGCGCTCGATCCCTCGACCAAGGAAAACGGCTGCATGATGGTGATCCCCCGCACGCATCGGGAGGGCCAACTGGGCTTCTCCGATTACAGCAATGTCGATGCTTCGAAGAATGTCTTCGGCAATGAAATCATCCAGGCGCACCGCGACGACTCCAAGCGCGTCGATATCGTGCTTCAGCCCAACCAGTGCTCGCTCCACGACGGACGGATTCAGCACGGCTCGGAGCCGAACACGTCCAATCTGCGCCGCTGCGGCTGGACGCTCCGCTTCACCTCGACGGCGGTGAAGTATTCCGATTTCAAGGGCGGGCATCAGGTCTACCTCGCCCGCGGAAACGATCATGGAGGCAATACCTATGCTTCTCCCGACAAACAATATCCGGAGCTCATGGCCGTGCGCGGAGCTTCAACGCGGTATAAGAATTCGCATTGAAGTGATCGATTCGGGTGGCCCGGACAACTTGTTGTCCGGGTGCGCAACGCGCACAGGAGATCGCCTATGAGTTTCACTTTCCAATCCGTCATCCTTGTCGAAGGATCAGACTCGTACCGTCTGTGCGAATAAATCGGACAGACGCCCAAAGATGTCTTATGGAGTTCAGTCTGCCTTTGCCGCTCATCAACATGAGTCTGATCCTTCGACAAGCTCAGGATGACGGAAGGGGAGGGAGATGTCGGTCTCAGGCCACCGCCTACGACTACGGCTCAGCCCGGATCGGTTCCGTGGGCACCGGTCCCGGCTGCCCCACGTGATCGGGCGCCGAGCTCATCGCATCCACATCCTTTTTCGCCGACATGCGCATCTTCGCTAAATCATCTCCCACCCGATAATCGGGTTGATCGCAGAGCGTTTGCAGGGTCGCCCAATCCATCTGGAAGGCTTCCGTGAGGCCGTTGATGAGCAGCAACCGGGCGCGCGTCTGGGCTTCAAAGTCGAGCTCGGGATGGATCGACGCGAGAATGCATTCCACCGTTACTTCCTCGACCGGCATGAGCTTGACCACGCCATGATCGGTCGTGAAATCGCGGCATAAATCCGGATAGACGACGTGGGCCGTGCCCAGCAGTCGCACAGGAATTCCCGCCACCGTCCAGCGTCCCAACCCGCCCTTGGCATGGAGTTGGCCCCGCATGATATCCAGCACGGTCCGGGGCGCAGGTTGTCCAGAAAACAGAGAGAGTTCCACTGCCGGGTGGTCCGAAGCGGCATTGGCATAAATCTCGAAAGCCAGTTGGCCCGTGACGATCAGGGCCACGCCCTTGATCTTGAACAGGGTCGAGATGAGTCCGGCCGTCTGGAGCGCCCGCTCCGTTCCATCCCCAATGCCCTCAATATGCTGA
>Ga0206872_10067_pt2 | contig 29281 bp, 33 predicted proteins | sample Alteio_BWOrgCont_34_FD_152906 | JGI IMG/M metagenome (GOLD analysis project Ga0206872, IMG submission 152906) | Enriched cells from forest soil in Barre Woods Harvard Forest LTER site, Petersham, Massachusetts, United States -... | ecosystem: Environmental > Terrestrial > Soil > Temperate forest >... | reverse complement strand
ACAAGATGAATGGGGAAGATTTGCCTCTCAATCACGGCTTACCGCTTCGCGCCATTGTGGGCGGCTGGTTCGGAGTCGCTTCGATCAAATGGCTGGCCCGCATCCTGGTCACCGAAAGGCCGTTTGTCGGCTTCGAGCAGAGTTTGGATTATTCCATCTGGGAGCGGCGCGACGGCATTCCGAGCATGGTGCCGCTCACGGAAATGGAGGTCAAGGCCTCCATCGCGCGCCCCACCGCGGGCGAAGAATTGGTAGCCGGGAAGGAATATCGCGTCCACGGAGCGGCATGGACAGGCGAATCTGAAGTGACCAGGGTCGAGGTCAGCGCTGATGGCGGAAAGAGCTGGTTTGAAGCGAAACTTCTCGGCAAACCCGTTCCGTATTGCTGGCGGCTTTGGGAATATGCCTGGACTCCCGGTGTAGCCGGAAAATACAGTTTGATGGCCCGGGCTACCGACAAGCGTGGCCGCACACAGCCGCTCCAGCGCGACCCTGATCGGCGAAACTACGCTATTAACCACGTGGTACCGGTGGACGTGGACGTGCGGGCTTGATGGATGTAGTTCACTCGCCGCAGACTTCGTCCAGCACGTCTTCGGCGACGTAAATCGGCACGCTTGCTGTGACTGCAAGGGCGATGGCATCGCTCGGCCGACTGTCTACTTCCACCATCTCGCCGTTTTGGCGAATGCGGAGCTTGGCGTAGTAGGTGTGATCGCGTAGTTCGGAGATGTAAATATCGCGCAATTCGCCGCCGAGATTCTCCACCACGCTGGCGACGAGATCGTGCGTCAAGGGCCTTGGCGATGGTAGACGTTTCACCCTTCGGTCGATGCTGGTCGCTTCGAATATGCCGATCATGATGGAAAAACTGCGGTCGCCGTCCACCTCCTTGAGCATGATCACCTGCTGATCGTGAATCTCGCTGATGATGATCCGCTTCAATTCCATCTGAACTGGCACAGCCGCCTCGCTTTCGCCACGCTTGCGGATACAGGCCGCTTGACCTTTTTTTGGGGAGACGTGAAAAATTCAGGTCCCAGCGCACCGTCGCTCTGTTGGTGAACACCGCCATTATAGAAATCGCGGCCAAAAGCGGTCAAGAATCGCCGGCCTGAAGATTGCAACGAATGCGCCGCGGGCAGCGGCACAACCGTCTGCGGTCTGGAGCCAACGGCCGGAGGCCGGTTGCGAGCGACGTTATTGCGGCCTATAGTGAAGTGATGTCCTTTTTTGCCAACTGAGGCTGGCAAAGCCGATGGGACACGTTACGATTGATTTTGTGGAGGATAGCCCTTCCGACGTCTGCGTGACGCGCCCCCTTTGCGACGGCCCCTCCCGGGCGGCGGCGAAACCAGGCGACCGGATGCCGACCAGCGGTGGACATCGGCTACCCGGCGAGGAAGGGCGATTGCGCGTGTACCAAAGCGAGGTGGCCCAATGGCCCTGGCGTTAGCGATTGGCAAATGCACCCTCCTGGGAAACTACCGGGAGAACAACGAAGACTCAATTGACGTCAAGCAATTCCCCGACATGACCGTCTGCCTGGTTGCCGACGGCATGGGCGGCCAGGCTGCGGGCGAGGTGGCGAGCAAGCGCGCCATCGAAATCGTGCCCCGCGAGCTCAAGAAGTATCTGGGCGGCGTGGTCGGCAATGACGAGACCAAGAACATCGTGCGGCGTGCAATTGTGCAGGCCAACGAAGAAATCATGGCGATGGCGGCTCTGGACCGTGAGTTGAAGAACATGGGCACGACCATCGTCGTGACCGTTTGGCGGAAAGGCAGTTCCCTCCTCTACGTCGCCGGCATGGGTGATAGCCGGGTCTACCAGATCCGCAGCAAGAAGATCGAACAACTCACGGTGGACCACTCCATCGCTCAGGCGCTCGTGGAAGCCAAGACCATTTCCGCGGCCGAAGCCCGTACACACCGTTACCGTAACGTCCTTTGGAAATACCTGGGCTCCGCCGAGGTCGGCGAAGGCCCGGAAGTGAAGCCGGTGCAGTTACAGATGGGCGACCGCTACCTGCTGTGTACCGATGGTCTCAGTGGCGTCGTCTCCGATGAGCAGCTGCTTGACTTCATGAAGGACAAGGAGGACGTCCAGGAATGCGCCGACGGGCTGGGGCAACTCGCCTTGGACGCGGGTTCGCGCGACAATGTTTCGTGCGTCGTTATCGAAGTTGGTGACGGCGTGTCCCCGACGAAGTGAGACCTATTCGTTCCGAGCCGCGACCGTAAGGAGCGAAAATCGCTCCCTTACGGTCGCGGCTCGGACTGTTATTCACTTCTGGCCGCGGCTCAATCTGCTAGATATAAGTCGCCTTTGATGGCATGATGACGAGTTCCGGGATGGCGACTCGCGCTGGAAGAGTGGCAACAAATAGGATGGCCTCCGCCACGTCTTCCGGTTGCAGAATGGTGCGGCGATGTTCCTCCGATAAGGGTGCCGGCCGGTTCTCAAGAATTGGCGTGTCCACCTCTCCGGGGTAAATGCTGGACACGCGTATGCCGTTGTCCTTCTCCTCCGCAGCCACCGCCATCGCCAATCCTCGCAGCCCAAACTTCGCCGCTGCATAAGCCGGGCCCCCAAGCGGACTCGCCCGCTTGCCGGAGATCGAATTCACATTGATAATCAATCCGTCCTTGCGCTCTTGCATTTGGGGCAATACGGCCTTCATGCAATAGAAAGCGCCTTCAAGATTGCCGCCCACGAGGCTTTTCCAACTTTCCGGCGTAAGTTGCTGGAACTTGCGATCCTTGATGTTGAGCCCTGCGTTGTTGACGAGAATGTCGATGCGGCCCAGCGTCTTCGTTACTGCTTCGATCAGCGTTTGCACCTGTCCGGCATCCGAGATGTCCGCCGGACGGTGAATGAGGCGATCTTTGCCCTGGAGCGCTGATGCGGCGCGTTCCAGCTTGGCGCCGTCGCGACCGGTAATGGCTACGCGGGCACCTTCAAGCAGAAAGAGTCGTGCCGCAGCGAGGCCGATGCCGCTCCCACCGCCTGTGATAAGAACGCATTTCCCGGCCAACTTGGTCATGACTACGCCTCTATTCAGAGAACAGTTGCCGCGCGAAGAGTCCGCACGTTTGGGTCAGCATAGCGATTTCATTGCTTCTCGCCGAGGCAGTCACGGCGAGCCGGCGCGGTTCTCTTCCGACTCGTCTAATTCTGGTTGTGGGGAAGCGGCGAATGAGGCGGCGTCGAAGTTCTTGACGGGGGGCTTGGGTGGTGATGGTTCGATGTGCAATCGGACGACGGCGAGGCACTCAGGGCAGCGCATTTTGTACCCCTGGGGTCCCCGGCTAAAGATCAGCAACTTTCCGCAACGGCAACGTCCACGGCGTGGCATGACGGGGATTCCCAGGGCGGCACAATTGCTCGCCTGACTATAACCCTCACTAGCCACCGGCGTCAATCAATTCGTGAGGCGTGGAGCGTGAGGCGTGGGCCGTGAGGCGTGGAGCGTGAGGCGTGGGCCGTGAGGCGTGGAGCGTGAGGCGTTATGCAAGGGAGGCCCACGCCTTACGGCCCACGCCCCACGCCCCACGCCCCACGCATGTCAGAATTGGTCCAGCCAGAAATGGTAGCCGTGGTAGTACTTTTGTGGCTTGAACATTTCGTAGCGCCAGTGCGGTTCCTGGAACGGCGGGTAGGCCATGTATGCTGGCGGTCGCATGTAAGGCTGGCCTGGCGGTTCGGGCCATTGCGGGCCCATGGTCGGCCAGTAATTGTGCGGAAAGTAGTAGTAGGGATAGTAATAGAAGCGGCCCAGGTCGGCACCCTGAGCATGGGCGCTGGTGGCGCTGCCCGCCCAGAAGACCAGGGCGAGGGCGGCGGCTCCCAGCAATTGCGAGAGTTTCTGCATCGGTAAGTCCTCCTGACGGCACCATACGAAACGGCAGAGTCCTTCTCCGAGCAAGTCTAACCGCCGAACGGGCCGGGTGCGGCGACAGCGGCCTGAAATTGCCATAAAAAAACCAACGGAGTGCACGAAAGTATTGGCCAGCAAAGGCAGGGTATCTGTGCGGGTTGTTGGCTTTAGTCCGAAAACGAGGCTGCGATGGATTCCTTCGACGTCTACGATAACCCGCTTGTCAGCCGCTATGCCAGTAAAGAGATGGCCCAGCTGTGGAGCCCCCGGCGCAAGTTTTCCACCTGGCGCCGCCTGTGGCTGGCACTGGCCGAGGCGGAAATGGAACTTGGCCTCACGGCGGACGACAGGAAAACGCCACGTATCACCCCAACGCAGATCGCTGAACTCCGCAGCCATCTCGACGATATCGACTTCGCTCGGGCCGACAATCACGAGCGCCGGCTGCGGCACGATGTCATGGCCCACATCCACACCCTCGGTGAAGTCGCACCGGCCGCGCGGGACATCGTCCATCTCGGCGCCACCAGCTGCTATGTGACCGACAATGCGGACCTGATCCTGATGCGCGACGGGCTGGAACGGGTTCGCGACAGCCTCTTGGGCGTGATTGCAGTTCTTGCACGCTTCGCATCCCGGTGGAAAGACTTGCCCACCCTCGGATTCACTCACTTCCAGCCGGCGCAGCTGACCACCGTTGGCAAACGAGCCTGCCTATGGTGTTACGATCTGCTCCTCGACTTCCACGAAATGGAAAACCGCATTGCCACGCTCCGATTTCGGGGAGTCAAGGGCACGACCGGGACCCAGGCGAGTTTCCTCGCCCTCTTCCACGGCGACCACGACAAAGTCCGTCGGCTGGATAATCTCGTCGCGCGCAAGATGGGATTCCAGCAGGTATATCCGGTTACGGGGCAGACCTACACGCGCAAGGTCGACAGCCAGATTCTGGACTCACTATCGGGCGTCGCCCAAAGTGCTCACAAGCTCGGCACCGACCTGCGCCTGCTTGCCCACCGTCAGGAGGTGGACGAACCGTTCGAGGCGGACCAGGTCGGTTCCTCGGCGATGGCATACAAGCGCAATCCGATGCGCTGCGAGCGTATGTGCGGCCTCGCCCGCTTTGTCATGAACCTCAGTGCCAACGCCGCCCAGACCGCCGCCGTGCAGTGGCTCGAGCGGACTCTGGACGACAGCGTAAACCGTCGCCTCTGCTTGCCACAAGCGTTCCTCGGCACCGACGCGGTGCTCCGCCTTGCCCTCAACATCTGTAAGGGTCTGGTTGTGAACCTCGATGTGATCAAGCGCAACGTGGATCAGACGCTGCCCTACATGCTGACGGAGAACATTCTGATGGCCGCCGTGGCCGAAGGCGGCGATCGTCAGGAAGTCCACGAATGCATCCGCCGACACAGCCAGACGGTAACCGCCAACCTGAAAGCCGGTGGCACCAACGACTTGCTCGAACGGTTGCGCGGCGAGTCGCTACTGGCCAAGGTTGACTTTGAGCAAGTCATCGCAAGCGGCTACCTTGTCGGCCGCGCGCCGCAGCAAGTCGAAGAGTTCCTTCGTGACGAAATCGAGCCGCTGCTCGAACGCTTCCCGCATCGCAGCGACCTTGGCGGCGAGATTGCTGTGTGATGGCGCTTGCGGAACCCAGGACTTGTGGGGTTTCAGGACACACCATTTTCTATTCCCACCAAACTAATTTGGCCTTTCGCATGTTGTGAGCCATACTTCCTGGGGATTAATCACTCCCGCCACCGCGCGGGAATTCCTAGCTGGCGCGAAGCGAACGATGATCCAAGCACGATTCGGCGCAGGTGCGCGCCCCCAACGCAGCACGTTTCTTATCCGATGTTTTCGCCTGTTTCTGTTATGTGTGCCAATGTTGCTATTGGCTGCATGCAGTCGGCTGGCGAGCGGTCAAAACGCGCTCATCCTCTGGTTGGGCACCGTGTTCCAGGGCTGCGGTTGCCTGCTGGGCGTGTTTAGCTGGGAGGGCATGCGCCGTCCGCTAAATACGGGCATCATCATGCTTTATGTCATTGCGCTGAGCTGGCTTTTACTGGGCTCGGCTGGCATGGAGCACTGGATGGTACCCCTTGCCGAGGCAGTCCTGCTGGTGTTCCCGCTCATATTTTTCGCTGTCCAGAACCTGCGGGACTCCGGCGCATTGGAACTGCGCCGCGCCAAAGGCCTGGCACGGCAACTCGCTAACCGGGCAGAATGGCCGGCAAACCTGGCTGATTGCAAAGTGCTGCCGGAAGTCAAAGCATTGCGGGAGGCGCTGCACATCGACGCGGAGCCCGCCATCACCCTGCTCGCCAATCCCAAACCCCAAGTCCGGGTCGCAGCCCTGGCCGCCCTGGAGTTTCGGCATGAGTGGCGCAAGAATCAGCCCGAGATTATCTTGCACTTCGCGAAGAACGCCCCGGAACCCGAACTACGGTCCGCCGCGATCCTCGCGCTAGCCAACACAGAGCAACGACACCTGGTCGAGGCACTGGCCGAATACACTAACGATCCGTCGCCCCTCGTTCGCGCCGCCGCCAGCCAGGCACTTTTGTGGAAGCCCGAGAACTGCTGGCCCTGGATCAGCCACGCCTTCCGCGCAGCCCTGGCCTCGCCCGAACTGGAAAACGACGGCCCCTTGTGCGAAGACGGCCACTTGTTCCCGCCCGAAGCGGTCGCCGACCTGACTGCCTGGTGCAGTGAAAAAGGCGTTTTGGCGATTCGGGCAGCGCAGACGCTCAGCGAACATTACAAACACACGCTCACCCAGAAACACGACCCAGCCCTGGTTCTGCAGCTGCGGCAACTCGTTATCGATGTCCACGCCCCCTCCATGTTGCGCATGGAAATCGCACGCGTGTTGCAACAATTCCAAGAACTGGATGACGTGGTTTTGGATGCCCTGATGAAACCGATAACACCGGCTTCCCTGCGCTTGATCGCGGTGGAAACGCTGCTCGCCCGCGGCGAATCCGTGCAAGCGGCTGCAGCCCTTGACGATCTCGCAAGACTTCCCAACCGCGAACTCGCCCTCGCCACCGCCGACGTGGTTCAGCGGCGCCTCGGCGTAGATCTCGGCCTCCAGCGCGGCCAGCCATTGCCCCCCGTGCACAGCCGCAAGGCGGCAGATGTCGCACGCTCACTGATGATCTGGGCTCTGGGACAGGAGGCCCCGACCGAAGCAGCAGCAGCCCGAGCCGCCGGCCTGCCTCACATCAATGACGACGAGTGGTAGTCCCTGGCGGTACTGGCCGCCGGTTATGAACCGCCGCTCTTGCTTCTTCGCACCATAGGCTGCAAGATGCATGGGAGAAGGCGGCATCGGTTGCCGCCCACACCAATCTTGAGGGCGGCATGGCGGACGACCATTTCCAAACCGACTATTCCGTGGCGAAAAGTCCTCCGCAATACCCGGTCGGCACTGCTGTGCGTGTCAAAAAGGGCACCAAAGACCCGGACTTCCCGGACATGCTGCTTGGCGGCTGGGCCGGCGTAGTCAAGGAGGTGGAGCAAGACGACAAAGGCGTCGTCTTCCTTGTGGAGTGGAACGCGCACACCCTGGCGAATATGCACCCAGTATACCGCCACCGTTGTGAGCGTGATGGGCTTGAGTACGGAAGTTCCTGGCTCGGCGCCGAGGACCTGGAAAGGGACGAGGGCGGCACCCCCGAGATGGAGCAGCCGACGGATATTCGCGCCAGGCCGCTCGATAGCGACGACCAGGACGACCGCATTCGCGCCGTCCTTTCCTTGACGAGCGACGAGCCCCTGCCCACCGCTGACATCGCTACACTCCGAAAGTACCGCCAGTACCTCGCCCAGCATCTGAAATTGCCACTTGCGGTGGATTACATCGACCGATCTACTTTTCTCCCCAACAACACAGTGCCCCTAAACCTGACGGAGCTGCCCGAGCCTACTGAGGGCACATTGGATGACGGCTTGCAAGCGGTAACGCAGCAAGGCGACGAGCGCAAGGACGTACCATTGAGCGATCTCGAGGCCAGGACCGACGGGCCTGCGCGACAACTCCTCGGGGACTATGGCTACTGGTTCTTGGAACACTGCGGGCAGGAAACAAGCCCCGGTACTCCGGCAGCACTCGCGGACGGACAACTCGGGGAAGAGTTGGAGGAACAACCAGGATCGGCTCGACGGACGGTACTCAATGCCATATCGAGGTGCGGATTGTACGGGGCCGCCTTGGGCGCTGCGGTCGGCGCCGTGACTGCGACACTGGACGGCGTTTTGTTCGCCATGGGTGTCGGGGCATTTTCGATGGCGCTCGTCGGCTATGCCGCGGGCACGCGCTTTGGCTTCTTTTTCGGCAAGGTAAACCGCATCAATTCGGGCCCAATCTATGGGGGCATCCTTGGCCTTTTGGGTGGAGCAATACTCGGCACAGTGGCCGGGCCGCTTGTGATCGCTTATGCGGGAACGCTCATCGGCAGCATCATCGGCGTCATCATTGGCCATATTCTGAGCATGATTTCAAACAGCATGCCGGGGCGCTTCGCTTGCGGTGCTTTCGCCGCGCTCCTGGGCGCGATCGTCGATGCGTGGATGACGAATGCAGAACACACCATAACCGGCCTCACTTACGGCATCATTGCCGGTGCGGCGGCGGGCTTATTCCTGTCGGCGGGTTTTTTCGGCATCCTAATGCTTATCGAGACGAAGCGGGAATAATCGCAAGCGGATCGAAGGAATAAAGACGAGCGGCGGGGTTTATCCCGGCCGGGATAAACCCGGCGGCTCGTCACGGGGTTGTTTTTTCCTCAGGCCCTAAACAACTTCTCCCCATTTTTTTGCCAGCTCCATCACGACGCGCACCGCCATTTCCATTTCTTCCAAACACGTCCACTCCAAGGGAGAATGGATATTGTGCTCGCCCGTGGACAAATTCGGCGTTGGCAGCCCTAGCTCTGTGAAACGCGAGCCGTCGGTGCCGCCGCGCACGATGGTTAACTTCGGCTCAATGCCGCAGCGGCGCATGGCCTCCTGGGCGAAAGCGACGGCCCGGGGCTCTTTCTTCAAGCCGTCGGCCATGTTGCGATACTGCGGTGTCACGGTTACGTCGACCTTGGCCTCCGGAAATTCGGCGGTCACCGTCCGCGCCGCCACGCGCAACACCTGGGCGTGGTCGGCCAGCTTTGCCGTGTCGAAGTCGCGGAGCAAGATTCGCAGCGTCACCTCGGCCACGCCGCCTTCAATGCGATAAGGGTGCAAGAACCCCTCGCGGTCCGCCGTTGTCTCCGGCGACAGGATTCGTCGGGGAAGCCGATCCAGAAACATGCCGGCCAAGCGAATGGCGTTGACCATGCGGCCCTTGCCGATCGAGGGATGGATGTTGATGCCGGTTATGCACACCGTCGCCAGGTCGGCGGAAAATGTCTCGCCGTCAATTTCCCCCTGCCCGCCCCCGTCGAGCGTGTAGGCAACCAGCGCGCCCAATTTTTTGAGATCGACGTGATCCACGCCGTGGCCGATCTCCTCGTCACAGGTGAACAGCACGCGGATTGGCCCGTGTGGAATTTCCGGCCGGGCCATGAGCTGGGCCGCGGCCTCCATGATGACGGCAACGCCACCCTTGTCGTCGGAGCCGAGCAGCGTCGTACCGTCGCTCGTGATGATTGTCTTGCCCTTGAGAGCCGCCAGCTCCGGATTGTCCGCGGGGCGAAGCACTTTTGACGGATTGCCCGGCAGCACGATATCGCGGCCGTCCCAGTTGGTGTGCACGATCGGTTTGACATTCACGCCCGACGTCTCCGGCGACGTGTCGACGTGCGCATTGAAGGCGATGACCGGGGCCTTGTGGGCTACCGTCGCCGGAATGGTGGCCATGACGATTCCATGCTCATCTTGGGCCGCGTCCTTGAGTCCCATTGCTCGCAGCTCCTCGGCGAGCATACGGCCTAGCTCGAGCTGTCCCGGTGTGCTTGGATAGGTCTTCGACGACTCGTCGGCTTGCGTCGTGACGCGGACGTAGCGACAAAATCGATCCAGCAAGGTGTTCATGGAGCCGCGACGCCTTTCTTGGGGCAGAAGGAGGCCAGCGTACAGCTCACGCAATCCGGTTTGCGGGCGTGGCACACCTGCCGGCCGTGAAAGATCATCTGGTGGCCGAACATGGTCCAGTCTTTCTTCGGAACCAGTTCCATGAGGTCGCTTTCGATCTTCACCGCGTCCGTATGCACGGTCAGGCCCATGCGCTGGCTGAGTCGCGTAACATGCGTGTCGACCGGGATGCCCGGCACGCCGAACGCATTGCCAAGGATGACATTGGCTGTCTTGCGACCGACACCGGGCAGCACCACCAATTCGGCCATCGTCCGCGGCACTTCACCGCCGTGATGCTCGACCATCTGCCGGCAGCACTGAATGATATTTCGCGTCTTGTTGCGGAAGAACCCGGTCGACTGGATCATGCGCTCCAGTTCTTTTGGGTCTGCGGTGGCGTAATCGTGTGCGGTCGGGTAGCGCGCGAAGAGCGCCGGGGTGACCATGTTGACGCGCTGGTCGGTACACTGGGCGGAAAGAATGGTGGCGATCAGCAGTTCGAGCGGAGTGCGGAAATGAAGCGCGCAATGCGCGTCGGGGTAGAGTTTTTCCAGGGCACGGCGGACGCGATTCGCCTGACTGCGCAGGGGGTTGATGGCCTTCATCCCGGCATCCTAGCATTTTGGCCGGCTGCCAGACAGGGGGGGTCAGCGGCGTAAAGCGGCCCTGGCGTCGTGCTTTTCGATTAGCTCGTCGAGCCGTCGCTTTACTTCTGTGGATTTCGTTTGATCTCGGAGGCGGACCATGTGGGCGTACGCTGCGTTCCCGAGTTTTTCGAGTCGCTGCTGCGCCCCCTGGCGCACGGTAAAGTCAGCGGAATCGAGGTCAGTAATCATTCCGCTGACTTTTTCGGCGAAATCGGGTTCGCAATGGGGGTGGACGACAAAGCCGACGCGGACTACCTTTTCCGGCCGCGGCTTTACTTTGAGCGGCAGGAGGCGATCGTACTCTGCTTGGGGTAAGCGATAGAATAACGTCAGGCCTTCCGTCTCGAAAAAGTCGGCCTTCCACAACATGGCCAAGGAATTCGCCTCGTCCTCGTGCAAGCCTGCATCCTTTACCTGGGCGGTGAGGTTCTTGACTCCAGTGTCTGACAATGTCTTTGGGTCGGCGGCGATGAAATCGAGCGCTTTTTTCTCTGACCTGGCGTCGAGTCGCGCCATCCTCGCCACTCGCGGCTTGTCGGATTTACGAGTGTCCACGACCGTCAGGTCGAACAGAGGAAATGTAGCGCAATTGCCAACCGTGACAGTCTCCTTGTCAACCGAAATGTCGGCCCACTTGTAGGCGGGCCCGAGACCGTCGTAGTAAACGAACTTTTCATGCTCCTGCCCCAGGTTGTCCTCGCCGACGTGGGCGTAGACGTCGTCTGCCTTGACCGCCCGCAACGTTTCGATCCAGTGGCCTTTTTTCACGGATTGCAGCGGCACCTTGCCATTTGGGACGCCCCGCGGTTCTTTCAAATTCAGCCGCCATTCGAGGACATTGAAAGGCTTGTTGACGGGGCCGTCGCCGGCCAAGCGGCCGTCTCGCAAGCCGGGCCGTAGCGTGCCCGGCCACCAAACGCCGGCCATGCCCGCGGTGAATTCGATGCGGAGGTCCACCGTCACCGCCTGGGGGGTGTGGAAGAAGATGATGGGCTTGTCCTTCAAGAGCATAGGTTCCCAGTGCTTCGGCAATTCCCGGCCCGTGATCTGACCATAAACAAACGGAGGCAAGTCATCCCAAACGGCCCGCAGGTCGGCGTTGAGCATGTCTGCATCGGCCGCAGTGCGAAAGACGCCCCACTCATGGATTTCCAATCCCTTGCTGACCGGTTCTTCGGAGGCATTTTCTTGGGCCGACTCGCCGGCGCAGCCCAGGAGGATCGCGACCAACACGGGAAGGCTCAACAAATAGGCGGACCGCATATGGCACTCCCGAGTATCAGTTATTGGCTGCTGGCTGCTGTGCGCGGGCCACGAGTAGCTGTATTGAAGACGATTGTGTCGGCGGCTTGGTTTGTAAATAACGCGGCAAGGGCCGTCGGTGGTATACTGACGTTATGTCAACCCAGCCAGAGATATCCATTCTCATCCCAGGCCGCACGAGCCGCCAGGGACGACCCTCAACGAAGGCAATAAGCTGACGGTGAAATGCCAGGAGGACGAGCAAATGAAAGTGGTTATCCAAGTCGCAGCCAAAGACAGCGCCAAGGCGTGGGGCATTCTCGTACGGCATTCGCCAGGCACCGCACTTCCGAAACGAACATTTATCATTTCCGAGGAAGCCGCCCGGGCGCTTCGTGAAGCGGGCGTGAAATTCACCGAGATTTCCAAGGAGGCGGCTCAATCAAACGATCGAACGAATCGGTGAGCACGTTCGCCGAAGTTTCTATTCAACTTAGCATTTACCTCTGTTGATCCTGCCCCGGCTGTTGCCATGTATGATCGTTTTACAGATCGCGCTCGCAAGGTGCTCGACGCGGCCACCGCGGAGGCAAGGCGCTTGAACCACGAGTACGTCGGGACCGAGCACATCCTGTTGGCCCTCGTCAAGGAAGGGACTGGCGTTGCGGCGCTAGTTCTCTACGTTCTAGACATTGACCCTGCAAAGATCCGCCAGGAAGTTGAGGCGATTATTCATTCGGGGCCTGAGATGGTAACAAGGCCTCACTGCCCCAGACCCCTCGGGCCAAGGAAGTTATCGCGTATTCTGCCGAGGAGGCACGCAAATTCGATCATGACCATGTCGGATCGGAGCACATTTTGCTGGGTTTGATGCGCGAACAGGAAGGTGTGGCCGCTCAAGTCCTCATGGGCCTTGGACTCCGAATTGAAGACATTCGCGCCGAAATTTGGAGGCACGTTGGCGCAGCCTCGGCGACCGTTGACAAAAGCAAGTTGGACGTTGCGATAGACCCTACGCGGAATTAACGGACCTACCGGCTTCTGTAATCGAGGAGTTGAAGGCTATCGATAAAGAAATGGATCAAGTCGTAAAAGAAAAGGAAAATGCAATCGCTACGCGGGATTTCGATAAGGCAGCCAACCTCCGTGACAAGCATGAACGGCTCAAAAAGAAGTGGTTCGGGACCATTAGTCAATTCCGGAACGATCCTGAGTACTTTATCTTACGGCCGGACAAATTCGGTATCGTGATCGATGACCTTCTTCAAAATCGCCAACGGCACGGTTTATGACCCAACGAACGGCGTCAACGGCGACGTGCAGGATCTCTGGATCGATGCGGGCAAAATCGTCGCTCCTCCGACCGATCCGGACGCGTTGCCCGCCAGAGTGCTTGACGCTACCGGTCTGGTCGTGATGGCTGGCGGCGTGGATATGCACTCCCACATCGCCGGGCCCAAGGTCAATCTTGCTCGCAAAATGCGGCCGGAGGACAAGCGCAAGGCCGAGCCTTTCCGGCGCACACCGCTGACCCGCTCCGGCACTCGCGGCAGCGTGCCCAGCACTTTCACAACCGGTTACCTGTACGCGGGCATGGGGTATACCACCGCGTTCGACGCTGCCATTCCGCCTTTGAGTGCCCGCCACGCCCATGAGGAGTTTCACGACACGCCCGTCATCGACAAGGGCTTTTTCCTCCTCTTCGGCAATAACCACTACGTCATGCGGCAGATCGCGGCCAGGGAGCCTGAGAAGTTGCGGGCGTTTGTCGCGTGGTTGCTGGCTGCGGGCAAGGGCTACGCGGTCAAGCTCGTCAACCCCGGCGGCGTCGAGGAATGGAAGGGCGGCACCGGCAATATCCACGACATTGACGGCATGGTCGAATACTTTGGCGTAACGGCACGCCAAATCGTTACCGAGCTCTCCCAGGCGGTGATGGACCTGGGATTGCCCCACGCCGTCCACATCCACTGCAACAATCTCGGCATACCCGGAAACTGGAAGACGACGCTGGCCACCATGCAGGCGCTGGAGGGCCGGCGGGCCCACCTGACGCACATCCAGTTCCACAGCTACGGCGGCGAACCGGACGACCAGGCCGCGTTTTGCTCGCAGGTCCCAGCGTTGGCCGACTATGTCAACGCCCATTCCAACATCACCGTGGACGTGGGCCAGGTACTGTTCGGCGACACCACGTCGATGACGGGCGACGGCCCGCTCGGCTATTACCTGCACAAGGTTACCGGCCATAAGTGGACCAATGCCGACACCGAAATGGAGGCCGGCTGCGGCATCGTGCCGATCAGCTACAAGGAGAAGAGTTTCGTCAACGCCCTGCAGTGGGCCATTGGGCTGGAGTGGTATCTGCTCGTCAAAGATCCCTGGCGCATCGCCATGAGCACCGATCACCCCAATGGCGGCTCCTTTCTCGCCTACCCGCAGATCGTTCAGCTTCTCATGGACCGCACCTATCGCGAGGAGGTCCTCAAGCGCGTGCATCCGCGTGTCTTGAAACGGAGCACGCTGAAAGACCTCGATCGCGAATATTCTCTTTACGAGATCGCCATTATCACCAGGGCGTCGCCGGCGCGCATCCTGGGCCTGACAAACAAGGGCCAGCTGGGTGTCGGTGCCGATGCGGACGTGACAATCTACACGCCGGGCCTCGACATACGTGCCATGTTCGAGCTGCCGCGGTATGTTATCAAGGGCGGCGAAATCGTCGTCGAGAAGGGCGAGATACGGCAGGATCTGTACGGCAAAACCCTGCACGTCCAGCCCGAGTACGATCACGGCGTCATCCCCGATGTGAAGCAATGGTTCGAGGCGTATTACACGATCCAGTTTGCCAACTACCCGGTAGACGAGTCCTACCTTGCCCACGGCGGCACGGTGGTGCCGTGTTTGCGGCAATGAGGTGAGACCATGATCCAGAAGGTGCAGCAAACCGACCCGCATCCGCGCCAATGGACGCAAGCGGAGTTCGACCAACTCCGGGAACTGGGCTTCTTTGACAACCAGAACGTGGCATTGGTCGAGGGCGAAATCGTGCATTGCGGGTCGCCCCGATTCGCAGAAGGCGAGCCGCGTTCGTGGAGCAAGAGGGAGTACTATCGGCTTGGCGAGTTTGGCTTTTTTATGGGGCAGAAGGCGGAACTCCTGGACGGAACGATTATGGTGACAAGTCCGCAGAACTTTCCCCACGCAACTGCGTTGGATGGGGCAGCAGACCTATTCCGTCGGCTTTTTGGGCCGGCGGTGTGGGTGCGTTCGCAGTTACCACTTGATCTCGGGCAAGTAATTGAGCCAGAACCCGATGTGTCGGTGGTGTCTGGAATGCGCCGGGACTATGCTGCTCATCCTACGACCGCAGTACTGATTGTGGAAGTAAGCGAGTCGACCTTGGCTCATGACCGCGGTTGGAAGGCCTCTTTGTACGCCGCGGCTGGCATCTCGGACTACTGGATCGTCAACCTGGTGGATGCCCAACTAGAGGTCCGGCGGCAGCCAATCGCTGACGGTTCCAAACCGCACGGTCATACGTTTGCCGACATGCGGGTTTTGACTCGTGGGGAAAACATCACGCCGCTTGCTTTCCCCAATGTTGTCATCCCCGTCGCGGACCTGTTGCCTTGAAGGGAACGCGCATGAAACTCATCCTGGCCATCATCCAGCCGTCGAAACTCGAGGCAGTCAAGGAGGCCCTCAACAAGGTCGAGGTCTTTCGCCTGACCATCGTGGACGTACAGGGCTTCGGGCGGCAGAAGGGCCGTTCGGAAATCTACCGTGGCCACGAGCTTACAATGAACCTGGTACGCAAGGTGCAATTGCAGATCGCGGTCAACGAAGATTTTGTCGAACCGACGGTGAATGCGATCATGGATGCAGGCCGCACCGGGCCGGAGGGCCGCATCGGCGACGGCAAGATTTTCATACTGCCGCTCGAGGATTGCATCCGCATCCGTACCGGCGAGCGCGGCCCTGAAGCGATTTAATAATCCCACGGCGACGGCTCATGGAAATCGTACGCGTCGAGCAGCTAACCGATGAAAAGTGGCTCAACCTTTTTGCCGCGACCTATACCAACGGCGAAAAGGAAGGCCGCTGGCTTTTCGCCTCGCGGCACCGCAAACCCTACGACCCCAATGCCGCGCCCGACGCGGCCATTATCGTGCCTATCCTTCGCATCCCGGATCAGCCCCCGCGCGTGGTGCTCATCAAGGAATACCGCGTCCCACTTGGCGGTTACATCTACGCCTTCCCTGCCGGCCTCGTGGATGACGGCGAAAGCATTGAGGAAACGGTTCGGCGTGAGCTGCTGGAAGAGACGGGGTTCGAGCTCGTCCAAATCAAGCGGATCACGACGCCCCTGTGCTCGTCAGTCGGGCTCACCGACGAGATGTCGCCGCTGGTTTTCGTCGATGTGCGCTCAACGCCAAACGCGAAACAGAAGCTGGACGGCATGGAGGATATCGAAGTGGTGCTTTTGGACTACCAGCAAGTGTGCGAAATGGTCGAAAACACGACGGTGCATTTCGACGCCAAGGCGTGGACGATCCTGTTCATGTATCAGCAACTTGGCAAGCTGGATTGAGCGTGAGGAGCTAGTTCATGGCGGAGGAAGCTTCCGAATCGGTCGGCCTGCTGCTTTCCGATGATTTGCTGTTCACGAGCCGTATCACGGGCACGGCCCGCGCGCTTGGATTGAACGTCAATTCCGTGCGATCCTTCGATGCACTGCTGGCGCAGGCTGTGCAACGCCGGCCGGCCTGCGTAATCCTCGACCTCGGCATGCCTGGATTGGTGCTTGCCGAACTTTTTCGACAGCTGGGAGATGATCGGCCGCGGGTGGTGGCTTACGGTTCACATGTCGACGCGGAGAGCCTGCGCGCGGCTCGCGCCGCCGGTTGCGATCCGGTTATGCCGCGGAGTCAGTTTGTTGAGGTGCTATCTTCGGCGCTGCCGGGTTGGTTTGCGGGACGGGAGGGATCTTAGCCGATGCGGCCGCGTTGTCTTGCTTCCGAATAGGTGCTTTCAAGGTGGATTGGCACGCAGCCGAGGCCGCGAACGGCCAGCGGCAACGTCGGCAACGGTTGGCCGACCGCTAACGGCTCACGCCACAGGTCGATTTCGTTGCGGTCCTGACGGTGGGCAGGCCGATAGGAGGTAGCGTAGAGCGGCGTGGAGGTAGGAAAGGTCAGACCGGGGAGTGGTCCGAGTAGCGAGACCAGTTCGTCGTGAAGGTTGGCGAGGCGTGAAGTGACAATGTCCACGACCACCAGGCCAATTCCGCGCTGAAGGTAAGCGGCACATTTGACGGCAAAGGCCTCGCGTGCTTCGGGACGATCCTTGTTTCCCGGGCTAACGAGTTCGATGGCCGCGACGAGGGTGGGACCGGCCAGGGTGCTGAAGACCTGCACCTCGACATCGTCGGGAAATTGAACCGGGAAAACAGCAGATGGGGCGGGTGGCGCCCAGACCTGTGTTTGGACCGCCGTGGCGGTACTGATCGCGGCGGTTGCGCCGGAGCTGGCGCCCTCGGCGAAGGTCGCAACGTCAATCTCGACGCGGGTGCCGAGCCTCACCTGGAACTCCGCAAAATACTCCGGAGGAAGATCTTCGTTCAGGGCGTCCGAAATAGCCGCGGCCCATCGGCCGTGGAAACCCTCCCAGTGGCGGTGACCCTGTAGTGGTGGATGAAAATGGTCCAGCAACGGCATGGGGGTTGCTCCCAGTACAGCGGCGTGCTTCAAGCGAGGCTTTCCATGATTGTAACAAAGTGCTGATGGAAGTGGATCGGGCGGGGCGGACGTTTCCATTACTCCACTTTTCGCCGCCGACAATCTGAGAGCGTTATACCGCGGCGGCTCGCATTGACGATTTCTGTCCGTAACTTGCACGACTCCGAAAACGCTGAAATGCGGTCATCGGCAGCTTTTCGCCGATTGCAAACGGTTTTTTGACGGACGGATTGAGCTAGGCGTTCCGTTATACCACGATCCAAAAAGCTCGGTGTCAATCGCTTGGGTGCAAGGTATAATTGAAGTGTCGCTATCATCCGATTTGGAGGTGAGGCCATGTCCGAGGGATTTCTGCTCGTAACGCCGCCGAGGGTAATGGAACTGCACCAGGAGCGGCTGCTCATTCAGGCGGATCAGGTCGACCAGGCGGACGCGCAAATCGCCACGCCAAGCGCGGAGCAAGTCCGTCGCGCCGACCAGGTTTTCACCGCCGAGAAAAGAACCGACGACGGCCTTGCTACAATCCTCGGCGTCACCACCGGCATTTTGGTGCTACACGACATGGCGGTCGACCGGTTCACCTCCCACGAGGAGGAAGAAGAAATTCCGGAGCCGAAGAGCAAGCCGGAGGAAGAGTAAGAGTCGGTTTGGACGCACAACGAGTCCGCTACGCAAAGCAAGGACGAGTGGCTCCCTGTGGGGTGGCGCTCGTCCTTGCTTTGCGCAGCGGACTCGCTGGTGTAGTTCATCAGGCCTTTTTCGCCGCGGCCTCCGTTGTCAGTCGCTGCACCTCGGCCACTCCTTCACGCAGGATCTCGGCCTTCTCCTCGACGTCAACGTCCTCTAGCACGGTGTCATCAATGTGAACGCCGTGAAACTCACGCGGCGCATATTCCGGTCCGAGCACGTCCAGGACCGTCGGATGAATCTGCGGTTTTTCCGGCGATACGAAATAACCGTGGACTTGGACCGCCTGTTCCAGATACTCGGGATACTCCAACAAGGCGGTGTGCAATTGCTTGAGGCGAAAGTGCGGCACCGTGGCATAGAGATGATGCGGCAGGTGATATTCCTGGCCGATCGGGAAGACGCTGAAGTTGATAAAGTGGCTGACAAAGAAAGTGCGCGTGTTCGTCAGCCAGCCGCGGTCCGCGTTGCCGTGCTGAACTAGCTGCCGGAGGATCATGTAAAACGAAAACGACGTGAAGATCGGCACCAGCCACAGGAGGAAATAGTAGAACGGCGCCCACGGGTCTACCAGAAGGGAGAGCCAGGCCAGGCAGTTGAAGACTAGCGTGATGAATGACACCCGCAAAATGGTCCCCGTCCTTTGCGACAGCACCGAATGGATGCGGCTCTGGTGAAATTTGGACTCCGGCAGAAGCAAATAGAAAACGACCAAAGAGACGTACAACACGGCCGGCACCATCGCCAGCCAGAGTGGATTGCCCAGGATCACGAGGCCCGTCAATGTAGCAATCAGCACAACCATGTACAGTATGGCGGCGCGGATCGCGAGTTTGGAGGGCTTCCAGCCCTTGCGCATGTAGGGATTTTTGTCGGTGCCGGTTGCGTTGTAAGCGGCGCGGATGCGGATGAAGCGGAACAGATTCGGCAGCCAAAGTTGCTTCAAGAGAGTCAGCAGGAAGGCCTTTTTCTCCATCGGAAAAGGTAACCAATGGCCGCTCGTCTGCAACTGCGAAATATCCGGGTCGCGCACCGGGTCGTTCACGAACTGATGATGGGCCAGGTGTTGCAGGCGATAATGGTGCGTGCTGCTGAAAAGTGGAAACATGCAAAACCACTCGGACATCAGGTCGTTGAGGTAGCGGTTGCGGAAAAGGATGTGGTGAACGGCTTCGTGCGCCAACCCGCTTAGCTGGTGCTGCCCGGCCCCGATCAGAATGATGGCGAAGATCGTGATCGGGATGTTCAGCCAATACGGCAGTCCCCACGCCTCCCGGCTGTAGAAGAACCAAATCGTGCCGCCGATCACCAGGGCGAAATAGAGATAAGTGCGGAGGAGGTAATAGAAATTGGTCAGGTTATCGGTCAGGCGCAGCCGTTGCAGCGTTTCTTTCAACTCCGGGTCCTTCAGCGATTTTTGCTTGCCTGGCGATAGCGCGGCAGTGCTCATGGCGGCGTCCCCGATTGCTCTGACGGGTTTTGCGATGTTCGCGTCTCCTCCATTTTAGGGGAGCAGATCGTCGCGGACGAGAACGCCTGGACACATTTCCGATGGGTTTTCCACACCGCTTGCCGGCTGTCGCGGCTCTGCCAGCAATACCATTTAAGAGCAGCAACGTTAGAGCGTTCGGAAAAAGTGAAGAGGTCTGGAACGAACAATCGAAAGGGGTGGCACGCTCTGAGGTACTCCGAAGGGCGTGGTGAGCCTGCAAGCGTATCACGCCCTTCGGAGTACCTCAGAGCGTGCCACCCAACGCCGTCGCGGCTCTGAGGTTACGATTTGCGGACCTAGGCCGCGTGTTTGGCCGCACCTTCGATCTTGATCGGCGGGACTTTGGGATGTTGTGGGGCGCCCCGCGACTCGGCGCTGACTGCCGGCGCGACCTTGGGTTCCGCTGCGCGGGCGTGTTCCTTGTGGACGTGGAAATCGGCCCGGTAGGCTTTGATCAATTCGGGCTGGCCCTTGATTACCAGCAGATTCTCGGCGTTTTCGTTTTCCGCCTGATTGGTGAAATTGAAACTGCCGGTCAGAAGGGTGCGGCCGTCGATGATCATAACCTTGTTATGTGCTATGGCATGGTGCGCATCGATTACCGGCGTCATCTTTTGTTCGAGGAAAAAGTGCAGATCCGAATAGGGCTCCTGCTCATTGCTGTGATCGAGCACAATTTCGACGTGGACGCCGCGCATCTTGGCGTCGACTAGCGCCTTGGAAATCGGCTGCGATGTAAAGGAGTAAGCGAGTACGAGAATCTCCCGACGGGCATGACCCAGCTCCTTGACCACCACATCGGTGACGCCGCCCTTGGGCGAGAAGTGGGATTCGATGGACGGCGGCGTTGCGAAACTGCGATAGAGGAGGCGGTAAAGGAAGTGCAAGGTGAGCGCGCCCGAGAAACCGGTCCCGATAAAAATCCACATGGTTACCATCGGCCACCCTCCCTACCCTCGAATCCGGTAGGCAAGGATAACACCCCAGCGCAATCGCACAAGACAGGTTTGCAGAGCGGATAAGCGATGGACGGAAAGGTGGATAGCCTGGGCAGACGGCGGAGAATCAGTCTTCTAACGTGAAGTCACCAAAACAGCAACCACGAGCAGGAATTGGAAGTTCGTAGAGCACTGGCTTGTTGCGTGGTAAAATCCAGCCGAAAGTCGTTTAGTAACAAAGGTCGACGGCAACCAGTGAACGTCTATCACGAGTGGTTGACATGGACCCCGATTTCGCGAAACGGATCGAATCGCTCGAACCAAAGCTCCAGGCCCTCGTCCGCATGAAGCCGGTTACATACACAACGCTACCACGGACCATGCCGGCCTGTGGAATCTACCTATTCTCCGAAGGTATTGAGCACTTATATATCGGGCGAACTAACCGTATGCGCCAACGGCTCCGCGGTCACTGCGTCATGAGCGCAAACCACTACTCGGCGACGTTTGCCTTTCGCATCGCTCGGAGAACTACGGGTAGGACGCAAGCCAGCTACACCAAAGCAGGCTCAAGACCGGAGCTGCTCAACGACGCGGCGTTCGGGTTGGCATTCAGAGACGCTAAATGCCGTATAGCGTTGATGGACCTTCGCTACGTGGAAGAGTTAGATTCGACGTGCCAGGCCCTCTTGGAGATCTACACTGCGACGGTCTTGAAGACGCGATACAATGACTTCGAAAACCACTAGCATGCGAGCCGCCGCCGAACAAGGGGCTGCCTAGCCGGGGCCGCCATCCTGATTTAGCAGCACGACATACGCTGTCACCTGGATCGACTACTCCGGCGCCGCATGCGAGATATATTGAAGGAAGCCACAAATCAGCGAGGAGACCGACCTTGCCGACCACCAAACGTACCCTTGATGAACTCGCCGATCTCGGCGGAGACGTCTTCGACCGGAAAGTTCGGCCGGCCCTGCGACCGGAAGATGACGGCAAATTCGTCGCCATTGATGTCGACAGCGGCGACTACGAAATTAACGAAGATGACTACGCGGCAGTGGCACGTTTGCGGTCGCGGAAACCGGCAGCCGATGTCTGGCTGATGCGAGCGGGCTACCCGACAACTTACAAGATGGGAGTTGTCCGGTGATCCAGGGGCTCGTGAACGCTCGTCACGAAGCCATCGTCCGCCTAAAGGTGCGGGGACCTGGCGGGGCCGAGGCGGACGTGGACACAATCGTGGACTCCGGCTTCACATCGTCCCTTACTCTGCCGATGGCTGAGGTGACTGCCCTGAATCTTGTTCGACAGTCCGGTGGTACCGCAGTGCTTGCAGACGGGTCGGTTCGCCAATTCGACATCTTTGCCGCGGAAATAGCATGGGACGGCACTTGGCGGGCGGTCCTGGTCTCAGCGGTCGGGAACGAGTCGCTGTTGGGAATGCGCCTATTGGCTGGCCACAAGTTGGTGATCGAGGTGGTCCCTGGCGGTTTGGTGCAAATCCTTCCGCTCCCTTGAAACACTGCCGCAATAGCCCTTGAAGTTGACCGTGGCGGCATTATGGCTTAACGGGACTTATCCAACTTCTAGCGGAAAGCATTTTGTCTATGATTTGACTGGCAGCACGACCCGGACGCGTTGGCCGATCTTGAGCGGTGCCTGGCCTGGGTCGAGCTCGATGATCGCCTCCAGCGTGCGAACGTCATTGAATTGGAGCGGTTCCAATAGCATGGATCGGCGGTGCGTGTACCAGTCGGAAATGCTCTCCACCCGACCGGTCCATGTGCCGAGGTCATCCCCCGTGTAATCCTTGATGCGGGCGGGCTGGCCGATGTAGACCTTTGGGGCAAACTCCTGCTCGATCTCGGCACGGACAATTCGGGGGCCGGTGGAGCAGAACATTACCGGTGCCTGGTGCGGGTTCGGGAGCGCGTCGCCCGCATTGACCAGCACTCGCAGTGCCTTGCCCTTGAACGGTGCCTTGACCGTGCATTCGTCAAGGGCCCATATTGCCTCGTCCAGTTGCTTTTTCTTGGCATCGAGGTCGTGCTCGGCGAGCTTGACGGCAATTTGCGGGTCTTCCTCCTCAGTGGCCCGCAGTTTCTCCTGCTCGGCGTCGACCTCCCGATCCGCGGCCTCCACGATTTTTTGAGCGGCGGCGGCTTTTTGGGCGCTGGCGAGGTTCTTGTCGGCCAATCGTTTGGCGTCGTCGGCTTCCTTCTGGGCCGCGTCGCGTTTGGCTTGCTTGGCCGCGATCACCGCCTGTTGCCCGGCAATCGCGGCTCGATGAAACGCAGGCAGCTTCTTGGCCTTCTCGAGCTGTTGCATCGCGGCCTGGTAGGCGATGTCAGCCTTGTCGCGCTCAAAACGGGCGTGGGTGTCGTCCATCACGTACAGAGTGGCGCCTTCGTCGACTTCCTGATTGTCCTGAACCAGAACCTTTTTCACCCGGCCCGGCTGCAACGGCAGCACGGTCATCACTCCGCTACGCGTGTCGACGGTGCCCGCAACGACCGTCTTGCGCCCGGTTATATCAACCGCTGCGCCGGTACCCGGCGGCGTGTCGTCTGCGGCGCGTGACGGCAGGGCAAGTGCCGCAATGACAAAGGATCCAATCAGAAGGGAGGTGCCAACTACAAGAAAAACGGGAAAGCGCCAGTGGCGCTGCATGGGGGCGGTAGTCTTAGACATCGTACGCCTCGTTGTCAGAATGCGATCGCTCTCAGTGAGGGACGGTTGGGAACGGCGATGCCTGGTTGCCGTGCTTGCCGTAATGGCGCTGCAGGTCCGGGTCGCTGGCCGCGTCATCGCTCTCACGCAGTACGCCGTCTTCGATGTGAAAGACACGGTCTGCATAAGGAATGATGCGTGCGTCGTGGGCGACGATCAGGATCGTCGAGCCGCGCTCATGGGCTGCGCTGCGAAGCAAATCAACGACCTGTTCGCCGTGTGCCCAGTCCAGGGCACTGGTGGGCTCGTCGGCGAAACAGAAATCGGGCTCCTTAATCAACGCCCGGCCAATCGCCACGCGTTGCTTCTCGCCCCCGGACAATTCGGATGGCCGCAGGTGCATCTTGTTTCCCAAACCCAGAAGGGTGAGCATCTGTTCCGCCCGTCGGCGCGCCTCACGTGCCGACACGCCTTCGCCCCACTGGATCACCATTTCCAGTTGTTGGCGGGCGTTGAGAGCCGTGAACAGGTTGTAGCCCTGAAAGATAAAGCCGCAATGCTTTAGCCGAAAGTGTTCGCGCTGCTTGTCCGACATCGACCACAAATCCTGGCCGAGCGCGACCACCTTGCCCGCGCTGGGGTGGAGGAGGCCCGACAGCGCTGCCAACAGCGTCGACTTGCCGCTACCCGAGGGGCCCATCAGCAAGTTGATGTGGCCGGGGTACAGCTCAAGCGACACGTCGTTGAGCGCGATGGCTTCCGCCTCGCCCGAGCCAAAGCTCCGACGTAAATGGCGGGCGATCAACGTTGCTTCAACCTGATCATGGAGCATTCGATGGCTCCTCGTTATCGGATCGCATCATTGCATCGCCCTGCCAGAAAGCGTTCCGTGCGGCGAAGTCCGTTTCTTCGCAGCCTTACCAGCGGGCGGCCGGCCAGCGCCATCACCGTAATAACACTGCGGGGTCGATCCCTTGCAAGGCCCGCAGTGACAACGCGCCAGACAACATTGCCATCACCATGGTTACGACGGCTGCGCCGACCTGGAGCAGCCAGGGCAATTCGATCCGGACGAGATTAAAAGCATCGGTCGCCCAGGCGATCCCATGAATGGCCGGGAGTGCCAGGCCGATGCCGACTATGCCTACCCAGAAGGACTGCCACAGCACCATCCGGGTCATGCGCCAGCGGGGTATGCCAAGGGCCCGGAGCACCGCATACTCGCGCAGGGAAGCCCGTGTTGCTGCCGACAAGGTCTGGTAAGTTACAACCGCTCCGACGAGCAAACCAAGAAATGCCGCACAGCCGAGCGCCACGCCGGCCTTGGTTTTCGTCAGCCAGTGCATGCGCGAGCGGTACGAAAAATCGTCCTTTGCATAGATCGACACGGTGCTGTAGCGATTGCGGACGCTCTCCACGACTTCTGGAGCGTCGCTCGGGTTTTCGCATTCGCCAAGGATGTAAGTCACCTGGCCCGGCTGCACGCGCAGCCGCCGCGACGCCGTGCTTCGCGAGCAGAACACGTAAGGCCCGGCGAGACTTTTGACACCGTGCGTCAGTCCCACGACTCGCGATTGGTATCCGGAAATATCCGCCCTGTCTCCGACGCCCTTGATTCCCAATCGGTCGAGGTCCGAGACATCCACGACGATCGCGTCGGGTTCGCTTAACTGGTCGCGCAGTTCCGGCGTGAGGGCTGCAATGCCACCCAACGAATGGTCGTCGAGGCTTGACCCGACAACCATGCACAGTTCCTTGCCGCCAAGGGGCTTGGACCAGTAGGCAAAACCCTGCAGGTATTCTTCCGTTCGCACCACACCCGGCTGGGAAGCGAGGCGGCTGGAAAAGTACTCGGGGATCGGCTCACCGAGGTCCACGCTCAAGACGCCCAGGGATCCCATCCAGAGCTTGGCGGTGTTTTGATCGATCGGCAGCGATGTAATTGAAAACAGGCCCAGTAGCAGCCCGCATTGCAGGGCAATCAGTAGGGCGCTGAACGCGACCGCCAACACGCCGGGCAGGTAGCGCTGGCGTTCGAACCACAATGTGATCAGGGCAAAGTTCATCGCACGTCTCCTCGGCCTCTGTTGGAGCGTTCGGAAAAAAAGGGGTCTGACCCCCTAAAACACCAAAAAGCCAAGGGGTCAGACCCCTTTTTTCCGAACGCTCTTAGCCTGCCGCGGCCGACACCGTTGTGTTGCTTGGCCTGGGGAGCTTCACTCCGGCAAGGGAGGGCAAATCGCACAGCGCGCCTTCGATGTAGGTGTGGTGCCACATCTGGGTGGCCAGCACGGCGACTAGACCCATTTCGACCGAAATCCGTTTCGTTCCCAGGCTGCTCAGATGACGGAACCGCTGCCGCCAGTGCGCGACCGCGACCGGATCGAAATACCCTGTGCGCCGCAAGGATTCCTCGGAAAGAAGCTGCTCAACGAAGCTGGGTGCCGAGTCGAGGTGGAAGCTGTCAAACGGTGCCCGGAACATCGCCTTGCGCCGCCACGCGATCTCCTTCGGTAGCCACCGCTCCGCGACCTTCCTGAGCAAAATCTTGTCCCGTAGGCCAGAAAGCTTCCAGCGCGGGTCCACTTCGGTCAAGAACTTGCACACCGACTCGTCCAGGAACGGATAACGGGTTTCGACCGAGGAGTGCATTGCGACCCGATCACCCTTGGCATTGAGCAGCAATCCGACCAGATGGGCCCGCGCGCTCACAGCCAACTCGCGGTTGAGCGGATGCCAGCGCTTCATGCGTTCGGCGTCGAATCCCAGGTCCTCGTAAGGCACGTGGTCGTGCACTTTCTCCCGCATTTCGTCGCTGTAAAAGAGCAGCTTGGACTGACTCATGATCCCGTAAAGATCCAGCCAACCATTGTGGCCTCCCACGGCAGCCTGCGACCGGGCGAGCACGCTGGGCGAAAATCGTTGGCCGCCAGACGCACGGACAACCAACTGCCGAATCAGCTGACTAAGCGGCAATTTCGGAATGAAATCGAGTTTGCCCAGGAAGCGGTTCACCTTGTGCCACGGATAACCCGCCAGCCACTCATCGGAACCTTCACCCGTCAGCGCGACCTTGAAGCTCCGCTGGTGCACCTCGCGCGCCAAAAGCAACAGGGCCGCGCAGGACGTGTCCACGACCGGACCTTCCGCTGCCCGTATCAATTCCGGGTACGTGTGCAACACCTCGTCGGCACCGCAATCGACGACGATTGGGTCCGCCCCGAGGTGGCGGGCGACAATACCCGCCTCGGTAGTTTCGTCCAACCGTGGTGACTTGATGCGGATCGTGAAGCAAGGGATCGGGCTGCCACGGATCTTGCTGGCCATCGCCACGACAACGCTGGAATCAACGCCGCCGCTCAGATAAGAGACCACCGGAACGTCGGCGCGCAGACGGCGTTCAACGGCCTTGAGCAGGATTTGCTCGAAGTCGTCGACAACGCCGTCGCCGTGACGCCCTCTCTCTTCGTGACCCCAGTCGGGGAAATCGAGCCGCCAATAGGTGTGCTCGGCAACCCGTGCCGGTTGGACGCCCTCACCGCATTGAACACGAATGTAACGGCCCGGCGAGAGGGCCTGGACTCCCGCAAAGCAAGTGAAAGGACCGGGCAGCGAGAAGAATGTAAACAGATGATTGATGCCACGCGGCTCCGGCTGTGCTTCAACCATGCCGGATGCAAGCAATGCCTTGATTTCCGACGCGAACAATAACCAATCGCCCTGGGGCGTCGACTGCCGCGTCCAGTACAGGGGGCAAATGCCGAAGCGGTCGCGACCCAGGATCAACCGCTGCTTTCGGTGGTCCCAGAGGGCGAAAGCGAACTGGCCCCGCAGGTCCTCGAACAGGTTCTCTTCGCGATCCTCCCAGGTATGCGGGATGACCTCGGTATCGCAATGGGTGCGGAATCGGTGGCCCTTCGATTCCAATTCGGCGCGCATTTCCGGGTAGTCGAACAGTTCGCCGTTGAACACCACCGCAACGCTGCGGTCCTCGTTGTAGATGGGTTGCCGACCGTCTTTCAGTCCGACAATGCTAAGCCGCCGACTCGCGAGCGCCAGACCGGGTTGCTCGAAAAAGCCGTCTTCGTCGGGGCCGCGATGTTCGATCGCCGTGGCCATGGCGCGAATCGTCTCCCCCGGCACCCGGCGCCGTTCGCCCGACAGATCGATAATCCCTGCGATTCCACACATCGTTGTCGCTTCGTGGGTCTTGGCCACGCCTGCCGCTGTCAGGGTGTTGTCAACGCCTCACTCTGGTAAACACCGTTATGATCGCTGTAGCCCGCGATTACGAGGCATAGAGGCGCCGCACCTTATTGGCGATGAGTCGATCAAGCAGCCGAGGCAGGAAGCGGTTGAAGCGCAACATCCACCGTGCCTCACCACCAAGGACCATTTCGGAACGGTTGTAGCGCAGTGCGCTCAAAATGCCGTTAGCGACCTTTTCCGGGGCCATGCCGCCATTGAAGTCGATTTTCATCCGCCCTTCGTTGCGTAACAAATGTTGACCAAGACCGGTCTTCGTCAAGCCCGGCAGGACCAGCAGAACGTCGATACCGAAACGGACCAGCTCCGCCCGCAGTGATTCGGTCAGACCGCAGAGAGCATATTTGCTCGCTGAATATTCGGTCCAAGCGGGCATGCCCCGTCGACCGCACATGGAGGAGACATTGACGATCGCCGGTTGCCGTCCGTTTCTAATAAGCGGGATCAGCAGACGGATCATTTCCGCAGGGGCAAAGAAGTTAACTTCCATGACCTGGCGCAGGACCTCTTCGGAACTGTCGGCGAAATGGCCAAAACTGCCGATGCCCGCGTTGTTGACGAGGACATCAAGGCCGCCGAGTCGATCCGTCGCGGCATCAAGCAATAGACGGCGGTCGCGCTCGGAAGTGACGTCGGCCGGCACGGCAACGACTGTGCTTGATGGCATCGCCAGAGCGTGGACCAAATCATCGAGCTTGTCGCCCGAGCGCGAGGTCAGGAGCACCCGAGCACCCCCAGCCACGGCCTGCTTGGCAAGCGAATGCCCGATGCCACTCGACGCACCCGTGATGAGGATGCGCAGCCCGCGAAGGTCCCGCACCATTCACAGTCTCCTACCCACTCTTCCCAGGTAACGCAACTCCCGTAACTTGTCTAAATTTAACAAAATCGCTGCATTCTGCTGCAATGTTTCAGGAACAAAAATATCGCCAACAGAGGAGAGCGACCGTGCACGCGGTACGGTCCGCCGAACTCCTGCAATCGAATTGTTCCGATTTGCCAGCTTGTACAGAAAGCGCGGGTGTGGCCGCGGAGGCACTTCTTAGAGGGCGATGAGTCGCTGCTGCCGGTCTGACCGTCCGCCGAGTATGCGGTCGTATCCCAATGCAGAAGTTCATGTTATAAGGGATTTGACGGCGAGAGCAAGGGCCGGCCGGGAAAAAACGGTAACCGGCTAAATGGAGCGAAGAAGGAGAAAAATCGTGGCGGCCTCGGCCGATATCCATTGCTCGCTCACCTGCTACAATTCTCCAACAGTCAATTTGGTGAGGAGCGGTCAATTTGGCGAGGAGGTTGCGGCGTGGCGGCGAATGTCAATCTGGTGACGGGGGCGACCGGACTCCTGGGCAGTCACATCGCCAAACAGCTTGTGACTCAGGGCGAAAAGGTGCGTGCCCTGGTCCGGCCTGGCAGTGACACCGCCTTCTTGCAAAGTCTCGGCGTCGACTTGATCGAGGGCGACCTGCAACGCCCGGCGACGCTCCCGTCCGCACTAACCGGTGCAGAAATTGTTTACCATTGCGCCGCCCGTGTCGGAGAGTGGGGCCCGTGGCGGCAATTCCAGGAACAAATCATCGACACGACGGAAAACCTTTTCGCCGCCTGCCATAGCGCGAAGGTTGGCCGCGTGTTACATGTTA
>Ga0206872_10082_pt1 | contig 29607 bp, 25 predicted proteins | sample Alteio_BWOrgCont_34_FD_152906 | JGI IMG/M metagenome (GOLD analysis project Ga0206872, IMG submission 152906) | Enriched cells from forest soil in Barre Woods Harvard Forest LTER site, Petersham, Massachusetts, United States -... | ecosystem: Environmental > Terrestrial > Soil > Temperate forest >... | reverse complement strand
TTGCGACCTTTGCGGCTTTCACTTTGTGATTTTTGTGGCTAAAATTATTGATTATAAAAGTAAAGAGCGTTAGTTCAACTACCATATGAGATAATCTTATTCAAAATAATTTTAATGCGTCTGCCATGGTATTTAGGCCATCTATCAAATTTATAATTAAAAAAATGACGGTCTTGCACTGGCCAAAATGTTGTTGCTTTTTCGAATGTTGATTTGATTTTTTAGTGCTAATTTTGGTTTACCCGTATTTTATATGTCTCAACAGTTTAACACCTTTATTCATTTAGTTTTTATCGGCTTTGTCGCGCTTTTCCCGGTTGTTAACCCTATCGGATCAGCTTTTATTGTAAGTCCTTATTTTGTGGACATATCCCGCAAGGAAAGGATAAAATACGTAAAAAAAATTGCGATATACTGCTTCATCATTTGCGCAGTTACGGTATTGGTTGGGCACTGGATTTTAGAACTGTTTGGTTTGTCGATCCCGGTTATACAATTGGCCGGCGGCATCATGATCTGCAGGATCGGGTGGCAATTTCTTTCGGTTGACGATAAAGAGGTGAAAGAAAAAAATGTAGCTGATAAAGCCGAAACGGAACACGGTGCATCGGTCGAGAGTCACCTTTTTTATCCCATCACCTTCCCCATCACCGCCGGCGCAGGCACTATTGCCGTGCTGTTTACACTGAGCGCCCAGGGCGCAAATGCCGATCTTTCTGTTTACCTGCTCAATGTATGTGCGTTGCTGGTATCCATCATTGGCATATGCATACTCATCTTTATTTTTTATTTAAACACTAACCGGCTCATCAGTTATATCGGCTTGCGAAACGAGCAGATAATTAACCGGTTTATGGCTTTTTTAATTTTTTGCGTGGGCCTGCAGATAGCCGCAAGCGGGATTACTAATTTAGTAAAGCTGCACTTTAAATTAAATTGAAAGTTTTGACAGCCAGCTTTGTCGACTTTTAAAAAGTTGACAAAGCCTTTCGTATTTTAAGCCGTTGATGCCCTCCGACTGTCCATTGCCAGCAGTGGAAATTGGAGGGCGTTTTCGCCAGTTGGGATACTGAAAACTATTTAAAGTCAAGCGGCACGCTTGACTTGGCGGGGGTTGTAACTAACATATTTTTAATTAGTGAATTAGTGAGTTAGCGAGTCAGTGAATTGTTGAGTTATTGAATTAATGGATTTGAGTGTTATAAATTTTGTATCTTACAAAGTTCCCTTTTTCTTTGCTTTTGCAATATACTTTGCGGCGTCTTTAAGAACATCAGGTGCAGTCATATTGATATCTGCAAGAATATAAGAATACATTCTGCCGCGATCTACCTGCCAATAATCGTTTGGCATGGTGATATATGGGATATAGGTGCCAATAAACTGCTCGAGCGGGGTGCTTGCATCAAAAAATTCGATTTTAAAATTGCTTAGGGCAATACTGTATTTTTCGTTCATAACAGTAACCTCAACCGTAAACTTTACTTTGTAGGCGATAGTTGATAAGCCATTTACTTGCTGCGGCAGCGGATAGCTCCCGGAAGAGATGCCCAGTCGCCTTATTTTGGTCGAATCGTTACCGGCGTCGGCATACGCGCCTACAGGTTCAAAATTTGATGTGGACCATTTAGTCAATACCCCAAATAATTTATCCCTTTTTGCTCCCGGAACGGCTGCAACCGTGCGGAAGCACACCAGTTTAGTTACACTGTCAATCGGGTACTTAGGCACCTGTACTATAGGGTTCTGTGCTAACCCTGCAAACGGCAGGAAGCAGCAAACGATGATGAGTAATTTTTTCATTTCCGTCGGTTTGGCTTTAAAGTTTAAATATAATCGGTTTGCGCAGCATATGCAGCCATTATAAAAAAAAAGGCTTAAGCGCGCTTAAATGTATGATTTCGTTTTTTGATTTCAAATAGCCCTGCTAACTGTTTTGGCTTATAAATGCTGGCAAGTGTCAAGTCAATAATCTTTAATCGGAAGTCTTAAGTCAGATTTTGTTGTTTTTTTACCTGGGATGCAAGACTTTCTACTTCAGACTAAAGAAGCTGCAAAGACGTCCGCCGGCTGGCGGATAAACAAGCAGAAGAAGGATTATTAAAATGAGTTTGAAGCGGTTTGAGGCGCTCCGACTCTTGATGGCCGGCAGTTGAAATTGGGGAGAGCGTTTTCGTTAGTTTGGACACTGAAAACTGTTTAAAGTCAAGCGGCACGCTTGACTTGGCGGGTAAGTAATTAATATGGTTCATGACCTGATAATACCCAAATCATAATCCAAGTGTGTTCTAAAGAGTCCGGGTTCTCACCCAATTCTGGCGCGAGTATGCAGCGCAGGCCAAAAGCGCTGAGTACTCGTGCCCCGCTTGCAAGGTCTTCAGGATGATATTGTGACTGGCATGGCTGGCTACCTATCTCCGGGCCACGAGTAGCCTTTGCCCGCGTGGCCAGCCCGTCATACTCGCGCCAGAAGAGGGGGACTGGCATGGCTGGCTACCTATCTCCGGGGCACGAGTAGCCTTTGCCCGCGTGGCCAGCCCGTCATACTCGCGCCAGAAGAGGGATATGAAATGCATATTACAGATAAAGGAACAGTAGTTTAACTGCACAAGGCTGGTAGCCACCTCCATCCCTAACGTTGGTTGGTTGTTAAAGGAAAATCTTCTTCAATCTAATATTTCGTTAGCATAGCCGTCCGAAGTAGACATTTGGACAGCGTGGAGGCAAACTACAGGCAGCACAGGGATCTGAATAAGATAAAACTTAAGTATGGAAAGTTGTATTTGTAATCATTTAATGACTAAATTCACGACCACGAACTAACTTAAGATATTGAAAATAATTGTTATGTTTCAAGAATTCAGACCATATGATTTGTGGATAGGAACAGCAGGGTCATTAATCGCTGCAGTAATGATTTGGGCTTGGTCTAAGTTTAAGAAAAAAACAAATATCATTGTAGCAAGTTTTGGTGATCGATACACTCCCCCGCTTGCAAGGTCTTCAGGATGATATTGTGACTGGCATGGCTGGCTACCTATCTCCGGGGCACGAGTAGCCTTTGCCCGCGTGGCCAGCCCGTCATACTCGCGCCAGAAGAGGAATCATTGTTTCCCCGCGTGGATTCGAACCACGATCTCCCGGCTCAAAACCGGGCTTGCTGCCATTGCAACACGGGGAAATTTATTAACGATGTGGAGAACCCGGGTAACGATCCCGGATCTCCGGTCCCGATAGCTATCGGGATTCAGTCCGGCGCATACACCATGTTTGCTAATTCTCCAAAGTGGAAATAAAAGGACTTGAACCTTTAACCGGCACCGTATAAGGGTGCTGCTCTAACCATTGAGCTATATTTCCTTAAAAAGTAGGGTAGACAGGACTCGAACCTGCAGCCTCATGCTTCCAAAGCACGTAATCTAAACCAATTGATATACTACCCTAAAAATTCGTTATAAAACAAAAAATCCCCTTAGTTTATCTAAGAGGATCCGAGTATTTATAATATTTTATTCAATACATAGCTATCCCCTCTGATAAATCAGTTGCGGTATAAAGCTTTGTATTGCTGTTGTGTTCATGCTGCAATAATACGAAATGATTTGTAAATTACAAAATCTTGTACTTTAGCAAATAAATATCCGCTATGCAAACCGACCTCCAGCAGCTCTACGGAAACATCGACATCTATCTTTTCGACCAATTGTTAAAAGGCACTTATAATAATTGCCGTAAAGTGCTTGATGCCGGCTGCGGCGGCGGGCGCAACCTGGTTTATTTTTTAAGAAATGGTTATGAAGTTTATGGAATCGACCCCAATGCCGGCGCCGTGGAAGCCGTAAAGGGCCTGGCTAAAAACATAACCCCTGATTACCCCTTGCAAAATTTCCGGGTGGCTTCGGCCGAGGATTTGCCGTTTGAAAACGAGTATTTCGATTTGGTGATCAGCAGCGCCGTACTGCATTTTGCAAGGAACGAAGACCATTTTGGTGCGATGCTGCAATCCATGTGGAGTGTATTAAAACCCGGCGGTTATTTTTTCGCAAGGCTGGCGTCCGATATCGGGATAGAAACGCTGGTACACAGTTTGGGCAACAGCCGTTACCTGCTGCCCGACGGCTCTGAACGTTTTTTGGTAAACGAGCAACAATTGCTTGCTTATACAAAAAATTTAGGCGGCCAATTGCACGAACCCATCAAAACCACCAACGTTCAAAATTTAAGATGCATGACCACCTGGTGCATGCGAAAGATTTGATTTCGTAGAGACGCAATACTTGCGTCTCTGGACATGCTGTTAAAAATGCGAATCCATCGTGAAATGCCGAAACCCAAAACAGGAGACGCAAGTATTGCGTCTCTACATATTGCACACGATTTCTTAAAAAAAATAAAAATATTTTCTACTGCGCAAATACACTGCGCAGTGCCTCCCAACCTTTGTATCAACAAAACAAAAAGAAGGGAGGTTCCCAATGAAATTTAACCTACTAAGCAAAGCTGCAACACAGGTAAAAAATTATGAAGGCGCAAAAGCTTTTGTAATGGGTCCTGCCATGGAATTATACACCGCTGTGGTTACCTGGAGCTTAAATGATTCGTTTTACGAAAAGAACGACGAACGCTTAAATCGCGTTAGCACACTTATAGCAAAAAACGATGCGGAGTTTGTTGCAAAGCTTGCGGTGTACGCAAGGCATAAAATGCACATGCGTTCGGCCCCATTGGTTTTGGTTACCGAATTGGCTAAGCTGCACTCGGGCGACGATCTGGTCGCCCGGGTAACCGGACAAGTAATTGCCCGCGCCGATGAAATAACCGAACTATTGGCCTGCTACGAGCTATTAAATAAACGTACCGGCACTAAAAAGCTGAACCGTTTGTCGAAACAGCTGCAAAAAGGACTGGGCATAGCGTTTAACCGTTTCGACGAATACCAGTTTGCCAAATACAACAGGGATGCTGCCGTTAAACTGCGCGATGCCTTGTTCCTGGTTCACCCAAAGGCAAAGGATGCTGCGCAACAGGAGCTGTTCGATAAAATTGTGAACGGCACCCTGCTAACGCCTTATACCTGGGAAACGGAGCTGTCGGCCCTGGGCCAGCTGAACTATGCGGATGAACAGGCAAAGGCCGAAGCGTTCCGCAACAAATGGGAAGAGCTGATAGATAGCGGAAAACTGGGCTATATGGCCCTGCTGCGCAACCTGCGTAACATGCAGGACGCGGGCGTAAGCTATGCACACCTGCAAAAGGTATGTGCTGTGCTGTCGTCGGCAGAGCAGGTGGCAAAGGCCAAACAGTTTCCATTCCGTTACCTGGCGGCATACCGGGAGCTGATCAATGCTGACACCGAAGCAAGGCTAACAAAAAAGGTTAGCGCATTACTTTTGGGAGGCAAAGGTTATACCGGCTTATTGCCTGATGCTTTGGAAAAAGCCGCACAGGCAAGCGCGGCAAACATCAAAGGCTTTGATAGCGATACCAAAGTATTGCTGGCCTGCGATGTATCGGGCTCCATGCAAACGCCTGTATCGGCAAAGTCGAAAGTGCTGCTGTTTGATATTGGTTTGATGCTGGCCATGCTGCTGCAATCGCGTTGTAAAAACGTGGAGGCAGGTATGTTCGGCGACACATGGAAAACCATTGCCGTGCCACGCGGAAACATCCTGGGCAACGTACAGGAGTTTTACCGGCGTGAGGGCGAAGTGGGTTACAGCACTAATGGTTTCCTGGTGATTAAGGACTTGCTGGCGCGAAAAGTAAAAATGGATAAAGTGATGCTGTTTACCGACTGCCAGTTGTGGAACTCGGCCAATATAGCTGATCATATCCAGCCATTATGGTTGCGATACAAAAGCTCGGTAGCGCCAGGTGCAAAGCTGTACCTGTTCGATCTGCAAGGCTACAGGGAGGCGCCATTGCAAGTATTGCAAAACGATGTTTACCTGGTAGCCGGATGGAGCGATAAAGTTTTCGATGTGTTAGCCGCATTGGAAAACGGAGGTTCGGCATTGGATGCGATCAATAGCATAGCCTTATAGCCCCCTAACCCCCTAAAGGGGGAATTTTGAAACTCCCCCTTTAGGGGGCCGGGGGGTAAGGATGCCGTAGAAAGGGAATACTTCGACTGGTTATGGGGGAGGGCATTGCTGCGCAGGCGGTGATGAGGGTTCGAGTCCCTACGCGATTCCCCCGTCCCTGATTGCATGTTGCTCCTTAGCCCCCTAACCCTCTAAAGGGGGAACTTTTAATATAACTCCCCCTTTAGGGGGTTAGGGGGGCAAGAAGGTGTCGTAAATGAGTGTTACTTCGGGAACCCTGGGGTTGCTGGTTCAAATCCGGCCCTTGATAAAGGTAGCTCAACCGGACAGAGCACAGGAAAATAGTCACTTATTGTTTTTTACCCTTCTTTAAGCCCCTAACCCCTAAAGGGGAATGAATAGTAAATTTCCCCCCTTTAGGGGCCGGGGGCTAAGAAGATGCCGTAAGCAAATGATACTTCGGACTGTTAATTCGCAAAAAACCTCATTTGCTGCTTGTCGCTCTTCTTTTTAAAACTTAAAGGTGCCGTAAATTGGTAATACTTCGGTTGAAAACGAGATCATCCTGAAAGTACGAAGCCAGAAAAGGAGGCGGAACAATATTTGGCCTTAGTGACCTTGGTGAAACCCTTGGTGGCCTTTGCGGTTAATTTTTTACCACAAAGGACACGAAGATTTGCACAAAGGCCACGAAGATTTTATTGTTCAGAACATAATTTGACCCGGTTTTTCGCAATATCACTTTGAGATAGCCTCGAAGACAGGTTCGATTCCCGGGTCACAGGCTGCTTGTCGCTCTTTTATTTTTCTCTTCTTCTACCCTCTCCAAAAGGATTTTAACCGAGTTGCGGATAATCTGTTCAAGAACTGCAATGTCTATTGTCGCTATGCTGTTGATATAAAGGCAGCCCACCCCGGTTTTATGTTTTCCAAGTTTTTGCAGCAATTCCTTATCGGTATGGTAGCCGCCCATCAGGTATAGTGCGATGTTTTGCTTGCGCGGCGAAAAACCTACGATTGATGTATCACCTTCATGGCCGCTGGCATAACGATAGTGATAACTCCCAAAGCCAATTATGCTGCCGCCCCACATTTTGGGTTCATAGCCGCTGACCTTGCTCATTAGTTGTATAAGCATTAAACAATCATTCCGCTTTTGTTCGTCGCTGATTGTGCTTAAAAATGCATCAACGCTGTTGTCGTTCTCTAAGGTTTTTTGCGTAGCCATGGTTTAAGTCTTGAGTCCGAAGCCTAAAGTCCAAAGTCACAAGCCTTGTTTTTTACTTAAGACTTCTGACTTTCGACTCAAGACTCAAAAATGTTTTCCTGCAAGGGCTCGAACCTCAATCTTCAGAGCCAGAATCTGATGTGATACCATTACACCACAGGAAAATTTAATATAAACCGTTACAGCATATCCTGCAAATACAATCGAGGCGCCTGGCTATATTTCCTCATTGCAAATATATAAATATTGTTATTTATCTGATTTCAATTTTTTACAAAACGGGTCAAACGCCAATTGAGTATCATTTGTTGTACACAGCGAAAATAATATAAAATCGTTACTAATTTTTTATGTTGAGTTGTTAATAAATCTATAAATTTGATTACCTCATTTCAGTTAACCAATTAATCTTTAACCCTAAAAGATTTGTACATCATGAAAAGACAAAACGTCTCCAGGCGCCAGTTTATTGGCGTTAGCGTGCTTGCAGCTGCAGGCATGGCTTTAACTTCAAAAAGTGCTTTTGCAAGGTCAATTTTTGCAACGGCTAAACCCAATTCAAAGATAAACGGCGTTCAGATTGGGGTGATCACGTATTCATTCAGAAGCATGCCGGGCAGTATTGAACAAATACTGAAATATTGCCTGGATTGCAATATTAATTACATCGAACTTATGGGCGATGCCGCCGAAGTTTACGCAGGCGCCCCGCCGCGCGACAGCGGCGCCGACTACAGCGCCAGGCTTGCCCAGTGGCGCGAAAGCACGCTGATGGACGCCTTTTTGGCGATCCGCAAAATGTACAACGATGCCGGCGTTAATATTTATGCATGGAAACCCAATGCCTTAGGCATAAAGAATACAGATGGCGAAATCGGATATGCTTTTGAAGCCGGCAAAGCCCTTGGTTGTACACATGTTACTGTTGAGCTGCCTACTGACGATGCGCAAACACAACGCCTGGGAGACCTTGCCGAAAAGCACAGCATAATGGTTGGTTACCATGCCCATACCCAGGCTACACCAACTTTATGGGATACCGCACTTGCGCAATCGGAGCATAATGGTATCAACCTGGATATTGGCCATTATGTGGCCGGTACCAGCAGCAGCCCTATAGATTTTATCCTGAAAAACCACAAAAGGATATTGAGCATGCACCTAAAGGATCGCAAATTCCACGACGGGCCAAATATGCCCTGGGGCCAGGGTGATACACCTATTAAAGAAGTGCTGCAGTTGATGAAAAAGGAGGGCTATAAATTCCCGGCCACAATTGAACAGGAATATAAAATACCAGAGGGATCTGACGCCGTAAAAGAGGTTAAAATATGCCGCGAGTACGCTAAGAATGCGTTGAGTTGAATTGGTTATTTAGTTGATTAGGTTGATTAAGTTGGATTGGGTTGATTGAGTATCGGCTATAACTGCCGGCTTTTAATTTAATCAACCTTATTACCCCAAAATTTAAAAAAAGAAGCCGGCAAAAACGACATCTTAGGGGTGTTTTTGTGCCGTGCTATTTGTGGTTTTAAGTTTATGATTATATTTGAGCATACTTAAAACTTATGAAAGAAATTGCTTTAATCATACATGAGGACGTAACACTATCCACCATTACAGGGGCTATGGATATGCTGATACATACCAACCGCTTTTTCCAGCACTTGTATAAGCATCAGCCTTTTAAAATTATTTTAGCCTGCGAAAAAATAAAAAACGACTCGCTGTTTACGCCCTCGGAGTTTGTGACTTACACCACTATGGCGGAAACAAGCAAAGCCGACCTTATTGTGGTGCCTGCTTTTTATGGTGACAGGGACCAGATGCTTAAAAAGCACAACGAAACCATTAAATGGATAACACAGATGTACACAGACGGCGCCGAAGTGGCCAGTTTGTGTTCGGGGATATACTTCCTTGCAGAAGCGGGGCTTTTAACCGGCCGCTCATGTACGGCGCATTGGGCCGATATGGAGGATATTGTAAGGCGGTATCCCGAAGTAAACTTTCTTTCGGATATGGTTATTACCGACCAGGACGGCATTTATACCAGCGGCGGGGCTTTTTCTTCCTTAAACCTGGTACTGTACCTGATTGATAAATTCTGCGGGCGCGAGGTTGGTATTTGGGCCAGTAAAATGTTTTCGCTGGATATGGACAGGATCAGCCAGTCGCATTTCGCGGTATTTAAGGGCCAGCGCCAGCACAGGGACGATGATATATTGAAAGCGCAAACCTATATCGAGCAAAACCATCACCTGCAGCTTAATATTGACGAAATTGCAGAGCACACCAATATGAGCAAACGAAACTTTATAAGGCGTTTTAAAAAGGCCACTCATAACACGCCATTTGAGTATCTGCAGCGTGTAAAGATAGAAGCCGCGAAAAAGGCGCTCGAAAAAGGCGCGCAAAACATCAATTTATTAATGTACGATGCCGGCTACAACGATATAAAAACCTTTCGCGAAGTTTTTAAAAAAATCACCGGCCTTACGCCGCAGGATTATCGGCGTAAATACAGCAGGGAATTGCCAATGCTTAATTAAGATCAATACGGCGACGTGCTCACGGCCGTCCATCCGCCGTCGACAATTAAGTTTTGCCCTGTAATATGCCCGGCTTCAGGTGAAACCAAAAATAGTGCGGCATGGGCAACATCTTCAACAGTAGCCGGCCGGCCCATTGGTGTTATGCGCGACCATGTTTTTTTATAATCCGCATCTTCCAGTGTACGTTCGGTAAGGGTGGCCCCGGGCGCGATGCTATTTACCGTAATTTGATAAGGCGATAGCTCCACTACCAGGCTTTTGGCTAACATTTCGAGGGCGGCTTTCGTCATGCCATAGGCGGCAAGGTCCTTGTGCGCCTGGTGGCCGGTTACTGACGACATGAATAGGATACTTCCGCCATTTTGCTGTTTTATCATTTGGTTTGCCGCTTTTTGTGCGAGAAAAAAGCTGCCCTGCAAATTAAGCCGCATAACGCTTTGCAGCGATTCGGGCGGATAGGTTAAAAAATCGCCAAACAAAGTAATCCCGGCATTTGCTATCGCGATAGTAAGCTTGCCAAAATGCTGAATAGCCGTGTCAACCATTCGCCCGATAAAACCTATATCGGCCGCGTCGCCGGCAAGGGCGATGCAGATGCCGCCGGCCACAGTTATTTGTCGTGCAGCTTTTTTTACGAGGTCTTCATTTATGTCATTAATGAGTATAGATGCACCTTGAAGAGCCATTTGCCGCGCTATTTCAAAGCCAATACCCTGGCCCGCGCCGGTTATGATAGCTACCTGGTTGGTGAATTTTTTGTTTATCATTAATAATTGTTTATAACTGATTTACCAGCCTCACCGCAGTGATGGGTTTCAAACCTTGAGTGTTCGTAAGATTTATTTTACCGCCAAGGCCTGTGCGATTCCCGCCCCGGGGCGGGTGTAGGGTGGGGTTTAGCGAACTATTTTACCCCTTCCTCCTCCTTCCCCAGGGAAGGAATCGCGCAGGACGGCGCTTTTTTTGCTACTTTCGATCTCTTTTAGTTTGAGACGCATCGCTGCAGTAGGGCTTTATGCCTTAATGCGAATCTCTCAGCACCTCACTGCCTGATCCGCCTTTTAAAAAATCCATATCAGCGCCGAGGTGCGCCTGCTCAACGTGGGTTTGGTATAACCACACGTATCCGCGGCCGCTTAAATTTCCGGCAGGTTCTAACTTTTGCTTCCTCGTGTCGATTTCATCGTCTGATAATTGAACCTCCAGCAAGCCGGCGGATACATCAAGCTTAATAACATCCCCGTCCTGCACTATGGCCAAAGTACCACCGATTGCCGCCTCGGGCGAAACATGCAGCACCACGGTCCCGAACCCCGTCCCGCTCATGCGCCCATCGGAAATACGCACCATATCCGTCACTCCTTTTTCCAATAGTTTTTTTGGTATGGACATATTGCCGACCTCGGGCATGCCCGGGTAGCCTTTCGGGCCTACGTTTTTTAGTACCAGTATGCTGTTTTCGTCAACGTCCAAATTGGGGTCGTCAATCTTTGCTTTATAATCCTCAATATTTTCAAATACAACTGCCTTGCCGGTATGTTTCATTAAAGCAGGGCTTGCCGCCGAGGGTTTTAGCACAGCGCCGTTTTCACTTAAATTGCCCTTTACAACCAAAATGCCTGCCAGCGTATTAAACGGCTCCTCCATCGTGGCAATCATATCCCGGTTGAAGCATTCGCTTTGTTCGTAGTTTTTTTCGATGGGTTTTCCGCTTACGGTAATGATACTACTATGCAACACATTATGCAATTCTTTCATCAGGGCAGGCAGGCCACCGGCATAATAAAAGTCTTCCATAAAATATTTGCCCGACGGCTGCAGATTGGCCAATAATGGAATATTTTTTACATTGTTAAAATCGTCCATAGTTAAATCAACCCCGATGCGGGCGGCGATTGCAAGCAAGTGAATCACAAAATTTGTTGAACCCCCAATGGCTGCATTTACGGTAATGGCGTTTTCAAATGCCTGCCGTGTGAGTATATCCGAAAGTTTTAAATCCTCCCGCACCATATCCACTATCCGGCTTCCTGACAGGTGTGCCAACACTTTACGCCGGGAATCAGCGGCAGGAATAGCTGCATTTTCGGGTAGGGTCAGCCCAAGCGATTCAACCATGCAAGCCATCGTTGAGGCTGTGCCCATAACGGCGCAATGACCGCGGCTGCGCGTCATGCAGGCCTCGGCTGTAAGCAGCTCTTCATCATTCATTTTCCCGGCACGGTAGGCTTCCGAAAAACGCCATACATCCGAGGTGCTTATATCGTGCCCCCGGTATTTACCGGTAAGCATAGGCCCGCCTGAAACAACTATCGTGGGCAGGTCAACGCTGCAGGCGCCCATAACCAGCGCCGGGGTGGTTTTATCGCAACCGCAAAGCAGTACAACGCCGTCAATAGGATTGGCCCTGATGGATTCCTCTACGTCCATACTTACCAGGTTGCGATACAACATGGCTGTAGGCTTGATCAGTGTTTCGCCGAGCGACATCACCGGAAACTCAACCGGGAAACCGCCGGCTTCATAGATGCCGTGTTTAACCGACTCGGCCAGTTCCCTGAAATGGGCATTACAGGGTGTCAATTCCGACCATGTATTGCAAATGCCTATTACCGGTTTCCCTTGAAATTCATGCGCCGGAATGCCCTGGTTTTTCATCCATGCCCGGTATATAAAACCATCCTTGCCTTTCCGGCCAAACCATTGCCGGCTTCTTAACTGCTCGTTATCCATCTGTTCCAAATAATTCGAATCAATATTATTGAATTATTTCGGATGTCGGATGTTCGATTTGGGATTTATTTGCAGATTTCGGATGTCGGATGTTCGACCCGATAGCTATCGGGTTCGGATTTTTTAATGCGGAATTCTGAATGTCTCATTTCGGATATTGACCGTCGCCACAATCAAGATTCTGCCCGGTTTGCCATGGTAGATAAATATCCTATTTTTAACTTTACGACGACCATGATACGCCGATGTGGTTTCCGGTTGTTTAACTTTATCAGCAGATTCGTTTAATCCTTCTGATTTTTTTACTTTAAAATAAACCGCCATGAAAAAGATTTTAACTCTGCATTCGTTTATATTACTATTACTAAGCTGTTTTGCTATTTCGCCTGCTTTAGCACAGCCAAATAAGCCGGTTATGAAGGTGACCATCCCCGGTTATCCAACTTTTGTTTGCACCGATAACACTATGATGCCTATAGGCGCAACCGGCGGGGTGGTTACGATATTAAAAACACCTGATAACCTGGATAATCAATTTAACCAGGCCATGAAAAACAAAACAGCGTACGCTACCCTCGACCTGGTTTACTATAACCCGGCAAACGGACAGTTGACAAAAACCAAAACTTATCATTTTACAAACCTCGTTGTAAAATCATTAATACCCAATTTCAATAAAATTACAGCAATAGGATTTAGCTTTGATAATATGACGACGAATTAACTTTGCAGGAATAAAAGATCAACAGGAGCCTGGTTGAATTTAGCCGGATAGTGCATATCTTGCGCTTGTCATCACAATGCTATGAGATCAAGAATATTCCTGCTTGCTATTTCCGCGCTGATTTGCTGCTGTTCACCTGCATGGTCGCAAAAAATACCCCGTTTTCATGTGATAGCCCTTTACGAAAATGGCGGCCATCATATCGAATACTCAAAAGTTGCTAAAGTCTGGCTGGATAAACTTGCGGCGGATAGTAATTTTGCTATCGATTATATTCAGAATACTGACTTGATAGATTCCGTTTTTTTAAACAAGTACCAATTATTTATCCAATTGGATTACCCCCCTTACGCCTGGAAAGAAAAAGCGGTAACCGCTTTTAAAAACTACATTACACAAGGCAAAGGCGGCTGGATAGGCTTTCACCATGCTACTTTGCTTGGCGAATTTGACGGCTACCCTATGTGGGACTGGTTTTCAAAATTTATGGGGGACATTGTGTATAAAAACTACATCCCCACCTTTGCAAAAGCTACGGTGAAGGTTGAGGATCCCGGCCACCCGGTTATGAAAGATGTTCCGTCATCATTCACCATAGAAAAAGAAGAATGGTATACTTATAATAAAAGCCCGCGCCCCAATGTACACGTTATTGCCAGTGTTGATGAATCGACTTATCAACCCGATTCAGACATCAAAATGGGTGACCACCCCGTAATATGGACCAATCTTAATTTCCCTGCGCGCAACGTATATATATTCATGGGGCATTCCCCCGTTTTATTTAACAGCGAAGTTTATAAAACAATTTTCCGGAACGCTATATTTTGGGCAGCGGGGAGGTAACAGTAGCAGTGTTAAGCAGCAGTAGCAGTTTAAAAAATCAGTTGCCCAAGTTACTTTTTAAAAGACGCGCACGTTGCTAAAGCTCCTATAATCTGCTGCCTTAACCAAACCCTGCCACTGCTACTAAAACTTGCCACTAATAACAGGGTCTTCTAATACAACCTGCCTTCTTTATGGTATGGTTTTTTCCAAAGTATCAACCGCCAAACAAGTTCGGCGCTGGTTAAAGTGGCAATGGCAAATATTGCCGCCCAAACCGCCCGTTCATTTGATGAAAATGCTGCGGCCAGCGCCACAAAGTATACAGTGACTGGTAAGAGGGTCATCAGGCAAAGTCCGGGTATATTTAACGGTATTTTAAAAGGACGGTGCACATCAGGTGATACCATTCTTAATTTTATCAGTGAAATATACTCCAACGATAATCCGGCGCCGTAAACCGTGACGTCAATAATCAGCAAGTCGGCAAAGGGCCATAAAATCATCAGGCTGCCAACCAGCGAGCAAACAATAATAGATACGTATGGCGTTTGGAACCTGGAGTGCAGCCTGTTTAGTCTTTTCGGTAAAAGGTCATCATCAGCCATAACTTTCGGAACCCGTGAAACCGAAAGCAGTACGGCAGCATAAATGCCAAAAGCGCTGGCCATACCGGCCAAAGCTATTAATGACCCGAGCCAGTTGCCGCCGATGGCAACACCGACAGCAGGGAATGCCCCCTCTTTCAGCAAACCCGTGTTAATGCCGCTTTGCTGCGAGATAAGGATGATTAAAAAATATAGCACTATAACCAGCGCAAAGGCGGCAAACATCGAAAACAAATAGGAGCGTACAGGTTTCTCAACCTCCTCGGCGTAGGTTGTCACATTATCCCAGCCAAGGCAATTCCACATTACGGTATATAGCGCCATCCCCAACGACGAAAAAGGTATGCCTTTTAACGATGGCGAAGGGATGGTAGTAACGGTATGGTGGTAAAAAGCAAGTCCAAACAAAATAATGAACGGCGTTAAAACGGCTGCGCCTAAAAACAAAGATGTTTTACCAACCGGTACAATTCCCAGTATATTTAATAGGGCCGATAGCCAGATAAAAATAAGGCATACGGGAATTCTATATTCCGCAATCCACGGAAAAAAGAAGGAAGCATAAAGCACAAACAAACCCGGGTAAATTGCCAGGTCGATAAAAGTATAAAGCCAGGTCCACCAGCCTTCGTAAAAACCCCAGCGCGTACCTAAAGCATGTTTCACCCATTTGTAGTATCCGCCGGTAACCGGCATCATGCTGTTTAATTCAAGTACTGTAAAAATTGCCGGTACATCCCATAACAGGGGGGTTAATAATAGCAACAGCAAAGCGCCATGCTCGCCGGCATAGGTCAACAATGGCTCCAGGCCATAGGGCCCGCCGGAAACCGTGAAGAAAATAACAGCGATGAGCTGCAGCGGCCTTATTTTTCTGATTAACGGGGTTTTTGGCATTAGCTATAAAAATACTTTTTTATTAATATTTAACCCCTATTTATATCGTATTTTAAGCTAAAAAGGCTTTTTTTCTCGTTTTTTGCAATCGATTAGGAATCTATTATAAATAAATTATTGTAACTTTAGTTTGCCAAGTAACATCTAAGTTGTAAGTTTTAGTCTGAAAAGCCGGATAAAATAATGTTAACACAATATTAACTTTATTGCAGTGGAGGGAAAAGCCGAAACCTATTTCGTAGTTTTATTTTTTATAAACTAATTAAGTCATCGAAATGAGGAGAAAGATATTGTTCATTACAGGTTCTATGAATCAAACCTCTCAGATGCACCAGATATCAAAGCACCTGGAGGAATATGATTGTTGGTTTAGCCAATTGTTCGCGGATACGAAGCTCCTTAAGGCTATTTTAAAATATACAAAGCTTGCCGATGGTACCGTATTGGCGCCCCATTTCCGCACAAAATCCGAAGGTTACCTTCAGCAGAAAGGAATGCGGATTGATCACGAGGGGAATAAAAACAAGTATGACCTGGTGGTAATGTGTACTGACATGGTTGTGGCCGAAAAGTTCAGGCAAACCAAAACCGTTTGGGTGCAGGAAGGCATGATTGATAAGCGCACATTTTTAACAGACATTGTAAAAGACCTTGGCTTACCCCCTTACTGCAGCGGTGACACTTCGTTAAACGGCTCTACCAATATTTGCGATATTTATTGCACAGCATCAGAAGGATACAAAAACTACTTTGCAAAACATGGAACCGATCCGGCAAAGCTGATCGTGACTGGCATCCCTAACTACGACGACCAGCGCCAGTTTTTGGATAATGATTTTCCGTACCATAACTATGTAATGGTTGCCACGACCGATATGCGCGAAACCTATCGCTTTGAAAACAGGCCGGCATTTATCAAAAAGGCGGTAAAGATGGCTGACGGGAGGCAAATGCTTTTTAAACTCCATCCCAACGAAAAAATTGAACGCGCCGAGGCAGAGATCCGCAAATATGCACCTGCCGGCACATTGATTTATAACAGCGGAAATACCAACCACATGATTGCCAATTGCGCCGAACTGATCACGCAATACTCAACGGTAGTATACACAGGTATTGCCCTTGGTAAAAAAGTATACTCTTATTTTGATGTCGAAGAGTTAAAAAGACTTGCCCCAATTCAAAATGGCGGGGTTTCGGCAAAAAACATTGCGCAAATATGCAGCAGCTATATTAATTTTGACGGTAAAAAGGAAGATTTTCTAACTGAATTTACTTTACAGCCTGAAGTTATACAGTACCCCGAAGTACTATATGCCTAATAGGTTGATGGTACAGAGCAGATTTATGGCAGAGAAAGCAGTTATAGTTGTACAGGCCCGGATGTCGTCCACCCGCTTGCCGGGGAAGGTTATGCTGCCAATTTTAAATAAAAGCCTCCTGTTCCGGATGATTGAGCGGCTGCAGATGATCCGGCATAAGGCGCAGATAGTTGTCGCCATTCCCGAAGACGATAGCGCCGAAGACGTAATTGAGCAGGAAGCGCTGCAAATGAATGTGGCCTGCTATAGGGGCAGCTTAAACAACCTGCTCGACAGGCATTACCAGGTGGCTAAAAAATATGAAGCCGATATTGTACTCAAAATCCCTTCGGACTGCCCGCTTATTGATCCGCAGATAATTGACCAGGTACTTGATTTTTATTATGCACATCCAGGCGAATATGATTTTGTAAGCAATCTGCATCCGGCAACTTTTCCGGATGGCAACGACGTGGAAATTATGACCATGGCTTGCATTGAAAAAGCCTGGAACGAAGCGACAAGACCGCTTGAACTGGAGCATACCACGCCATATATATGGGAAAACCCGGAAAAATTCAGAATTGGCAACGTAATTTGGGACGCCGGTTTGGATTATTCCATGTCGCACCGTTTTACCATTGATTACGAAGCTGATTACCGGTTTATAAAGCGGGTATTTGAGGAATTGTATCCCGAAAAACCCGATTTTTCGTGCGCGGATATTTTAAACCTGCTGAACAATGAACCCGAAATATACAATATAAATGCACAATATGCCGGCGTAAACTGGTACCGCAATCATATCGGGGAGTTGAAAACTATTTCGGCGGAACAAACTAAAGTGACTTTTAGTTAACAAAACGTTAACAATAGAGACCTAAATTTAAATTTTTATAATAATACATAAATGCAAAGTGTAATCGCAGCGACTAACAAACTGGAGGTCACAGCTTTAAGGGTGCGGGAGCATATCATCAAAATGTCCACCGATGGCGGGTGTTTTGTTGGGGCGTCGCTCTCCGCCGCCGATCTTATAGTTTATCTCTACTCAGAATTTCTAAATATTAACAAAAACAACCTTGACGATCCCGACCGGGATTACCTTTTCCTTTCAAAAGGGCATGACGTACCCGCGCTTTACGGCACGTTCGCCGAATTGGGATTATTGGAAAAAGACCGTTTAAAAAATCATTTATCAACAGCCGATCATATTTACTGGCATCCGAATACGCATATTCCCGGCATCGAATTTCATTCAGGTTCGCTCGGCCATTTGCCATCGGTTGCGATGGGTGTCGCCATGGATATTAAAATAAAAGGCGGCACAAACAAGGTGGTTTGCATAATGGGCGATGGCGAATTAAACGAAGGCACCTGCTGGGAAGCAGTGCTGGTTGCCAATGCCTATAAATTAGACAACCTGATATTTGTGATTGACCGCAACCATTTCCAGGCAAATATGGCTACCGAGGATTTGATCCCACTGGAGCCATTGCACGATAAATTTACCGCATTCGGCGCCGCTGTAAAGCGGATCGACGGGCATAGCTTTGAAGCTTTGCACGAGGCTTTTTCGGCTTATCCGTTCCAAACCGGCAAACTCAACGTGGTTATTGCCGACACGGTGCGCGGCAAAGGATTACCAAGTATTGAGCGCCGTGCCGACAGGTGGTTTTGCAATTTTAACGCAACGGAAGTTGAGGATTTGCTAAAGGAATTGCATGGCGAACATTTAACCCAATTAACATCAGAAACTTTAGTGGTCAGATAATATGACATACGAAGAATTACTTACAGAGACTGCTTTATCCAACGAACGGTTTATCGTGATGACGGCGGAAAACCGCGCCCTGGTACGGAATTTGCCCGGTAAATTGGGGAACCGCTTTATTGATACCGGCATAACCGAGCAAACAATGATTGGCGCCGCCGCCGGCCTCGCCCTGCGGGGACGCATACCGGTGGTACATGCATTAGCCTCGTTCTTAACAATGCGGGCATTTGAATTTGTACGGACAGATGCCGGCATACCCAACCTGCCTGTTAAATTAAGCAGCTTTATCCCCGGCTTTTTGTCGGATGGAAACGGCCCGACACACCAGGCCGTTGAAGATATATCGCTGATGCGCGGCATACCAAATATGACCGTTTTTGCGCCCGCTGATGAGGATGACCTGGTAAAAATGCTGCCGCAGATATGGGATCATGCGCATCCGTCATACGTACGCATCAATACCCGCAAAACAGATCATCAGCATATCCCCTTTGAATGGGGCAAAGCAGAGGTTATTTCAAAAGGCGAAGATGTAACCATTTTAACTTACGGCTTGCTTTTTGAACAGGCGCTTATTGCAAAAGAGATACTTAAAAACGAAGGTTTATCAGTTGGGTTTATAAATATGCGAAGCTTAAAGCCGGTTGATGAACAGGCTATTTTGCAGGCAACCCAAAGCAGCAACCTGACAGTAACGCTGGAAGATCATTTCCTTACCGGCGGCTTATACAGCATAGTTGCCGAAGTACTGTTGAAAAACGGTCTAACGGCCAAAGTGTTGCCATTTGCATTAAACGAAAAATGGTTTAAACCCTCGTTATTACCAAACGTACTGGAATACGAAGGTTTTACCGGCAAACAAATAGCCGAAAAAATATTAGGTTATACGACACGCGCTGTGCAGCCCGAAATTTCAATTCCTCAATTTTCTGAATAAACAATTATAATACTTATACTATGCCAAATTCTGTAAAATTCAATACCAATTACCCCGATATAACAAAATCAAATGAGTTATACGAACGCGCTTTAAAAGTTCAGAAACCTGTTACCCAAACGCTTGCAAAAGGGCCGGGACAGTTTACCAAAGGCGTTGCCCCCAAATATTTGCAAAAAGGGCTGGGTTCGCATGTGTGGGATGTTGACGGGAATGAATATATCGATTACAACTCGGCTATTGGTCCCATTTCTTTGGGCTATTGTTATCCTGTGGTTGATGAAGCTATTAAAAACCAGCTGAAAGACGGCATCACTTTTTCGCTGATGCACCCGCTTGAAGTTGAAGTTTCCGAATTGATACAGCAAATTATCCCGAATGCTGAAGCCGTTAAGATATCGAAAACAGGCGCTGATGTTTGCTCTGCAGCTATCCGCGTTGCCCGAGCATTTACCGGCCGCGAAAAGGTGTTTTGCTGCGGCTATCATGGCTGGCACGATTGGTACATTGGCATCACCAGCCGCAATGCCGGTATCCCCGAAGCTATCCAGAATATGACCTATACTTTTGAGTATAATAATATAGATGCCATAAAAGAGGCGCTTGACGATACCGTTGCAGCCCTTATACTGGAGCCTTTTATTTTTGAGGCCCCCAAACCGGGTTTCCTTAAAGAGTTGGCCGAAGTATGCAAAGCAAACGGCACCCTGCTGATATTTGATGAAATGTGGACCGGGTTCCGCATAGCAATCGGCGGCGCGCAGGAATACTTTGACGTTAAACCCGACCTGGCGGTTTATTCAAAAGCCTGTGCCAACGGTATGCCTATCGCGTTGCTTACAGGCCGTGCGGATGTGATGGAATTGTTTAACTCTGAGGTTTTCAGCTATACCACTTTTGGAGGCGAAGCATTGTCATTAGCCGCGTGTATCGCAACCATAAATGAATTGCGCGACAAAAATGTGCCAAAATATCTTGACGAAAAAGGTGCATTATTAAAGGATGGCTATAACCAGATAGCCATTGAAACAGGGATGGATATTTATACACGCTGTGTAGGCTACAACTGCCGTTCGATGGTAACATTTACGCCCGAAGCAGGTAACGGGCTTGAGGTTAAGGCATTAATGCAGCAGGAAATGATAAAACGGGGCGTGCTTTGGGCCGGTTTTCATAATATGTGCTACAGCCATAGCGACGAAGATATTGCTTACACACTTTCGGCATACCGGGATGTAATGCCGATTATGAAAGAAGCTATCCTGAGCGGTAATGTAAAACAATATTTAAAAGGCGAAGTGCTTGAGGCAGTTTTCCGTAAAGTGACCAATTATAATATTAAACCTGTAAAAAGTCATTAAGTCATTTGGTCATTAAGTCATTGAATAGTTTGACAAGTGACCTAATGACCCAATGACCCAATGACTAAATGACCTAATGACTAACCTATTTTCGTTAAAAAATAAAACTGCTATTGTTACCGGGGCGTTGGGCTTGCTGGGTAAAAAACACTGCGAAGCACTGACGGAAGCCGGCGCCAACGTGGTGGTTGCCGATACAAATGAAGCTGCTACCGAAGAATTTGCCGCAAGTTTAGGAGAACAGCACGGTGGTTTGAAAATTGATGTAACCAGCGAACGTTCTTTGAAAATAGCCCGTGATAAAATATTAACCAGGTACGGAACAATAGATATCCTTGTGAATAATGCGGCTATAAACGATATGTTCGAAAATCCCGGCATGGCCAAAGAGCTGTCGGCATTTGAAAATTACCCGTTGGATGCCTTTAAAAAATCGCTGGATGTTAATGTTACAGGTGTGTTCCTGGCCTCGCAGGTTTTTGGAACGGTTATGGCCGAACAAGGGAGCGGAAGCATCATAAATATTGCTTCAACCTACGGAATTGTCGGCCCCGACCAATCCATTTATCGGAATGAATGCGGCGAACAAACTTTTTATAAATCGCCCGTATACCCTGTAACAAAGGGTGCGGTGGTAAACTTCACCCGTTTTTTAGCGGCCTATTGGGGGAACAAAGGGGTGCGGGTTAACACACTTTCGCCGGGTGGCGTTGAAAACTCACAAAACGAATTTTTTATACAAAATTATTCTGCAAAAACTTTGCTTGGCCGCATGGCCAGGCCCGCTGATTACCAGGGCGCGCTTATATTTTTAGCGAGCGAGGCGTCAGCGTATATGACCGGGGCCAACCTTGTGGTTGACGGCGGATGGACAGCAATTTAAAATCTAAAGAAAAAACAACATGTTAGAAGAAAAACTTTCACGCATTAAATTACTCCTTACAGATTGCGATGGCGTATTAACAGACGGTGGCGTTTTTTACGGCGCATCAGGAGAAGAATTTAAACAGTTTGATATCCGTGACGGCATGGGTGTTGAACGCCTGCTAAATTTAGCAAATGTAACTACCGGCATTATCACCGGGGAACAGTCGCCGTCGGTGATAAAACGCGCCGAAAAATTGAAGATAACGGAACTGCATTTGGGCGTTAAAGACAAACCTGCCGCACTAAAGGAAATACTAAGCAGGCTGAATTTACAACCCGAAGAAGTAGCTTATGTTGGCGATGATACCAACGACCTGGAAGTAATGAAAATGGTCGGCCTGTCGGTTTGCCCTGCCGATGCAATATCATTTGTAAAAGGGATCGCTGATATTGTTTGCGAAGCAAAAGGCGGAAGCGGCTGTTTCAGGGAAATTGCTGAAATGATAATTGCAGCACACAAGGGTACAAAATCGGCACACGGCAGGCAGGAAACAATTATTTTAAACTCCGGCGTTAAAATCGGGCCCGGCGAACCCTGTTATATTATTGCCGAAATAGGCATCAACCATAACGGTTCGCTCGAAACCGCCAAAAAGCTGATTGACGAAGCGGTGGCTGCAAAAGCAAGCGCCGTTAAGTTTCAAAAGAGGACACCTGAAATTTGTGTACCAAAAGATCAATGGGAGATTATGCGCGATACGCCCTGGGGCCGCATATCGTACATAGATTACAAGCGCAAAACCGAATTTGGCATTGTTGAGTATGCCACTATCGACCAATATTGTAAAAAACAGGGTATCGACTGGTTTGTATCGACCTGGGACGTTGAGGCTGTCGATTTTATGGAGCAGTTTGATACACCCCTGTATAAACTTGCATCGGCATCGTTAACTGATTTTCAGCTTATTAAACGGATATTGTTAACCGGCAAACCATTAATGCTGTCGACAGGGATGTCAACCATTAAGGAAATTGAGGATGCCGTTGCCCTGGTATGGTCGTTTGACGAGCATTATCCATTGCTTATTGCGCATTCAACGTCGGCATACCCATGCAAGCCCGAAGAGCTTAATCTGAAAATGATCCAAACATTAGGCGGCAAATACCCCGGCGTTCCGATAGGCTATTCGGGCCACGAAACAGGCCTGGCCACTACCGTTGCAGCTGTATCATTAGGCGCAACATTTGTAGAGCGCCATTTTACGCTCGACCGTGCCATGTGGGGATCTGATCACGCAGCTTCTGTTGAGCCGCAGGGCTTCCAGCGGCTGGTACGCGATATCCGCGATGTGGAAATAGCAACCGGCGACGGTGTTAAAAGGGTTTATGAATCAGAACTCGGGCCAATGAAGCGCTTAAGGGTTAATATAAGCGAAGAATACAAAACAGCGCCAAAGTCCGAAGTCACGAGCCCTAAATCTTAGGTCTTTTTATAAATAATGTAAAATTATGTATTTGGATTTTGAGCCTTAGATTATAAAAATTAATTTTCCAACTGAAGACTTGCCCCTTTAGGCTTTAGAAAAAAAATGACGCTGATCCAAATAACAACGACAATACTTTTTTGCTGGGTGATTTTCATTATCGCCTGGGAGCGTTTTTTTCCGTACCGCAAAGGCCTTCCCTTTTTCAGGGATGGCTTTTGGGTTGATTTGGTATGGTACACCGTTATTCAAAGCTACGTGCTTAAAATAGTGATATTTGATTATATCATCAACCCGGTTCAGCATCATTTCGACTGGACAGGTTTCCAGTTTATTAAAAGCTGGTCGATAACGGAACAGGTATTGTTTTTTGTTGTCACGCACGACCTGTACATCTATTTGTTCCATCGTTTGCAGCATGCTAATAAGCTGCTCTGGCGCACGCACGAGGCGCATCATTCAGGCAAAGAGGTTGATTTCCTGGCCGGATCGCGTTCACACGCCATTGAGATCATTATCAACCAAACTATTGAATTTGCGCCGATTGTTATACTCGGCGCCGACCCTGCTGTGGTACCCATCAAAGCCATGCTCGATGCCATGTTCGGGATGTTTATTCATGCCAACATCAATGTTAAATTAGGGAAATTCAAATATTTTCTCAACTCTCCCGAATTGCATTTATGGCACCATGCCAATTACAGGGAGGTATTTCATGCAAATTTCTCCACCAAATTTTCGGTTTGGGACTATCTTTTTGGTACGGTATACGATCCGGGCCACAAACCAGGCGATCTTCGTGAAAACTGGGGCTTGTACTACGACTATCCTAAGGATTATTTCCTGCAGCATGCTTTTTCGGTAAAACGCTTTGATGAGAAGAACCTGTTGAAATACAAATGGTTCAGGTTTTATTATGAATTAAGGCCAAATCTGATGTCAGCGCTAAGGAAACTTTTTGGCCGGAAAAAAAATGCCACGGTGGTAAAGATGAATATGCCGAACGATCTCCCGCCGTCGTTAATGGTTACTGAGGAAGACGAAATTGTAAACTACAATTATAACCAGCAATAAAATTACAGAACCCTTGCCTGCGGCAGGCGTAATAGCCGCCTTCGAAAACAAATAACAGGCTGGTAATGTATACTAATGAAAATTTAATATCTTGCGAACAATAAATTAACATATACGCATATTGGCCTGGTTATATTTAGTATTAGCTGCAACCTGCGAAACAGCATGGACTTTTTGTTTGAAGTTCATGAAATTCAAAGACCTTAAGACATTAAGTTTTATAAACTTTTACAAGTGGCAGGGAGGCTTGCCGGTGTTACTGCCTTTTATCGGTTATATTTTATTTGGGCTGGCAAACATTTATATGTTTTCTCTCGCCATAAAGCACCTGCCCACAGCCGTTGCATTTGCAGTGTGGACAGCAACCACACTAATATTTATAAAAATTGCCGAGCTGGCATTTTTTAATCAGCGCATTTCATTTGTCGAAATATTTTTTATGCTGTTGATAATGGCGGGCATACTTGGGTTAAAGATTTACGGGGTGCAAACTAAGTAAGATAGCTTGTCGTGTAAAACGAATCCCGGAAACACACCTAAGCCCCGGGATGGTTTTAATGGCCTTAATTGCTGTTTTTCAATCAATTCGAATATAATTTCCATTATTTAACTTTTGTCTATTATCTTGCAAATCAATTTAAAATCAAGCATATAGTCATGAAAAAGCAATTCCGCTGCAATTTCGATTTTACCCGTTTATGGCGTTTACGCAATATGATGTCATTGGGAATTGTAGTTGTATTTTGCCTGCTTTCTAAGTTGTCGTTTTCACAGGCTGTGGACGTTGTTAACCCGATAAGTAATCAAACGTATAAGCTGCCCGACCCGGCAACGATGCAAACCGCAGCCGATTTGCAGGCTGCTATTGCAACTGCCGAAACTGCCGGCAAAGCGCTTAATGCCGATGCTGCAAAAGAAAGGGCCGTAAAATTAAATGATATAAATAAAGCCAAAACCGCCAACAGCGATTACGTGACGGCTTTAAATAATTTTAATAAAAACGAAGTAATACCCTATAACACCGACTTAAATAATTATACCGCCAGCGGAACCAAGTTTAACGAGTTTTTAGCCACTTACAATAAAGCAGCCCAGGCAAATAATGCTTTGGCTGCGAAAGACAGAAAGGCGGCAACCGTGGCTGCTTTAAATAAACAAAAAGCGCAAATTGATGCATGGGGTATTAAGCTAACTAAATGGAAGGCCAAACTCGACGCCGCAAAAGCTAAACTTGACATAGATAACGCGGCGCTGCAAAAACAAAAGCAAAAATCGGATGCGGCCAACCAGGCAATTACAGAGAAATCAAAAACCGCAAATTTTAAATTGAATGCATTGTTAGATCAGTTAACCATTTGCGCAAATTATGCCGTTAAGTGCCATTCAATTTTGATAAGTAAGTTCAGTTATCCCAACACGCCGGATGCAAGTTATTTTAGCAGCCCCGTTTATAGAAGCGCTATTGCTGAATTGGTATCGGCCATGAAGAATTAGTTCTGCGGCTGCAAGCCATGCGTTTTGTAAAGGCACAATGAACGCGGACGCATTGTAACACTCTTATCACAAAGCCGACGGGGGTGAAAAATTTGCGCTGCTCCAAATTTTTATGTGCTATATTTAGAATCCTGATATCGCAGCCAAATCAATAAAAATGAAAAAATATTTTACCACAATTGCGCTAATTTGTTTTATAACAAGCCTTGCAATGGCGCAGCAACCAACCGCCGAACCATCAAAAAACACTAACCCGATTTCAAAAAGCCGTATTTTACAAGTTGATTCGGCCATCGTTACAAAACACACGGTAACTATAAAAGGGAAACTTATTGCGTACACAGCAACAGCCGGTTGCATGCCAATATGGGATGAAGACGGCCGGCCGGTAGCAGGTGTATTTTATACTTATTATGAAAGAGATGATGTAACCGATAGGGCAATCAGGCCCCTGGTGATCTCTTTTAATGGCGGCCCAGGCACGCCGTCGGTATGGATGGAAATTGGTTATACCGGCCCGCGCCTGCTTAACATTGATGATGAAGGGTATCCTATACAGCCGTATGGCATCGGCGAAAATAAAAATTCCATTCTTGATGTTGCCGATATTGTATATGTCGACCCGGTTAATACCGGCTACTCGCGCGTTGTGAACAAGGGTACTCCCGGATCAAAGTTTTTTGGGGTGAACGAAGATGTTAAATACCTTGCGGAGTGGATCAATACATTTGTCACCCGTAAAAATCGCTGGGCATCGCCGAAATTTTTAATCGGCGAAAGCTATGGCACTACGAGGGTATCGGGTTTAGCACTCGAATTGCAGAATGCACAATGGATGTATTTAAACGGTGTGGTATTGGTATCGCCAACCGATTTGGGAATTGAGCGCAGCGGCCCCGTTCAGGCAGCATTGAAACTGCCATATTTCGCAGCAACAGCATGGTACCATGGCGTGCTCGCACCCGATCTGCAGCAAAAAGAACTCACCGCTTTTTTACCGGAAGTTGAAAATTTCACCATCAATGAGCTTATTCCTGCTCTGTCGCGCGGCGGTTTTATTGATGATGCCCAGCGAAATGAAATGGCTGCAAAAATGGCCAGGTACAGCGGTCTTTCCGAAAAAGTGATCCTGCAAAACAACCTCGATGTTTCATACAACCTGTTTTGGAAAGAGCTGTTGCGTGACAAGGGTTACACGATAGGCCGGCTCGACTCCCGCTATAAGGGGATTGACAGGCAGGCGGGCGGCGATGGCCCGGATTATAATGCAGAGCTTACCTCGTGGCTGCACGCCTTTACACCGGCCATAAATATATACCTGAGGGATGAGCTGAACTATAAAACAGATCTGAAATACAATATGTTTGGCGACGTTTGGCCGTGGGACAATAAGAATAATCACACCGGCGAAGATTTGCGCCAGGCCATCGCACAAAATCCTTACCTGCATTTGTTGATACAATCAGGCTATTTTGATGGCGCCTGCGACTATTTTAACGCCAAATACAGCCTTTGGCAATTGGACCCGAGCGGAAGGCTTAAAGACCGTTTGCGATGGGAAGGTTATAAAAGCGGCCACATGATGTATTTGCGGAAAGAAGACCTCGCAGTTGCAACAGAAAACCTTCGCAAATTTATCCAGGAATCAATACCAAAACCAGGGACACCTGCTAAGTATTAAGACGAAAGTCCTGAGTCGAAAGTCTTGAGTCAGCAGATAAATTGACTTAAGACTTTCGACTCACGACTTCAGACTCAAATTAATTGTTCTTCAAACCTATCTGGTGGTCTTTATAATCAATCAGGAATTCATTTTCAGTAAAAAAATCTATACTAAAAATGGTCCTTGGGTCGCCCGTGTACGATGGTTTGGCAACTTGGGTTAAATTGTTTGAACTGCTTGTTGTGTACGTGTAAGTAAACCCGTTATTAGTGGTTAACGTTACGGGGGTATTGTCGGGCAACTCACTTATGTTACTTGATGCGTTGCTGTTTTCTATTGTAGAAATAGCGGGCGTACCCGTATCAAATAATACGGTAGCGGCAAAATTTTTGCCGTTATAACTGATGGTTGACGGAATATCAGGTGAATAGCCACCCTGGGAAAAAAGGGTAAGCGGGTGCATTACAAAACCCGCTGCAGAGCCGAGGTCGGCAGGGACAAGCCCGATGGTCAGCAGGCCCGACACGTAATTGCCGTTAACGCTAAAATCGGCATTGTTAAACACGGCAAGTTTAAACCCGCTGATTGCACCTGTACTTGATTTGAAATAGCTTAACGGGCTCCCGATGGCGCTATTGGCAAAACTAACGCCCGGCCCAACGCCGAAAACATCATTTGAATGCGGAGGCTGTTTTTGGCCTGTTTGTGTATCAACAATTTTGTAGTACAAAAATATAGGTATGCGGCTGGTAGTTAGTTCGCCGTTTTGGTCGCCGAGCTCAACCGTGGCATACGCCAGGTTGCCATATTCCTGTATCTCACTTTGAGCATCACCGTAGGCTATTATTGCCGTTTGACTTGTAACAGTTATGCCGTTTACATTTACCGAATCCCCGGCAACCGTAATGCCAGAATTTGTGATCATCGCCGGCGGCAATATCCCGGTAGCATCTATCGTCATCCCCGCAGAACCCGTATCAAACACACTGTAGTAGGTGACGCTTACAGTCCCAACCTTCGAAATCGCAATAAATGCTCTTTTATAAACACTGCTGTCCAGTTCATATAATCCAAGCGTACCGATCGGAACAGGCGTTACCGCTGGGGGCGCCATATGATCTTTTTTGCAGGATGTTATTAACATTAATAAAAACAGTCCCCCGGCAAACAGCGGAAGATACTTTGAGTAGCTTTTTCACATCTTTTACTTTATTTCCATTTCAACATTAAAGAGTATAACGAATTTTTAAATCAAACTGTATAACAGCGATTTGAATTGTAAATATAACCCGGTTTACCAAATTGGCGCGATTAATTTAAATAAATCTGAATCCTGACAGATATACGTAAGAAACACCGGTGTAAGTTGCGTTTGAACGGATTTATTTAAATTTTATTTCGAATCTGTATTCCAGATGGAACGGTAAATTTTCCATTTGCCCTTATCAAGTTTCCATATCACTATATATTTGCCCTTTTCAATGGCCTTGTCCTCAGCATAAATTGCATATTCACCGTCCTCTATCACATCATAGGGGCCCCCTTGAGCGATCAGAAGTTTTGTTAAGCCTCAACTACTTGCATCAATTCATTAAGGCGCATATTTACCCCAAAAAGCAGTAAATATGCGCCTTATCATCAAATCAAAATCTATTTTTTCTTTTTCTTATTACCTGTGTTGGTATTGAACGTCAGGGGCTGTAAGCCGGTAAATATATGACTGATTTTGCCGGGTTTCAAACTTGGGGTTTTATTATCATGATGGCATGTAAAACACGAAGTTGAGGCGAATTGAATATAAGTTTCCATGGTGCTGTTGGCAAGCACATTTGTACCGATGGATACCCCCTTTGTTGTATCGCCGTTGACACCATAACTAACCCCGGTAGGCGGAGCGCCGCCGCTTGTCCAGGTAACGCCAATCAGCAGGTAATGCTTTCGCAGATCGTTGCCGACCAAAAAGCTTTGAATGGTATTGTTAATTGATATTATCTCGCTGTTTGATGCCGCCGAACTTTTATCCTCCTGGTTGGTA
>Ga0206872_10081_pt1 | contig 29652 bp, 25 predicted proteins | sample Alteio_BWOrgCont_34_FD_152906 | JGI IMG/M metagenome (GOLD analysis project Ga0206872, IMG submission 152906) | Enriched cells from forest soil in Barre Woods Harvard Forest LTER site, Petersham, Massachusetts, United States -... | ecosystem: Environmental > Terrestrial > Soil > Temperate forest >... | reverse complement strand
CGAGTTCTTCCCCAATACCGATCCGCGCTGGCGCGGGGCGGAGAGCAAAGTTTTTTTGCAGGAAGCGGCACGTCAGGTTATATTTCACAGCGGCAGGATTATAAATGTCGATGCCACCATTATCGCGCAGCAACCCAAAGTGATGCCGCATGCGGCCAGGATGAAAATAAACATAGCGGAAGCGTTGGGAATCCCGTTGAAGCGGGTTGGAATCAAAGCGACTACCAACGAGCACCTGGGGTTTATCGGGCGGGAAGAAGGCATTGCGGCGATGGCCGTGGCAGGAATTGATTTACCGGAAAGAGACTGATGCCAAAAGCAGAAATCAGTTGGAAACGCACGACGCCGGAGGGCGATACCTTCCAGTGCTACGCCCAGCATGTTGGCAAACAGTGGGTATTTCACCGGCGTGAAAAACGGTTCGATCAATGGGTGGTAATCGAGCATCCTCCGTTGGAGGATTGGCTGGCGTTGCTGGATTCGGTGCAGCGGCGGATCAATCGCCGGTTGCTGCGTCCTGAAGAGGAAGTGCGCTTGCGGAAAATTATTTTGGAATTATTTCCAGGAATGGAGAAGGAGAGACTTGAACAACAGAAACAGTTCAGTTAACCAGACTGTGACTGAGATATGAAACGAAGCCCGGTCATCTTAATCACTCCCAGCACGGAGCGAAAGGGTGTGGAGTTCGCTGACTTATCCATCAGCGTGTCCAATCGTTATACGGACGCGCTCATAGCGGGCGGCGGTCTGCCCCAGATTTTTCCTTCTACCACTTCGCGCGCCATCATCGCCGAGGCAGTGCATCGTTGTGATGGCGTCCTCTTGACCGGGGGCGAGGATGTCGATCCAAAACTGTATGCCAAGGACCTGCCCGACAAACTGGCCAAAACCGTCGGCCCATTGGAACCGGAGCGGGACATCTGGGAAAGGGAACTGATTGCCGAAGTATTTGCGCAAAGGAAGCCGCTGTTTGGCATTTGCCGCGGCCATCAAATGCTCAATGTGGCGCTGGGCGGGACGTTGATCGTGGATATCGCCACACAACTGCCCAACGCACTGAACCACAGGCAGATGGACCGTAAATCCGAGCAGGTCCATGATGTCAAAGTCGTCCCGGATTCGCTTCTGGCCGGGCTGGCGGGACAGGAAAGTTTCGGGGTCAACAGCACGCATCATCAAGCCATCGGTGAACTGGCGCCGCAGTTGCGGGTGGTGGCGCAAAGTGCGGATGGAGTGATTGAGGCCGTCGAATTGAAAGACGTGGGGCAGGAACCGTTTCTTTTGACGGTGCAATTTCACCCGGAACGTTTAATTGACAGAAGCCCGGTTTTCCCGCAATTATTCAATGGATTTATCAAAGCCTGCGCCCGTTGGCGCGAGAAAAAATTATGAAAGCTAAGATCATGATAGTGGATGACACCGAAGGGGTGCGGGAGTTGATCGAAAAGATACTGGAACACGCCGGTTATGAAGCGCTGCCGAAAGCCAACGCTGCCGAGTTGACAGCCTCTTTCTCCGGGCCGCAGCCGGATATTGTCTTGCTGGATTTGGGGCTGCCGGATGGTGACGGCATGGAATTGCTGCCAAAAATCAAAAAGCAATGGCCGGACACGGAAGTCATCATGCTGACCGGGAACGCGACTTATGACAAGGCGGTGGAAGCGACCAAACTGGGCGCTTATCATTTTCAAGCGAAACCGTTCGATCAAAAGATATTGCTGCTGTCGGTCCAGCGCGCTTTGGAACACCGGCAATTGAACCAGGAAGCCAGTTCGCTGCGCGAGGCGGTGGTGAACACTGGCGGCGGCACGTCGCGGATTTTTCAAAGCCCGGCCATGAAGGCGATCGTGCGCACCATCGAGCGCGTCGCTCCCAGCGATGTTTCCATTCTCATCACCGGGGAAAGCGGCACGGGCAAGGAAGTCATCGCGGATTTGATCCACACCTTGAGCCCGCGCAGCAAAGGGCCGCTCATAAAAATCAATTGCGCCGCACTGCCCCGCGAATTGATCGAAAGCGAATTGTTCGGGTCGGTCAAAGGATCGTTCACCGGCTCGACGGGGGACCGCGAAGGACTGTTTCGCCTGGCGGAAGGGGGCACGCTTTTGCTGGACGAGCTTTCCGAAATGCCGATTGACACACAGAGCAAACTGCTGCGTGTCCTGCAGGAAAAGGAAGTGCGGCCGGTGGGCGGCCGGACCAGTTTCAAGACCGATTGCCGCATCATCGCGGCGACCAACCGGCCCACCGAGGAAGCGATCAAGGCGGGCAAGTTGCGCGAGGATCTCTTTTATCGCATCAGCGCCATTACGGTCCATCTGCCGCCGTTGCGCGACCGGCGGGAGGATATTTTGCCGCTGGCCACGGCCTTTTTGAAACGGTTCGATGCCCAGGCCGCGCGGAATATCGGCGGGTTCTCAGACGGGGCCAGCACGGCGTTGCGGACCTTTGACTGGCCGGGCAACGTCCGGCAATTACAGAACGAAATTCAACGCGCCGTCCTGATGTGCGAAGGCAATATGATCGAGGAGAAGGATTTGTCGATCATGTCGGTGCCGAGCTCGAAGGAAAACCCGGACCTGACGTTGATGGAAGCGATGGAACGAAACACCATTTTGCAAATGCTCAAAGATACCAACGGCAACAAGCTGGAAACAGCCAAGCGCCTGGGCATCGGACGGCAGACGCTGTACAACAAAATCAAAATGTACAGCATCGAAGCGTAGAGCCGCTTATCCCTCTCGCTTATCGGCGCCTTCGTGCCATACTGTGTCCATGCAGAATCACTCGAAGCCACCCAAAACGGCCGCACCCAAAACCGGAAACCAGGCCGCCAGCCAGTTCCGCGCCAATCAAAATTCCGATCAACGCCGCCGGGACATGGCCACGCGCTCAACCTTGTCCCGCCTGCGCAACCGCAAATCAAATTTGAAGTGATGACTGAAGCCAAGACCAGCCCGTTGTTGGATTGGTTGCTGCGCAAACATCCCGACACGCCGAAGAGCCGCGCCAAACAATGGGTCCTGGCCGGACGCGTCAGCGTCAACGGCGTCGTCATCCGCAAACCGCACCAGATGATGGCGGATCCGGGGGATGCGCTGGAACTGGGGGATCGCCATGCGACAACACTGGACTGCGGTTCCGGGTGGCAGATTCATCCGCGTGTTTCGTTGCTCTATTTGGATTCCGCCCTGGCCATTGTTAACAAGGGGCCGGGCCTCATTTCTGTGCCGGCCTCGAATTGCGATCTTTCCGCGCTCAGCATTCTGGCTGATTTCCTGGCGGGCAAACTGAGAGCCCAGGACCGGGGCATCGCCGGAAAATCGCTGCCGCCCGCCTATCGCAAGCTTGAACCCTTGCCGGTTCACCGCCTGGATCAATATACCAGCGGCGTTTTTTGCATGGCCACAAACCCCGCCGCGCGCCACCACCTCATCGAGCAATTGCAGGCGCGCACCATGAAGCGGGAATATGTGGCTTTTGTGGAAGGCCGTGTCCGCGTGCCCAAAGGCACATGGCGGCAATGGCTGCAATTGAGCCGGGACGAACTGCGCCAGCAGGTCCTTTCCGAAACACAGGCAAAGGCGGCCGGACCCGAAGCCCGCGAGGCCATTACGCATTACGAAGTCATTACCGAATATCCGCTGGCTGATGGCCAAGGTTTCGTCACCAAATTGAGGCTCCGGTTGGAAAGCGGACGGAAACACCAAATCCGCGTTCAAGCCGCCCATGCCGGGTTTCCCCTGATTGGCGACCGCACCTACAACCCCGGCTATCGTGGCCGCGAGCCTGTCAGCACGGCCATTGATTTCCCGCGGCAAGCCTTGCATGCTGAAGTCCTCGACCTCGAACACCCCGGTCACCCTGGCAAACGCATGAGATGGACGGCTGAACTTCCCAAAGACCTTCGCCAGCTCGAAAACGACCTGCGCGCCTCGCGGCTCTAAACCTTGCCAATCCACTTTCTGTCTTCCCACACCGCTTGCAGGGAAACCAGGTTGCGCCGGTCGAGAATGTTTCCCGCCGCCGCGCCCAGCCGGCCTTTCTTTACGTTCTGCCAGGCGTCGCTCAGGCGGATCGCCGCAAATTGGAGGACGCTGGGGTCGCGGTAACAGTCAATCATACATTTCGTGCATCCATCCCGGATCAATTTGCTTTCGTCGAAATCATAGATGCTGCACATCGGCTTGTCCCAGGCGTGGCAGCGGTAAAGGTCAAGGTTCCAATCCAGGTAAAAATATTTGTGGCCGCCCAGGCAGCCGAAGCGTTCCGGTTCCTGGCGCAGATGCCGTTGCATTTCCGTCAGTGATTCGACCGGGTTTACCACCGGGTAGCCGCTCCGCATTTTCATCTGCTTGATTTTTTCGAACACGCCGATCAATTCGTCCCGATTATAATTGACCAGCGACGAATCGCTGAAGCTCAGGTAACTCGACGACAAATGGGTCAGCGGGTAACTGAACGTGCAACTCGCAAAATCGAGCGTGCGCAGAAAATCCGGCAGTTTGTCGTAATCATCAATCAGCCGGCTGGCCGTCACGCTGGCCGTGGTCTGCACCCCAAGTTCAGCGAACACTTCGTTGGCGTGTTTGATTTTTTTGCAAACGTCCGGCAGGCCGCGATTTTTTTCATGCCGCGCCACATCGTGCGAATCAATCGACATGATTACACTGCTTAGGCCGTCGGCGGCGAGACCGCGCATGTTTTGGTCCGTCCAGAGCGAGCCGTTGGTGCAAATCATCGGTCGAATCCCGCGCTCGGCGGCATAGCGGATCATCTTGCGCAGGTGTTTGTGGACCAGCGGTTCGCCCCCGACAAAGAGGAGATAGCCGATGTGATTTTTTATCGAGATGTCGATCACGTCGCGGGCTTGTTCCAGGGTGACGGTGCGGCGCTGGCGGGGATCGAATTTGTCCGCAGCGAAGCCGCAAAAATCGCATTTGGCGTTGCAGATGTTGGTGATGGCAAACTGCAAATAGCCGGGGCCGCCATGGGCCAGAACTTCGCCGGCCAGCCGCCAGAAATTTTTCCTCGGCCTAACGACTGGGGCAGGGGATTCCGTGGGAGCGTCCGGCCCTTTTCCACCCGCGACATTTGGTTTGGGAATAGAGATGTCGGTTACCATCCAAACTATTTATTTCTTAAAACAGCGCCCTGTCAACCGGAATTTGTAAGGTTTCGCATCACAGAAGAAAGAGGAGTTTACCTTGCAGACAGAGCGGCGGAGTTTTCGTAAACTGGTCAGCGCAGTAGAGTTAGTTTTCATGGGGCGCCCCGGGTGGGGCGCCTATTTTTTTACCCTTCCTGCATTTTAAGTTATGCCCGGAAATCAGCCTTGCTGGGGCGGTTGAGGAGCGGGTGTATTCTTGGAAGTAAACTTCGCCCTCTTATCGGCAGATTCGCAGACCCCCATCGGTCCGAGCCCTCAACTGGATATGGGCTGATAAGCCGCGCTCTGGTGGCGATGGCTTCGTGATTTTGATCCGTGAGTGAAACGTCGGAGAGCCCGGATTTGATCGTGACGGCATTCCCGTGCGCGTCGCCGCAGGGCACGCCTCACCGCCAGGCAGAGCAAGCCGAAGAGGCAAACCCAAATAGTGGCGAATATTGTTACGATCATAGATATAATAATTAGCAATAATTATGCCACGCAATATTGCGGGGGCGCTTTGGGGCAAAATCCTCTTAAAACAACGGGCCGTGTCCCGAAAGAATGATTTATACGCCAAAAATGGACATTTTTGCTTGGTATCATCCAATTCCATTATGGCATAATTTGCTGCTTTGATTATTAGTGTGACTCGCATTATGCGTCTGCCAAAGTTGTTTTTATTCTGACCATGCGAAATCTGACCCGAATTTGCCAGATCTGCGGATTGCTGCTGCTGGCCGGCTCGTCTGCCTTGGCGGCCGCGCCCTCTCTCGCCGAAGCCATCGCGGCCAAGGAGGATCTTTGGGCTGAGGCGGCGCTGGGCCAGCCGGATGGACCGAGTTTCGAGTTTTTCAAGTCGTTGCTGCCGCCGTTGCATTACGTCAATGCGGATTTCCGCCATTACCCGATTGTGCTGAGCGCGCCTCATGCGCCCAAAAAGAGCCGACTCGTGAGCAACGGAAGCGGCATCAACTTGCGGGCCAATACCCGTGCCTGGGACGAGCCGGGGACGCCGGTTTTGTTTCGCGTCGGCAACGATGAACTGGCTTACGGAGAGTTTCTGGATCGGCTCAAGGGGCCGAAGCTGGCGGAAGGTTATTTGCCAGTTGTGCAACTGACGTATCACCACGCCACGGGGGATTATGCGCAGGAAACTTTTGCCAGCGTGGATCCGGTTTATGCGGGCAATGCGGTTTCTATCACCCGGTTCAGTTTCAAGGCGGACGACCCTGGGGAAAAGGGAAAAGGCCGCATGGTGGTGCGGATTGACACGACGGAGCCGCTCAAGGTGACGGCGGACCGCATTTTGAACAAGCAAGGAAAGGTCCTGCTGTGGTTTGGCGGGGGCTGGAAGTGGCAGGCGGGCCGCCATCTGCTCGAGGCAAGTTTCACCAATGGGGCTGAGGCGTCCATTGCGGTGGCGGGCGCGCCCATGTCCGCCCGCGTGCCGTCGCCTCTCGCTGCGGGAGGATTTAAGGCGCAACGCCAACGCTGCGTAGATGTCTGGCAGAATATTCTGGGCCAGGGCATGAACGTTGAAGTGCCTGAGCCTTACGTAAACAATGCCTGGCGCGCGCTTATCATCGCCAATTTTTCGCTGATGAACGGCAATCGGATGTTTTACAGCGCCGGGAATCAGTATGAAAAACTTTATGAGCAGGAAGGCAGTCACGCCGCGCTGGCGCTGCTGGCCTATGGTTATGAAACTGCGGCGCGCCGGTTGCTTTTGCCTTTGCTGGACTTTACCCGCAAAGGCCTGGAATATCACGAGGCGGGCCACAAGCTCGATGACGTCTGTAGCTACTATTGGCAAACCCGCGACGCGGACTTCGTGCGTTCGATCCGGCCCCGCCGGCAAAAGGAGGTGGAGCGGCTGGCCGATCATCGTTCCGCAACCAACGGCCTTTATCCGCGCGAACAGTACTGCGGCGATATTCCGACGCCGGTCTTTTCGCTGAACTCCAATGCCAAAGGCTGGCGCGCTTTACGGGACACGTCCGCGTTGCTCGACGCGTTGGGCGATGCGAAGGAGGCGGGGCGATTGCGCAAAATCGCGGCGGATTTCCGCACGAACATTCTTGTGGCGGTGGAGAAAAGCACCGATCCAAAGCTGGCCCCGTCCTTCATCCCGAACGCGCTGTTGGGCGAAGAAAAGCCGTACGATGTCATCACCGCAACGAGAATGGGCAATTATTGGAACCTGATGGCGAATAATATACTTGGCACCGAAATTTTCGGCGACGGCTCGGAGTTGGAGAGCGGCATGTTACGTTATTTCCAGCACCACGGCGGATTGTGCATGGGTTTGGTGCGGGCGCAGCCGTGGCCGGGTTTTTGGGTCAGCCGCGCAAACTTGAATCCGCTCTACGGATGGTATTATGTCCGAACTTTGTTGCGCCGGGACGAACCGGATCGCGCCCTCGTGAGCTTTTACGGAATGCTGGCGGCGGGATTGACGCCGGACACTTTCACCTGCGGGGAGGCTTGCGCGCTGGAACCGGTTGACCAATGGGGGCGCCAGTTCTATTGTCCGCCAAACAGCGCTGGCAACGCCTTTTGGCTGCAAATGCTGCGCAACCTGCTGGTCCAGGATTTGGATCTTGACGAAGACGGCCAACCCGACACCCTTCATTTGCTTTTTGCCACGCCCAAGCGCTGGCTGGCGGACGGACAGACCATCCTGGTCGAACGCGCGCCCACCGCCTTTGGGCCGGTCTCGGTGCGGGTGAAATCCAAACTGAGCCAGGGCAAGGTGACGGCGGACGTGGATCTGCCGCAGCGGAATCCGCCAAGGCAAACGAAGTTGCGCATCCGGGTGCCGGACGGCTGGCGCGTAACCTCCGCCCAGGTGGACGGCCGGGCGTTGGAAGTGGATGGGCAGGGGACGGTGGATCTTTCCCCGCTCAGGGGGAAAGTGATCGTTGAGTTTAAATTAAAACGTCTGTGATAAAATAACGCCATGAAAGTGATTGCTGGAAATCGGAGCGCGCTTGCGCTTCTGTCAATTATTGTTGTGCTTGGTTTTACCGGGTGCGCGAACCAACCGAAGTCTTCCATCCCTGCGACGGCTGGCCCTGACTCGTTGCAGGTGGGGATGGCGGAAATCGACATCACGCCGCCAGTTGGCTATCGCATGGCGGGTTATTTTGACGAACGCCTTTCCACCGGTGTGCATGACCCGTTGAAGGCCAAGGCCATCGTTTTGCGGCAGGGCGGGCAGCAGGCCGCGTTGGTGTTTTGCGATTTGGTGGGGCCTTCACTCAACGTCACCCGCAAAGCCCGCGCTCAAGCCAGCAGCGCCACTGGCATTCCCTTTACCAACATCGTTATCGCCGCCACCCACAGCCACACCGGCCCGCTCTTTGATGACGTGCGCCGTGATGATTTTCACCGGGAAGCAGTGGCCAAATATGGCTTTGATCCGGAGGAAAAAATTGATTACCCCGCTTTTCTCACGAGCCAACTGGTGCGGGTGATTGTCAAGGCCAGGGCAAACTTGCAACCATCCGAAGTGGACGCCGGCATCGCGACCCAGTTGGGACTGGCCTTCAACCGCCGCTATTATATGAAGAACGGCAAGGTGACCTTTAATCCGGGCCAGCTTAATCCAAACATCGTCGGCCCGGCCGGCCCGGTGGATCCCGACTTGGGTATTCTGCTGGTCAAGAATGCAAAACACGCAAAACCGGCCGGCGGGCTGACCGTCTTTGCCATGCACGCGGACACCACGGGCGGGACGGAGTATAGCGCCGATTACCCCTATGCCATCCAGCAAACGTTGCGCAAGGCTTTTGGCAGCAATTATATTTCCGTCTTTGGCGCGGGCACTTGCGGCAATATCAACCATATAAATGTTTCAAAGAAAGAGCCGGTCAAGGGTTTCGATGTTGCGCAAAAGCTTGGCGACACGATTGGGGCAACGGTCCTGGCTGACGTGCCTAATCTCAAGCCCATCACCCAGCCGAACCTCGCCGTCAGGGACAAAATACTGATGTTGCCCATGCAAACCGTCACGCCCCGGCAAATTGCCGAAGCCAGGGTGATTGTTGAACGGATGACCGACACGAACATGAATTTTTACGCCAAAGTGCAGGCCGTAAAAGCTGTTGACCTCGCCCAACGTGGCACAAACTATCCGGCGGAAATACAGGTTTTCCGCCTGGACAGCGACACCGCCATCGTCTGTCTGCCCGCTGAGATTTTCGTGGAATTTGGCCTGGCCATAAAAGCCGCTTCGCCCTTCAAAAAAACAATGGTGATCACTATTTGCAATGACCGTCCGAGCTATGTTCCTACTTTGAAGGCTTTCAAGGAAGGCAGTTACGAAGTGATCAACTCGCGCCTGGCGCCCGGCAGCGGGGAGGCGATGGTCGAAGCGGCCATTAAAATGCTCAACGAACTTAAACGCGATTTGTGAAGTGCGTGTTTCGAGCATCGCCTCCGGCATTATGTTAAAAAAACGCGGGAGCACCAATGCGATTCGGCGGCGCATTTCCCGGCGCTCGTTTATTCGAACCGCATCTGTTTTGGCCGCAGGCACGCCTTTGCTCGAGGGGCACTTGTTGGCGCAAGCAGGCGCAGGCGGCAAATTGCTGATGGCTTACGTCGGGACATTCAGCTCACCGCTGCATGACGTGCTGCCGACGCAGGTGGATTTGCCTCCCGGCAACGGCCGCGGCATTCACATTTTTCAAGTCAACCGGACAACCGGCGTCCTTACTTCGTGCGGAGTTTATGAGATCGGATCGAGTCCGAGTTGCCTGGTTTTGAACGCCGCCGGGACTCATCTCTATTCTACAAATGAGACGGCAAGCGTGGGCAATGCCAAAGAAGGGACGGTCAGCGCCTTCGCCATCAATCGGGCGGACGGACAACTCAAACTGCTCAACACTGTTCCCTCCGGCGGCGGCGGTCCCACTTATGCCAGCGTGCATCCGTCCGGAAGATTTCTTTTTATCGCAAATTATTTCGGCGGCTCTGTGGCAGTGCTGCCGATCCAACTTGACGGCAGTCTCGGTGATCCCGCCGATGTCAAGAAAGACGCCGGCAGTCTGGGGCCGGCCAAGCCTGCCCACGCTCCAACGGGCAGCTTCGCTTTCAGCGGTCACGATCACACCCATGCTCACATGATTCGCGCCGACCCATCCGGGCGCTTCGTTTTGCACGTGGATATCGGGTTGGATAAAATCTTCGTGTGGAAGTTCGATGAGCAAAACGGCACGCTGACTCCGAATGATCCCGCCGCCGTTTCACTGCCGCCGGGAGACGGGCCGCGCCATTTCTCTTTTCACCCCAACGGACGCTGGCTTTATTCCCTGCAAGAGGAAGCTTCGAACATCGTCCTGTTCGACTACGATCCCACAACCGGCCGGCTGGCATCGCGACAAACAATTTCTTCTCTGCCGCCAGGATTTGCCGGCAGCAATTTTTCCTCTGAGATCCTCGTTTCGGCTGATGGCAAGTTCGTTTATGCGGGCAATCGCCTGCATGACAGCATTAGTGTGTTCTCCGTCGGCCATGACGGGATGTTAAAGTTCGTGGGCGAGGAATGGACGCGTGGGAATTACCCGCGCAGCTTTAATTTCGACCCTGCGGGCCGGTTCCTTTATTCCTGCAACCAGCGTGACGACAATATCGCCGTCTTCAATGTGAACCGCAAAACGGGCGGGTTGACGTTCACTGGTCACTACGCGTCTGTTGGCAATCCGTCCAGCATCGTATTCCTTGACCTCGCCAAGGGATGACGCACCATCGACCAAAGTAGAATTTTATTATGTTTTCACACGTTGTCATTTTTTGGACCGATCCGGCCATTCCGGATGCCGCTGACAAAATGGTCGCCGGCGCAAACACCTATTTGAAGCCCATCCCCGGGGTCAAGTTTTTCCACGTCGGCAAGATGTCGGGCAGCCATCGCCCGGTGGTGGACCAATCGTACCAGGCGGCATTGAACGTGGTTTTTGAATCAAAGCAGGCCCAGGATGAATATCAGACGCATCCGTTGCACCTGGAGTTCGTGGAAAAAGTCTTCAAGCCGCTCTGCCGCAAAGTCGTGATTTACGATTTTGAATGAACCATAGACAGGCCGCTTTCGATGTAATGCCGGAGGCGGGACTCGAACCCGCACGTCCTGTTACGGACCCAGGATTTTAAGTCCTGTGCGTCTGCCATTTCGCCACTCCGGCAACCTTTACCACCGTGCCACAAGCCATTGAGTAGATGCAAGCTCTCAGGAAAAAGCCTCGTTTCCAAGGCTTGGATGATTTAGTTTCCAAGTTGTCCGGAAAGTTTGAAAATGAACTCCATAAGGCATAAACATGCGCTGGTTTTGGGTGTTTTTTTGATTCTTTCTGCTGTTGTTTCGGCGCAGCCGCAACTTCAACCGCCCGCTGGAACCAGGCTGCATTATCTCGTTTTCAGTGGAAGGAACGATGTCCCGCCGCCTTTTGCCACGGTGGATTTTATTTACGGCCCGGGCGAAGGCGGAAAGAATTATCGCTGGTGGCAACTGGAAGTCCGAGCCAAAACGAATCTGGCCGCGCTGCCATTGTTTGTGCTCCGCGCATTGGCCTCCGCCGATCCGTTGGCGGAAAAACAACACCCCGTCAAATTTGCGCGCTATCAATTGCGCATCCCTGCAACGGGCGAAACTTACGAGTATCGCGACAGCAACACCGGCGCGGCCTTGTTACCCTGTTGGGCGGACTTCGAGCGAAATTTTCTGCCTCATCCCGCGTCGAACACCAGCTGGAGTGGCGGCGCTGCCGAGACTTGCGAGTTTTTAGGACAACTGCTCAGCTTGGCGCAAAAACCCATCCGGTCAGTGGAGCCTTGGTCATCATGGGGCAACGTCAAGCGCCTCGATCTCAATCGCGAAATACTCGTTGGGAACGACCGGAATTTTAAAGACAGCGAAGGACATCGGATTGCCACATCGAAAACCAATGATTATACGTATGTGCCGCTGACGGAGGATGATTATCGAACTGCGATCGCAGCCGGCATGAATATGTTTGAGATTGAGGGAAATCAGGAGCCATGGGTGCGATCGGAACCGGTTTTTTATTTGCGCGAGGCCGCGGGTGTGCCGGCTTTGCGTTATCCGGCGGACCTGTATCGGGCCAATTACCTTGGTCCGGTGATGTTTGTTGACGAGCCTGCGGGCATGATATTGGACCGGGACGATCGGCGGCGCGCCGGCAAATTCGCAGCCGATTTTTCAACTCTGTTTGAAATGCGGACACGGGCTGCGTATTTGTCCACCGATTACTATGGGGTCTGGCACCTGGAAGCCGCCCTGCGCCGCCAAGGCGTCAATTTTGGCGATATGCGCCTTACCCAAACGGATTATCCAACCTGGGATTCGTACGCCGAGGCGACCTATTACGAAATGAAAGCCGGCGTGTCCGGCCTGGTTCAGGAAGGGCGCTACAAAACGGCCTCCTTCGACCACCAGGTCCTCGCCGACACCGGCTTGAAATGGCATTCCACACCACTGCAAGAATTGAAGTTCAATTTCGCCATGATGCGCGGCGGCACCCGTCCGTTCGGCAAATTTTGGGGCACGTCCATTTACGGCCAATGTGATCCGGCCATTGCTCCTCTGGCTTTGACGACGGCTTATGACATGGGGGCGAGGTATTTTTGGTTTTGGACTTCGGACCACGCGCATCATCTGCCGTGGAATGAGCAGATGAGTCTGGCGCGCGTTCTCAAGGAATATGCCGCCAAGCACCCCCGTCCGTCCATTTATTCACCCCAGCCGAAACGGGATGCGGTCATCGCCATTCCAAACGGTTATTTCCTTTCCCTGAGAGATTTCCAATGGAGGGCAGACGGAGATGTGGAACGCTGCGAGGCGGGGGGGAAATACCGGCGCGTGCTCATCCGCGCTTTGACTGCGGTGCAGCAATGTTATGAACGGGGAGAAGATTTCGATATCACGATCGATGACGGGCATCGGCTGACGGGTTATCGCCGCGTCATAAAAATAGATGACAAGAATACCCGGTGAAGGGCGTTACCAAACCAGGTTGGTTGCCGCCGTCGCCTGGTAGAAGCCGACGTGGTTGTCAGCAAAGAGGATGTTCCCGGCCGGCGTAGTGCGGTGCCATCCCTTGACATCTGTCGGGAAAGGCAGAATGCCGTCACCGAAGACGACGGTTTGCGTCAGATTGGTCAAACTGTTTATGGATACTCCGTCCAAACCAATCGAGGAAGGGACGGGCGGATTTTGTCCGCAATTGAAGATGTAGGAATTGCCAACCCATTCGAACAAATTGTAAGTGGTGTTATCGGTTGTGCGGCCTTGGTCCATCGGGCAGGTCACTGTGCCTTCGGTTAAACCGTAATGGTTCAAGGGCCGGTCGGTGTCGTTGAAAATATTTCCCTGGGCCGCGCCGATCTGGTTGTTATTGGTCCGGCCCGCCCAGACAAACCACTCCATCCCGTCGAGAGCGATATTGGTCGAGGTCCAAAACAGGATGTCGCGGTAATCCTGCAGGTAAAGATTCAGCGCAATGCCGCATTGGTGCAGGTTGGACATGCATTTGGCGTCGTTGGAGCGGGTTTTTGCCCTGCTCAAGGCGGGCAGAAGCATGGAGGCCAGGATTGCGATAATCGCAATCACCACCAACAATTCAATCAGCGTAAATGCCTGCCGATTTTTCGTTGATTCTTTCATCGTGTCAAATTGCGTAAATACCGCGGTCTGTGTTGGACGAGCCTTTAACATAAATTATTCACCGGCCTTTTCAAGGGGGGCAAGGAAGTTTTCCGGGGTCAAACCGGCTTCACTCAACGCGGTTACTTTCGTCCAGGGCCTGCCCGGAACGCCATCCGCCACTGCGCGCCATTCTGCCGCGACTTTTTGCCGGGAATCGTTCAGCGGCCATTTGGCGCCGGCGGCGGTGCATTCCTTGCGCAGCGCATCCCATCGGGACAGCCAGACGTATCGAACCGGCAGGTGCCCCAGGCGGACACGCGCCAGGAAATCTTCATTCCCGGCAACGGCCTGTTCCGCCTGCAGCCAGAGTTGTTCCGCGCGCGCGAGCGTCTGAAAGCTGAGAAACGGGGCGTCGGTTGGCGAATAACACGTCAGATTGTAACCGCGCGAGGCAGCATAAAGTAATTCCAAGTAACTTTCGATGGGTCCACCCGCAAGGCCGTAGTAACCATTGAGAAATTCCCGAATCAAGGCGCGGTCGTCCTGCCGGGGGTTGCACAGCAATTGCGCCAGCACCCAGGCGCGCAACTCGGCCATTTCCGCCCCATGCGATTGATAGGCGCCTTCCTCAAACACACCGCGAACATGATTGGTTTGAAAGAAGCGAAGATTCGGGCCGAGGACAAACCAATTGGGATGCGGCTGGATGTAATGCCCGAAATCCGTCACGTAATCCCAGACATACAACCGGCCGGCCTGTTGCGCCCAACCGCGAATGTCATTCCCAAAACTGGCGTTCGACGGTTGGTCCAGCGGCTCGCGGAAATTGCACTCGATGCTGCACAGCCGGACGATGACATTGGTGTCGGGCCGCAACGTTCGCGGCGGTTGGCGCGTGTATTGGTAAGCCAGCGTATCCACGGCGACATGGGGGAATTCCGGCGCAATTTTTTCAGCGATATAATTGACTAGAGAGATCATGGTGGCGGCGTGCGAGCCTTCCGCGTCGTCCAGCGCCTTGCAATTGGCGCATTCGCAGGCGCCGAAGCAGTCGTTTTGCGAAACGCTGATGATGCCGGCTTTCGGTGCTTCGCGCAACTGTTGCTTCACTTGCTCGACCATGAAGTCGCGCAACTTCGGATTCGTGGTGCAAAGCTGGGCCCCGGTGGCCGTGCGTTTTCCATCGATCAAGCTGTACCATTCCGGGTGTTCGGAGAAATACTTTTCGGGCGGCACCAGCGGGTAAAAGGTGTGGACGAAACCCTGGTAATCAATCCCTCCGCCCTGTTCCGATGTCAGATGAGAAAACTGGCCGTTGCAAAGATTTTCCCATGACCAGTCGCGGTCGAGAGCATCGAACCAATAAGGCGCGCGATATTCGAACGCGGGTTTGGCGCGGATTTTTAAATTCGTCGCGGCCAAGTCGGGTTGTTTGGGGATTCGCCGTGCCCACGGCGTCCACCAACGCACCCCGCATTGGTCCTGCAAAAACCGGCTGACTGCATAAAGCGTTCCTCGTGGCCGCCCGCCTGCCAGCAGCAGCCGTTCGCCCTTGGTGCGAATGACCCATTCTTCGCCGTCCAATTGATTGAATGGAACATCATGAAAAAGAGATTCCGCCGCTTTCCCCTGGCCGACAACAATGGCGTGGGATGGCGCTACGGTGTTGGTGCGAATCTCGAAGTTTCCGCCGGTGATTTGATGGAGGCACGACGCCAGCTCACGCGCGGCCAACGCCTCCGTGGCTGTCGCAGCGGGATCAATCACAATGACAGCTTGAGCGGTCCCGTTTTTTGCCAGGGTCGCGCCGCACATTGGTGCGAGCGAAAAAAGTAAAACGAATGCGGCTGAACAAAATATTTTCATGCGTGCCCATCATAGACGATGGAAAAAAAGCAAAATTCACACGGAAACCGTTGCCGTGTTTCGTGAATTGCGGCAGGATTAATCCATGCAAAAGCTCCTGCAGGAAGTTGTGCGCGAACGTCGTCTCGTCTGCGACGGCGCCATGGGCACGCAACTCATGCTGGCCGGCCTCGAAAACGGTTCGTGCGGCGAGCTTTGGAACCTGACCCAGCCGGACCGCGTTCTGGCCATCCAACGTCGTTATGCGGAGGCCGGCGCGGATTGCCTGATCACAAACACGTTTGGCGGCAGTCGCATTACGCTGGCCCGGCACGGCGTGGCCAAGGACGTGCGCGCCATTAATAAAGCGGCCGTTCAAATCGCGCGCGAGGCGTTCGGCGGGCGCACCGGATATGTGCTGGGCGACATCGGGCCGTTGGGCGCGATTTTGGAACCTTACGGCGAACTTTCCCATGCCGACGCGCGCAAGGCGCTGGACGAACAGGCTTCCGCCCTGGTGGAAGGCGGCGCGGACGCCATCATCATTGAGACGCAGACCTCGTTGGAGGAAGTGGGCCTGGCCATCGAGGCGGCCAAGGCGGCGGGCGCGCCCTGCATCATTGCCTCCCTGGCTTACGATTTGTCCGCCGACAAAACATTTTATGTGACAATGATGGGCGTGTTCCCCGATAAAGCCGCGGAATTCGCGGAGGAAAAAGGAGCGAACTTCATTGCCTTGAACTGCGGCACCGGCATGGACATGGTAGGCGCGGCGAAAGTCGCCCGAATCTATCGCGATGCCTGCAGCTTGCCGACGATGGTGCAGCCCAACGCCGGCCTGCCGGTTTTGGAGAAGGGGAAGGCCGTCTATAAACAATCTCCCGCCGACATGGTTGTCGCCGTGCCGGAGGTTCTCGAAACCGGCGCAAAGATAATCGGTTCCTGCTGCGGCAGCACGTCCGAGCACACCCACGCCATTCGTGAAGTCGTCGATAAGTTTAACCACGGCGGGTAGTAAATATCCGCTTTTGCAAAGCTTGCCCAGAGCGCCAGAGGACTGGCGCACTCCAAGACGCTTCGCGTTCACCGACAGGTTTTGGAGTGCGCCAGTCCTCTGGCGCTTTCCGGCTCGCAATGCGTTTCGGAGGTATTGCACTCAAAATAACTAAAATACATGTGCAATTATGAATAGTTTAAGTATATAAGTAGTCAGATGATTTGCCGTCGCCGGGATGGCTTCCGCCTTCGCGGAGCCGCTAGGGCGGACGAAATGGGTGGACTTGAAAGTTATGAAAAGAAATGACGTGGTCAAATTGAGACAAGGAGGGACAAATCGCTTGAAAATGGGTCAAACCAACTGGTCGGACTGTGAACTTGGTCAAGGTTGGGTAGATTATCTGCAAAACATTCAAAATGAATCACTTGCAATTAAATCCGACTTTTCACAGTCCAGCTCAGTCCAAGTGAATCCAACCGATTTGAAGATGTCTGACTTTGACGATTTGACGTGATAATGGTGGGCCAATCCATTATCCTAAACGCCTTCAATATGCGTGCGAACGAAAAGTCCGTTTTATGAGCGTTGAGTTGCACTTCAACCGGCAACAAAGCAGCGTCGAACCCGGCTCGTCGTTGTTCGATTACGCAGAAACGCTCGGCATCAAGGTGCCGACTTCCTGCCGCAAACAGGGGAAGTGCAAGGAATGCCTGGTGGAAATCGTCGCGGGCATGGAGTGCCTTTCGCCCAAGAGTCCCGAAGAAACGCATTTGAAGGAAAATTTCCGACTGTCCTGCCGCTGCCGCGTCATTGCCGACTCGGGCGTGGTGCGATGCCACACCATGCGGCGTGGCGACATGCGTATTGAACGCCATGCCCTGCAACTTCCCACCAGCAATCAAAAGTTGGCGCTGGATCCGGCTGTCACCCGCGACGGCGACCGCATTCTTTTGGACGGCGTGGAAATCGACCGCGGCCACGGGCCGATTCACGGGCTGGCCATGGACCTCGGCACCACCACGGTTGTCCTCCGGCTTTTGAACCTGGAAACAGGCGAGATCGTGGCGGACGCTTCCTTTGAAAATCCACAGCGTTTCGGCGGGTCCGATGTGATGTCGCGCATTCATTACGACACCGAGGACGGCGGCAAATTATTGCAACGAACGTTGGCCGGGTATCTCACCCATGCCATCGAGGAATTTCCGGTGGATCCGAAATCGATTTATGAAATGGTCGTCGCGGCCAATTCCACCATGCGCGATCTTTTCTTTCGCCTGAACGTATATTCCATCGGCCAAAACCCGTATCAATCCATCACCGAATTGGAAATGGCGGAAGGCCGCCGCACCACCACGAGCCTGGCGGAATCCGCCCGGCGGTTGTTGCTGCCGCTGCATCCCAAGGCACGCGTCTATGGGTTGCCGATCATCAGCGGGCATGTCGGGGCCGACGCCGCCGCGTGTCTGCTGGCCGTGGACCTCGCGCACGAGGACCGCCTCGTGGCCCTGATGGACATTGGCACAAACACGGAATTGATTCTCGGCAACAAGAATAAAATCCTCGCTGCGTCCTGTCCCGCCGGCCCGGCTTTCGAAGGCGGCAAAATTTCCTGCGGCATGCCAGGTCTGCCCGGCGCGATTGAAAAAATTGTCATCGATGCCGATGGCTCGATGCGCGTGCAAGTCATTGGCGATGGTCCGGCGGAGGGCATTTGCGGTTCGGGCTTGATCGATCTGCTGAGCGAATTGCTCCGGACCAAACGCATGAATTCCCTGGGCCGTTTTGAGCATGGCGCGGAAGCCATCATGCTGGATGCGAAGAGCGACCAGCCGGTTTACTTCACGGAAAGCGATGTCAACGAACTGGCCCAAGCCAAGGGAGCAAACGTGGCCGGCTTGCATGTGATTTTTGACAAATACGGAATTCGCTTTGACGACCTCGATGTTTTTTATCTGGCGGGAGGTTTTGGCCGTCATTTGAATGTGTCGTCGGCCAAACGGATCGGCCTGATTCCCAATATTGATGACGCGAAAATCCTCCAGGTCGGCAACGCTGCCATCGAGGGCGCCTGCCTGGCGCTGTTGTCCCGCGCCAAACGCGACGAGTTGGAGAACATGGTGAAGCGGGTCGTTCATTGCCGCCTGGAAACCCACCCCGACTTTTTCAATTACTTTGTCGAAGGGTGTCAATTCAACCCTGTGGCTTCACTGGACGCGCTGCAAGATTCTCCGCCCTGATATGTTTGAATTGATTGACACAAAGCCGGACAGCAACGTGCAGGAATCCGAATACAAACGGCTGTTGGGATTTCCCGGCCATTATGTCTTGGAAGGTCGCTCCCGCGAGCTGGCAGACGCAACCCGGCAATGGTATGCGCAAAACGGAAAGCCGTGGATTTACGCCCGCCAAATCGAAGGCCTTGAATTGGCCGGCGAGCGTTTGCACGTCAACGGGACGGTGTTTTCGTCCCAGCAACTCCACGACGATTTCAATGCCGCCCAGGTTCATAGCGCCATGCTGTCAGTGGTAAGCGCGGGTCGGGAATGCGAGGAAAAAGCGAACGAATTCTGGCGGGATGGGAAACCCGACGAATATTTTTTCATGGAAATGTACGGCTCCGCCGTGGTGGAGCATTTGGTGACCGTGGCCAGTGGCCGCATCTGCGGTTGGGCGGACCATCAGGGCATGGTGGCGCTGCCTCATTACAGCCCGGGATATTCGGGCTGGGATGTGGCGGACCAGCCCAAATTGTGGGAGTTGATCCGGCAAATGCAGGGCCGTAATTTTCCCGGCGAACTCCACGTCATGGACACCGGCATGCTCCGGCCAAAAAAATCGCTCCTGGCCGTCTTTGGCGTCACGCGTCATCTGGACAAGGTGCGGGCTTTTACCAAATTGGTTCCGTGCGAAAACTGCTCGTTGCCGAACTGCCAATACCGCCGTGCGCCTTACCAGCATTCCCTGCCGCAAATCGAAGACGTGCGCCGGCTCCAATCCGGCGCCTCGGCCGATGCCTCCACCCGGACCGTCAGCCCGTCGGGCTTGTGGCACGATGCGAAATATTCCATCAATCTCAAGGCGTTGCGCAAATGGTCGCAGGAACGGTTGCAACTAAAACCCCGGCACGACGGCTCAGTCGAGGCGCACTTTCGCTACGAAGGCACAACCTGTTCCAACATGGGGCGCGCCCTGGAGTTTGACTATCACATCCTGCTGGGGCCGGGGCGGGAGGGCCATAAAATCATCGAGGCCGCCTGCCGGCCCGCGCCCGGGGACACCGGGCACGCCTTCCAGTGCGAATACCTCAAGGACGCAGAGTCGTTCATGCGCAGTATTGACACAGAGAGGCCGTTGCGCGGCTGTCCGCTGAACGACGTGCTGGTCTGGCAGCGGGCCTACAGCCCATCCGCCTGCTATTGCGACGCGGACCGCCGTGCGCACAAATGGGGCCTGGTATTTGAAGTGATCCACTACGCCCTGGTGCAGCGCGAAAAAGAGGAGGGCGGCCATCGACAGACGACGGCCATTGTGAAATAATGGCCCTGAGCAATATGACCAAACTTTGTGACATCAACACGGCGGCCAGGGAAAAGCTTCCGCCGGAATTCAAGGAGAAATCCGGCATCGGCAGCCATTACGCCGACGCCTTCATCAAACCGATGAACACCAAACTGGCCGATGGCACGCGCGTTTCCTGCAAACGCAGGGGCTTGAAGATCACGCTCGTCGTTGGCACACAAAAGGGCGAGGGCTTGATGCGCCGGATCGACGTCAGCAAAGATCCGGTGGTGATGTTAAACGCGGCCCTTCAGGAAGCGGCCAAGGCCGCGGGCGTCGAATTAAAAATTACTGACAGCGAAATACTGGTCACGGCCACTTCGCTTCCAGCTCCTGCTTGATGGCGGCGGCGACTTCTTCGGGGGTGCCCGGCCGTTCCTGTTCATCGGTCCACTTCCATTGGGCGAGATAATCCTCTGATTTTGTCAAACCTCGCGTTTGGGCCGCCGAGTCGATGCGATCGGCAAACCGCTGTGGCAATTCAACCTTGATTTCATCGAAATCATCCCACGCTTTGACCTGGGAAGGAATGTCCTGCCAATAAAGTATTTGATAAAGCGCCATGATGACGTCAACCCTCCTTTTTGCCCACCAGCTTGAGAAACAAATCGACCGCACTGGAAGCATCAGCGCCGTAACCGTCCGCGCCGATTTCATCCGCATACATCTGGCTGATGGGCGCGCCGCCAATCGCCATCTTGATGTGGCCCAGGCCCTTTTCTTCAAAGCCGTCGATTACCACTTTCATATACGTCATGGTCGTGGTCAGTAAAGCGCTCATGCCGATGATGTGCGGCTTGTGCAACTCGGCGGCGGCGAGAAATTTTTCAATGCTTTGGTCCACGCCAATGTCGTGCACCTGAAACCCTGCGCCCTCGGCCATCATGCAAACCAGGTTTTTGCCGATGTCATGCAAGTCGCCGCGCACGGTGCCCATGATCAGGACTCCGGCGGACATGGTGGTGGATTCTTTCGAGGTCAACAGTGGTTTGAGGACCGCCATGCCGGCTTTCATGGCGCGGGCCGCGATCAGGACTTCGGGCACGTAAAGAATGTTATATTTGAAATCCTCGCCCACCACGCTCATGCCTGCGATCAGTCCTTCGCTCAAAACTTCCTGCACGCTTCTGCCTTCATCCAGCGCCGCCTGGGTCATCTCTCCGACTTCCTTGGCTTTGCCTTCGTAAATGCATTGGTTCATTAAAGCGTAGTCTGGCATGGGCCTTTCCTCTTCTTATTTGGAATTAAATTCGTCCAAGGCTTGCAGCATTGCCTGGATATTTTGCTTCGGCATGCCGGGGCTGGTGCCACCGCCGACGGACAGGATAATGCCCTGGCCGCCGCTTTTTTCCAGAACGTCGAGGGTGGCTTCGCGCACTTCTTCCGGCGTGCCGCGGACGCCGACTTCCAGCGGATTGACATTCCCCATCAGGCACATCCGGTCGCCCACGCGTTCCTTCACCTCGGCGTAATCGGTTTGCTTGCCCCAGTTCAAGACGTTGAATCCGGCGTCCGGCAGGTGGTCCAGGCAGGCGGTGATTTCCGCGTCGTTGTGATAGAGCTTCACCCAGTCCTTGGGAAAGGCGTCGCAGATTTTTTTGAGATAAGGATGGGCGAATTCCTTGTAGTGCTCTTCATTGACGAAGCCGACGATGTCGTCGAGGATGAAAATGCCTTCAACCGTGTTGCCCATCGCCTTGTGCTGGGCCTTGAGCCAGTCAATGATAAGGTTGGTGCAAAGAGCGAGGAGTTTGTGGGCCCATTCCGGTTTCTCCACCAGGTCGATCATGAAATCCGTCGTGCTGCGCACGAAACCAGCCGTGCACATCGGGCCGCGTGAGGTCACCATGGGCAGGATTTCCCCGGTGTCCAGGATGCGTTGCCGCTGCATGCGGATGCGGTGCAGGGTCATGGCCATGAAGGCGTCGTTCTCCACTTCGTATTCCGGGAACTTCTCAATGTCCTCAATGTGATAGAGGGTGTGATATTCGCTGGGCGTGTTGTCCTGCCAGAATTTAATCTTGGCACCCAACGCCGACGGCTCCGCCGCCATGCCGTATTCCATCCACCATGAAGGCACCCAAATGACGTCGGGAAATTCCTGGTGGATTTTCAAGTGCGACTGGAACCACACCTCGGGGTCGAGATAAAAATCCATGTGTTTCACGCCGAGATAACCGGGTATCCAGGGGCTGTCCACGATCATGGCCATCGGCACCTTGTCCAGTTTTTCAAGCCGCGCCGCTCTCTTAAATGTGTCCCATTGTTCAGGTCTCATGTCTTGGTGGCGGTTATTCTTGTGTTATGGAAATGGTATGCGTAACCGGAACGAAAGCGGCCTGGATCGCCGCCACCAACGCCGCGCGTTGTTGTTCGCTGTCGGCCGCCGTCTTTTCCATGTCGGCTTTGCCCGCTTTGCCGTGAAACAACTCCTTGATCTGTTTGGTTTCGTAGGCCTGTTTTTTGGCCACAGCTTCATCCACGCCGGCAAACGCGTCGGAAAATGGATTGACAGGAAAATCTTCGGCAAGATTGACGCCATGCTTCAACTGCCCGGCAGTGTAATCACGGGATGCGCCGCCCCAGGTGACTTTGTAATGTTCCGCCTTGCCGCCCTTGGCAATCAGGATCAGGCGATTCAGTTCTTGGTTAAACGGCACCAAGGCCATCCCGGAGCGAATGCTGTTGTCGTCATCGGTGGCACCGGTGGCGCAAAACGGATAGCGGGAACTTTTAATCGTTATTGTGCCGTCCTTGCATGAAATCAACTCGTGACCCGCCGATACTTTGGCTTTGTCAGATTTGAGATCCACGGTGAACGTTCCAATGTCCCCCGGCACATCCAGCGCTTTGAGAAAGGCGTAGGCCATGATCAAATGGCCGGCCCAGCCAGGATGGACCGAATCCTTGCCGGCCAGCGCGTAATTGGTGCCCCATTGTTGGAGGGCCTGGAATTGCGCCTTGTACATCGGCCAAAAAACGTCCGCGAAACCAACGTGTTCGGCCATGGCGATCTGGATGTCAATGTTGCGCAACGTGCAAAGGCTCAAGTTCCTTTCCTCAGACGTGCCGGTGATCCCCTTCCACGGCGGTTGTTTCAATCCCATGCAACCCGGCGAGCCGACTATGACATGTGTGCCGACCGCTTTGAAGGCGAGGACGATGGCCGTCGTGTTCGATTCATAAGCACGGCCGATGCTTTCCTCATAGGGTCGATAGCGATGATCGTTCATGCCGTAACAAGTTGTTGCCACGGTCGGCTTGAAGCGCAGGACATCATTGGTCATGCGGGCCAGAAACCCGGAAGCCTGTTCGCCGCCCCAGCCAAATTGGCGCGTGCTCACACCCAATTCCGGCAAGGCCACGGTGATGTAGGTTTCCATGATACGGGAATACCTTTTTTGTTCGGTGATGGAATCGCCGCAAATTGCCAGGCGACTGCCCGCTTGCAGCGCGGGGCTTTTGGGCCTGGGTGCGGCCACGGGGTGGAATTTTGCGAAAAAGGGATCGTTTAAATTTACCTCCTGTGTCCCGGCCACGACCGGCCGGCAAAGACAAAGACTCAGGGCGACAAGCAAAAATTTCAGTTTCATGAATTTATTCTATGCCATGCATGCCGGGAGGAAAAGGATTCTGTTGGCCGCCGTCAATGCCGCATCGCGCCCAGCGCGCTCGTTTCCAGAAAACGGCGGAAAGATTGCTTCGTCTGAATGATTTCGTCGTGCGGAAAATCGCTATGCAGAAAAACCAAATGGTTTTTGCTCAAATCCCGGGCAGTGGCGTTCGTCTCAGTGCCTGTGAAAAATGGGACTTGATTTCCTTTCAAGGCTTCCATCAAATCCAGTGTTGACTCCTTGGTGCCGCCGTGGTCGGTGTAAATATCGATAAACCGGCCCTTGTGATGGGCAAACCAGACGACGAACCATTCCGTGTCGGCATACAGCGCGTCGAAGAGCCAAACCTCCCGGACATGATCGCTCAGGCCGCCTCTGACCAAAATGGATGAAATGACTTCGTAAACGCCGCTATGCCCCGACAAAATGATTTGCCCGAGTTTTTGGTTTTTGATGATGTCGTGTTGTTTCAGGGTAGCCATGGCTTCGTCCATGAAATGTTTGAAGCCGTCAGCATCATCCAATTTGCCCCAGAACGAATCGGACGCGTTGACCGGGCCCTGTGGCACAATCAGTATGGCGTTGCGTTTGCTCGCCGCAAATTGTTCGATCAAGTCATATGTATTCAATGCGCGGTTGATCGAATTGCCAAAACCGTGGAAATGGACCACAAAATCGATTGTTCTCCCAGGGCGAAAGCCTTTCGGAACAAAAAGAGCGACACGGCTGTCCTGGTAATGTTCAGCGGCGGAAAAGAAATTGGTGCCGCGCTTGTGTCCCTCCGCGCGAAGAGGGTGGGGGAACGGCGCAGAATCGAATGGGGTGATAATCAATTGGCCGAATGGCGCATATTTTTCCGGCAAATCCTGGGCGGAAAGGCCGGCGCAACCCATCAACAACAGAAATAAAAAACGTTTCATAAGTGACGCCAGCATGACCGAGGAGACGGCGTTTGGGAAGATTTTTGATTTACCACCTTGACATAAAAGTTAGCAAACACTAACTTCGCGCCCGATGAAAAAGGCGCGCATGTCGGCCGAAGACCGGAAGCTGGCCATTGTCACGGCTGCGCTCCCGCTTTTTGCCCGCCAGGGTTACGCCGAGACCACCATCAGGGACCTGGCCAAAGCCGCCGGTGTTTCCGAGCCTTTGCTCTATAAACATTTTCCCGGCAAGGAGGCGCTTTATCTCGAAATTCATAACTTTTGCTGTCAGGGGAACGACCCGGCTTCCCGGAAGCTGGCCGAATTGGTGTCCCAACTCGAGCCGTCGGCATCAACGCTAGTTTATTTGGTTTATTATTTGGTGCGGCTGCAAGTGCTGGGCAAGCCCGACGGCGCCATTGCCTGGGACACCAAGCAACGCCTGATGTTGAAAAGTCTCCTCGAAGACGGTGTTTTTGCCCGGCTTATGTACCGGGACCGGTTCGAAGTTTTTTGCACCCGGATTGAGGCCTGCCTCGATGCCGCCGTGGCCTCGGGCGAAGCGGTCAAAAGCCCGCTCGCTCCCGGGAACCGCGCCCGTTTCGGCCATCATCTGGCCGCGTGGCTGGCGGCGGTTCATCTGCCGGCCAAGCCCGCCATCAATTACAAGGCAACCAGCGAGGAGCTTCTTTACCAGGCCGTCTGGTTCATTCTGCGGGGAATGGGCATGACGGACAAGGCCATCAGCACTTATTATAATCCGAAAGCGCTGGCTTTATTTTTTCGATCCTGATGATAAATCAAGCGACACAAGAGTTAGCAAACGTTCACTAAAAACGAAATGAACACGCGATGTAATTTCTGCAAATGGGCCGGAGCGGCGGCGCTGTTTCTCCTGGCCGGCGGTTGCCAAAAGTCCGCCCCGCCGCCTTCGGCGCCTCCGCCGGTTCCTGTCACCGTCAGCCAGCCCGCCACGCGCGATGTCGTCGAGTGGGATGAATACCAGGGGCGGATGGACGCGGTGGACATGGTCGAGGTGCGCGCGCGAGTCACGGGCTATTTGCAATCGGTCAACTTTAAGGACGGCGCCGAAGTGAAGCAGGGCGACTTGCTCTTTGGCATTGACCCGCGCCCTTATCAGGCCGACTTGGATCGCGTCGGGGCGGACTTGCAACAGGCCGAAACCAAGTACGAACTGGCCAGCAACGATCTGGTTCGCGGCGAGCGATTGCTCAAGGCCCGGGCGATTTCCGCGGAAGAGGCCGATGCCCGCAGCAACGCGGCCCGCACCAGCGCCGCAGCCATTGAATCCGCCCGCGCCGCCATGGAAATGGCCAAGCTCAACATGGAATACACCCGTGTCACCGCGCCGATCAGCGGACGCATCGGTCGCAAGCTCATTACCGAAGGCAACCTTGTGAATGGCAACCAGGGCCAGGCGACCCTGCTGGCCACCATTGTTTCGCTGGATCCTATTTATTGCTATTTCGACGCGGACGAGCGGTCGATCATCAAATATCAACAACTGGCCCGCGAAGGAAAGGGCGATAATATCCGCGATGGCAAGATGGCTTGCGAACTGGAATTAGCCAATGAAACCGGCTTTCCGCACAAGGGCGTGCTGGATTTTGTGGACAATCGAGTGGACCCCGCCACCGGAACGTTGCGCGTGCGCGGGATTTTTGCCAATCCGGACCGGATTTTGCAGCCGGGATTTTTTACCCGGGTGCGTGTGCCAGGTTCCGCGAAATATTCCGCCTTGCTCATTCCCGATCAGGCGGTGGGCACCGATCAGGGGCAAAAATTTGTCTATGCCGTCAATGACCAGGATACTGTCGAATATAAAGTGGTGGAATTGGGCTCGATGATCGATGGACTTCGCATCGTGCGCGGAGGGCTGCGTTCCAACGATTGGATTGTCGTCAACGGCCTGATGAACGTGCGTCCCGGCGCGAAAGTAAACCCATCGCGGACTCCGGTCGCCGCCCCCAAATGAGGCGTATCCCACGATGAAATTCTCCCACTTTTTTATCGATCGCCCGATTTTCGCGTCGGTGCTGTCCATTGTCATCGTCATCGTCGGTTTGCTGGCGGTGTTCAGGCTGCCGGTGGCGGAATATCCCCCGGTGGTGCCGCCCACGGTTGTGGTCAAGGCAACCTATCCCGGCGCCAATCCGAAGGTCATAGCCGACACCGTGGCCACACCCATCGAGCAGGAAGTCAATGGCGTGGAAGATATGCTTTACATGTCCGCGCAGTGCGCCAGCGACGGCACCATGTCTTTGACCGTCACCTTCAAGATCGGGACGGACCTGGACAAGGCCCAGGTGCTGGTGCAAAACCGCGTTGCCGTGGCCGAACCCACGCTGCCGGAGGAAGTGCGCCGTCTGGGTGTGACTACCGCCAAGCAATCGCCCGACATCACCCTGGTGGTGAACCTCTTTTCTCCGTCCGGGCGTTACGACCAGGTTTACGTCAGCAATTACGCGTTTCTGCAAGTCAAGGATGTGCTGGCCCGTCTGCCCGGCGTGGGCAGCATTATTATTTTCGGCGCACGGGATTACAGCATGCGCATTTGGCTGGACCCGCAAAAACTCGCCGCGCGCAATCTCACCGCCGATGACGTGGTCAACGCCATCCGGGAACAAAACGTGCAGGTGGCCGCCGGCCAGATTGGCCAGCCTCCCATCGGCAAAGGGGTGAGTTTTCAATACATTGTCAATGCCCAGGGCCGCCTGACCGAGCCCGGACAATTCGCCGACATTATCATCAGGCAAGGTGCGGATGGGCAGGTCATCCGCGTGCGCGACGTGGCCCGCGTCGAACTGGCCGCGCTGGATTACAGCATGAACAGCAAGATCGACGGCAAGCCCACGGCTACGGTCGCCATCTTCCAACTGCCCGGCTCCAATTCTATCAAAACTTCCGAAGCGGTGCATGAAGCAATGGCTAAACTCAAGGAACGCTTTCCCCCGGGCCTGGATTACAAGATTGTGTTTGACACAACCGGTTTCACCCGCGAATCAATCCGCGCCGTGCTGCACACGCTGGTGGAGGCCATGCTGCTCGTGGTCCTGGTCGTTGTCCTCTTTCTGCAAACGTGGCGCGCTTCGATCATTCCGCTGCTGGCCGTTCCGGTTTCGCTCATTGGCACCTGCGCGGCCATGGCGGCGATGGGTTTCTCGCTCAATAACCTGTCGCTCTTCGGACTGGTCCTGGCCATTGGCATCGTGGTGGATGACGCCATCGTCGTGGTCGAAAACGTCGAACGCAACATTGCCCTGGGATTATCGCCGCGCGCGGCCACGGGCAAGGCGATGGACGAGGTCAGCGGCGCGGTGGTGGCGGTGGCGCTGGTTTTGGGCGCGGTTTTTATTCCCACCGCCTTCATCGCCGGCATTTCGGGGCAGTTTTATCGGCAGTTTGCCTTGACCATCGCCTGTTCCACGCTCATCTCCGCTTTCAACTCGCTGACGCTCAGCCCGGCGCTCTGCGCTATTTTGTTGCAACCCCATGGCGCGCGCAACGATACCTTTAGCCGGATTATTGACGGAACGGTGGGCTGGTTTTTTCGCGGCTTCAATCGTGCCTTTGGGTGGGCCACTGCCGCTTACAGCCGCGCAGTCGGCAGGCTCATTCGCGCCAGCGCGGTCGTCCTGCTCATTTATCTGGGTTTTATCGCGTTGACCTGGTTCAGTTTCAAAAAGGTCCCGTCCGGTTTTATTCCGCCGCAGGACAAGGGGTATCTGGTCATCGCCATTCAATTGCCTGATTCCGCGTCTCTGGAACGTTCGGATGAGGTCGTTGATCGCATCAGCAAAATTGCCAGTGAAACTCCCGGCGTATTGGCGTCGATAGATTTGGCGGGCCTTTCGCCAATCAGCCTGAGCGCCAGCCCGAACGCGGGCACGGTATTCGTTATTCTTGACGAGTTTGGCAAACGGCGCGGCTTGACCGGCGACATGATTGCGGCAGATCTGCGGCAGCGGCTGATGGGCATTCAGGAGGGGATGGTTTTCGTATTTTCACCGCCGCCCGTCAATGGCATGGGTGTGGTCGGCGGTTTCAAAATGGAACTGCAAGACCGCGGGGGCCTGGGTTTGGAAGCGTTGCAGGGGGCCGCCTATCAACTGATGGGTGCGGCGGCCAAAGACCCGCGTTTGCAGGGTGTCTATACCACCTTTCGCGCCGATACACCCCAGCTTTACCTGGACGTCGATCGGCTCAAGGCCAAATCCATGGGCGTGCCGCTGAGTGATATTTTTGATACGCTACAAATTTATCTCGGCTCGCTTTATGTCAACGATTTCAATCTTTTTGGGCGCACGTATCATGTGACGGCCCAGGCCGATGCGCCTTTCCGCCGCCAGCCGTCCGACATCATGAATTTCAAGACGCGCAACAGTCAGGGCGGGATGGTCCCGTTGAGCACGCTCGTGGCGGTGCGCACCATCGCCGGGCCTGACCGCGTGGTGCGCTACGATATGTATCCGTCCGCCGAAATGACCGGCAATCCGGCGCCCGGAGTCAGTTCCGGCGACGCCATCGCGGCGATGGAGCAATTGGTCAGGGAAAAACTGCCGCCCGGCATCGGCTTTGAATGGACCGAATTGACCTTGCAACAGATCCTGGAAGGCAACACGGCCGTCTTCATTTTCCCGCTTTGCGTGCTCTTCGTCTTTCTCACGCTCGCTGCCTTGTATGAAAGCTGGTCGCTGCCGCTGGCCATTATTCTGATCGTCCCGATGTGTTTGCTCTTCGCCATTGCCGGAGTTTGGATGCGCGGTATGGACAACAATATTTTCACGCAAATCGGCTTCGTCGTCCTGGTGGGGCTGGCCTGTAAAAACGCCATCTTGATTGTCGAGTTTGCCCGGCAACGGCAAGACGCCGGCCTC
>Ga0206872_10080_pt1 | contig 29692 bp, 21 predicted proteins | sample Alteio_BWOrgCont_34_FD_152906 | JGI IMG/M metagenome (GOLD analysis project Ga0206872, IMG submission 152906) | Enriched cells from forest soil in Barre Woods Harvard Forest LTER site, Petersham, Massachusetts, United States -... | ecosystem: Environmental > Terrestrial > Soil > Temperate forest >... | reverse complement strand
TCTTCATGAGATGCGGCAAGAAAACGCAGTTCCTCTTGATGCTGAATGAGCAGTGCCTTCAGAGCTTCTCGATCGAGCCCGTCAAGATCCGGCAACTGAGCGGCATCCATGCACACAGTATGCCATCGATGAAATCAGAATGCATCAACAAAAGGTGCATGAATAAAGGGGAATCACACGTGTCAATCAAACCGCGATCTCTGGCGTCCAGGTCCGCTGCGGCCGTCGCCAATCGATGCCTTCGAGTAACATCGACAGCTACCAACGCGTCAGACAAACGGTTCCTTCCGTGGCCTGCGGCCAGATGAATCGTCCCCGCTCAAGACGCTTGGCAAACAGACACAGGCCGTCTCCGTCCCACCACAAAAGCTTCACGATATCTCCAGATACAACGACGTTCTGCATACCGATCGAGTAACGTCGTACTGGAATACCCATGGCACCCGTTGCATGGACAAAAGGTGAGGTTAATTCGCAAAACCGGGAAACATCTCAAGCCTGTGTTTTGCGTTGAAGTTCGGAATGGACTGTGTCGTGATCTGCCAGCCTGGATGTTCGACGCTTCACTGTGCGCCAGTATGGTGGTTGGACCGCCTCAGGTGAGCTTGGCAGGCCTGGAAGAACTCCGGGCGATTTTAGATAGTCGCACAGGCGGTTCGGCGGGATCATGGAAGTGTTTGCAGAAGGAGGGCACGATCCATGAGCCAACTGATGAAAATGGGCCGGATGCAACTGCAACTCTCACTGGAGCCGGTCAGTGTGCAACCGCATCCTCTCGAACACGTCCGCAGCGAAGCGATCGAAGCACTGGCGGATCTTCTTCTCGAAGCAATGGGGCAGGAGGAAAACGGAAGCGCCGAGATAAAGGAGGTCAGCAATGAACTCAAAGATCACGCCTGAACATCTTGGGCGCGGAGCCGTCGTTTACATCCGCCAATCGACTCTTGGGCAGGTAATGGAAAACACGGAAAGTCAGCGACGGCAGTATGCCTTGGCTGAATCGGCATCCGGCATGGGCTTTTCATCGGTTGCGGTAATCGACGATGACCTGGGCAGATCCGGTTCAGGAATCGTTGTGCGGCCCGGCTTCCAGAAGCTCGTGGCAAATGTCTGCAGTGGCGCCGTGGGTGCCGTCTTCTGTATAGAGGCTTCACGCCTGGCGAGGAATGGGCGGGACTGGCACCATCTGGTGGATCTCTGCGCGGTAGTGGGTGTGCTGGTAATCGATCACGACGGCGTATACGATCCCCGGCTTGTCAACGATCGCCTTCTTCTCGGCCTTAAGGGCACGATGTCCGAATATGAGCTGAATCTACTGCGGCAACGGGGACTTGCGGCACGGGACTCCAAAGCCAAACGCGGAGAGTTGCGCTTCTCTCTTCCGCCGGGCTACTGCTGGAACGATGTTGATCAGATCGAGGTCGATCCCGATGAGCGTGTCAGCGAGACCATCAAGCTGATGTTCCGCAAGTTCCGGGAACTGGGGAGTGCGCGTCAGTTGTTCCTCTGGGCTAGAGATGCGGGCATCAAAATCCCAGTGGTTCGTCAGAATGCCAAGCATCAGAAGCTCGTATGGCAGGCGCCGGCCTATCACAATCTTGTTGAGATGATGCAGAATCCTATCTATGCTGGCGCATATGCGTTCGGACGCCGGACACACCGGGTTCAGGTCGTGGATGGTCGGCCGAGAAAGACGATCGGGCATAGGAAGCCGATGCATGCCTGGAATGTGCTGATCCAGGATAACCATGAGGGCTACATCAGTTGGGAAGAGTTCGAGGAGAACCGGCAGATGCTGACTGAGAATGCATACATGCAGCAGCGGGCCTCTCGGAAGGCCGCGCGCGGTGGAAGGGCTCTACTAACTGGCCTTGTGCGATGCGGTCGTTGTGGCAGGATCATGCATGTGTTCTATGGAATGGCGTCGGGCCATGCGCATCGGTATCAATGCCGCGGCGACGATGCACACGTTGGCGCGGGCCAGTGCATAGGAATCGGCGGCGTAAGAATCGACCAAACGATCGCCAATCACATCATGGAGGCTGTCTCTCCGCTTGCGGTAGAAGCCGCGCTCGAAGCCGCACAACGGGTGATAAGGGCAGATGATGATGTGAGACAGGCGACGAAGCGCGATCTTGAGCATGCGCGCTACGAGGCATCCCTGGCGTCGCGCCGATACGAAGCTGTAGATCCTGCCAAACGCTTGGTTGCCCGTGAGCTTGAGTCCCGATGGAATATCACTCTTGAACGTGTCGCTGAACTAGAGCAGCGACTTGCCCGCATGGACGAGCAGGCAGTTACTCGTCCACTTGAACCAAAGGCTTTGGTAGACAGAAGCTGTCTCGTTACTAATGCATTCCCCAATCAGGTCTTGGCCACTAAGGATGCGTTGGTCTCTACCAAAAGACAAAGAAGCGGCCCGAGGACCGCTTCTTGCTGGCCTTGCAATCCAGCTACTGCTTTGCGCTTGCCGGCGGCACAATGCCGTTCATCCGTAGGTACTCCACCATCTGACCATAGTGATCGTTTCCGTGCGCAGCTGCAAAAGCGGCAATCGTAGCCCGCGTGCTCAACCCGTCAATCGGCTTAATGGCGACAAATGCATTTTCAGTAGTGATGGTTGCGATCGCCTTGTGCGCGTAAACGAACGAAGCTTCCAGTGTAGCCACCGCCTCGTCCTTCGTCGTAATGGAGCCGATTGCCTTCACGTCGCGGTCAGGCTTAATGCCGCTCCAGCTGAAAAAGAAGTAGTTCGCCTGTGCCAGGTGCGTTACCTGTGCCGCAAAGGTGCGCACGGTATCGAACTGCGTCGTCTGGCCTGCAGCAAAGATGCCTTGCGCCGGCGCGAAACTGTACTTGTCAGCTGGCATAGCCTTCGCCGCACCGACTACCTGGAACTCCATCATGGAGAACAACCCGTCCAGCGCTTTCGCGGGGTCTTCCTTTGTACCCACCTGCGGCGACGGCGGGGGCTCACTCATCTGCGCTCGCATCTGCATACCATCACTTGCCATCACCGCAACTGCAAGAACCAGTGCACGAATACGCATTGTCTCTCCTTGATCCGAGTTCGTTTGAAGAACGACCTCAGCTTACCAGACCTTCCTAGCCTCCGTTCGAAAGAATTGATGCAGGTCTCCTACTGCATTGGAGACAGTCAACCACGCCTTTTTGGAAGTCACTCGGCCGAGCGATCGCCCGCGCCATGTGGTTTTGGCCGGAACCTAATAGCCTGAATTTCTCACGGAGCGCCGATTTCAGGGGCTCCGTAAACCGTTTACTCATTGGTACTTTTCCTCTTCAAATCGATTCGCGTTAGCTGCGCGCGCGAGTTGGTTCCGACCGTTTAAATTCAGCAGGTCATGGGAAGCATAACTGGCCGCAAAAGAAACACATTAAGGACGTGTATGACTCACTCATCATGAGAAACGGGCCGACTAAAGAGTGAGGAGATCCCCCGGCTCTGCCGGGGAGGCAGTAGCAGTTTGACATTTGCGGGAGTCCATCCAAGAAACTCCAGACGTGAGCCGACCAAAGCACACGTTAAGGAGAATCCGGATGGACCAATTGGAGAGTCTAAGTCACTCCGTATGGGAGTGCAAATACCACGTATCATTCATCCCCAAATGCCGCCGCCGCGTGCTGTATGAAGGGCTTCGGCAGCATTTGGGCGAAGTGTTCCGGCGTTTGGCCGAGCAGAAGGAGAGCCGGGTTTTGGAAGGCCATCTGATGCCCGACCATGTGCATATGCTGCTTTCGATACCGCCCAAGTATGCGGTGTCGGAAGTAGTGGGCTTCATCAAGGGCAAGAGCGCAATACATCTGGCCCGGACCTATGGCGAGCACAAGCAGAATTTTGCGGGTCAGCATTTCTGGGCACGCGGCTATTTCGTGTCGACTGTGGGTCGCGACGAAACGGCGATCCGCGAATACATCCGCAATCAGGAGGTGGAGGACAAGCGGCTGGACCAACTGAAGATGTGGAAGTAGCCGCCGAAAGGCGGCCCCAATCACGTCGGGGCCGCGTTAGCGATCCCGCTCAAGCCGCTTTGAGCGGCTCACAACGTAAAGCCCCCGGCTCTGCCGGGGGATATTTAGAATTCCAAAAAGTTGCGGAACTGCTCCTCCGCGCGATTTGATCGAACATTGGGGAGTGAAATATGAGAGTTCCTGTTCTGACTCTTAGCGTCATCGCGGTCGTGAACCCCAGCTTCGCGCAGCAGTAGCCCCTTGCTGATCTTCCAGAAGCGCGCGGTCCCTTAACGCTCACTGCGATGTACGATCCTGCGGCTGGACACAATGCATTTTCTTATGACGGCAAAACGACTCCTCCGTTGATTAGAGCGTCTCCCGGGGGGGGGGCGACATTAAATTGCATTATGTAAACAGCCTTCCGAAGGAGTCGAACGAACAGTGTGCAATCAGCCCCTGCATGAATATGAGCAATCTTCACTTCCACGGCCTGCACGTGTCCCCTAAGAGTCCTCAGGATGATGTGCTGACCCCAAACTGGTCAAGAATCCAGCGGCGCGTTGAATTATCCCCTCAGGCCTAGTTGCTGGTTTGTAGCCAACCTTAGCCTCGAACATTCTTCGTCGTGGCCTCTTCTCACTTGACCAGCTCCTGTGCGAACGTCTCGATTGTCGTCGGCCCGTGGAACTTCTCGGTTCCCGGGTTACCGAAGTGGATCCAGCCTGAGTTGAAACTCTTTACCATTTCGATGTAGAGTCCGGTCCGGTCAGCCGGCATGCCCATCGCCACCAGAACGCTCTGCCAGGCTGGCTCGGGCAACTGCACGGCCTTTACCTCGCGGCCCAGCGCTTTGCCGAACGCGGCCGCCGTTTCGTACAAATCCGTTCCGCCTTCCGGACCGTTCACCTCCAGCACACGCTCGCCTGTCCAACTTTCCTGCAGCACCCTGGCGCCGGCCAAGCCTATGTCTCGCGTGGCCACGAGTGGGAATTTGCGCTCGAGCGGCGCGTAGAAGAAGGACATCTCACCGGTAGTGCGAATGTGGTCTAATGCTCCCAGCCAGTTCTCCATAAAACTGCCCGCGCGCAGATACGACACTGAAATCGGCAGGGTACGCGTCGACTGTTCCAGCAGGTTCGTCGACGTGATGAGGCCCAGGCCACTCGGTCGCTCCGCACCGATAGAAGAAAGAAACACAGCCTTGCCGGGCTTCGCCTGCTGCAATGCCTCGCGGATCGCCGCAATCGTGCGCTTCTGGTCCGGCAGCCCTGGAGCCGGCGCAAAGTCTGGTGGGATCATCGCGAACACACCCTCCGCCCCGGTGAACGCCTCCGCGAGCCCTTCCGCAGCGTCGTATGCCGACTGCACCAGTTCCACACCTCGCTCGGCCCAGGCTTTCGCTTTCTCTGGATTCCGCACCACGCCGCGAACCTTTTTGCCCGCTTTCAGCAGATTCTCTGCCACCGCACCGCCTACATTGCCCGTAATTCCCATCACGGTATACATAACCTTTCACCTCCTATGCAAGTAGATACTTGTATTGTAAAATGGATGCAAGTTTTTGCTTGGATTCCTATTTTACTGCGAAAATCATCCTATGGCCGTCTTCGATCCAAGGCGCAAGCGCAACGCACGCGGCGAGCAGCGCCAGCGAGTTCTGCTACGCGCGGCAGCCTCTGTGTTCGGCCGCATGGGTTATCACGAGACCACGACCAATGCAATCGCCAGGGAAGCGGGCGTTTCTCCCGCCACCCTCTACCAGTTTTTCCCTAATAAGGAAGCCATCGCCAGCGTGCTGGCCTCGACTTACGCACGCGAGATGGCCGAAGCGGAACGGGCGATCGACCCCGAAGGCGCCCTGAGCTTCACAGAAGCGATCCAGGAGCTGCTCGATTTTTGTATGAAGTTTAATCGGAAACATCCGGAGTTCCACACCTTGGTGATCGATGCGCCGCTCTCAGCAGCCGCGCGCGAAGAAAAGCAGGCGCTTGGCCAGGCCTACGTTGACTTCATTGCCGCTCGCCTCCGGCGTGAGCTACCCAAGATTTCGCGTTCAGAAGCGACCCACCACGGGCAGGTGGCACTTATGATCTTCCGCGGAATCCTCGAAGAACTCACCACCGCGACGCCGAGCACCCGTCCGCGCCTGCAGCAGGCCATGCACGATGCCGTCCTGCGCTACCTCAAGCCGGTGCTCACGCAAACGAAGATAGCTCTTCCCAAGAACAGCCAATACTGAATTCAGACGTGAGAAGACTGGCGACCGGCGCTTGGGGTTGCTCAATGAGGGTGCGATCAACAAAGCACTCGCCGAGACAGCTCTTGAGCAATCTGGGCGAAAAGTCCGCATCACGTACAATTGCCGTAGAAACCTGTTATGAAGTTTGCTGCTCCCAGTAGTGAAGGATGCGATGGCGTCCTCCGCTTAAGAGGTCTTTTCAATTTCGACTTGATAGCTAGCACGCCAAATCTGGTCAGCGTTCCGGATGTCGTTCGTGGACGTGCGGGCAATAGCGGGCAATGGTCGTCTGTAACCATGGCATTTATGGCAGCTGTGGCAATGTAGTTTCTGTAAGTTGCAGATAATAAATATAGTTAAAGCGTTCGATCCCCACTAGCCGCCCCAAGCACAGCTTCAAACTTGATCAGCAAGCCCCTCACTCCAGCATTGAACTCTCTCAATTGAAATCCAAATCATCCGCGCTTCATCTGCGGCAGAGCTCCATGCGGCATTCCCACAGCCGCGGATTAATTCCCGATGCGCGGAAACGGATCGAACGAATGGTTTTGCCGGCAAGGCGCGCAATCAAGCGGACCCGGGAAGATAGAATGCCAGTTGAATCGAATTGAGGGATTAGCGAATGCAACTTAACTCGAAGCTGATCAGGGCTACGCTGACTGGCGCTCTGGGCGGTTTGCTGTTTGGATTCGACACGGTAGTCATCTCCGGCGCAATTGACGCCTTGGTTCGCCTCTATGGCCTGAATCCGCACGACAAGGGATTTACTGTGGCAATCGGGCTGGTGGGCACCGTGATTGGCGCGCTTAGCGCGGGCCAAATCGGGCAGAGGCTTGGCAGCCGCGAAACGCTGCGGATCACTGCGCTGCTCTATATTTTCTCAGCGCTTGGCTGCGGGCTGGCATGGAGTTGGCCGTCGTTCCTGGTGTTTCGTTTCATCGGCGGCTTGGGAATCGGCGCATCTTCAGTGCTGGGGCCGGTGTATATTGCGGAACTGGCGCCGGCCAAGTGGCGCGGTCGGCTGGTGGCAACATTCCAGTTCAACGTGGTGTTCGGCATCATGCTGGCTTACGTTTCAAACTACCTGATTCGCACCTTGCATATGGGCGCGGCAGAGTGGCGTTGGCAGGTGGGAATTGCAACCTTGCCCGCGTTGGCTTTCCTTGCGCTTCTGTTCGGAATTCCGCGCAGTCCGCGCTGGTCGGCCTCGCGAAACGAGATAGATGAAGCGTTAGCGGTGCTGAAGATGATGGGCGATCCCAATCCCAAAGCGGAGCTTGCCGATATTCAGGCTGCGATTGCGCAAGAACATGCCACGGCGCACGAACCGGTTTTTCAATGGAAGTATCGCTACCCACTCTTCCTCGCCATTTCGATCGGAGCATTCAATCAACTTGCCGGCATCAACGCGATTCTCTATTACCTGAACGATATTTTTGCTTTTGCCGGTTTCAACCAGATCTCGAGCGATCTGAAGGCGATTGTTATTGGCGCAACCAATCTTGTGTTTTGCGTGGTTGGCATGTCGCTGATCGACAAGGCAGGTCGAAAGACGCTGTTGTTGATTGGCGCTGCCGGCTGCGCGAGTTGCCTCACCGGAGTGGCGTGGGTGTTCAGTTCACATGCGCATCAAGGCGCGCTTTTGTGGCTACTGGTGACTTACATCGCGTTCTTCAGCGTCTCGCAAGGTTCGGTGATCTGGGTTTACCTTGGCGAGGTGTTTCCAACATCGGTGCGGTCGAAGGGGCAGGGCGTGGGGAGTGCCAGCCACTGGTTCATGAATGCGGTCATCGCGCAGATGTTCCCGGTCATCGTGAACAAGATGAGCACTGCTTCGCCGTTCATCTTCTTTGCGGTGATGACGGTGGTGCAGTTCATTGTGGTGCTGATTGTGTATCCGGAGACCAAGGGGCAGACGCTCGAACAGTTACAGCGGAGATTGATACGGGCATAACCCATATTTCTCAGATGACATACTGTGTTGCTCTATCTGGCTGCGGCACGGCACCCTGACGTGTGCAGACGGGCAGATCCCTCTCCCCCAGGGGGTGATGGTTTTGCTACGCTCCTGAATTGAAAAGGGTTGCCGACATGGTTCTCTCCTAACTACCCTCCTTTGAGGAACTTGGAACTCAAGATCCTGAAATCAGGGAACTTGGGAACGGATCCGAATGCGTGTAACGAAGACTGCAACCCGGGAAAGCGGTGAACCGCGTGATCAACTGTTCCCATACTATCGAATCGGCTGATAAAACCAGCAAACGAGACCCTTCGCCAAATGGCTGATAAGCGGTGAGTTGCAGTTTTTTTGAGAGGGTGGGACTTGACTGAAAGTGGGGAAGGCAGAAAGCGAGTGCCTTTCATGCTCTCAATCCTTCTACCTACAATTGTGCGCCGGAGGAATTAATTTCCCGCATTTGGCAGGGAAATACTTTTGAGGTTCTATCTAAAGGGGTTGGGGTTATCACCAGTCCCCAAAGGCGAGGGATCGAGGCACCCGGCGCATGGATGAGGACTCACGCCGGCCCTCCGGGACGGCTGGCTTGATGGGGATGCGGTCCCAGCGTTGCGCTTCGCTCCACGCTGGGCTAAGTTCGTCCCGCTCCTCCGGAGCGAGCGGTCGGGCACCCAATTGAGTTAGGAATACGGGCCGATCGGTTAAGTGAACGGTATTGAGGTTAGCCCAGCTTGCTGACTTTCACTTGTAGCTTCTCGAATTCAACCATGCCGAGGCCGCGGGCGGCGCACATTTCAAGATAGGGCAATTGCGCGGGGTCAAGGTCCCAGTATGCCTTGGCCACGTAGGCGTCGATGGCTACGGGATCGGTGCCGGCCACCATGGTTTTCTTGAGAGCAACATCTTCAAGGTTGCCGCCGGTGGGGCCGTTGCGCAGCAGCACGCGATAGCAGTCCATGAGCGTCAGCGTCGGCAGCATAAAGCTGGCCAGGTCAGTGAGGCTCTGGTGAATCTGCTGGTGCAGGCGGTTGCGTTCACCACCAAGGATGCCGTACCAGTTCTTCATGCCGAGTGTTGCGCCCACCAGGCTGTGCTGCTTGGCGATTGGTAAGTTGATGACTTTGTCCGCTTCAAGAAACGGCGTGAAGACCGGCCAGGTTTTGAGCACCACGCCACCGAGATCGACCTCGCGAAAAAGCGATGGATCGGGAAGAATTACTTCGGCGCCCTGGGCTTGAGCCGCCTGCTGAATGCCGGAGCGCACGAAGCAGCGGCGCGGATCGTTGCAACTTACGTCGGTGACGATGACGCGCTTTGCGCCGGCTTGCCAGCACTGCCGCACCACTTCGGCCACCAGGTCAGGATTGGTATTCGCGGCCTGTTCAGGCGTGCGATCCCAAGCCATGTTGGGCTTGAGGACCACGACGTCATTTTTCTTGATGAAGCGGCCAATTCCACCCAGATTTATAAGGGCCTGTTGAACCAACTCGGCAGGTTCCCCATTCTGGACGACGGTCAACTGCGGAAACTGTGGATCGTTGGCGACGCGATGGTCGCGCCGTGCCTGTTGGGCCACCGCCGGAACCGGCCGCGCGCTGCGCTCGGTAAGCCAGATGCCCAGGCCGGCCGCACCGGCTGCCATGCCGCCGACGCGAAGCAATTGCAGCATTGCTTCGCGCCGCGTGATCGGCGGATCATTCGGCATTGGTGTTGCGCTGGTCGTGCGGCCGGTTTCAGAGCTCATGTTCTTACCCCTAGAGAGTTTTCAAGGTTAATGTATCTGGGCTGGCGCTAATGTGTGTGCGTGAGAGCCCGGATTTGATCGGTCGAAATGCCCGCGGCTAAGGAGATTGCGGAAAAACGAATTGTGTAGAGACAAGCATGGCAATATCTCCGACGAAGCATCGCTCAGGGGCTAAAGCCCAACTCATTTTGGCCGCCTTTTCGGCACGACTGAAGTCGTGCCCTGATACGAAACAAAACCGACTGGGTTCGACTTGGGCATCTGTGCTATCCCACCCTAGCGACAAAAACAAAGACGTCGCGAGGATGGGGCACCCACGCTTCGCATCACAAGGAGAAAGTGCCTAAATCTCGACCCTGTGAATGCGCTTTGGATCGTTGGTCCCGAGGTTGCGTGATGGATCGGCGGCTGCGGCGATGTAATGCGGCGGACGCCCCGCGGCTTCGAGTGCAGGCAGGCCCGCTTGGGCGCGTTGGCGTTCAATCATTTCCCACGCAATGGTGTCGAGAGCTACGCGGTCTTCGCCGATGAGCAACGTGTTGGGGTACCAGAGCCGCTCGGGATGGAATCCGGGACCGCCGTCGTAAACCGAAGACATGGCATCGCCGATGGTGAAGCGCACTTTGTCGCGAATTGCGGGAATGCAGTTAAGGTCGGCTACGGCCGGATTGCAATGATTGGCGTGAAGCGTGAACGGCTTGTCGACCACTCCGTACATATTTTTCATGGCAAAGGTGACGCCCGCCCCCTCGTGATCTTTGAGGATGGGCATGTTGATAACCATGTCGCAGTCGTGACTGAGAATTTTGGTGAGGCGGATTTTCGCGACGCCCCACGACGACTCCTGGTCATCCCAGCCCGCGACGTCAGAGGAATAGGCGCGCAGCTTGCTGGGGTCGGTGTTGACGGTCATGCCGCACGACTGAAGGAAGTGGACGTTCTGGTCAAAGACAATAATGTTGCCGGGCTTGACGCCGGCCTGTTGCAACCGCTCGGCGACGGCCATAATCAGAGCCGGGTGCGTTGCAATTCCTTTGCTGCCGAGGCCATTTACCTTGAGCCCGATCACCTTGTCCATCGGCACCAACGACTTCCAGGCCGCCACGGGCGTGGCGTGGCCGGTATACGCCGCAATCGCGCGGTCGAGCAGAGCTTGAACGCGCTGCTCGTCAGGCTGAGCACTGGTGTTCGCTCCCGTGCCATGCAACTCCGGATCGCGGGCAATCACGATTTTGGACTTGGCTGGCTGCGGATTCGCTTCGCGAATTGCTGCAACCGCCAGCTTGCTGCCGGAGCCCAACAAAACCGCTCCCGCTGCAACTTCTTTCAGAAACTCTCTGCGGTCTTTCATTTTTTCCTCGCTTTGGTTTACCGTGTGTGCCGGAAATTGGCAGCGGTTAGAGTTTGGCTTCAACGCAATGCGCCAGGGCCAGCAGCGCCTGCGGGGCATCGGGAGTTGAACTGTATGCAACTATGCGGACAAGCGAAACACCTTTGCGAAACGTGACGCTCTGTTCAAACGCAACGCCCTCGTCGCCCAGCGAAACGCTCTTGCTGGTTTTCGATTCATCGCCGGCAAGAATCTTGTGCGCTCCGGCTGAGTCGCCCATGGTGTAGACATCCACTACTGCTTCAAGATGGTTCTGGTAGTTGTAATCGGAGGTGGAGGTGGAGACCACGCCGGCCCGAATGTATTGATCGGCGTCGCCATCGATGTATTGCCAAAGGTCTTTGGCGGCAAAGACGCGCGTGTCGCCCGTCTTCTGCCAACCGGAAACTGCGCCCGAGGCAGGGAAGGGATCGACTATGGCCTTTTTGCAACCTGCGCCGGCAAATATGATGGCGATGGCGACACAGAAAATTGAAATGATGCGAGAGTGCGACGCGAGGCTCCCAAACCTTCCCTCAGGGGCTAGAGCCCTTCTCATTTTGTTGGCTGTATCAGCGCGACTAAAGTCGTGCCCTGATACAAAGCTCCCTTTGCCTGTGCCTGAATGAGTTTTTCCGCAGCCAGTGAAGTCGTGCCCAGTTACAAGGCTCCTTTTGCCTGAGAACATCGGATCAATCTCCTTTTACTTTTGGCTCAACAGCACCTGGCTGCTGGGCGACCGGCTTTCGCCGATGCTGGTTACATAAACTGCCGGGTGCTCCTGCAACGGGCACGCATACTCGCAAGCGCCGCAGCCCACGCAGCGGGTGGGATCGACGTGCGGCTGCTTGAGGGTTTTGGCAACGCCGCCTGAGTCGGTGACCTGGACTTCTTCAAGAAAAATCGCCTTGGGTGAAACCGGGCACCATTCCTCGCAAACAATGCAATCGGTGGCCAAGGCCCACGGCAGACAGCGGCCGCGATCGTAAAAGGCTGTGCCCAGCCGTATGGGCTGGCTGTTTCCGGCGTGTGCAGCGTCGGCCGGCGAGGCGGCGTCGGCATTGACCCATCCCTTTTCTTTTGGCGTAATCTGCCAGATTGCGCCGGTGGGGCAACCTGTGGAGCAGAGCACGCAGCTTGGCTCGCAATAACCGATGCGCGGGACGAGCGTGGGCGTCCAGATACCTTCAATGCCGGCCTGCGTGAGGGTTGGCTGCAGCGCGTTGTTGGGGCACACCTTCATGCACTCGCCGCAGCGGATGCAGCGGGACAAGAACTCGGACTCGTCGAGCGCGCCCGGCGGCCGCAAAAGGCTTCCGTCGCGATCTTTGCCGAGGGCTGTTCCCACGTGCATGAGCGGAACAATGGCTGCGCCCGCGGCCAACCCTGTGACCGTTCTGCGGCGGCCAAGATCGGGCGAGGCAACCTCTTTTTCATTCCTGAAGAAACGGAATGAGAGCGCATGATCGGGGCACGCATCCATGCAGTTCATGCACATCAGGCATTCTGCTTTGTGCCAGTTCGCGCCGCCCACCGGATCGTCACCGCCCTGGCAGTGGAGCAGGCAGCGGTTGCACTGATTGCATTTTTCCGCGTCCTTGTGCAGGCCCAGAATGGACCAGCGTGAGACTGCGCCGAGCAGCGCGCCCAGCGGACAGATTGCGCGACACCAGAAGCGCGTTACACGCAGGCCGACTGCCAGAATCAGCAGGAATAGAAGCCCGGGCAAAAGTCCCTGCGTAAAGTGCGCCTGGCGAAAGTCCAGGATTGTGGCCCGCAGAACGGCGTGGATGACCTGACCTGCGGATTGAATCGCTGCGACATGGCTGTGTTCGAGAGGAGCGATCGCCGCGCCCGCTGCATAATTGAGGGCGGGAAATATTGCGAGTCCGATAGAGCGAACCAGCAAGCTGAAGGGATCGAGCCAGCCAATGGCCATTGAACCGAAGATTGCCGCCACCAACCCGGCGAGGAGTACTGCATACTTAAGCGTCTGCCAGCGTTTATAACGATTTGATTCGATGCGCTGCTTGCCGCGCTTGGCCTCAGAAGGCATGTCGCCCACGAACTGCTGCAATGTTCCCAGCGGGCAAATCCAGCCGCAGAAAAATCGGCCAAAAAACAGGGTGGGAAGCAAAATAACCAGGCTCCAGAGCAGGCCGCGATAGAGCGCATGGCTGGCCAGCGCATTGGCGATGGCCACAAGCGGGTCCAACAAAAAATACAGGCGAACGGGGGCGCGCAACCCGGCTTGGTTGGATGCGCCCGACGCTGAGCGTAACGAGGTAAGAACAAGCAGCACAAGAAAGAGCAGCAGAAAGAGGATCTGCGAGATTCTGCGCAGCAGCGGCAATCTGGAACGAACCAAAGCGCTCCCCCCTGCTTTTTAGAGAAGAAGTGGGTAAGAGAATCTTAGGAGTCGTGCGGAGCGCGGGCCGTGACATAGGTCACGTATCGAACTAAAGTTGCGGAGAAAGGTTCACATGCTGCGACGCGAACCGGCGAGTTGCTTCGCCCTGATCGAGACGCGTATCAATATAATGATCGCGTGATAATCTGTTTTCAGCCACGGTTTAGATGGCGAAGGCCGATTGATCACGATCGATCTTCAGTTGATGTTAGACCTGTAATCTCGCTCCCCACACGTCTCGCTGAGCCCAAGTGATTTCCGATATTCAAGCAGAGCCAACGTCCGGCAGTTACGGTTCCGGCGTTCCCTCATGGCTCAAGAACTTTGCGCCTCGCCGCGGGCTTTCGAACGGCCACCTTCAAACCATTGTCGGCAACTATTATCCGAGGCAGGTTTTTTCGCTCGAACCTGAAAGCGAATTGGTGGTGGTCGATCCTGCGGACGGCAGCCGCGTGCTTTGCCATTGCCACTGGCAACCGGAGCCGGTACGGGCTTCGCGGCTTACGGTGATTCTTGTTCATGGGCTTGAGGGCTCGTCCAACTCTCAGTACATACGCGGGATTGCCGCGCGCGCGTTTGCAGCGGGCATGAACGTGGTGCGGATGAATATGCGTAACTGCGGGGGCACCGATTCGCTTACTCCCACGCTTTACCACTCAGGGCTTTCGGGTGATGTGGGTGCGGTGATTGAATACTTCACCGGGAAATACGGGCTGGAGCGCGTTGCCCTGATCGGCTACTCGATGGGCGGGAACATGGTGCTGAAGCTGGCCGGCGAATGGGGAAATCGCGCGCCGCTGGTTGCTGTTGCCACGGTGTGCCCGGCCATCGACCTTGCGGCGGGCGCGGATGCCTTGCATGAACCTGTGAATCGAGGCTATGAATGGCATTTTTTGCGCGGGCTGCTGCGCAGGTTTCGCCGCAAGGCTGAGCTTTTCCCGGAAATTTACGAGCCGACAGATATTGGATCGGTGCGTTCGATTCGCGAGTTCGACCATAAGATTGTGGCGCGCTATTGCGACTTTGCCAGTGCCGACGATTACTACTTTCGCGCCGCAAGCGCGCGAGTCATCGATCGCATCCAGGCGCCTACGCTTATTCTCTGCGCGCAGGACGATCCATTCATTCGGCTCTTTCCCGAGACGCGCACACGGTTGGCCGCCAACCCGCACATTGTATTTTCAGAGCCGCGCCATGGTGGGCATTGCGCGTTTCTGGGTCCTGAGACAGGGGACGATGTTCACTGGGCCGAGGCGGCGGTGGTGCGTTACGTTGCCGAAACGGCTGCCGGCATATCGAGGTGACGGGCGCGAGGACTGCCATTCGAGATTCCAGCTATAATTGGCGGCGTTGAGCTGCAGGGCTCACGATGGTGAGAACTCACATGCACGAGGCAGATCGAATTGCTATTTCGCTGGTTGGCGTTTGTTTTTTGAGCGTTTCAATGGCTGGATGCGGCGGAAGCGTCAGCAACTCTACGCCTCCTGTAACAATGACCGCGAGCGTGGGGGCTTCGTCTCTTGTGGTTCCTCAGGATGGAACCCCTGCAACGCTTCCAGTGACGGTGAACGGCGCGACCGGGACTGTAACGATCACTGTGTCTGGGCTGCCTGGCGGGGTCACCGAGCAATACTCCGCGGGCAGTAGCAGCAGCGCTTACAACATTACATTTACGGGCAGAGCTACTTTGCCGGCGGGGAGCTACCCGGCGGTTGTTCAAGTGAGCGCGGGAAGCCAGACGGCGACGGCGAACTTTACGCTGGTGAGCGCCGTGGTGGCCAAGGTTGGCAGCAGCACCGATACCACGATGGGCGTGAATGGAGCGCTGAAGCAATTCATGTCGACGTCGTTCCAGGTGGCGGAGTGGGACGGCAACTATTTTGGCGGGTCGAATGCCACGGCGCTCGAGAGCACTTTGAACGCGCTGGGGCCGCAGCATATCCGGCTGCAGGTTGTGTCGCAGGGTGTGGCCATGTCAACAAACACGGGCACGGCAAGCGACTGGGACTTTACCATCATGGATCAGACTGTGCAGCCGGTGTTGACCTCGGCGGATCATAGTCCTGAATTTCAGATCGCCACTGCGCCTGCCTGGATGTGCTTCTCGAATGGGCAACTGGATGTAGCGAACCATGTAAACGATTTTGCGACGTATGCGGCGAACCTGGTGCGCTATTACAACAAAGGTGGGTTTGATTGGGGCGGCGTCCATTTTCAATCGGCCAGCAATCATCCAATTACGTGGTGGGGAATCTTTAACGAGCCGAACGGCAACGGGATTACTCCTCAGCAGTACGTTACGATTTATAACACCGTGGTTCCGGCAATGCTGGCGGTTGACCCGACCATCAAGTTTTCGGCGCTCGAGTTTTCTGATTACGGGCTGGGGACGGGCGATGGGGGCGACCCGATGATCTGGCTGCCGGTGTTATTTGCTCCCCCAGGCTCCGGCGGCTTGAACGCGCAAGTAGATATTGTTTCAACGCATTTCTACAGCTCGTGCAACCAGTCGGACACAGACGACGCCTTGATGAACACGGTTCCGGTTTTCGCCGAGAACGTGAGTTATTTCTACCAGGCACTGCAAACCAACGTGAAGACCAACGCGAATTTGGCCAACGTGCCGGTGTGGGTGACGGAAAACAATGTGAATGCCGATTACCAGGGCGCCAACGGCATGAGCACCTGCAATCCCAACCAGGTGTTTGTTGACGATCACCGTGGCACGAGCGCTTTTTTTGCCGCGTGGCGACCGTATGTGTTCTCTCAGTTGGGCAAGGTTGGCAACCAGGCGCTTTATCACTGGTCGTACGACGCCGATCAGCAGTACGGCGAAGTGGACTCCAACGGAAATACCTACCTGAGTTACTGGGTGGACCAGGCGCTGGCCACGATTTATCCCTCAACGCCGCAATCGCCGGGGCCGAATATTCTCGAACTGGGTGCTACAGATACGTCGACCGTGGAGACGCTGGCGACCCAGAATGCCGATGGTTCGGTGACGATAATGGTGGATAACCACGCGGTGGCTTCGCCTGGTGATAACAACGGGAGCGGCGCTCCTCGCACCGTGATCGTGGACCTTTCGAGCCTGGGAACCTTCACTTCAGCGAGCGAACTGAGCATCAATGCTCAAAGCAGCGCCACCAGCGCACCGGTGGCGGTGAGTGTTGCTCCTGCGGCGCGAATGACCGTTCAGATGACCGGTTACGGGGTTACGTGGCTATTGTTGAAACCGTAGCGAGGCGTAAACGGGTCAGCAATGTTGGTTTAGCGCTCACATGCGGCGAGATGACAAGCAATTTATTCGCTAGAATAGAACTGCGGGCGAGTAGCTCAACTGGATAGAGCACCGGCCTTCTAAGCCGGGGGTTGTGGGTTCGATTCCCGCCTCGCCTACCACTCAATCTCCACTTCCCATGTTTTCAAGTACATAGCTGCATTTCGTACCCCCTATTCCACCTGTAACCCCCGGCCGAAAAATGTGGAAAATTCAAAAAAGCGTGTACAAGGAATTCGATTCCGCCGAGAGTGAATGTGGATTGATCTTGCACGCACACAGCCTATCACGGGAAGCGCTATGCCCGAGACCGGAACATGGAACCGGCATAACATGTCGAGGATTCGTTCACGCCTGCCATCTGACTGATCGGCATGTTCAAGGACGGAAGCGATCCCGGAGCTCTGAGCGATGACTTCACCTGAAGTTCGCGCCTGCGGGCAGTTATCGCACGCGAGGGGGTTGCGGACCCCGGCCTGAGCGTTAGTTGTTCCTTCGATGGTTTCCGATTTCCCCTCAGAGCTCACCTTTCAGCCCGACTCCCCAACGGGTTGGTGCATTTACTCTTATCGGCAGATCGTAATTTCAGGGAGAGTTTTTTTCTAGTAGCTTCGGGGCTGGACAGGCGGCCCGGCGCAGAATTGGGGAGTTTCTCAATAATCTTGGGGGCTGCGGTCATTCCGCGGTTTCGAATCCACCGCTACAGCTCCAAATAAACAGCTGGCAATAAATGACTTCAGCTCTGAAAGTCGTTTGGCATTTTGATGCGATTGTGTAGCTCAGATAAAGAACAAGATCGTCGTCGATATCGATGACGCTGCAGTGCTCCAATACCAAACCGACCGGTTATCCTGCGCACACGACTTTCTGCTTCTTTCCGCCTAATATCGTAATTCTCAATTGCTCTGTTCTGGCCCAATAAGCAAAATGTTCTCTGATCAGCTAGTTCGACACCCAAGAGTTACCCCAGTTTCGATTTCCCTAGCGACATGCTCGCGCTCGTCCTTGGTGCGGCACGCGTTCAACCTACTTCTGCAGGCGGCACTTTCAACCAACCCGGTCACCGGCCGGTCGGATTGCGAACAATCAGCTATTCGTGGCCGGCACCGTGAACAGGTTCGTCGGCCAAGTTGACTGGTTATTGCTCCAGCTTTTGGTGCATACACACCGCAGTTGTCCTTGCTCCGTCAAACGCTTGCGCGAAGGTGCTCCTTGCAGTGGGCTTTGGAGCCATTTCCTCGATGAACGTCACAATCGCGGAATGATCAAGATCTCCGCTGCCTCGATTCATCAGAGCTATCAGCATTTGTTGAACCAGACTGGTCAGGGGAAGAGCCACCTTTTTTGACTCGGCTGTGAGCAATGCGTTGCGAAGATCCTTCTGGTGCAGGCGAATGCGAAAACCAGGTTTGAAGTTACGCGCAATTACCATAGGGGCCTTCGCATTAAGCACGGTGCTTCCCGCTAGCCCTCCCTTGATCGCATTGAAAACAACTTCGGAATCAACTCCGCATCGATCCGCAAGAACTAGCGCCTCCGACATTGCTGCTATATTGCATGCCACAATGATTTGATTCGCAAGTTTGGTCACGTTCCCAGCGCCTACTCCGCCGGTAAGTACGACGCTGGAGCCCATCAGTCGAAGCAGCGGAGCTACCTTGTCAAAAACTGCCTGCTCGCCGCCCACCATGATGGCAAGTGTTCCATCAATCGCCTTCGGTTCTCCGCCGCTGACTGGCGCATCCAGGAAATTGACTCCTTGCTCAGAACAAGCAGCAGCAACTTTTTGCGACACCAATGGGCTAATCGAACTCATATCTACAAGAACGAGACCTGGGTGCGCTCCCTCAAGGACGCCGTCAGGTCCAAAGACAGCCTGATCGACCTCAGGGCCGTCTGGAAGCATGGTGATCACAACGTCTGTGCGGCTTGCGACATCCTTACAGGATGTGCCTCTTTCCACCCCCTCCCCAACGACCGCGTCCAGCCCTGCGGGGTGAATGTTATAGGCAACCAACTCGTGTCCGCCCTTTCTAAGATTGCGCAACATAGGTTTGCCCATAATACCGAGACCGATGAATCCAATTTTTGACATGCTCATCTCCACAGTTCTGTTGCAGATTAGACTGCTCTGGCCGAAGCGAAAGACTGCATCCATCCCAGTCCGTCAGTGGTCTTCCCTGCCGGGCGATACTCACACCCCAACCATCCCTGATAATCAAGCTTGTCGAGCAACCGGAATATATACTCGTAGCGGATTTCGCCGGTATTCGGTTCGTTCCGTTCCGGACACCCGGCGATTTGAATATGGCCACAGTGAGCTGCATATTGCTTGAGCTTTGTGGCCAGATCTCCCTCCATGACTTGCATGTGATAGAGATCCATTTGCATCTTTAGATTTGGGGCATTCACTGTCCTGCAAATGGAGTACGAATCAGACTGTGTAGATACAGCAAAGCCGGGCATATCCCTTGTATTGATCGCTTCGAGCAGAAGGGTGATGTCGTGTTTGGCAAGCTCTTCCGCTGCGTATTTGAGGTTCTCGATTAAGGTTGTGCGGCAGGTCTTGGGTTTAACGCCGTGCGGAACAATGCCAGCCATGGCATGGAGGCGGCGTGGCCCTATCACCGTGGCATAGGAAAGGGCTCTTTTCAAACCAGCGCGGAATTCCTCTTCGCGTCCTGGGATGCATGCGATTCCGCGCTCGCCTGCATTCCAGTTGCCGGCTGGCATATTAAATAGAATCACCTGAACTCCAGCCTCGCTTGCCCTGCTCTTCACAACTTCAGGTGAATACTCATAAGGAAATAGGAATTCGACCGCTGAGAAACCTGCATCGGATGCGGCAGCAAAGCGATCCAGGAACGGCATCTCGGTGAACATCATGGAAAGATTCGATGCAAATTTGGGCATTCAACTCACTCTCCGTTCTCTCTTGATGTTGCTTTCGCGCCGGATCTGACACTCATCGTCTCAATCAGCGCTCATGCACGGTTACGATTCATGCTCGGAGGCTAGATATTTTGATCCATGCGCAAACGGTTGTAAGAGCCTGCTTAGATATGAAGGACGTAGGTGTAAAGGAGTGCCAAACCTCCAATCAGGAGGCCCAGAATAATGCTGTGTTTCAATGTGAAACGAAATAGCCGGGATTGATCCATTACGGATAACCCCGTAGCAGCTGCCGCCACAGCGATTGTTTGGACACTAATCATTTTTCCCATTACACCGCCTGCAGCGTTGGCGGCAGCCATCAGAACTGGATCAAGCCCGAGTTTGGCAGCAGTTACAACTTGCAGATTTCCGAAGAGGGCGTTGGATGAAGTATCTGATCCAGTCAGGAAGACTCCTAATAAGCCAAGAAATGGGCTGAAGATGGGGAATAATTTCCCAGTGGAAGCAAAGGCCAGACCCAGCGTTGCTGTCGCCCCGCAGTAGTTCATTAATATTCCAATGCCCAGTACCAGGGAGACCGTCACTATGGGAATTGCCAGTTGTCGCACCACGCCAAGCAACAGTTTTCCAAAACGCCTAAGACTTACTTTCAGACAGATTGCCGCAAGAAATGTAGCGACCATACAGGCTGTACCCGCCGCCGAGAAGAGGCTTAACGAGAATACGGCGTGGTAGGGAGACGGTGCGGAGGTGACCGGGGGCATTCGCACCACAACGTTATTCAGCCACGGCCAGGCGAAGACAAGGCTACCCTTATTCAAAACTCTTTGAATAGGTGCGATTCCCCATAGAACGACGCAGAACACCAAGAGCGCATATGGAACCCATGCATAAAGAATCTGATTGATTGTGTGACTTGATGAAACTTTTGTCATGGTCGCGTTGCCAGACTTTGGGAAATGCTTCGAGCTGATTGCGTTCAGGTCACTTCGAGGGATTTCAGCGAAGGCCGCTTCCGCTGAAATCTCTGCGTTGGTTGCTTTACGATGACGAATGCGAAGAATCACGATGAGCACTGCCATGGATGAGAGTGCGGCGAGAATCGCTGAGAGTTGCGGACCCATGAAAACTGATACAAGCATCTGCACAACCGCGAATGAGACGCCGGCGCCCAGGGCGGGTAGCCAAATTCCGGACATGGCACGGAAACCACCCATTGCGACGATCAGATAGACAGGCAGGATAAGCGCCGCCGGCGAACACATCAGCGCTACTGCACCGCTCAATTTATTCAGAGGCAGCCCGGTCGTCCCCGCCAACGTAATAACGGGAATCCCAATGGCGCCGAACGCGACTGGGGCAGTATTTGCAAGCAGACATATCGCAGACGCACTAAAAGGAGAAAATCCAAGCCCAACCAGCATTGTCGCGGCTACTGCGACCGGGGTTCCGAAGCCTGCGCCCCCTTCCAGAAACGCTCCGAAAGAGAATGCAACTAGCAGAGCCTGCAGCCTCGGATCAGGAGTCAGGTTGCCAATAGAGTCTCGAATAATTTCAAACTTGCCCGTCTCCACAGTCACACGAAAAAGCGCAATAGCCCAGAAAATGATCCACGAAATAGGCAACAGTCCGAAAGCTCCCCCATATGCTGCCGCACTGACGGCGGCTTTTACAGGCATGCCATAGCCTATGATTGCGAGCGCCAATGCAACCACAAGTCCCGCACTCCCCGCGAACCAGGCCGCTTTTCTCAGTACTCCAAGCAGAAAGAGCAGAGTGAAAATCGGCAGGGCGGCAAGCAATGTAGAGACGGCCAGTCCTTGCCCGAAGAGATAATATGTCTGGTGCCAGATCTCAGTGGTCTCATTCATCGCGTCTCTCTCGGAGCCACACTTCGGCGGTGATGAAGCAGTTCGTGGTAATCAATCTTCTTGCCATTCCCGCAGCCTTGTAACTAGAAGAAGATTTTCAGTGCCGCTTGAAATATGCGGTTGTTGTTTAATGTGCTGCTTATAGTGCCTGCTGATGATGAGCCAATCGTCGCATTAGGCGCGGCGAAGGTTGGGTGATTGAACAGGTTGAAAGCCTCAAAGCGAAACTCCATTTCATTTTCTTTCGACAATGTGAAGTTCTTCTTAAGAGTTGTGTCGAAGTCGACAAGACCCTGTGCACGCAGGATGTTTCGCCTTGAGTCCCCAAAGGTGTACTGCGTTGGTATTCCAAATGCCGCCGGGTTAAACCACTCCTTCGCCGAAGGATGGGCAACCTTGGGATCGCCGATGATATTCGGCCATTGGCCAGAAACCCCAATATTGGCGACGTCACTCGATAGAACCGGTGTATACGGCAAACCTGTGTGATCCGTCAGGATGCCGGCAATCTGCCATTTCCCAATCAACGTATTCAGTACTCCCCCCGCGTTCGAAGCGAATTTGCCTCCTTTGCCGAAGGGAAGGTTGAAGATGGAGCTCCATGTCAAATTGTTGGTAATGTCGGTGTTGCAGACCGCATAGTTTTCGGGTAGCAACTGGATATCGATGGGCGCTGATTCGCCAGAGCCATTATCGAAGCACCGGCTCCAGGTGTAGGAAAGCAGCGAGTAGTAACCGGAAGAAAACGTCTTTTCGAGCGAGGCCTGCAGAGCATCGTAGTGCGCAATTGAGTTGCTCAGTTCCTCCTGGATCTCGCTCCACTGCGGTAAAGCACGGCGAGACTGTACAGCTCCTGGTCCAGGATTTGGAACATTGAAGGGTACCTCGTAAAGCTGGCCGTGGGTGGTATGGCTGCCGACATAGCCCACGGTGAGTGACACGTCTTTGCGAAGCTGCGACTGAACGGAAAGGTTGTACTGCTCTTCGTACGTGTGCTGCATCTGGGTCGGCGCAGTGGCAAAGCTTGACGCGACGCAGCTTAAAAGTACGAGGGTCGTACCTGGGCAGGGCGTGCCAGGATTGGGATTGGGAGCCACCAGAGGTTGCCCTTCGAAGGCATCGGCCCAGTCAAAGTCAGGTGTTGGCACCGTATTGTTGATGGTTTGCGCAATCAGGAAAGGCGGAGCCTCAGATGCGTTTTGCATGAGGTTCGTATCTAGAAAGATCGGGAATATGCCGAAGGCGGATCGGATTACAAGCTTCTGGGTTCCGCCGGGTTTGTAGGCGAATCCGAGGCGTGGCGCCCACTCACCAGGGCCGGTTTTGCGAATAGACAGAGGCAGGCCGAGCGCATCGGTTCCAATGAGCCGGTCAGAATAAACGGGGAGCAGCACCGCCGTCACCGCCTGATCGTTCGGCCGAATCAGGTGACCGTCAACTTCCGGTACGACGATCTGGCCCGTGTTCCAGTCCATTCCGGTAGTTACGCCATCAATTCCCTGAAAGAAAGGATTGCGTTCCCATCGAAGTCCAAAGTCCAGTGTGAGGTTGTTGGTGATGCGATAGGTGTCTTGCACGAAGGCAGCCCACTCCTGCCCCTTATCGCCGTATACGGTAAGCGGATATGAGCGATACATTACTGCGGGGAGACCAAGTAGATAGTCGCCGAACGCATCGCCCGTGTATTGCGTAGTGAATTCGAATTCTCCCGATTCACCCTGGCCGTGGACGAAGGTATGATGCTGGTCCCACAGCTGCCCGCCGAACTTCACTTCGTGCTTACCCTTCGTATAGCTGACGGCATCGGAATATTGCCAGGTTTGAACGCGGTTCTGCTTGGGGAAGTTCCCGTCGAATGATCCGTCGAACGATGAGTAACCAGACAAAGTAATCCAAGGGAAGCTAGGTTGGATCTCTTCCTGCTGATAGCCCGCGATTCCCGCCTCGGTGTCAAAATCTGTTCCAGAAAGAATTCCGCCGAAGAGAAAATAGTCCCGATAGTAACCGTACCGCAATTCATTCAACCAGTGATCGCCGAGGATCCGGGTCTCACTAAGCGTGACGTTTTGCGCTCGGCTATGCAGGTTCTGGCTGCCAAGCGCCGGAAATTGGTTGGGATCCTGCTCGATGTTATCCACAATCGAGTAGCGCCCCATGAGCTGATCCTTGGCAGTGAGCGACGCATCGATTTTCGTGTCACCTTTCAAGATGTTGACTGGCTGATTCTTGTTGAAATTGGCCTGACTCTGTGTGGGCAGATAATTTAAAAAGAAAAGCGCCTGATTAGAAATACGATCCGTGGGAATCATGTTGCCTTGAAATGGCTGTCCGGTCTGCGGATCTTTGATGGTCTTCGGATCGGCGCTGAAGTTTCCGGTGCGCATCGCGTCAGAAGGGACGATGAGCGAGAAGACTTCGCCCTGCGATTGCCGCGACGCTTCAAAGTCATTGAAGAAGAAAATCTTGTTTTTGCGAATTGGCCCGCCGACAGTACCGCCAAACTGGTTCCGCTTCAGAATGTTCTTCGAGGCCCTGGCAAAATAGTCATGAGCATCGAGCGCGTCGTTGCGAATAAACTCATACGCAGTTCCGTGAAAAGCGTTAGTTCCGCTCTTCATCGTTACTGTCACCACGTCCGCCGTATGACCGTACTCCGCGGGCATGTTTGCCGAAAACACTTTGAACTCGGACAGAGCATCTACGTTAGGCTGGACGCCAGTTCCACCGTTCTCATACTCCGTAATATCTGCGCCATCGAGAAGCCATCCGTTCCACTGCTGGCTTGTCCCGTTAATCTGCACAGCAACATCGTTTGCACGGATAGAACCGCCCCCTATGCTTGTACCCTCTCCGCCGGGCGTGTAAGTTACTCCGGGTACTTCTGAAACAAGTTGCCAGAATTCGCGGCCATTCAGGGGTTGACTCTCGATCGATGTGTTCTCAACCACCTGACCTACCGACGCACTCTCGGTATTCAGCAAGGGCAACTCGGTGGTGACGACCACTTCTTGTGAGACAGTGCCGAGTTGCAGCGTGAAGTCCAAAGCTGCAACCTGGTTCACATGCAAAGTGATGGAGGGAATAACTTCCGACTTGAAGCCCGGCTCCGACACTACAACCCTGTAATCACCAATCGGCAGATTTGTAAGAGTGTAGTTGCCAGTGCCGCCACTTATCGTACTGTGTACTTGGCCGGTACCAATTTCCGTAGCGACGATCTTTGCATTGGGAATTAACGCATTTTGCGGATCGTGGACGATTCCAGAAAGGCTAGCGTCGGTGGATTGCGCAATCATGGCTGCGTTGCAGCCGATTAACAGAAGGGCCGCCATTGCAGCGCCAATCAGGTTGAACTTCATCGATGACCTCCTTAGAAGACGAGCTTCAATCATGCTGGAAGCGGTAGGTTGACTGACCGCCTGCAATCGGATTGACGAGTGACGCTTTGGGATGAAGCGTAGCCCTCTTCGTAAGAACGAGACAAAGGTACATTGGTCTGTCCAATTCTGTCAAGAGCATTTCTTTCTGGATCGCTTTTCCTCAGTTTGAGCATGGCGCCGGTCCCGTACACTGCCGTGTGTCATATGCACGCGAGCCGCGATTGTTGCTGAATATAACCCCTTATAAATCAAACCGTAGTGTGCCGCCAGTCTGCGGAGTCATAAAGCGAAAGTCTTTCGATTAAAGGTAAGACCAGTAGACCTATATTGAAAACATCTATTGACACGCATGGTCGAATTCGTATAAGTTTTCCTCGCAATCGAATTCGCCTTCAATCAGAGGAGCAATCTGCCATGAGTATTAACAACGCCAACGAAAGATCGGGGTTGGAAATGAGTATCAGCCCGAAAACATCTGAATCCTTCCGCGGCACCACCACCGAAGCAACCGCTCTGGATCCAGCTCACTCTCGACGCGATTTTCTAAAACTCTCCGGTTTGGCTCTGGCGTCGCAGGCTCTTTCAGAGTCGGCACTTGCCGATACAAGGCGTCACGGTTATCAAACGGCGGGGTTCGAGGTTGCGTCAAGCCTCTACGCGTGGGATTTGCATGACGAGGGCATCGAACATATCCTGGATAACCTTCAATCGATGGCAGAGGTGAATTCGGTGTACCTGGTTGCCCTGATGCACTACGAGAGACGGCCTCTGACCAGTCCTACGTTTCCACACAATCCTGTCCGCCAGACCTGGCAGGCGGAAGACTCCAAAATTTACTGGCATCCTGACCTGACGATGTACAAGCGCATCAAGCCGGAGCTGTCCGCGTACGACTGGCTGAACCAAACCGACTGGGTCAACGATCTCGTGACCGCAGCGCGCAAGCGGGGCCTCAAGACAGGTGCGGAACTGTCTCATACTTTGATGAGCCGCGAGAAGGGCGAGGGGGAGTACGCCGACTGTGTTCAGCAGGATATTCACGGCGTCCCGCGCAAGATAGCCGGCCGCGCTTTGCCACTTTGTCCTAATAGCATTGACGCGCAGGAATACACACTCGCTCTTTTTTCTGATCTCACGAAGAACCACGATGTCGATTTCGTCCAGACCTGCATGATCCCCTTTATGCCTGGCGGCGCGGATACCGGAGGTTGCTTTTGCAATTCATGCATGAAAGCCGCCGAGGCTCAGGGCATAGATCTGGCTCATATCAAATCAGTACTGCTCTCGAACCCCCTCTCGCCGACCGAGTTACAGGAGTGGGAGACGTTCCGGCAAACCTCTTTAATTCACTTCTACAAAATCATGCACGATGGCGTTCACAGCATTCGCTCAAACATAGAGTTTCGCTTCAATGACGCATACAGAGACCCCAAGAGTTACGGAATGGACCTGAAGGGCCTTACAAAGGTGTGGGATTCCATTCGCAATTCGGATTACAGTGAGCAGAAGGGATATCCCTCGATGATGGATCAGAAGCGCACCTGGTTTGCTGCGGAGAGGGCTGCCATCGGACCGGACTTTCCGTTCATCGCCGGCGTCGCAGTGCGGCCCAAAGCCACCCCTGAGCTCATTCACGAGGGGGTAAAAATTGGCCTGGAGTATGGAGCCGTCGGCCTGTCGCTGGGACATTATGACGGGGCTGAATTCCCTATGCTGCGAGCTGTCAAGGAAGAGCTCACAGCTGAGAAGATCTATGTGCCGGCGAAATTCGCGAGGCGCCGGTCGTGATTATTAGAACGGCATGACTTGAGCTCTTGACTTTCAATCAACGAGAGAATTGCGTTCAGCCGGTAAGTCAACGGCAGTTCTCAGAATTGAATAAAGACGTGATATGCTGACGCAAGGTCAGACACGAACTGATAAGTAGTCGGCAACGCCTAAAGCGCTTGTAGGCCTTCAGTGTCTTCATTAGCTGGAGGACTGCTGCACAGGTCGCTTGCTCAGTGTGTCGAAAGTCGCGAACCTAATACTGTTTCGGAACACTAGACTGAAAGCCTTTGTGGTTCACAAATTGTCACCGCTTTCACTTGCGCGTAACATACGCAAGAAGTTGGAGATCGCATTTCAAAGGAGCGTCGCAAGATGGGACGTATTCTCAATAAAGCCGCGCATGCGACTCCTGTCGAACGAACCAAGCTGACCGCCTCGGTGTTCGAACAGCTACTATCTTACGTGGTGAGTGGAAGCTGGAAAGCCGGCGAGCGCATTCCCCCTGAGCGTGAATTGTGCCAGCAACTGGGCATTGCACGTACTTCTCTCCGCGAGTCTCTCAAGGCGATGGAACTGGTAGGTATGCTGGATAGCCGCGTGGGAGACGGGACATTTGTGTGTCCACGCACAGAATTCCTAAGCCGTCCTTTGCTTTGGGCGTTCACCGGAACCGATCATGAGGAATTGCAGGAGATCATGGAGGCCCGAACGATCATTGAAGAGAATTTGGCGGCACTTGCTGCTAAACGCGGATCGTCCGAGGATATTCAGAATATCGGCCGTGCTGTTCAGCTTATGCGAGACAGCGTAGCAAGAGGAGATTCAATTCTTGAGGCTGATATGGCCTTCCACATGGCGGTCTCCACGGCAGCGAAAAACAGTGTCATGCGGAACGCCGTGCAATTACTACGCAATCTCCTTCGGCAGTGGATTCAATACAAGTTACTCATCCCCGACATCCCCCAGACTGTGCTGAAACGGCATGTCACGATCTATCGGGCAATTGCAGCGCGAAAGCCGAATGCGGCTCGCAATGCAATGCGTTTGCATCTGGAGGAGACTACGAAGCTGCTTACGCGCGTCGTCGAACGGAGACGACCGGCAAGCTAGTCAATACCGGACCCTGATCGGGGCCGTCAGCGATAACTCCTACTTTTTTGTCACCTGGTCACCTATGAATCGGCGGATTGCTGCTGTGCGTCAGCAACTGCCAGCATGATATTTAAATCCATTACGTTGGTACCAGTGGAACCTGTTCTTAATAAGTCGCCGAGGTCGTCAAGGATTGGATAAGAGTCATTTCGATTGAGGTGATCAATGGGTGACAAGCCAATCGCGATAGCACGAGCCTGGGTTGCTCCATCAACAATGGCTCCGGCGGCGTCTGTGGGTCCATCGGTGCCGTCTGTGCCAGCCGCAAGAATAACGACGTTCGGTAGACCCGCCGCCGCGATTGCAGCAGTAAGCGCGAACTCCTGATTACGCCCTCCTTTTCCGGAACCACGCATTGTGACGGTGGTCTCGCCACCTGACAAAAAATATGCAGGCATCTGAACCGGGTTTCCGCTGGTGATCACCTCTCGCAGTATTTCGACATGCATCCTCGCAACCTCGCGCGTTTCCCCTTGCAATGTGCTGGATAGAATCAGTGGGTTGTAGCCTAATGTCCGTGCCGTCTGGGCTGCACTCTGGATTGCCAGCCGGTTACTGCCCACTAACACGTTATGGACTGCATGGAAGTTAGACCTAATGCTTTTCGGTGTCTCCGGTATTTCCCCGCGGCTTCCCGCGACTAATCTCTGCACCACGGCGGCGGGCACACTTCGAACCAGGTCGTATTTCCTGAGGACGTTCAAAGCATCATCAAACGTGGAAAGGTCAGATGCAGTTGGTCCCGAGCCGATCACATTGAACCGATCGCCAATCACATCGGAGAGAATGAGCGCGACGACGGTGGCGTGACCAGCACGAATCGCCAATTGGCCTCCCTTCAGCCTTGAGAGGTGCTTTCGAACGGCGTTCAGTTCATAAATGTCTGCTCCGGAACGGAGTAACAAATCTGTCGTGTACTGCTTTTCACCCAGGCTGACTCCCGCGGCAGGCGCTGGCAACAAGGCTGAAGCCCCGCCGGACACCAACACCAATAAGAGGTCCGTATCAGCGAGCTGATCGAGAATGCCCACAATCATGCCAGCTCCGTGGACGCCTGCATGATCCGGTAGGGGGTGGCCGCACTCGTTGAGGGAGATAAAGCGAGGACGTGGCGTAGTGTGCCCGTACTTTACATTCACTACGCCTTCAGGCAAGAACACCGGACAAATTACATCTTCAACGGCTGCCGTCATCGATGCCGCAGCCTTGCCGGCACCAACTACGAAAACTCGCTTAGTCCGCGAAAGTGATATACGGATATCGGTACCAACCAGCAGTTCGCTGTTGTTGCCGTCCAGAGACAGGTGGCGAGCGACAGCTTTCTGTGCATCGACCGCTTCTATTCCCGCTCTAAAGATCGTTTCTGCATCTGCGCGCAGCCCCTGAAGTGTTCGCTGCTCACTCATATGAGTTATCCTGTGCTGCCGAGCCCCTAATCGGGATAAATTCCCGCCTAAACACGAAGGTTGACTCATCGTCGCATTGTCTTAAGCACTGAAGATGCAATTGCATGGCGAGCCGGCCGATGAACCTCGCCAGCTTATGGAGAGCTTCATCATCGAGCGAGGATTTTAATAACCACATAGACAAACGGCCCTGTGCCGTCGAGCAGCAATTGATGTGGCGTATTTGCGGGAATGTGAACAATATCCC
>Ga0206872_10062_pt3 | contig 29886 bp, 25 predicted proteins | sample Alteio_BWOrgCont_34_FD_152906 | JGI IMG/M metagenome (GOLD analysis project Ga0206872, IMG submission 152906) | Enriched cells from forest soil in Barre Woods Harvard Forest LTER site, Petersham, Massachusetts, United States -... | ecosystem: Environmental > Terrestrial > Soil > Temperate forest >... | reverse complement strand
GCTTGCGTGGTTCATTGCGCTGGTGCACAGGCGTCAGCCGATAGGGTGTCTCCGCCGATTTGCCGCCGGGGACGAAGTACTCATCCCACACCCGGCGTGCCATCTCCTTGAACGGAAAGGCATCGAGGCCGTGACGCATGGCGCCGTCCTTGTCTCCATCGGCGAGGCGGCGAACGAGCAGAGCGTCAAGTGCGGTGCCTGAAACCACGCCCAGCTGCCCGAGGCGCGAAACGGCATGCGCCAGACGCCAATTCGATACGCCGACGCCCATGCCGCCTTGAATAATGCGTGGTAGCTCAAACACTCTAGGATTGTTCCACACTTTGGCCACTTTGTGATGTGAGGGATGACCATAGTTTTACTGTCTGGGCTCTACGAGCCAGGCAGCGCCTTACCGCGATGGCCATTCCTGCACCACCAGGCCCAGGTTGTTCAGGTCCTGGATGGCGGCTTCGAGGTTGCGGCGGACCTGCGCGCGGTCTTTTTTAGGAGCCTCGGGCAGTTCGGCGATGGCGATTACGCGGCCGTAGTGCCATGCGCCGGCTGGGATGGCGACGATAGCTTTATCGAGATCGGCGGGGCGCAGCTGCAGCTCCTGGCGGCGCGCGCTCTCTGGCCGCAGCAGCGTGCCCTGGCCTACGTTGCTGGTGTTTGCATCGGCCAGCAGGATGCGGAGAGTGAAGTTCTGGGGCCCCACGACGAGGAATGGATTGGACCACCGCGAGGGGTCGTGGATATCGATATAGAGGCTCTTGGTGGGCAGCGCAATCTGCTCAAGCTGCGCGCGGTCCACGTCGAGCTGGCTTTCTTTGGCTTGGGCCTGTTGTTCGGCTTTGACCGCGTTCTGCGCTACGCCTTCAACGGCGCGCTCTTCTTTGCGGCAAGCCATCAGGGCGATGGGAAGCAGTAGCCCGATGGCGATGATTCCTTTGAATTTTGTGCGGAAACTCACGAGTTTAAGGATATCAGGGTGGGTGAACGGTGAACGGTGGGACGCGAACGGTTTCCCACCATCCCACGACGATGCTGTGGAAGGATGGGGCACGGATGGAACTTTAGCGAGACACAGCAGCCCGCCTAAAGATCTTCTTCTCGCAGCACGGAACGCGTGGGGTCGCGCGGGTCTACGTGGACCTTGACGGTTTCGCCTTTGTAGGAATTCGCCCAGGATTGAGCCTCATCCTTGTCGCCGAACCTCCGGCTGTAGTCGCCCATTTGCTGTTCAGTTCTGTTGTAGGTATATGTCAGCGTGGCTTTGTAATAAGAGCCATCCAAATCGGCCTTGGGAGATGGTATTTCATCCTCAATGAGAGCGACACTTACAATGTCAATGACCGCGGAGACCGTCGGCCAATCGCGGCCGTAAAAGCGTTTGATCAATCCGTCTACGGTGTCCCAGCAAATACTGACAAGCAGACCGGCCCCCACGACCAGGAAGAACCATTTGACCTCGGAGCCCGTGAGGGGTCCGCCTCCGCTGTGCATGAGGATACTGGCGATTAATGGAGACATAGTTAGGCTCGTTTGCTTGAGAGTAACACCGTCAGCCTCAGCATGGGGCACGGTTGAGATGCTCTTATTTGGGCAGCAGCGCGTGGGCTATGGAGTCGAGCACGCCGTTAAGAAAATTGATTGACTCCGCGGCCGAGTAGCGTCGCGCAATCTCAAGCGCCTCGTTGATGATGATGGGGAACGGTGTGCCTTTGAAGCCGATCATTTCCGCTACCGCCATGCGCAACAGGTTGCGGTCAACCGCGGGCATGCGGTCGATTCGCCAATGGCGGGAGTGGCTGGCGAGGAGCTCGTCGATCTTCGCCTGCTGGTCGATGGCGACGCGGAACAGGTCTTCGGCAAAGCCGCGCACCTCGGGCTTGACCTCATCGGCGGCCTGCCAAAAGGTGGCACGAACCTCATCTGGCGTCTGCTTGCCCTGGTCGGCCTGGTAGAGCATTTGCATCGCTATTTCGCGGGATTTTCTGCGGGTTCCCTGGGTCAAGAGCGACCGCCTTCATTGAGTTTTCGTTTGAGGCTCACCATTTCAATAGCCGCTGCCGCCGCCTCGAAGCCTTTGTTTCCGGCTTTGATGCCGGCGCGATTAAGGGCCTGCTCAAGATTCTCGCAGGTCAGAACGCCAAAGCTGTGGGGAATGCCCGTCTCCTGTTGCGACTGGCCAATGCCGCGCGCCACTTCGTTGTAGATTGCCTCGTAGTGCGCGGTCTCTCCGCGGAGGAGGCAGCCGAGAGTGACGATCGCGTGCACATTGCCGGCGTTTGCAATTTCGCGGGCGGCCGCAGGGATTTCCCACGCGCCGGGCACGCGAACGATTTGAATATCGGCGCGCGTGGCGTCGCTGCGCAGCAATGCATCCATCGCGCCATCGAGCAGGCGGTCGGTGATGACGGCGTTCCAGCGCGCCACCACGATTGCAAAACGCATTCCTGCGGCAGAAAGATCGCCTTCAAGAGCGATGGGCTTGCCCCGGGTGGGATGGGTCCACGCCCAGAAACTGAATTTGTGGCCGGGTTCGGGCTCGACGGTGAAGAGGCGCGATTTCCAATTGGTCTCGGCGATGGCGGTAATGTGCGAAGCGGCATCGCCTTCAACATTGGCGCGAAGCCATGACTCCGCTGCCTGATATAAGGAGTCGATTGAGGTGACTTCGATAAGCATATCCGCGGTGTCGGGGAACTGGCCGCGAACGAATTCCAGATTGCCGAGCGAGGCAAGAAAGGATGCGCCGCTCGATGCTTCTTCTTCCCATCCCGAGCCGCGCTCAAAGCCGAGGGCCGCAAAGAAGCTGACGAGCCGCTCATAGGCAGCGGCGCTCGCGGTGGGTCGCAGGATGGAGATGGCCTTGATCACTTTTTAATTCTAGCTGGTGGTGCGGGGCGGACAAGATTCATGTATCCCACCCATTTCACGATGAAGCTGTGAAATGGATGGGGCACCCAGTTCGTTCTGACTTGAATCGGTTGCAAAATAATTGGGGCCGGCTTGTGACCGGCCCCAACGCGCTTGCGCTTGTCGTACTGCGCTTATGTAGTGGAGCGCGGCTTGACCTCGATTGCTGTGGCGGGAACGATCGCTCCGCTCCCGGTGTAAGTGCACCCAACATCGTTGCCGGTACCGAGTGGCGGCGGCGGCGAGCAGGCGGGAATATTCGGGCTGATTTGCTGCGTATCCTTCGGCGGCGTGGTGGCATTTACCGAGGGGTTCAACGTGATGTAGTGAATCTCGTTGTCGCCTGCGGTTGAAACGAAGAACAGGGTGTGATCGGGCGTGAATGCGCCAGCCAGGGGAGCGGTTATCACCCCGCAATTGGTGCAGCTGGAACTCACATTCAGAGTTACTGTGCCTACGCTTCCAGGTCCGGAAGTGGCGGGAAGATAATATGGCAACACAGCGTTAGTGCTTGCCGTTGTTGATGCCGGCGTGTAGGTCACAAACGCGATGTTCGACGAAACTGTCTGTGCGCCATTGACCTGCGGAATCGATCCAACCACTACTTGGTTTGGGGCGGCGGCATCAACGTTGGTGATGCTGGCCTGGGTGAAATCGGATTTGCCCCCCCCGTCATTTATGAGCAGCGGATTCATGGTTTGCACACCGGTGCCGGGGTTGGTGGTAACGCTGCACCTGTCCGGCGTCGGAATCCCGTTGCTTTGCAGCATTGAAGTCGGTATTGGATCGCGGATATCGTTCACCGTAATGGAGCCGCCGGCGTTGGCCGTAGCTCCAAGAATGTGCAGGCCATCGACAGTGGCATTCACTATGTCAGACTGAACCGTCTGCGAATCGCCCTGCGGATAGAACTTGACTGCGGCGTTGTTGCCGACCGTTCCCGCGGGGCACCAGGTATGCGCGGTGGTTGGATCACCACTGAAGTATGCGCCGACTCCTGGAATCATGATGGCCGGAGTCTGCTGCATCACCGGCATGACCGTGTTCGGAGTTGCGTTGCACGAGGTTTGGGCGCCCGCGGGCAGCGGCGGACTTGGAGGTAATGCCTCCACGGTCCAGCCGGTGTTTGCGTTGTAGACGTAAAGCGTGTCTGTATGGCCGGTAATTGGGTTCGCCACAGTACCGCAGCTTGCCGGCGTGTTGAGCTGCTCGTTGTCGTAGACGTAGAGCGTCTGTCCGTCAGGGGTCCACTGTGCTGCAGCACCCATGCCGCCAAAGGTGATAGACGGGCCGCCCGCAGCCGGGTAAAGGTAGAACAGGTGCCGCGCCTGATCGTTGATAAGCAATTGCGTATTTGTTGGAGAAACAGCCAGCACAACGCCCGGCGCAGCGGTGTCCTGCTTGGTGACACTGTTGGTCGATGTAGCCACGGTCATCAGCTCACGAGCCGAGCCTAAGTAAATTGAGTTTCCTGTACGGTCCATGGCCATGGAGTTGGGAACATAGGGTAGGCGGATGCTGGAACCTACTGCACCGGTGAGAAGCTGAACGGGGACAATGTACTGCGAATTGCCTGGGGACCCGAACCATGCGAAGTCGCTTGCCGTGCCCGGAACGGTGAGGGACACGGGATTTGAGGAGATGGATACGCCGGTTCCGTTTAATCCTATTTCGTTGATGGGAGCGGGATTGCAGATGCTCGGCTGGCATATGGCGTTGATTGAGGCCGTGCCGGGAAACAGCGTCGAAATGGCTCCGGTGTTGCTGACCGTAATATCGATGGGATCGGTAGACTGATACGAAAGGCTGAGGCCGGTAATTGCCTGCCCATTGGTATCGATCACGTTGGTGGTCAATCCCTCGGAAGCGCCTTGTGCAACCGTGCCCGATGTTGAGCCGTTAGCCAGATTCACGCTGATCGAGGCCGGGGGACAGGTTGAGAAATAGCCAGCCGAAGAGCCAGATTGCGCAATCGACGCCGTGATGGCGGTGGTGCCGGGCTGCTGTGCGGTGATCTGATTAGTAGTGCTGTTGAGAGTGGCCACCGAACTGGTGACAATGTTGTAACTCAGGGTGCCGATCGAGTTTTCACAGGTGGGCACTGAACTGACGCCGGGAGGCAGACCGCTGGTGCAGGCGTAATTTGCCGGTAAGACCGATGCAGGCGCGCAGAACTCATACTGCTTGCCATTGCTCACGAAACATGCCTGAGCATCAAGCTGTACCACGCCCCCCTGGGAGGTGCATGCGGGAATGCCCGAAGGGCCGGTGGACTGGCTTGGCGTTACCAATGAGATGGCTGTGACCGGGGCGTGCACATATACGGCTACGGGGTTGGAACTGACCGCTTGGGCCGTCGCGGTGATATACGCTACGCCGTAGGGAAGACCACCGGATTTCGGTAGCGGGTTCGGAGCGGCGCAAAAGGTGTAGTCTGCAATGCCGCCGCCGGTGTTGCGATTCCAGGTGCCGGCGCAGAGGTTGCCAATGGGCGAAACATCCACCAGCTGGTTGTTGCTGGTTCCCCAGGTGTATGCAGCCTGGCCAACCGCGGCCGTCGTACCCTTGCAGGTGAATGACGAGGGAGCTTGAGTTTGCAAGGTTTGTCCGTAGGCCAGCGAAAGCCCCGTAACCTGGGGCTGAAGCACAATCGAAGCAACCTGCGTAGTGGTCAAACCATATCCCAGGCCATTGCAGTAGTTACCCGCCGGATTGCGGGAGCAGCCTGAGATCGAAATCCCGGCTGGAATAGCCAGGCACAGCAAACTAACAAGCGTCAAAAACCGCCGCATGAATCCTCCCCGCCCCGCATCAAAGAACCGCGGAACGGTCTCTCCGATCAATAGAAATATTGAAATAAGACCGCCCATCACGCTTGTGCAAAATGGCGTGCCATTGGTGAGCTATTTCCCCAAAGGCTGCGCCTGAAAGCCTCATCCAGACGGCCTGCGAGGCGAATAAAACTCATCAATACTCCAAGCAAAAAGTGTATCAGGGCAGACCCCCCTCTGCCACGGAGCCAGATGTGAGGGGTGCCATGCAAAATAGACTCGAAAACGGGCGTTTCGAGAGCGGGGAAGTGCGAGTAGTCAGCGATCAGTCGTCGGTCTCCCGCCGTTCAACGTTGAAGCCGTCGAAGGATGGGGCACTGGAGCTTCGGATCACTGATCACTGACAACTGACCACTGATTACTTGTCTTTATCCGGCATGTATTTCGCAAACCAGTCCACGGCGCGGTCAAGCACGTCGCGACGATGCTCGGGATTAACGAAGCCGTGGCCTTCGTTGGGGTAAACCACCAGTTCCGTGGTCACGTGCTGGTCCCGCAGCGCATGCCAGAACTCGAACGATTGCGGCGCCGGGCACTCGCCGTCCCGGTCGCCGACCACCGCCAGGGTGGGTGTGGTCACGTTCTTGATGTAGTTGATGGCTGAGCTTTTGGCGTAGACCGCCGGGTCGTCGTAGACCGAGGCGCCAAAGTAGGGGATCATCCACTCGTCAATGGAGTTTTCGCCGTAGTAGCTCAGCCAGTCAGAGATCCCGGCTCCGGCCACTGCCGCGCGGAAGCGATGGGTTTGAGTAACGGCGAACATCGACATGAATCCGCCGTAGCTCCAGCCCGTAAGCCCAACGCGGTTGGAGTCGACGGGATACTTCGCCAGCACCGCGTCAACGCCAGCCAGAATGTCGCGCAGATCGCCGTAGCCAAAGTCCTTGCGATTGGCCTGCGTAAAGGCTTCGCCCTGGCCGAAGCTGCCGCGGGGATTGGGCATCAGCACAAAGTATCCCAGGGCTGAAAACGCTGCAGCGCCAAGCCCGCCGCGTCCGCTCCAGCTTGAGGTTTCGGCAGCGGCCGGCCCGCCGTGCACTTCCACAATCATCGGGTATTTCTTATGCGGGTCGTAGTCGCGGGGCAGCATCAACCACCCCTGGATTTGGAACCCGTCGTTACTCCACTCGATGGATTCGGTCTTGCCCCAAAATGGCTTGACGCCGTCGTTAAAGTGCGAGAGCTGCCAGGGGTGGTTTAATCCGCCGCTGCCGACGCCGCTGTGGGTAAAGGTGGGCGAGTTTACGGCATAAATCTCAGGCGCGCGGTCGAAGCTGCTGACGGTGAAAACGAGCAGAGAACGATCGGCGCTGGCGGAGAGGCTGCCTTCGAAAGTACCCGCGCCTATCGAACCGGGAATTTTGAAGAGGGGTAACGATCCGGTAGGTGAGACAAAAGGGTCAGGAGGTGGTGCGCTGTCCCCGGACATATCGGCGGCATCGGCGTGTTGCTTGCCGCTCTCCGCACTCGACGAGGCACGCACCGCAGCGAGATCGAGAATGGAAACTTGCGAATCTCCGCCTGCAATCTCGCTGATATCGATGTTTTGATCGCCATTCCAGGTGATCCATTGGGCGGACGTGGGGCGGTCGGGCGTTAGGTTCCGTGGCGCACCGCCGGCCGAGGGGACCATCCAGACGTCCCCGCCAGTCGATCCCTGGTCGCTCATCAGGCCGCCGATAAAGGCGATGGATTTGCCGTCAGGCGACCAGCGGGGCACGGCGATCTGCAGGCCGTGGAGCGGGCCGGAAACGGTGACGGGATCGAGCACGACATGAGGAGTGTCGCCGGCAAGCCCTTGCTTGTAGAGCTTTGCTATCCACCAGGTGTTTTCGCCAGGTGGGATGGCGGCAATGTAGGCGAGGCCTTTCGAATCAGGAGCCCAGTCGAACTCGTAGGCGTGAAGACTTGCGGGGGTGATGAAGTCCGGCTTTGCGGGCTGGGCGCCATCGGTGGAAACGACCGCCACCCGCTGCACCTCGATGCCTTCTTGGCCGATGACGCCTGATGGCGGCTTCATAGCCGCCAATGCTCCCGCCGGCCGAGTAGCGCCTTCAACATAGAGGAAAGCGATCTTTGAGCCATCGGGCGAGAATGCAGGCTCGTGGACGTAGCCGTGGAGCGTGGTAATACGGCTCGGAGGATTCGAGTCGAGGTGGCTGATATAGAGGTCGTTCTGGCCGTCTGCGCTTGCGCAATCGGAAAAAAACGCAAGCCAGGCTGAGCTGGGCGACCAGATGGGGTCTTCATCGCTGCAACGCTGGTCAGGCGAGGTTGCGGCGGTAATGCGTAGTGGTTTTTGCAGGCCGTCGTTCGGCGTAATTGAAGCCACAAAAATCTGGCGCGATTCAGTCCAGGCCAGGCGACTGGCATCGGGAGAAAGTGCAACCTGGGAGACGGTACGCGTGCGGCCGATGCCGCGCATCAGCGAATCGATCTGGGCTGATGGAGAGTCTGGCTTGGGCGCCTGTGCGAGAGAACTTTCAAGAACCAGGCAAAGCAAAAGTATTGCAAGAAGAGCCGTGAATCGAGGGAAGGGAAACCGTTTGCGCATAGGGAATTCTATCAGCGGCGGGTTTGGTAAACGCTTCCCTGAAGTTCGTTCCGATTCCGGTAACGTGGATGAACGTGTGGCGCCATCGCCGGAGTCCGTTTCGTTTGGGCAGCCGTCATCAAGCGAATGAAGCTGATGACGGCGCAACTTAGAAAAGAAAAATCCAGAAAGATGTGCAGGGCCCTGCTCATTTCTGACAGAAATTGATGGTCAACCACAAAAGCCTCCTGACTCAGCTAACTTCACAACGCTGACTCGTCCGACGCGGCGGACTGACTCGCTAACTCGTTGATCGCTTCTTCCTCAGCAAACATTTGCTCAATCGGCAGCCCGAACAGCCGCGCCAGCTTGAATGCCAGCGGAAGACTGGGGTCAAATTTGCCTGTCTCGATCGCGTTCACCGACTGGCGAGACACTTCAAGCCGTTCGGCAAGATCGGCCTGCGACCACTCACGTTCCGCGCGTAGTACCCGCAGTCGGTTCTTCATCTGTACCTCGCTTTCACCACGGGGTAAGAGATCACCGCGAAGAGCCAGAAGATGGGGTATACAAAGATCGGGTCGAGCGGGTGGGCGAGGGCAAAGTCCTGCAGATAACCCCAGACCGTGGTCACGGCCAGGCATCCGCCAATGCCGCCCAGCATGCACTGCACCAGCACGTTCCGCATGAACTCGTCTTTCTCGTCGTTGAGGTAGCGGCCTGTCTCATAAATCGCCCACAGGATGGGCAAGGCTGGCAGAACGGCTATCGGGTAGGCAGGAAGGCCCGTCCAGTGGGTGAAGCGCAACGTGAGAGCAGCGATAAGCGAACCGAGGATGCAAAGGCCCGCTACGATGAACATGCGAACCATAAAGCGGCGTTGGACGACGTTATTTTTAGCGCAGTAGAAGATATCCATGACCAGCCCCCTTTACTTAAAGACAATCAAACTTTACATCTGTTCACATCTTATGTCAAGTGTGATTTACAAAAAAGCAAGTCTACATGTCATGAAAGCGGAATCCAATCGATTCTTGGCAGCTCCGAAGTGGTTCCGGACCTGGTCCCGATTCCGCTCGGCAACCTGCGGCACCCACATGCTGCCGACTGTCGATCCATCATCCCGTCCGTCGTTCAGTCAAGCCCTCCGGGTTGAAGAATTATTCAACTTATTGTTTTTTGAATCACTTACGACAGCCGATCATTGCTGGTTTTTTCCTGTCGATTCGTTAAGCTTGAAAAGCAGGGGATTCTTCTCGGCTACGTCCTCTTTGGCTTCGGCCATGGGCCGGCCGGCCACTTCCGCTGCAAGTTCCTTTGTTTCAATATGTTGAGATTCAAGTTCTTCTCAGTTCAGCATTTAGCCCAGATCTATGCCGTCAAGCTTAATGAATTCAAGAGCTTGCAACACCCCCCCCGGGGGCGGGGATAGGGTGGGGGTCCATTTACGCTATTTGTGGCGACGCCGAACCGGGTCGTCTATCCTCAATCCGTGGGCTTTAGCGAGTTCCTGGGCAACACGGCCACCGTAACCCACCTGCGTGAGAGCGTTCGCGCGGGCCGGCTGCCCCATTCGCTTATCCTGGCCGGACCGGCCGGGGCGGGCAAATACACCCTGGCACTGATGCTGGCCAAGGTCGCCAACTGTCTCGACCCAAAAGAGACCGGCGGACTGCCGGATTTCTGCGGTCGATGCTCAAACTGCACCCGCATTGGCGCAGCCCAAAAACTTGAAGAACTGGTGGAAGCGGCAATTGCGGCCCGCGAGGATCTTCGTGAAACCGACAAGAAAGAAACCCGCATCCTGATCCAGACACACCCCGACGTGCTGGTTATTCCGCCCGATCCACCGCAGTTGATGATCAAGCTGGGTCAGGTAAAGGCTGCCATCCACACGGCCTACTACCGCCCGCCGATTGAGGCTAAACGGGCATTCACTATTTTCACTTCGTCGGCATTTATGAAAGAAGCAGCCAACAGTCTGCTCAAGCTGCTCGAAGAACCGCCCGAGCACACGTCGCTGATTCTGCTCACTGAGAATCCGCAGGAGTTGCTGCCTACCATCCGCTCCCGAGCCGTGATTCACCGGCTGGGCGCGCTGCCGGCCATTGAACTTGAGACTTTGCTGGCCGAGCGGCGGCCTGAGCTCAAACCACGTGACCGGGCGCTGGCTGCGCGGCTCGCGGAGGGCGCCGTGGGGCGCGCGCTCACCATCGACCTCGCCAAGTACCTTACCAGCCGCCAGGATGCCCTTGTGATATTGCGCGGAGCGATCCAGGAGCGCGATTACTCGCAGCTCTTCCAGGCCACGGAAACCTACCGCGCCGGCGCCGAGGGGCAGGAGAAAACGGTCGGCCTGCTGCGCGCCCTTTCAAGCCTTCTTGAAGACCTGCTGCTGACGGTTGCCGGCACCCCGGCGCTGATTCGCAATCTTGACCTGGAGGCGGAGTTCGGCAAACTATCCGCCGGGGTGAGTGTTGAGTGGATCGACTCCGCAGTTCGCGCCGTTACTCAGGTTGAACAAGGCATGCGGCGCAATCTGCTGCGTTCGCTCTCGCTTGACGCCATGGCGCTCAGTCTCGATCGCGGATGAAACTTCCGCGCCCGTCGCGCATCTGTTCACTATGCGGAAAATGTTTCGGAATATGCGGTAAATAGGCGCAGTTGAGCGCCGGGGTGCGGAAGTGCGTCCCAATAAATACGTCCCAATGCTTGACACCGACCCCATAATGGTAAGAGCAACCCCCTTAGATCGCCGGGCATCTTTCCGAATAAGAGTATTCACGAGTATCGGGCCGGTACGTGCAAATCAGAGGCGCATGCACTTTCATGCGCACCGGATTTTCTTATCTTCAGCGGCACATGGGCCGTTGTAGGCAAATAGCGACGGACCAGATACAGAGAATTTTTTTTGGATAGGTGACGATCTATGAGTCTCCACTTGGCGTTCCCGGCAAGACGATTTGATAATCCGACAGAGAACGGCGGAATCAACATGTTCGCGAAAAGGAACCTCACAACATCGCTGCCCACCAGGTTTCCCGCTCAAAGCGTTGAGATGGACGGGCAGAACCGCCACGCTGAACTGTTCTATCTGCAAAAGCAGATTCAGTCGCAGACTCCAATGGTGATTGTGCTTGAGGACGGCGAGAAGATTGAGGGCTGCATCGAGTGGTACGACCGCAATTCGCTGAAGGTGCGCGGGCGCACGCGCATGCTCATCTATAAATCGGCCATTAAATACATGCACAAGCTGGGTGAAGCCGGGCTGGTGACTGGCTAACCCAGTAGCACTATAGTTGTCCTATTCCCTATTGCCTACTCCCTACTCCCTGCTTTAACCAGCCGGTCGCGAATCGCCACTCCAATCCCATCGTGCGGCGGCAGCGGGCAAAGAATAACGCTGCATTCCTGCTCATCGAGCGAGCGCAAACCGGCGTAAAGCAATTGCGCCATCTCCGCCGGCGCATCCCAACGACCCCAGCCGAAGATTCGTAGCGCAAACAACTCCTCGTGAACTGGAATTCCCGCAGGCAGCATTACGCCGATGCGATCGCATGCGTTCTCAAGAGCCGCATGAGTAATGCGCGCTGCGATTTCCTGGGTTGTCCCGGCGGATTCAATCAGCACGAGCCGCGCCCTTGGAGCATAGTGGCGCAGGCCAACGCCCGGCGAAGGCAGCGCCTCGGCCGGTGTGTCGCGCAGCTTTGCCGGCGATTCAAACACCTCAACCGGGCCCCCGACCTTACGAATCATTTCCCGCGTAACCGCGCCCGGCCTGTATATCAGCATGGGTGTTTGATTCGGATCGAGGACGGTAGATTCAACTCCGTGCAGCGTCGGTCCCGCATCGAGAACCGCATCGATGCGGCCGTCAAGATCATGCAAGACGTGCTCTGCCGTTGTAGGGCTCACATGGCTGAAGCGATTGGCGCTGGGTGCGGCAATGGGCACGCCCGCCCGGCGAATGAGCTCAAGCGCGACAGGATGCGATGGCATGCGCAGGCCCACCAGCGGCCGCCCGGCTGTCACTATATCGGGAACCGCCGCGGATCGCGGCAAGAGCAAAGTGAGTGGGCCGGGCCAGAATGCGCCTATAAGTCTCATGGCCGAATCAGGGATGGCAGATACCAGCTCACGCGCCATTTCGATTGTGCCAACGTGCACTATGATGGGGTCCCATTTAGGACGGCCCTTTGCTTGAAAAATACTTTCCACAGCGGCGGCATCGAGCGCGTTGGCGCCCAGGCCGTAGACGGTTTCAGTGGGGAACGCCACCAACCCGCCCACACGCAAAATCTGCGCGGCCTCGTCGAGCGCCGCGGCAAACTCCGGCGTCTCTTGCTCGTCGGCGTGGAATCTGCCGGCGTCGACCATCAACCGTAGTGTCTTCACTTGTCCATTCTCGCCGCTTAAACGCTGGCCGCGCTACCTCTTGTATACTCGCTGATTACTATGCCAGTAGAGACTGAAATCAAGTTCCGCGTAGATGACCCGGCCGCACTTGAGCACCAACTCGAGGCAGCGGGGTTCAAGCTTCTTACGCCGCGCAGCTTTGAATCGAACATCTTGTATGACACCGCAGATCGCCGGCTCCGCGCCCGCACTGAGATTCTGCGCATTCGCAGCTACGCCGGAAAGTGGACATTAACACACAAGCGGCTGCCCGACGCCGGCCCGGGAGAAGATACGCACAAGCACCGCATTGAAACTGAGACTGAGATTGCCGACGGCAATGCGCTGGCCGATGTTTTTCGCTCGCTGGGGCTGGCTGCAGCGTTTCGCTACGAGAAGTGGCGCAGCGAGTGGAGCGACGGCGAAGGCCATTGCGTGGTGGATGAGACGCCGATAGGTAACTACGCCGAACTGGAAGGCGATGGAGACTGGATCGACCGGGTATCAGCGCGGCTGGGTATCGATCGATCGCGCTACATAACCCTGAGCTACGGCCGCCTCTTTGAGCAATGGTGCGCCGAACACAGGAGCGACGCCCGGGACCTGACGTTTGAAGCCTGCGGCGCGCAGAATTAAGACCAGCCAGAAGCCTGCCTCAAAACCCCCAATCCCCTCAAATCAATACTGCCCTTGGTAACATCATTTAGCGCCGCGTCGGTCATTAAAGTCCCCCAAATTGCCGATGATCTGGTATGGGGGCGCAGAGTGTCATTTATCTGCCAACAGGTGGTTGCGACACCTGCATAAGTTTTGTGTGATCATACGATTGTAGGTAATATTCGCACCTGCCGCTCAAGCGCGGTGGGGAACAGCGTTTCCATCGTACTTGTAGGATAAGTAACGTGCTCGGCTGCGCGACGCAGCCATTTATTATGGCGGACTTTAACAGGGCTTCGGGCAGTTTCGACAAGCCTTCGCTTTCGGTCGCGCTCATCGGCCCCGATGAGCGTCACCGCAAGGCGATGGCTGATGCCTTGTCGGGCCGTACTGGCTTAGTCGTTAAGGAATACGTCGCGTTTCCTCACGATCTTGACGAATTGCCCCGGCTACTCGAACAGCAATACGACGTGGTTATCGTCGACGCCGACAGCGATTCCGATTTTGCCGCGCAACTGGCTGAAAAACTGTCGGCCAGCGGCAAAACCTATGTCATGGCCTACTCCGCCGATCCCGACGTGCAGTTGGCCATCCGATTTATGCGCGCGGGTGTGCGTGAGTTCTTCACTTTGCCGCTGGACAAGGGCGAGATTGCCGGTGCTCTGCTGCGCGTATCCTCCCGTACCGCCTCGCCGCGCGATTCGGTCAAGGCTCCCGGCAAGGTGCTTACCTTTCTGGGAACCAAGGGCGGATGCGGGGTTACTACAATTGCAGCCAATTTCGCCATTCTGCTGGCGCAGGAGTCAGAGCGCAGCACGCTGTTGATCGATCTCGGGCTGCCGCTCGGCGACGCCGCCATCAACATGGGCATCTTGCCTGAATTCTCCATTGCCAATGCCCTTCAGGATCCAACCCGGCTTGATTCCAACCTGCTGAAAACGTTTGTGGCAAAGCACCCGTCTGGTGTGGGAGTGCTCGCGGCGCCCAGCGAATTTGGGGGCGAGCAGCCCAGCCGGGAATCAATTGACAAGCTGCTGAGCCTCGCGCGCCAACATTATGAGTACATCGTGGTCGATCTCGGTTCGCGAGTGGACCTGATGGATACCGAGTTCTTCGGCAACGATGCGGTGGTTTATCTCATTACCCAGGTTGGAATCTCGGAGCTTCGCAACGCCAACCGCATGATCAGCCGATTTTTCGCAAAGCGCGACTGGGGGCTGCAGATTGTGCTAAACCGTTACAAACCCGCCACACTGCTGTTCGACGACAAGAACGTGGAGAGAGCGCTAACCCGGCCCACCCAGTGGAAGATTCCCGACGATTGGGCCAGCGCAAGGCGAACGCAAACCACTGCCACACCGCTGGCTCTCGACGACTCGCAGATTTCGCTGGCCATCAGGCAGATGGCGCGCCTGGCATGCGGCCTGCCCGCCGATCGCGAAGAAAAGAAAAGAATGTTCAGCTTCTTCCGGTGAGGGCGAAGGACAGCGGAGTTGGCGGTGTTAGCGGTGTTAGCGGAGTTAGAAATGAGTCGAGTCGGCGACTCAACAGTATCATTGCCTCACTCACTTCACTCTTTCGCTTTCCTTACCCCTCAACTCCGTGGCACTTCTTGTATTTCTTTCCGCTGCCGCAGGGGCAGGGATCGTTTCGGCCTACCTTGTCGCCGGTGCGGCGCTGCATGGGTTGGCTGGCCTCGCTGCCTCCGGCGCGGCTTGCCACGGCCAGCTCCCGTTCCTTCTTGCGATGGAATTCCTTCTCGATCGCGTCGATGGTGGTTGAAGGCTGGCGCGTTTGAATGCCAATCTCGCGCGGAGCGCCATCCCCAATCATGGGCTGGGCGGCACTGGCTACAGGCGGAGCTTTGGGAACTACGCGGTTCACCCGCGGCGCAGCATCCACAGGCTGGCCGTCGGGCCCCAGTATCTGCATTCTGAACAGGTACCTGACCGTGTCCTCCTGGAACTTGGTCATCATGGCTTCAAACATGTCGTAGGATTCGCGCTTGTACGCCACCAGCGGGTCCTGCTGCGCGTAGCCGCGCAGCCCGATGCCTTCTTTGAGGTGGTCCATCGACAGCAAATGGTCTTTCCATATCCCGTCGATTACGCTCAGCATCACCATGCGCTCGTGGTAGCGCATCGTCTGCGCACCCAGTATTTTTTCCTTCGCCTCGTACGCCTCGGTCAGCTTGGCAAAAATCTCTTCGCCCAATTCATGCCGGCTCAGCTCCACCGGTTTCAGGTCGAGCTCAGAGAGTTTCAGGCCGAATTGATCGAATATTCTCTGCTCAAGACCCTTCAAGTCCCACTGATCGGGGCGGACTTTTTCGCCGGCAAATTCGTCGAGCATTCCGCTCAAAGCTCCGCCAACGTAGTCTTCAAGAATCAGCTCGCGCTGGTCCACACCCTCAAGCAACTGGCGGCGAAGGCCATACACAGCCTCGCGCTGCTTGTTCATTACGTCGTCGTATTCAAGCAGGTGTTTGCGCGATTCAAAGTTCTGCGATTCAACAGCCTTTTGCGCGCCCTCAATGCGATTCGATAGCATCTTCGACTCGATCGGCACGCCTTCTTCCATACCCAGCCGTTCAAGCAGAGTGCTGATCCACTGCTTGGCGAAGATGCGCATCAGGTCGTCTTCAAGCGATAGAAAGAAGCGCGACTCACCGGGATCGCCCTGGCGTCCGGCGCGGCCGCGAAGCTGATTGTCGATGCGCCGCGACTCGTGGCGCTCAGTGCCGAGAATGAACAAGCCGCCGGTCCCGATTACTGCTTCATGTTCGCGGCTCGCATTTTCGGCGTGGCCCTTAATTGCCGCCTGCCAATCTTCATCTGAGACTTCAAACTCCTGGCCCTGGTAATAGAAGCGCTGAAAGCCTTCAGGCGCGCTGGGGTTGATTGCGCCCTCAGCCGTGCTGATGGCGCGCGCTTTTGACGCGCCCGTGGCGTCTTTCGACTTGACCAGCTCCTGGCGGGCCATAAACTCCGGATTACCTCCCAGCAAAATGTCGGTTCCGCGGCCGGCCATATTGGTGGCGATGGTCACCATTCCAGGGCGCCCGGCCTGGGCCACGTATTCAGCTTCACGTTCATGCTGCTTGGCATTCAGCACTACATGCTTGACGCCTTTGCGCTGCAGGATTCCCGAAAGCCGCTCTGACTTTTCAATCGACGTGGTGCCAACCAGCACCGGCTGCCCCTTCTCATGCAGCTCGGAAATGTTGTCGGCCACGGCCTTGTATTTTTCCTTCTCGGTGCGGAAAACCACATCGGCATTCTCAATGCGCAGCATGGGCTTGTTGGTCGGGATGACAACTATCTCAAGCTTGTAGATCTTCTCGAATTCGGCGGCTTCGGTTTCAGCGGTACCCGTCATGCCGCTCAGTTTTTGGTAAAGCCTGAAGTAGTTTTGGAAGGTGATGGTGGCCAGCGTCTGATCTTCTTTGCGGATGTTGACGCCTTCTTTGGCTTCGATGGATTGATGCAGCCCATCGGACCAGCGGCGACCCGGCATCAGGCGGCCGGTAAAGGTGTCTACGATGATCACTTCGCCGTCTTTTACAACGTAGTCAACATCGCGCTTGTAAAGCGCGTGTGCTTTGATGGCGGTTTCAACATAGTGCTTCAGGTCCCAGTTTTCAGCGTCGGCAATGTTGCTGATTCCCAGCGCCTTTTCAATCGTTTCCCAACCTGAGTCCGTCACACCAATCGTCCGCTGCTTTTCGTCCACAAAGTAGTCGCCGGTCATATGCTTCTGACCCTCTTGGAGACGTATGCCCAGTTGTTCCTGGCGCCTGGTGTCGGTCCACTCAACCTCTTCGCCCATTTCGAGCTGGGGAATGAACTTGCGCACGCGGGCGTACTTGTCGGTGGTCTGGTCAGTGGGGCCTGAGATGATGAGCGGGGTACGCGCTTCGTCGATAAGGATCGAGTCGACTTCGTCAACAATGCCGTAGTAGTGCCCGCGCTGCACGCAGTCCTTGATTTCGAACTTCATGTTGTCGCGCAGATAGTCGAATCCGAATTCGTTATTGGTGCCGTATGTAATGTCGGCCCCGTAGGCTTCGCGGCGCTGATCGTCGCTCAGGTCGTGCACAATAACGCCCACGGTCAAGCCGAGGAAGGTGTAGATCTTGCCCATCCACTCCGCGTCGCGCTTGGCCAGGTAGTCGTTCACGGTAACCACGTGCACGCCATGGCCCGCGAGCGCGTTCAGGTAGCAGGCCAGCGTAGCCACCAGCGTTTTGCCTTCGCCGGTTTTCATTTCGGCAATCTTGCCCTGGTGCAGCACCATGCCGCCAATCAACTGCACGTCAAAGTGGCGCATCTTCACGGCGCGCCAGCCGGCTTCGCGGACAACTGCAAACGCCTCGGGCAAAATCTCATCGAGCGCGGCCTTCTCGGCGGCCTTTATCTCGTCCTTGTCGGTCAGCCCATTCAGTCGTTCGGCAATGCGGGATCTGAACTCGGTCGTCTTGTCGCGCAACTGCGAGTCAGAGAGCAGCTTGATGGTCGGCTCAAACGCATTAATCTGGTCCACAATCGGCAGCAGCCGCTTAATGACGCGCTCGTTCGAGGTGCCAAATATCTTGGTAAGAATCTTGTCGATCGGCACAAATTTCTCCAATTCCAGTTTAAATCGATTATTCTTTTCGATGAGCCGGCGAGTTGCTACGGCGTGGACTTGATGCGCTTGGCATCACTCCAGCGATTGCGTGCGCCTGCTGAAGGCCGGGCGACCTACGAAAGGAGAATTGGAGGCGGGCGCTGGAACCGTCCGCTCAGATCCGGCGCGGGAAGCGCACGTTTGAGGCAGGGAACCGAACCAGCAGTCAACAGGCTGAGCGGAGAAACCAGGCCAACGAAGTAAACCGGCAGCAGATTGAGAACCGTGCCGGAACTCGCCGCATGCGAGGATGTGGCCGAACGATGCGCGACCGCCGCTGCTGCGGACTCCGCCAGATGCGCGTCAGACAAGAATGCAATGAGGGGATTCGCGTAACCGCGGGCATTTTCGATGCCGGATTGCGCACGCGCAAGCGACGCGAGCGTGATGGCGGCAACAGTCACCCAAATCCACGCGTCTCTTGATCGATTCCCAGTCATTGCTAAAGCCTCATTTCATATTGTTTCACAGGTTGGCCCGGAGCGATCAGCGCCGCCTCTCGGACAGAAAAACGCCCCCGATTTCCGGGGGCGTTTTGACCTGCCGGGCAATCAACGAGTTACGCGCTAAACAGCAGCACCCCAGCCGGCTTCTCTTCGGTCTCGTCCGCGGTAATTGGGCGATAGAAGAGCTGGTTGGTGTCAAGGTAGACCTCGAGGAACGACGGCCGGGTCATAATATGGCCGGCAATCAGTGCCTCTGAGAGCGGATCTTCGACATAGCGCTGCAGTGCACGGCGCAATGGACGCGCGCCATAGCTGCGATCGACGAGAGTCTTGTCGAGGATCCACTTCTTGGCCTCTTCAGTTACCGAGATAGTGATGGCCTTCTGCGCCAGGTTGGAGTTGAGTTGCTGCACCAGCAGCTCAACAATCTGGATCAGGTCGCCGTCGGAAAGCGACTGGAAGAGAATCACTTCGTCGAGCCTGTTGAGGAACTCGGGGTTGAAGGTTTTCTTCACCTCGTTCTTCACCAGCTCTTCGACTTTTTCGCTCACCAGGTCTTCGCGCTCGCTCTGGAAGCCGAGACCCTGCTTCTTCTGCAGGTGCCGCGCGCCGATGTTCGACGTCATGATGAGGATGGTGTTCTTGAAGTCGACCGTGTTGCCCAAACCATCGGTCAACTGACCGTCTTCAAACACCTGCAGCAGGATGTTGAACACATCCGGGTGCGCCTTCTCGATTTCGTCCAGCAGGACCACAGAATAAGGAGACCGCTTGACGCGCTCCGTTAACTGGCCGCCCTCCTCGTAGCCCACGTATCCCGGAGGCGAACCTATCAGCTTCGACACTGAATGCTTCTCCATGAACTCTGACATATCGAAGCGGATCAGCGCCTTGTCGCTGCCGAAGAGGAATTGCGCGAGCGTGCGAGCCATTTCTGTTTTGCCAACACCGGTCGGCCCCAGGAACAGGAACGAACCGATAGGACGATGCGGAGACTTGAGGCCTGCACGCGACCGGCGAATCGCACGCGCCAGCGCACTGATCGCCTTCTCCTGCGAGATGACGCGCTTGTGCAGCTCTTCTTCAACGCGCAGCAGCTTCTGCGTCTCTTCTTCCTTGATGCTGGTTACGGGAACGCCGGTCCAGCGGCTTACCACGTCTTCAATGTCTTCGCGGCCAACAATGCCGGCAGCGGAGTCGTCGAGGTGGTACTTGTCGCGCAGGGCGCGCAGGTTCTCGCGCTCCTTTCGTTCCTCGTCCGAATAGAAGCGCGCCTTCTCAAACTCGTGATTGGCAATCGCCGAATCCATGCGGTGCACGATGAACTTGATGCGCTTCTGCACTTCGGTAATTTCTTCAGGAAGCGAAGTCTGCCGCAGCTTTACTCTTGCACCCGCTTCGTCGATCAAATCGATTGCCTTGTCAGGCAGGAAGCGATCGGGAATGTAGCGGTTCGAGTGCGACACGGCAAACTCCACCGCATCGTCGGTGTAGCTGACCGCGTGAAACTTCTCGTAGCGGTCCTTGATGCCCATGATGATCTTGATAGCATCAGCTTCGTTGGGCGGCGGAACCTTCACGGCCTGGAAGCGGCGCTCGAGCGAACGGTCCTTCTCAATTGACTTTCGATATTCCGCCGGCGTGGTTGCGCCGATGCACTGGATTTCTCCGCGCGAAAGGGCCGGCTTGAGAATGTTGGCCGCGTCAAGCGAACCTTCAGCCGAGCCCGCGCCAACCAGCGTGTGCAGCTCATCTATAAACACAATGGAGTTTTGATTCTCCATCAGCTCTTTCATGATGGTTTTGAGGCGCTCTTCAAATTGGCCGCGATACTTGGTTCCGGCCACAATGAGCGAGAGATCCAGACCCAGCACGCGCTTGTCGGCCAGGAAACTGGGTACCTCGCCGTCGGCAATGCGCTGCGCAAGGCCTTCGACGATGGCGGTCTTTCCCACGCCTGGTTCGCCAATTAGCACCGGGTTGTTCTTGGTGCGGCGGCACAGGATTTGAATGACGCGTTCGAGTTCGCCATCGCGGCCAACCAGCGGATCGAGCTGACCGTCGAGAGCGGCCTGCGTCAGGTCGCGGCTGAATTCTGCCAGCAGACTTGATTCGCGCTGGCGCTGTTGCGGCGGCGCTTTCTCTTGCGTTACGCGGGCCAACTCATCGCGAATCTGGGCGAGTTTCAGGCCGCGTTCCTGCAGTATCTCTGAAGCAAAGCACTTTTCTTCACGAAGCAATCCGAGGAGTAAGTGTTCCGTTCCGATGTGCTTGTGACCCAGCCGCTCTGCCTCTTCAGCGGCGTAGGCAAGCACCCGCTTGCACTCGTTCGAGAGCGGCAAATCGACGCTCGTCGAAACTTTCTCGCGGATGGTGGTATGCGCTTCGATCTGTTTGCGGATCGACTCCACCGATGCGTGCGAGCGCAGGAAGCGATTGGTAAGCGCCTTGTCTTCTCTCAGCAGGCCCAGCAAAAGATGCTCGGTCTCGATGTACGGTGAGCCGAACTGGCTGGCCTCGTACCGCGCAAAGAAGATGACGCGCCTCGCCTTCTCCGTGTAGCGTTCGAACATTTGAAATCCCCCACTAATCAGGCTATCGGCAGCTGTAGCCGTCCGTTTAGATTGAACCCCGGTGCCGGATGCTTGTTTCTAACCTCAGACGATAACCTGCCCGAAGAAACTTCGCCGCCCGCTGTTCATCTCACGGCCTCAGCCCAGACTGCGCGTGCCTTCCGCTTGAATCGCCGCCGAGAGCCTCTTGCAAGAAAATACGGTTCCCGCCCTCGAACAGCTCTTTTGGATGGTTTCGGGACCTGAATTACTCCCACGTCGCCGGTTCACAAGCCGCCGGAAGACTTCCATCCTGTTGCCGCAACCTGTGTGGATGACTTCCATCCCGCACAAGCTGATATTTATATGACTCAAAACTTGCCACAAAGGGTGCTTTATCGCCCAAACGACTTTGTTTCTGTGGCGCTCTCAGGCAGCCGTCGAAATCTCTCTAAGTCGTCCGTTCTCAAGGCGCAGCACGCGCGTACAGCGCTGTGCCAGTTCATGGTTGTGGGTGACGATTACCGACGTCAACCCGTGGCTCGTATGCAGACGCTCGATCAATTCAAACACCCGGCCCGCAGTCGTTGAATCCAGATCGCCGGTGGGCTCGTCGGCCAGCAGCAGCCTGGGATTGTTCACCAGTGCCCTGGCCAGCGCCACCCGCTGCTGCTCACCCCCCGATAGCTCGCCGGGGCGATGAGTTCCGCGATCTTCCAGGTCCACTTCTTTCAGCCAGTTAGCGGCCAGCGTCATCGATTCTTGTTTCCTCATGCCGCGAGCCAGCAGCGGCAATGCTACGTTTTCAAGCGCCGTAAACTCAGGCAGCAGATAGTGGAACTGCCAAACATACCCGATCTCGCGATTGCGAAAACCTGCAGCCTGCTGAGGTGTGAGATTGGCCACATTGGTTGAGGCGCAGTATACAGTTCCCGCGGAGGGCGCATCAAGAGCGCCCAGAATGTGCAAAAGTGTGCTCTTTCCTGTACCCGAGGCACCCACAATCGCCACGATCTCACCGCGACGAACTTCGAAATCGAGACCGTCAAACAAGCACAAGGGACCCCGCGCTGTCTGATAGGTCTTGCTCAGCTTTTCAACGTGAATGACGGGACCGTTGGTTTCAGCCGTCCGCAACTCCGGGTCCCGCTGGGAGCGGGATGCCTGGCTGGCAGCCGCTGGAGTCGATTGATTCATCCGGTTATAACAATTTTACATTGCCAGGCTGAAGTTCTCTCGCAAGGTTGAGCTATGCGCGCCGGACTTTTGTGGGAGGCCGGCTACGGCGTTGCCGAAAGGGCGGCAATGCGAGCAACCACATGCTCGCGGATAAGGCGGACGGTTTCAATCAATTCCGCTCTATCCGGTGTGGAATGTTGAAACAGAAGATCGTATCGATATTCCACGGCGAAATCGTTTAGATCAGAAAGCCGCATCGGAGTTGCCGGGAGCGTTTCGCCCAGCCCTGTAAGGGCCTTTTCCAATCGATGCAGGTCATGTGTCAATTCGAACTGCGACGATCTCGCAGAGATGAGCGCCTTCATCAGCTTTTCGACAGACTGCTGGGCGTGAAAGCCTGAAATCGAATCCGAGAGTCCTTGTAGCTGAAGCGCGGCCTCATCCTCTGAGGCCTTAATCAGAAGAACCTCAGCCTGCGTGTGCGGGCCGTTGCTCATATGCCACCTTGCCCTCGGTAAGGATGCGGTAATAAATCGAGTTGATTTCGCTCCGGAAGCGATTGGCGGTTTCCTCGGTGGCCATCACCAGGTCGATCGTCATTGGAACTGCTTCCAGTTTGTGTCGCAGCGCGCGGCGAACCTCGGCGAGCCTCGCCTCCGCGGCATCCGGCATCACAACTGCCATGTCCAGGTCGCTATCCCACTTCGCTTCGCCGCGCGCCCACGAGCCAAATAGAATCACACGCAACGGCTCGGCAACCTCAATGGCTGTCTTCACGGCCAAGTCGACCTTCTCCTTAGTTGGAGATAAGGTTTCGAGCGCGGTACGAACTTGTTCGGGTGTCATCATCGCTGCAGAATCAGTGTAGAACAACTTTAGAGAGATTGGCCGTCATCTCGAGTGCCCATTGCGGATTTCCCACTGCGACAGCGAACCGTTCCAAATTGGCCAGCCCGGAGTTTTCGGCCGGTACAGCGAGCATCTTAAAATACCACAACGTTTCTTCCAACGACTCGTCACGATGCCATGTTGTGACGAGAAATGGATCAGCCACCCCGTTCTCTATTTCTTGCACTACAAAACAATCGTCAACGGCGTCGTGCACTTCCTCGCACCGACTTCCCCACGCACAGAAGTAAGCAAGGCCGCTGCGCACGAACGGTGCGAACAGCTCAACAAGTTCGATCCCAACCGTTTCCGGGGCGTCCCATGCGAGCAGCAGGGTTAAGTATGTCTTCTTTCGTGGGAGACGGTCCGGCAGTTCATCGATTGACTCGATGGACAGAACCTGAATCTCCGGTAGCGCCGCGTCTTCGACCACGCTTCTACACCCCCACCGGATAAGGCTTGGCGCTCGATTCGTCAGTGTCCACACCCGATCGCCATTTCTCAAACCGCCCCTGCAGCAGGCTCATCAAGCCCGTATACCAATACCCCATTACAAACAGAATCAGGAACGGCGCGGTGAAGTAGTTCTTGTTGGCGAAGGTGTACCAGATGGCTCCGGCAAAGTAGCAGCCCATCAGCAGCTCGATCCAGGGCGTCAGCTTCAGCCGCTTGCGATACTTGGCGGCCTGCGATTTTTCGCCCTTCTTGGCCACGCGATATTTCGGTGTGCGCACAAACGCGCTCTTGATGCCGAAGAGCGCCTCCATCACCGCCTTGGTATTCGTAATGGTGAGCCCGATGCCCAGCGCCATCAGGAACGGCAAATAGTAAAACGTCTTCTTCCACGTCTTCGGAAAAAGCTCCCGCTCGCTCATCACGTAGAACACCGCAATTGAAAATGTCGATGCCGTAAACAGCGGCACGTCGATCAGCAGCATCTGGAACCAGCCCTGGTAGAACCGGCAAATCATCGCCGGAATCAGCAGCGCCGACATAATCACCATCAGCGGATAGCTCAGGTTCGCCGTCAGGTGATAAACGCTCTCAATCTTGTTTTTCCGCGACATCCCCGAACGAAACACCTGCGGCAGAATCTTGATGCTGGTCTGGATCAAGCCCTTGGCCCAGCGTGCCTGCTGCGTCTTGAACGCAGTCATCTCAATGGGCAGCTCCGACGGGCACTCCACGTCGGGCAAGTATTTGAACTTCCACCCCGCCATCTGCGAGCGATAGCTAAGGTCGGTGTCTTCGGTCAGCGTGTCGTGTTGCCAGCCGCCGCCATCCTCAATGGCCTTGCGCCGCCACATGCCGGCTGTGCCGTTGAAGTTGAAAAACTCACCCGTCCGCGCCCGCGCGCCATGCTCCATCACAAAGTGCCCGTCCAGCAGGATCGCCTCAATCTGCGTCAACATACTGTAGTTGCGGTTCAGGTGGCCCCAGCGCGTCTGCACCATGCCGATGCCCGGCTCTGAGAAGTGGTGAATCACCTTCATCAGCCAATCCGGCGGAGGGACAAAGTCCGCATCGAAAATGGCCACATATTCGCCCCTGGCCACCTTCAGTCCCGCGTCAAGAGCGCCGGCTTTGAACCCATATCGGTTGGTGCGGTGAATGTACTCAATCGGGTGACCCAGCGCCTTGTAGCGCTCAACAATTCCCGCGGCAACCTGCTCGGTCTCGTCGGTCGAGTCGTCGAGCACCTGGATATCGAGCTTTTCGCGCGGATACTCCATGGCGCAGATGGCCTCAATCAGCCGGTCAATCACAAACTGCTCGTTATAGATGGGCAACTGCACCGTCACCATCGGCAGCTCATCAAATTGCGCCGGAGGATTGGGATTGTAGTTCTTGCGGTATCTGAAGTATTGGTAGCACATCGTGTAGCGATGGATGCCGTAGAGCGCCAGCACAATCATCACCGCAAAATAGGGAATCAGCATCAGCGCGTCAAAGGCATTCCAGTGGTAAAGGCCTTTGAAGGTGGTGTCGGCGTACTGCGATTTCAGGTAGTGGCGCCACCCGTTCTGGGGCGCAAAAAACATGCCCAGCGCGCCCTGGAAACGGAGCGCACCAACCCGCATAGCATCAGAATCAAGAGCGTTTAAGAATGCGGCAAACAGGGCAAAGCCTCCACGGTCCGGCTATAAGCGATTCTACGCGATGGGCTTGTCGGGGTCGGAGACGGGCGTCACATGGCGGCTACAATCTGTTTGAGGCCCGTATGAGCCAGAAACATATCCGCATAAAGCGCGATCCGCCCAAGGTAGATGCTGTTCGAGGCGTGGTGATCCGTGTTTTCGGGTTTTTGGCGGTCCTTGCGTTGGCTTTGACGATCAAAATTGTTTTATTGCCAGGGCACCCCGTTTACATCAGTACAGAGGGTAAGATCGAGCAGACACGCGTGGCCGTTGCCTAAACCCGTGCGACAAATTACGGCGGACTGATCTTCTATCAGATCGAAGCCCTCGTCAGCTACCAGAAAGACGGCAATCCGAATAAAAGCTGGCTCGTCGCTTCCCCGGCGGTTCGCGAACGCGATATTCTGCAGCGGCGCCTCTCTCAAAACCCTACCAAATGCCTTGTCTACTGGACCAAGGGCAACCCCGGCAACGTGCAGTGCAAGATTCAAGACAGCCGGGCAAAATACCCCGGCCTGAATCCATGACCGAAGCGTGATTGCCCGCACCCCAGTCCCGCTGACTCGCCGACTTGCTGACTCGCCGACTTGCTGGCTTGCTGACTTGCTGGCTCGCTGACTCGCTCCCTCTCTCCTTGCCCCCGCCAAGCCCTCAGCCGTACTCTAAAGCGCAGTCGGAGAAAGTCTTCCATGCCAGCTTCGTCTGTTTCATCCATCGTGGCCGCCCCAGGCGGCAGCTTCCTGCTCGAAGACCGCACCCCCGCCGAAATTTTTACTCCTGAAGACCTGAGTGAAGAGCAGCGTCAGATTGCCGCAACCGCGGTCCGTTTTGCGCGCGAAGAAATCGTCCCCGCCATCGCCGCTCTCGAATCCAAAGAGCCAGGCGCGATGGCCGCAATGCTGCGCAAAGCCGCTGAGCTGGGCTTCACCTCTGTCGACATCCCTGAAGAATTTGGCGGCATGAACATGGATAAGACCAGCTCCCTGCTCATTGCCGATCACATTTCGTCGCTGGCAAGTTTTTCAACGGCGTTCGGGGCCCACACCGGCATCGCCACTCTGCCGCTGGTCTGGTACGGAACCCCCGAGTTGCAGGCGCGCTACCTGCCCAAGCTCGCTACCTGCGAAATCATCGGCGCCTACGCGCTCTCTGAGTCCAGCTCCGGCTCCGACGCCATGAATATCCGCACCCGCGCCACTCTTTCGCCCGACGGCGAGCATTACGTCCTCAACGGCGAAAAGCATTGGATCACCAATTGCGGTATAGCCGGCGTCTACACCGTCTTTGCCAAAATCGACAGCGAAAAGTTTTCAGCGTTCGTGGTTGAGCGCAACACCCCTGGCCTGACCGTCGGCGCAGAAGAGCACAAGCTGGGCATTCGCGGCTCATCCACTTGCCCACTGCTCCTTGTCGATTGCAAAGTCCCCAAATCGAACCTGCTGGGCGAAATCGGCAAAGGCCACCACATCGCTTTCAATGTGCTCAACGTGGGTCGCCTCAAACTCGGAGTGGCCTGCATCGGCGGCGCGCGCCATGCGCTCGGCGAAATGATCCGCTACGCCAAACAGCGAAACGCCTTCGGCAAACCCATCGCGGAGTTTGGCCTCATCCAACAGAAGATTTCTTCAAGCGCGGCGCAGCTTTATGCCGCCGAATGCATGGCTTACCGCACCGTGGGCATGGTCGACGCGCGGCTAGCAACGCCCGGCGAAAACTCCGCCCGCGACGCGCAAAAATCGTTTGAGGAGTACGCCGTAGAGTGCTCCATCCTGAAGGTATACGGTAGCGAAATGATTTCGCACGTGACCGATGAGCTGGTGGCCACCATGGGCGGCTATGGTTTCGTTGAGGACTATCCCGCCGCCCGCCTCTATCGCGATGCGCGCATCAACCGCATCTTTGAAGGCACCAACGAGATCAATCGGATGATTGTGACCGGCTGGTTGATGAAGCGCGCCATGGCGGGCAAACTTGCGCTGCTTCCCGCTATCAAGCAGGTCATGGATGAAGTAATGGCGCCGCCCTCATTCGGTGGCGCGGGCGAGTCCGGTGCAGTGCTGGCGCGCGAAGCATCGGTGCTGGCTTCGGTTAAAAAGATCGCACTGTTCGCCGCCGGAGTAGCCAGCCAGCGATTTATCACAGGGTTAGAAGAGCAGCAGGAAATCATGGTCGATCTAGCCAATGTGATTTCGCAAATCTACGCGCTCGAGTCAGCGCTGTTGCGTGCGCAAAAACTTGCCGCCGCCGGTCGCAGCTCGGCGACGGTAGCCGGAGCAATGACGGGTCTGCTTGCCGATGATTCAATGTGCCTTGCCGAAAGTGCCTGCCGCCGCATCCTGGCCGCATGCGGCGAAGGCGATGCGCTGAGCACCCAGCTCGCTATTCTGCGGCGCCTCGCGCGTTATACTCCGGCCAACGCCACGGCACTAAGCCGCAGCGTTGCCCGGTCCTGCATAGATCAAGAAAAGTACCCGCTTTAGTGTGTAGCGCCGGGCTCCAGCCCGGTTGTCGCGGAGGGTCTCCAGACCCTTCGCCTGCACCCCGGCGCGCACTCCCAGCGCGCCGGGGGAAGCAATAGCAAAATCCCCGGGAGCGCTACGCCGCACGAGTCTGGCGCGCGTTCCCACTAACAAGTTCGATAATCGCCCTCGTGAAAGCCGGAATATCTTCAGGCTTGCGGCTGGTTATAAACTGCCCGTCTCGCGCAACCTCCTGGTCTACCCAGTTCGCGCCTGCATTTTTAAGGTCAGTCTTGAGCGAGGGCCACGAAGTAATCGTTTTGCCGCGTAGCGCTCCGGTTTCAATCAGTGTCCATGGGCCATGGCAAATTGCCGCCACCGGCTTGCCCGATTTCACAAACTGACCGACAAAATCAACCGCTTTCGGGTCCATGCGCAAGTGGTCGGGATTCATCACGCCACCCGGCAGCACCAGCGCGTCGTAGTCATGCACGTCGGCTTGACTCAGTTCTTTGTCTACGTTCACAGTTTCGCCCCAATCCTTCATCTTCCAGGCCTTGATCTTCCCGCCTTTGGGCGCGATTACAACCGTTTGGGCGCCTGCACCGTCCAGCGCCTTGCGCGGTTCCATTAGTTCGGCTTGTTCAAAGCCGTCGGTTGCGAGAATCGCAATTTTCTTTCCCTTCAAATCAGCCATTCGCGAGTTTCCTCCTGGGGATTTTCGTACTTCACCCTAGGACGCAACTGCGCACGCGAAGGCTTGCCCGAATTCGCGATGCGATTTCATGCAATCGACAAGCAAGCGCGCTGCATGGGCTGAATGTCGTCGTGCATCTTGAGGCGCAATCGCATTAATGCAATTCGCGCACCTTGAAGTCTTTGAACACGATTGGGAAACCTTCGGACTCCAGGCCGATATACCCCTTCGCAACCCCGGTCTGAACCGTATTCACTTCTTCGCCGTTCACCGCCAGCGTGCAGGTGGGTCCAGAGCATCGGATATCGTACGTGTTCCACTGTCCCGGTGCATGCAGCCGGTTTTCTTTCATGTCTTTCTGGAGGTTGAAGCCCGTGAGCTTGCCATTGACTGGCGTTTCGCCAAAGATATATCCGCCCTCGGGTGATGTCTGGGCCTGGTGCCAGATCACTCCGTTTTCATCGTTTCGAAAGAAAACGCCGCTGTTGTAATGTGGCGAACCCGCCTGCGGAATGAAGCGCCACTTTACGTGAAAGGTAAAGTTGCCTAGCTCGCTATTGAAGCGTAGCCATTCGTGGCCGCCGTTGCCGTCGCATTTGATCTCGCCTTTCGCGGCATCAATATGCCATTGAGCAATGTCACTCACCGGATGCGTAGGCGGAATCGCAATGCGCGTCCATTTGCTTTGGTAATCGGCTGGAAAAAGATTGACCGCTTGTGCGGGCGAATGTGTTGCGCCGGCGATAAACGCGCAAGCGAACGCCATATAGAATACGACGGATGATTTTCTTTGGATTCGAGCCTTGGGATTCATCTGTTCCTCATTGGCGACGGAGTGCGCATCGTTTCGGCGTGCCGCAAGCCGGCTCGAATTGTAGCACCGGAGTACTGAGGCGTCTGCAATCTCTGGCTGATAAGCCAGTACTGCAAACGCTCATGCGCCAATTACTTTTGCCGCAAGCTGCGTTCCGATCGTTACCACATTGGTGATGTCAGCAAGCACCTTGGTGATGTCGCCCATCTGTGCCACATCGCCCGCGAGTGCGGAGTTGGCCGCTGAAATCTGGCTGGTCAAACTCGCCACTTCCGGATCATCGTCGTGAAATGCTTTGTTTACGCATGCCCAGTAACTCGCTCGCGCCTGCACGTATTGCGTGGTCAGCGCATTCCGCTGGTCCTGTGTTTGGCACGCTGCGCTCAACATGTCGATCTGCCCCTGCAGCGTGAAGTATGTGTTCTCGAGCTGGCTTAGCGGCTCCTGCATCCGTCCCTCCCATGTAGTTGCACGCGACTTGGTAGCTTCACTTGGCGGTTATTTGCTCGTGGAAGTGCTTGAAGACGTGCCCGCAATTTGAGGCACCAGCGAAATCCAGTTCTTCACATCCGCAAGCGTCACAGGTTCGGCGCGAATCGCCATCGGCTTGTCTGTTGCCACCAGATGAATGCGGCTGGCCACGCAATACGTGCAGGCGCGAGCGAGTTACTGGGCATGCGTAAACAAAGCATTTCACGACGATGATCCGGAAGTGGCGAGTTTGGCCA
>Ga0206872_10079_pt1 | contig 30014 bp, 34 predicted proteins | sample Alteio_BWOrgCont_34_FD_152906 | JGI IMG/M metagenome (GOLD analysis project Ga0206872, IMG submission 152906) | Enriched cells from forest soil in Barre Woods Harvard Forest LTER site, Petersham, Massachusetts, United States -... | ecosystem: Environmental > Terrestrial > Soil > Temperate forest >... | reverse complement strand
CTTTAGGCTATATGGAGGGCCTTTACAGCAAATGGCCGCGCATCGATAAGGAGTTAATTTTAAAATACCACAAAGGCATCATCGCTACCACCTGTTGCCTGGGTGCGTCTGTTCCGCAGGCTATTTTACGGAGTGGCGCGGCCGAAGCGGAGGAAGAATTTAAATGGTGGCTTGATTTGTTTGGAGAAGATTACTATATCGAGCTGCAGCGCCATGATATTCCGGAGCAAAATACTGTTAATGCAGTATTACTGAAATTTGCAAAAAAATATAATGTAAAGGTAATCTGCTCTAACGACTCTCATTATGTTGACCAGCAGGACTCAAATGCGCATGATATTTTGCTTTGCGTAAACACCGGTGATATGCAAAGTACGCCTATTGCCACTGACGAAGAAGGCGGCAAAGGCTATCGCTTTGGTTTCCCCAATGACCAGTTCTACTTTAAAACAAAGGACGAAATGGCCAAGCTGTTCGATGACTTGCCAGAATCACTTGATAACACCAACGAAATAGTTGACAAGGTAGAAACGCTAAAACTAAAGCGCGATATTTTACTGCCCAACTTTGTTATCCCTCCGGAGTTTAAAATACACAGTGAAAGTACACCTGATTCCGATACCCTTAACCAGTGGGAATATTTAAAACATTTAACTTATACAGGGGCTAAGGAGCGGTATATTGATATAACACCTGACGTGCAGGAGCGGATTGACTTTGAGTTGTTTACGATACGCACAATGGGCTTTGCCGGTTACTTTTTAATTGTGGCCGACTTTATAAAGCATGGCCGTAACATCGGCGTTTTTATTGGGCCCGGTCGTGGTTCGGCGGCGGGGTCGGTGGTTGCCTATTGTACAGGGATCACCAATATTGATCCCTTAAAATACAACCTGCTGTTCGAGAGATTTTTAAATCCCGACAGGAAGTCAATGCCCGATATTGACACGGATTTTGACGATGCGGGCCGGCAAAAGGTAATTGATTACGTGGTTGAAAAATATGGAAAAAATCAAGTAGCGCAGATCATCACCTATGGCTCCATGGCCGCACGTACCAGTATTCAGGATGTTGGCCGGGTGCTGGATATGCCTTTATCCGAAGTGAACGCGATTAAGAAGCTGGTACCGGAAACATTGGGGATCACCCTTAAAGATGCTATTGAACAGGTCCCCGAGCTAAAAGAAATATTAAAAGGGAATGACCTTAAGGCCCAGGTTTTACGCGAAGCTGAAAAACTGGAAGGCTCCGTTCGTAATACAGGGGTACACGCCGCGGGCATTATCATCGCGCCTTATGACTTAACGGATATTGTGCCCGTTGCCGTAGCGAAAGACTCCGAACTCCTGGTTACCCAATATGATGGCCGCGTTATTGAAGATGCAGGCGTAATAAAAATGGACTTCCTGGGCCTTAAAACCTTAACCATTCTTAAGGATGCTTTGCGGCTGATCAAACAAAATCATGATGTAACCATTGATATTGACACCATCCCGCTGGACGATGTGCAAACCTTTGAGCTTTACCAGCGCGGCGATACCAACGGTACATTCCAGTTTGAAAGTGACGGCATGCAAATGTACCTCCGCGATCTGAGGCCCGATAAGTTTGAGGACCTTATTGCCATGAATGCCTTGTACCGTCCCGGCCCGATTGAGTATATCCCTAATTTTATTAAACGCAAGAACGGGCTGGAGCCAATCACTTTTGATTTGGCGGATATGGAAGAATACCTCGGCGAAACCTACGGTATAACGGTTTACCAGGAACAGGTGATGCTTTTATCCCAAAAGCTTGCCGGTTTTAGCAAGGGCGACGCCGACGTTTTGCGCAAGGCCATGGGTAAAAAGCAGATTGAGGTGCTGAACAAAATGGAAGCCCAGTTTATGGATGGCGCAGCCGCAAAGGGCCACGCCAAAGATAAACTCACCAAAATATGGAATGACTGGAAAGCCTTTGCCCAATACGCCTTCAATAAATCGCACTCCACCTGTTATGCTTTTGTGGCTTACCAAACTGCTTATTTAAAGGCGCATTACCCATCGGAATATATGGCTGCGGTTTTAAATAACCAGAACAGCATGGACAAGATCACCTTTTTTATGGAGGAATGCCGCAGGATGGGTGTACAGGTTTTGGGGCCTGATATCAATGAGTCGGATATGGCATTTGCCGTTAATAAAAAAGGGCAGATACGTTTCGGGCTGACGGGTGTAAAAGGCGTTGGCGATAAAGCGGTGGAAAGTATTATTGAAGAGCGCAAAGAACGCGGGCCATACAAATCGGTTTATGATTTTGCGCAGCGCTCCAATACGCGTAGCGTAAACCGTAAATCGTACGAGAACCTGGTTTACGGCGGTGGCTTTGATGAATTTGGATTGAACCGCGCACAGTTTTTCGCCAAAACAGACAATGGCGTTTTAACCGGTATCGAACGCCTCATAAAATACGCCAATGACTACCAGAATGTACAAAGCAGTTCGCAGTCGTCATTATTTGGGGGAGGTGCGGTAAATTCCTATATCCCCGAACCCGCTATGCCCGAAGCTGAAGAATGGGCCCTGATAGAAAAACTAAAATACGAGAAAGAAGTGATCGGCATGTATTTAACCGGTCACCCGCTGGATAATTACAAGGTTGAAATGGAACGCTTTTGCAATACCAGCATCAGCGATTTGAAGAATATGCAGAAAGCACGGTCGGGTGAAGGCGGGGAGGAAATTATGGCCGCGTTTGCCCAACTGCGAAAAAGGGGCGAGATATGTGTGGGCGGACTGGTATCAAACGTGCAGCACAAAATGACCAAGACTGGAAAGCCATTCGGCACCTTTGTTTTGGAGGATTATAACGAATCGTACGAGTTTGCCCTGTTTGGTGAAGACTATGTAAAATTCCGCAACCTGATGATGGACGGTTATTTCCTGCATTTAAAAGGCGTTATAGAAGAAAAATTCAGGCAAAAAGATAATTGGGATATGCGGATTTTAACAATGAGCCTCCTATCCGAAATGCGCGATAAGCTCACCAAATCATTAACCGTTTGCCTGGACCTGAATGCACTCAATAGCCAGTTGCTTGACAATATACAGGATCTTATCAATAACAATAACCAACGCTACCCTGTGAAAAATTGCACCCTGCGGTTTATGATAAAGGATAGGGAAGAAGCCATGCTGGTTGAACTGCCTTCAAAATCATTCAAAGTAAACCCCAGCGACGATTTGATGGCGGAGATATTTACGTTGACGAATGTGCAGCCGGTGTTGAATTAAGGGTAGTCCGAAAGTCAGTAAAGTCGGCGAAGTCCGGAAAGAAGGGCAACTGACGATATCTATAATGTACAGAAGAAAATACCCTGATACAGCGATTTTGGGCAATAGGCGGACTTTTCCTTTTTATTAACTTTTTGACAATAAAAAAGGCTAGCTCAATTAGAGGCGTCAATACTATAGTGACAAATAAACCCACAAAAACGAAAGCAGTGGGAATTATTTCACACTTTGGTCCCGGATCGGGATGAACGTCGGCCTCCACAAGGTTCCACCCCAATATTGTCAGTGCAATACCCAGGATAAAAGTAAAAACTGCCACCAATCCATCAGGCAGTCTAACTAAGTCTTTGATTTTCAATGTCAAAAATACGATTTGACAAATTGGGGCGACAAACAGCAGTGAAAATGCAGTCAATGGATTGATTATTTATTGTACATTAATATTATTTTTAAAGAAAGGTAACCTGTTGACATTCTCCAGATTTGCCTTTGTTACAATGAATGGTTAAATTTGTTAATAAAAACAGGATAATGACAGTTACAGCGATACGGGAAAAATTACATGATTTGATTGATACGGTTAGCGATAGACAGGTCAAAGAAATATACTCGTTTGCCGAGCGCGAAATAACTGACCGTGAGGCAGATAAAAGAAGAAAAATAGAGTTGATGAAACAAGCGGCATCCGATCCGATGTTTTTGGCTGACATGAAAGAAATAAACGACGATTTTGGAGTGGTTGATTCTGAAAATATATGATCGTCAAAAAATGGTCTATCTATCGCGCCAATCTCGACCCTGTTGTTGGATCTGAGCAAGGAAAAACCAGGCCTGTTATAATTATTAGTGAAGATTCAATCAATAGTTTTCTCAATATCGTCAACGTAATCCCTGTAACTTCCAGGAAACCTGGGCGAAAAATTTACCCCAATGAGGTGATTTTAGCGGCAAACGCCTATGGGCTTGTCAAAGAATCAATAGCACTTTGTCAGCAAATTAGAACATTGGATAAAGCCAGACTGTCACACTGGTATGGTGAAATTTCCAATAAACAAAAGCAATCTGAGATAATCGAGGCGTTATGTTTTCAATTAGGGATCGACATTTAAAAACCAATTAAATACCAATTTGATTTTTAATAACAGCAGACTTGAACGCTTTGAAAATCCGAACCTATATTTCATTTGCACTAAGCATCATTGAGGCGTCATTAGCTTATTATCTATATTTTAACTTTCTTTCTGGTCTCAATCCTTTTTTAGCCGTTGTCTTTTTTCTTCCGCTTATCGCGTCACTCGCTACAAGTATTTTCTTGATCGTAAAAGAAAAGCTTGCCCGCAAACGAATTGCCCTTATATTCTTCATGGCGGTTTGTTTTGCTATTTCGGCGTTTGTAATAAGATTAAAAGTTGATAGCCTTAAAAAAGGTAACGGCCTCCCGCGCAGATACCTGACTCCGCCTTAACATCAGTTTTCCTTCACCAGAGGATCGTTTATCTTAAATCCATCCTTCTCAAACTTTTTCAAACAATCCTTTATATAAACATCCATATCATATTCCGTCGCCTTTTTTACAAACTCATAGGTGGGCCTGTACAGGGTTAAAAACGCTGATAAAGTATCGCCCTTTAAGCCCGTAATCCGCGATACAATTCCTTTGTTAAATCTTTCGTCCACATATTGTTCATGTTCATCGCTAAGCAGTTTTTGCTTAAACTTATACTCCGGCGAGCTTTTTTTGGTCAAAGCAGCAATTAATAAGAGCGAGTTAATGGAGATCAGGTCGCCCGGTTGCTTATCCGTATTTCCGGTAAAAGCATCCTTCACTGTTGGCCCTGTATAATTAAATTGTTTGGCAAAGGCCAGGCGGTTTTCTATCGAATCTTTTTTAAAATCGCTGCTGCCTCGAACCGTTACATCCTGAAGCGATATTACAGCCGGCTGCAGTTCGATGTGCAGGAAGCCTGTAGATTTGCCGATGCGAACCATGTATGTTTTATAGGCAAAATGAACAATTTTGAGGGTATCACTTGAGGGCGAAACCTTAACCTCAAACTGCCCCGATGTATCGGTAAAAGCTTTTGCAGTGCCCAGGCTCACCAAAGCGCCGCTTAACGGCTGTCTGGTGGTTTTATCAGTTACAATCCCGGTTAGTTTTTGAGCATAGGCGCCAAGGCAAGTAACTATTATTATAAGCAGAAACAAATATTTCATGCAGGCGACTATTATTTGAACTTCAATCAAAAATAATCATCCGACAACTTTGCAAATAATCGTTTAACATCATTTAACAATCTGGATACCAACCTTTAATTTTCAATTCAAACCTGCGTCAATGATAAAACATTTCCATCCGGATCATTAAACCAGGCCACTTTTGCACCGCTTGGCGATGTCCAGATGCCTAAATTATCCTGCTCCATAAAATCGTACTCTTTAAATTCAACGCCTTTTTCAATAAGAGATCGAATCGTTGATGAAATATCAGGGACATTCCACCCCAAAATTGTAAACGGATGCGGGTTTAATTCCTGCACGGTTGTTACCCTTAATAATGTGCCGCCGGCTTCAAATTCCAAGGCATAATTATCTTCCGACAGTAATTTTAGTCCGAGAATATCCGCGTAAAATTTTTTTGCCTCGCCGGGTTTTGCAGTTGGGACGAAGGCCTTGACAGGCAGGTTGTAAAGCATCTGATTTTTATTTAAGTTTTAATAATGGCGAAGGTACAGGCTATTAAATTAAGAAAGTTGTACAATATGACTATATCTGCCGCGATGGGTAGCCATAAGCGAATGATATTCATAGCCCAAGTTCTGTTGTGATAAAGCCTTTAACGCCCTGGCTGCCGGTAATCGTTAACCAGGTGGTTTTGTCATTACTTACATTCAGCTTAACGCTGAAGATAACTGCCCGCTTATTGTTCAGGATATTTTAAAAGAATAAATTTCCTCTGCGTTTTCAGAAGCTCAGATAGCTGTTTAGAAATGGCCTCATCCATTTTGTACAGGCCGGTTTCATCGTTTGGCGGGTTTCATTTTCAAAATATAAACCAGGGCGCCTATAACAATAAAAAGATGGGCAACAAGCCCGGGTGCAATTTTATTGAAAGCAATGGCCCCCATAAATGAAGCCGAGCCGTCAACAATTATGCTTATCAGATGCGAGAGAAAATTTACAATCAATATAGCCCTTAAGGCCTTTGAGTCAGGCTCATTATATACCAACAAACTGAGGATGCCGAGGCACAGATCAACGCCTCCCACTGACCGTAGCATTTGTGATATTTGGGGTGTAGCGGTTATACCAAAATTTGTCGCGGCAAATACCGGGAAAAATAACATCATACCGCCGAATAATAAACCAAGGATTGCTGTGATAATAAAGAAAACTGAACGTTTCATTTTTTAATTGTGAATAGATGGTTGCTTGATTAAATGGTTAGACTAAAAATATAAACGTTTTTTCATTTTTACAAACATTTCTTTTATTTCGGTATAAATGCTGTCAACGCCTTTCTTCTACAAATCGCTTTAATAGTTCAAGGGTAACAGTCCAGTAAAAATCAATATGTTTATAGTGAGATGCTGTCGGAAAATTGCTCAAATTCAGTTCCAGCAGGGTATGATCCCCGTCCTGCTGTAAAGTAAACCTGATAAGCGTGTAATTTTCTGCCTGATCGGGCAACCGGGATAGGGAACTTAAATGGCTGTACTCCAAAACGCGCTCTTTTAAAAACTGCAAAACCACGCCGGTATTAATAAAACTGGTTTTATAGGATGCCTCCTGTACATTTATGATGATCGGACTGCCAACTTCCCATGTCGTAACAATTTCAATTTCCGAATCGTGCATCCAGCTTTTCATCAGTTCAGGTTGGGTAAGCGCCTGCCATACCGCTGTCGATGATGCGCTCAGGCGAATCAATTTTCGGATGGTTTGATGAGCGGCTAATTGATGATCTGTCATAGTACCAAAGTCGGTAATAAATATAAGTTTTCAGTAATCAGAACGTTAAAAAAAGCAGCTAAAAACGCTTTTCGGATGAAGAGATCACAATTCATTTTACTCGCCCTGTTGGGTTTGCTGGCGCTTTGCAGTTGTACCCCCGTGCTCTACAAACATCAGGAAATGTTGGCAAGCTGCCGTACCCGTGACGAGGTATCAAAACGAATAGGGCTCCCTGATGAGAAAATCCAAACAAAAACTACCGAAGAATGGCTTTATAACCTGGATAGCCACCACGATAACGCTGTTATAATTCCCCTGCAGATTGATTCTTTGCATAACGGAAGGGCGGTAAACTACGATAAATATTTGAAATTTACTTTCGACTTACAAGGTAACGTCACAGGCTATCGAAGTAATGTTGCCGATCCCGTGAAGGCGATAGTACGACGATATGAGCATGTAACAGCCGGGAGAATTGTTGGAGTAACCCTGTTAATGGCGCTTATAATTTATCTTGGTGTCATTACCAAAAGCGAGCCTTCGTTTTAGATTCCAGGTCGAAATATGCCCGGTGTTCAAAAAGTGTTCAGTAATTAACAAAAATGAACACTTTTTCGCCGGTTTAACAGCAAAACGCGCCCGTTTTTGCAAAAAAAGGTGTTCATTTACTTTTTTTTTAACCAATTTTAAGATGGGTTTTATTCGTTTTTTAACCAATTTTCGCCCCATTTTAGCCAATTTCGCCATTTTTTACCTGTTTCCCGGTCCTTTTTTCACAGTGTTGTTTAGGTGTTCACTATTGAAAACGTAAATGGCTGATTAGTAATTATTTACGGACATGCTCATTAAATTAAAAATGTAAACTACTGTATTTCAGCTGTTTGTAAATTTTTGGCAGGGTGTTCACGCGAAATGAACGTGAACACTTGTTGTCTTGTCCTGTATCGTCCCAAAAAAAGTTGACACTTTTGATGATTAATCCTAAAATGAGCTGACACTATCCAAATAAATAAAATCCGACATCCGACTTCCGAAATCCGAAATGCAAACAAATCCGAAATCGAAATTCCGACATCCGAAATCAAAAACTATCTTTGCGCTATTATGAGCAAATCAACCGACGAACTTTTTAAAAACGTTGTAGCACACGCAAAAGAATATGGCTTTGTTTTTCCTTCCAGCGAAATTTATGATGGTTTAAGCGCCGTTTATGATTACGGACAAAATGGTGTTGAGTTAAAAAACAACATTAAAACCTACTGGTGGAAGGCCATGGTGCAGATGCACGAGAATATTGTTGGTTTGGATTCGGCTATATTTATGCACCCCACTATCTGGAAAGCAAGCGGGCATGTGGACGGTTTCAGCGATCCGATGATTGATAATAAGGATTCGAAAAAACGTTACCGTGCCGATCAGTTGCTGGAGGATAAGATTGAACGATATAATAGAGACGGTAAAACCGATAAAGCTGAGCTGCTGCAGGAAGAACTGGATGAGGCGTTAAAAAAAGAAAACCTCGTACGCCTAAAAGAATTAATAATTGATCATGAAATAGTTGATCCCATAAGCGGAACCCGTAACTGGACAGATGTACGCCAGTTTAACCTGATGTTCAGCACACAGATGGGTGCTGTGGCCGATGATGCTGATTTAGTTTATCTTCGCCCCGAAACCGCGCAGGGGATATTTGTCAACTATTTAAACGTGCAAAAATCAGGCAGGATGAAAATACCTTTCGGGATTGCGCAAATAGGCAAAGCTTTCCGCAACGAGGTTATTGCCCGCCAGTTTATTATCCGCATGCGCGAGTTCGAGCAAATGGAAATGCAATATTTTGTGCGCCCCGGCACGCAAAAGGAATGGTTTGATAAATGGAAAAAAACACGTTTGGAATGGCACCTGGCCTTAGGCACCGCGCCTGAGAAATACCGCTACCATGAGCACACCAAATTGGCGCATTACGCCGATGCTGCCTATGATATTGAATTTGAATTTCCGTTTGGTTTTAAAGAAGTGGAAGGCATCCATAGCCGCACCGATTTTGATTTAAGCCAGCACCAGAAATTTTCGGGTAAAAAGATGCAGTATTTTGACCCTGAGATCGATCCGGCTACCGATAAGCCTTATGGCAATTATATACCTTATGTAATTGAAACTTCGATAGGTTTGGACAGGATGTTTTTACTGACGATGATCAACGCCTACGAGGAAGAAGATTTAAGTACCGAAGAAAAACAAGACAGCCGCACGGTATTAAGATTGCATCCTTGTCTCGCCCCGGTTAAAGCTGCTATTTTTCCGCTGATAAAAAAAGACGGTCTGCCCGAAAAGGCCCGTGAGATAATGGACAGGTTAAAAGGTGATTTCAACCTCCAATACGAAGAAAAAGACGCCATTGGCAAACGCTACCGCCGCCAGGATGCCATAGGCACCCCGTTTTGCATCACGGTAGACCATCAAACATTGGAAGACAATACAGTAACCATCCGCCACCGCGATACCATGCAGCAGGAGCGTGTGAATGCTGACGACCTGGAGAAGATCATCGGCGCTTTGGTGAGCTGGAAAAATTTGTTGAGGTAGCAGTTGGTGATTGGAGGTTAGAGATTCGAGATTAGGTTGAAATGTCGTAGAGACGCGATGCTTCGCGTCTTTACAACGATCACATTCATCTATGAATTTTGCCTGCAGGTAGATTATGCAGAAAAAAAACAGGATTCGTTTGTAATATTGTTTAACTATTATAAACAGATCTCAAATGAAAAAGATAACCTTCATTATTACGCTGCTTTCGGCGGTAGCGCTCACATCGGCTCATGCACAGCAGGCCGCTTACCAGGTCATTAATACCTTCCACATTCCAAGCGCCGGTGGATATGATTATACCACCGTCGATTCCCTGTCGGATAATTTGTACCTGTCGCACGGCACACAGGTAAATGTTATAAATAAAACCACAGGAGATTCCATAGGCGTCATCAAAACTGATAAAGACGTACATGGCATTGCGTTGGTTCACGCATTAGGGAAGGGCTATATTACAAACGGGGGCGCCAACAGTGCTTTGGTTTTTGATCTGAAAACAAACAAGGTGCTTGGCCATGTGCCAACCGGTATGTTTGCCGACGGCATATTTTATGATACCTTTTCAAAAAAAGTAATCACCTGCAACGGCCGGGGTAAAAATATGACGGTGATTGACCCTGCAACAGATCAGGCCATAGCCACCATACAGCTAACCGGCTGGCCAGAAACAGCAACCAGCGACGGCAAGGGCAAAGTTTATGTAAACAATGCCGAAAAAAGCGAAATTGACGTGATTGATGCAACTACCTGGAAAGTAATCAATACCTGGCCGCTGGCGCCGGGTAAAGGGCCTTCGGGCCTGGCGATGGACAGGGAAACCATGCGCCTTTTTGCCGGTTGCGATGGGAATGTGCTGGTAGTGATGGATGCCACAAACGGAAAAATTGTAACCACTTTGCCTATTGATGACGAATGCGATGCCGTTGGCTTTGATGTGAAGTTAAAAACAGTTTATTCGTCAAACGGTGAAGGGACTTTAACCATTATCAAGGAAACATCTCCCGACCAGTTTGCTGTTGCCCAGGTTTTAAAAACACAAAAAGGCGCACGTACACAGGCAGTGGACCAAATAACCCATAAAATATATTTGCCCACAGCAGATTTTAAGCCTAAAGATCCAAAATCATTCCGGCCCGCAGCAATACCCGGAACCTTTAGGGTTTTGGTTGTAAGCCAGTAGTCCGAAATAAGATTACGAGTTAGGTTTGTCAACTTTTTAAAAGTTGACAAAGCTTTGGCAACTGATAAAATCAGCCTCATTGTAACATTTGTAATAGATTGTAAATCAGGTTAATCCTTTTTACCGTGTGTCGTTCTATATTAAATATTAACCTGATTTTTAATCATAAAACCACAGTTACAATGAAAAAGATACTCATCCTGGTCCTTGCCCTTGCGGCAGGGCACATTGCTTCCGCTCAGCAAAAAGGTAAAACAAATTACATGAGCATTTCAATTTTCCAGCAAGCCGGCCGCCTGGATTACATGATCGTTACCCGTACAGATTCAGCCCAGGTAATAAAGGACGTCAAGATCAGATTGGGTCTGTCAAGTCAGCAAAAGGCGCTTTCTGACGAAGACACTGCGCTAATGCAGCTATTGAGTCCTTATTATAACAAGGGTTGGAAACTGGTAAGCTTTGCTGCGGATAACTCTATCTTTGATGGGCGGGACTATAGCCAAACGTTGAGATATTATCTCTCAAAAGCTGAGGAGTAAACTTTTACAGTAACGACGAGATTCGAAGAAATTAGATTTGTCAACTTTTTAAAAGTTGACAAATCTTTACGCTGTCGATAATAAAATTGCCATTCTCCCAAACAAATCCGAAATTGAGCACTCAAAATCAAATCCGAAATTGAACATCCGAATTCCGAAATAAAAAGAGTGTCTAATTACGAAAACAAGATCGGCATAAAATCATGGGCTGAAGAAGACCGCCCCCGCGAAAAACTTGCGGGCCAGGGCAGGCGCGCACTTACAGATGCCGAGCTGATTGCCATCCTCATCGGCTCCGGCAGCCGCAACGAAACCGCGGTTGAATTGAGCAAACGCATCCTCCATCATTATGATAACGACCTGAATAAGCTTGGCAAGGCGTCCATCACAGAACTTTCAAACTTTAAAGGCATCGGCGAAGCCAAAGCAATTTCCATTATTGCGGCCCTTGAGATCGGCCGCCGGAGGAATGATTTTGAAACCAAACCCCCTGAAGTAATAACGGGAAGCAAAGATGCCTATAACCTTATGCGCCGGCTATTGGTCGATCTTAACCATGAAGAATTTTGGATATTGCTGATGGGCAGGTCACAAAAAGTACTGGCTAAGGAGTTGGTAAGTAAAGGCGGTTTATCCGAAACGGTGGTGGATCCTAAGATCATCTTCGGGATGGCCCTGCATCGCCAGGCCACAGGCGTCATCATGATCCACAACCATCCTTCGGGTAGTTTAAAACCGAGCCAGAATGATTTAAACCTGACCAAACGATTGACGGACGCCGGCAAACTGCTTGGTATTAACGTGTTCGACCATATCATTATATCCGATGAAGGCTTTTATAGCTTCGCAGATAATGGGCTTTTTTGAATTCAGAAGTCGGAATTCGGAAGTCGGAATTTTTTGGGAAGAATAGAAACAAATAATTTAATTTTGCTGTTATAAAAAACCATTAGACAACATAGCGATGATCATACCCGATAACCAAATACCACTTGACGATTCAGACAGCTCGGAGGCTGATGACCAGCAAAGCCAACAGGACATACACGGAAACGGGCTTGACGACGTCCCTGAACCAGGCGATACCGTCGATTTCGCGGACCCTGATAAATTACAACAGGCTTACAATGCATCAGAATCTGCTTATACGCTGAATTTGGACGAGGACAAACCTGTGTCAAAAAAGAAGGAATAAGCCCTTTAAGCTTAAAGCCAATGAAAGTAGAAAGGGTTTTCCGCGCAAACCCTTAAGCTATTTTCTGCTTTAAGCTTTCTGCTTTCCGCTTTCTGCTATCCTTTCACCTTTCACCTTTTACCTTTCGCCTCCAAATCCTATCTTTGCCGATTATCATTGCGCTATAATGAAGATATCTTATAATTGGCTTAAAGAATTTGTCGATACAAATAAAACCCCGGAAGAAATTTCGAAAATACTTACAGGTACCGGTCTCGAAGTGGAGAGCCTTGAAAAGGTGCAGCCCATTCCCGGCGGGCTGGAAGGTTTGGTGATAGGCTATGTAAAGGAATGTTACCAGCACCCCAATGCCGACCGCTTGCGGGTGACCAAAGTAGACGCCGGAACCGGCGAAGACCTTCAAATAGTTTGCGGGGCGCATAATGTGGCGGCAGGGCAAAAGGTAGTGGTTGCCACCGTTGGCACAACTGTATACCCAACCGTTGGCGAACCGTTTAAGATCAATAAATCAAAAATCAGGGGCGAGGCATCCGAAGGAATGATCTGCGCGGAGGACGAAATTGGTTTGGGCGCCGATCATGAAGGTATTATGGTGCTCAACGCAGATGCTGTGGTTGGAAGCCTGGCGAAAGACTATTTTAAACTGAACGATGACTACCAATACGAAATTGGCTTAACCCCCAACCGTGCCGATGCCGCATCACATTTAGGTACAGCGCGTGATGTTGCTGCATTTTTAAAAATTGGCATCCATAAGCCGGATGTTTCGGCATTTAAAGTTGACAATACAAGCGGCGCCATAAAAGTTATTGTTGAAAATGAACAGGCATGCCCCAGGTATTCGGGCGTCAGCATTTCGGGTGTCGAGGTTAAAGAATCTCCAAAATGGTTGAAGGAGCGTCTGGCGGTAATCGGTATACGGTCTATTAATAACATCGTTGACGCCACTAATTACGTTTTGCACGACTTGGGCCAGCCCCTGCATGCTTTTGATGCCGACGCGATAAAAATGGGTACGGTAATCGTAAAAAACTGCCCTGAAGGCACCCTTTTTAAAACATTAGACGAGGTGGAACGCAAACTTTCGGCCGATGACCTGATGATTTGCAATGGGCTTGGCGAACCTATGTGCATCGCGGGTGTTTTTGGCGGTGTTGGTTCGGGTGTTAAAACAAGCACCAAAAATATTTTCCTGGAGAGCGCATATTTTAACGCGGTTTCGGTACGTAAAACGGCAAAACGCCATGGCTTAAAAACGGATGCCTCGTTCAGGTTTGAGCGCGGCACGGATCCCTATATGACGGTTTTTGCGCTGAAGCGGGCTGCTTTGCTGATACAGCAGGTTGCCGGCGGGACGGTTTCGTCGGAGATTTCGGATAACTACCCAAACCCCGTTGCGCCATTTGCTGTTGATGTTACTTATAAAACTATCGACAGGCTTATCGGTAAGGCAATCCCTCACAGCGAAATAAAAGACATCCTGACGGCTTTGGAGATTAGTATTGTTGGCGAATCCGGCGAGGGACTCTCGTTAAAAGTGCCTCCTTATAGGGTGGATATTACCCGGGACGTGGATATAGTGGAGGAAATATTGCGTATTTATGGCTATAATAATATCGAAATACCAACCCAGGTAAGGGCGTCGTTAAACAATTCTCAACGGCCCGAAAAAGATTCGGTGCAAAGCCTGCTATCCGATCTGCTTACAGCAAATGGGTTTAACGAGATCATGTCGAACTCGCTGACAAAATCGGCCTATTCATCAAACCTTGATAAAGCGGTAAAAATTTTAAATCCGCTGAGCAACGACCTGGATGTGATGCGCCAAACTATGTTGTATTCGGGTTTGGAGGCCATAGCCTACAACCAAAACCGCCGGAATGCTGACTTAAAACTGTATGAATTTGGCAAAGTTTATTCGGTGGAGGAAGGAAAGTATAACGAAAGCCAGCGTTTCGCAATTTTTATAACCGGGTCAGATCAATCAGAACAATGGAACCAAAAAGTAAAGCCAGCTTCCTTTTATAATTTAAAAGCCATTGTCGACGGTATTGTTGAAAAACTAAACCTTAGCGATATAAACGTTGACGACGCCATCTGCAAAAAGCTTGCCTATGGCCTGCAATATAAACGCAATAATAAGCAGCTTGTAAAATTTGGCGCCGTTGCTAATGAGGCTTTAAAAAAAGCAGATCTGGAAAAGGAAGTTTTTTATGCCGATTTTAATTTTGATATGATACTTGCTATCGTTCGCAAAAACAAAATCGTTTACGAGGATGTTTCCAAATTCCCGGCAGTAAGGCGTGATCTGTCGATGCTGATTGATAAATCAATAACTTTTGGCCAGTTAAAGCAGATTGCACAAAAAGCTGAACGCAAATTATTGCAGGATGTAAATGTATTTGATGTTTACCAGGGCGATAAGCTGCCTGCCGGAAAAAAATCATATGCATTAAGCTTTATTTTGCAGGACAACGAAAAAACCCTGACCGATAAAGCAATAGACGCCATTATGCAGAAATTGATTTATAATTTAGAAAAAGAAGCGGGAGCGGAGATACGTAAGTAGGTTAAGTGGTTGATTAAGTTGATTGGAGAATAGTTAATAGAAAGTTAAACTTTAATTAATATATTTCAGTTTTAAAAACGGTTACAACTTAATCAACCTAATCAACTTAATAAACTCAATCAACTAAATGAGCATAGCAGAACAATTAACTACAATTGTAGACCGTACAGAGCGGTTAATACAGCTTGTTGCTGCTTTGCAGGAGGAAAATGACCTGCTGAAATTAGAGAGCGAAGCGCTCACGGTGGCCCTGAATGCGAGCAAAAATAAGACAAAAGAATTGGACGAAAAGCTGCGTGCATTGAAGATGGCAAAATCATTTTCAGAAACAAATGAAAAAAGTCTTGACATAAAGCAAAAAATTAACGAATTTGTGCAGGAAATAGATAAGTGTATTGTGTTGCTGAAAAAGTAGCGCAAAAAGTGAATAGCTCAAATGGGAGAAATCTCCATAAAAATAAATATTGCTGACAGAGTTTACCCCTTGAGGGTGAACATGGAAGAAGAAGAAATAATACGTAGGGCAGCTAAACTGATTAATGACCGGATAAAAGAATATCAGGAAAATTATGCAGTGAGGGATAAACAGGATTTGCTTTCGATGTGTGTGTTGCATTATGCAACATCATCATTAAAAGCAGATCAGAAAGTTTCTGTAGAAGATTCGGAAGTAGCGGAAAGGGTATACGAGTTGGATTATTTGTTGAATCAATTTTTTTCAAAGCAATAACGTTCTTTGCATAATACAGAGCATTTAAGATTTAACCGCGGTTAAATTTTAAGTTTCACTATTAAAAACTTAACGCTTCAATATCTGCGGATCAAAGAGGCATGCGTTACTCGTTTTCGTTTAACTGTAACCCATGATTCCCAATATCCCTAAAGAAGTTTTTAAATACATGACACTTAAAAATTTAGTTGCGGTTTTTTTATTTATATACCAATTATAACATGGACATATTATTATACTCTATTATCGGCCTGCTGATAGGCATCCCTACGGGGGTAGTCATTGGCCGTTACCTTTTGCGTAAACTATTTAAAGACCAGGAAATAGCTGCCCAAAACAAAGTGAAAAAGATATTAAAAGATGCTGAAAACGATTCTGAAATTCTTAAAAAGAACAAATTGCTTGAAGCAAAAGAGCGTTTTTTGCAAATGAAAGCTGAACACGAGCAGCAGATCAACGAAAAAAACAACAACATCAACCAGCGGGAGAACGGTGTAAAACAGAAAGAGCAATCGCTCAATTCGCGTTTGGAGAATATGAACCGTAAGGAAAGCGAAATTGATAATGTCCGCAAAAACCTGGAGCGCCAAACCGAAATCGTTGTTAAAAAACAGGACGAAGTTGAGGTGCTGAAAAACTCGCACGTACAGCAATTGGAAACCATCGCCGGGTTATCGGCAGATGACGCTAAAAACCAGCTGATTGATACCCTGCGCGAAGAAGCCCGCAGCAAAGCGATGATGCAAATCAAAGACATTGTTGATGAAGCGAAGCTTACAGCCTCAAAAGAAGCCAAAAAAATAGTTATCCAGACTATACAGCGCACGGCCACGGAAAGCGCTATTGAAAACACTGTTTCAATTTTCAATATTGAAAATGACGAAATAAAGGGCCGCATTATAGGCCGCGAGGGCAGGAATATCCGCGCACTGGAAGCAGCCACCGGTATTGAAATAATTGTGGATGATACACCAGAAGCTATCATTCTTTCGGGCTTTGACCCTGTAAGGCGCGAAATTGCCCGGCTTGCGATGCACCGCCTGGTAACCGATGGCCGTATCCACCCGGCACGTATTGAAGAAGTTGTTGCCAAAACTAAAAAGCAGATTGAGGAAGAAATAGTGGAGATAGGCGAGCGCACGGTTATTGACCTGGGCATAAACGGACTCCACCCTGAACTCATCCGTATGGTTGGCCGTATGCGTTACCGATCATCGTACGGGCAAAACTTATTGCAGCACTCGCGCGAGGTGGCCAATTTCTGCGCTACCATGGCCGCCGAACTGGGCCTGAACGTGAAACTTGCCAAACGTGCCGGCTTATTGCACGATATTGGCAAAGTGCCTGATGATAATCCTGAACTGCCGCATGCCATTTTGGGTATGAACCTCGCCGAAAAATACAAGGAGCATCCTGAAGTTTGCAACGCTATTGGCGCCCACCACGACGAAATAGAAATGACGTCGATGCTATCGCCGATTATTCAGGCTTGTGATGCGATATCTGGCGCCCGGCCCGGCGCACGGCGCGAGGTGGTTGAAAGCTATATTAAGCGTTTAAAGGAACTCGAAGAGCTGGCGATGTCATATCCCGGCGTCGAAAAAACATTTGCGATACAGGCCGGCCGTGAATTGCGCGTTGTAGTTGAAAGCGAAAAGATCAGCGATGCGCAATCAGAAGTTTTGGCTGCTGATATTTCAAACCGCATACAAACCGAAATGACCTATCCCGGACAGATCAAGGTTACCGTGATAAGGGAAACGAGGTCAGTGGCGTTTGCAAAATAGAAACTTCAAGTCAAAGGCCCAACTAAATTCATGCTTATAGCTTAATTAAACATGAGCAAAATGCTGCCTGGCAGTATGTCTGCCAAAACACAGATAAATAAGGATGTTATTTTAATACCATTCATAAAAGTTAGAAAGCTGATAACAGTTGAGGCTAATTTAAATGGCGAAAAGCGTACATTCTTATTAGACAATGGTGCACCCGATATAGTTTTGAATTCGGGTTATATTAATGTTGGGGAAGAAACCGCCTGGAAAGCAGTTTCTGCGCAGGGGGCCAACGGCGATATAGTCGGAATGGGCAACTTAAACCTGAAAAAGTTTGATTTCTACGGCATACGTATAGAAAATAAAGAGGTATTTGCTACGGATTTATCTCACCTGGAGAAGGTATTAAAAACAGAATTATATGGTTTAATTGGTTATGATGTTATTAAAGATTTTGATGTTTTATTTGACTATGAAAAACACACTATTACATTAATAAACCCTCTTAAAACAAATAGTTACTTAGCAACCACTTTAAAAGGGGTGGCAACTACCGAAATACCGTTGATAATGAAAGGCCATATAGCAGCTGTGGAAGGGATTGTAGCTGATAAAACATTAAGTTTAGGAGTAGATTGTGGTGCGGAAGGCAACCTGTTCGATTCAGCGTTATTTAACCTGTTGCAAGTTGGCCTGGTTAATTTAGAAAGCAAGCCGTTGATGGGAGGGGATCAAATTGCAAATACTGTAAAAAGGGCGACAATAATTTCGATGAGCATTGGAAATAAAATATTTAAAGATACAGCTACAGTATTTAATGATATATCGCATATAAATAATACTCTTGATGGAAAAATAGACGGGGTAATCGGGTATGAAATATTATCCACTCAGAAAGTAATTCTAAGTTATCAAAGCAAAAAATTAATATTTATTGAATGATAGTTCCGTGGAGAAATTACAGGACCATACGCCACAAATATCATTAAACGAGGAACAGCCTGTCCCGGGTTATTCGGGAAGGATATTTTTTTTGCAGCAATGCTCTGGAAGATTTCTCACTATATTTGAAAAGACATTAATTGAACAACAAATTGAGCGCCGCTGCCCCAAATAAAAAGCTACGACCTGCCGAGGCTGCTGAACGCCCGGTTGATATTTATTTTGATAAATACGCCGAAAGCCACCAAAACCCAACCAATAAACTTATCCATTGGATATGTGTACCCCTTATTGTGTTTAGTTTGCTTGGCTTGGTTTGGGCAATACCGTTTCCTTATATAAAATTTTTGGGCAGGTACAATGGTTTCTTAAACTGGGCATCTTTTTTAATTGCGTTCAGTATTTATTACTACTATAAACTTTCGGCGGTATTGTCGTACCTGATGTTGCTCATCGTGTTTGGCTTTAGCTATGGCATTATTGAATTGGATACCTTGCAAAAAACGGGCGGCCCGGCCCTGTGGCTCGTATGTTTAATAATTTTCATCGTATCGTGGATCGGGCAGTTTATCGGCCATAAAATTGAAGGGAAAAAGCCCTCGTTTTTAGATGACGTTAAATTCCTGCTCATAGGGCCGATATGGCTATTGCATTTTATTCTCAAGAAATTATCTATCAGGTATTGAATTGAACATCTAAAGGCGCAAACTGCTATTTTACCCGGTGAACCTTGTTGCTAAAATCATACAATTGTGCTAATCATATCTAAATTTCGCGACTATTATGATGCTTCCGTCGGTTATGGAGTAGACAAAACTATCATTTACGAAAGAGAAACGAGGGTAGTTAAAAGCAAAGAATTTTTTCTGGACGATTATATAGCTGGTGAAAACTACTATCGTGGTTTTGACTGGGTTAGAGGTTCAAAAATAGCGCTTCATGAATGGAAAATAATTGGTTTTTGTGGGAAAACATACGTTTTGTTAATCGAGAAAACGAAAGAAACTGCTGGAGACCCTGCATTTGAAACCATTGAATATTTTTATGGTGATGAGATATTAGAAAGGGTTTTTAGAAACAAAAAAGATAAATGGCGATATAAAGAAACGCGGGATTTTATTAATAAATGGCATAATAAAGAGTTTTTTGATTTTTTCCTCACTAATAAGGCGCCAATTTTTTCGGTTCAGCCTTTAGGTCGATATCTTAAAACAGACCTGGAAGTGCAGCTCAATCATTCCTTAGAGGAATTTAAATTTTTTAGAATATTTGACTCTTTTTCTGCTTTTCAAGAGATTCAAATGTTCATATCCGGGGTCCTTGGGATAAGCTCTCCGAAAACATTAGAAATAGATAATAAAGAGAGAATTAAACAAGCCGGCTTTGATCTTAAATGGTCGTTCAGAAACCCCGACCCGCCCAAACGCAAACAAAAGTAATTTTTATAAAATGTAGCGTAGCATGGAAACTTATCGTATTATAGGTTATGAAAGTAAAAGCAACCATTTTTATCCTGTTTGTGATATTACTTAGCTGCCGGAAAGACAATAACCCCAATGTAGTACTTAACGGCGCTTTAACAGATTGCCCGGCAAACTTTACGTGCTCCTATAGCTACTATGATAATGCCGATTTTACAAATATCAAATTGCCGGTTCAGGGAAATTACAGTGTATTTTGGTATAATAGCGTGAATGCGAACGTATGCGGCGCAACGACGCAATTTTATTTCAAGATATCATCAGGCAGCACAAGTTTCGACATTGGGTCAAGCCAGATAGCCAACGGTCAAATAGTGGCCCGGGAAATTGATTGTCCTTGCTGCGAACGTGCGACGCTGGCAACGGAACCAATTGGCGGTGAAATAAAGGGAAAAAGAATCGATGCAACTCATTGGCTGCTAAATGCGTCGATAGTATTTGGAACGACGTTTAATAAAGCCCCCGTTGACACGCTTATTGTAAATCAATACTTCACTTTGCAACAAGTACCATAAATTTTGATTGAATTGGACCAGGCAATTGCAAAGAATATTATAACAGCACAGGTTCCAACTCAATCAACTACTCGCTTAGTCAACGTAATCAGACGTCGACCTGATCAGACAAACCCTACCGATTCTGTCTCTGTTTTATCGCTTAATCAGGGCTTTTTAATTATTTAACGATAAAATAATCTGCTGCGTTGTAGCGGGGAGGCGAAATTCATCGTATTATAGGGTATGAAAGCAAAAGCAACTATTGTTATCTTTTTTGTAGTATTGTTTAGCTGCCGCAAAGACAATAACCCCAATGTAATACTTAATGGAGCCTTAACAGATTGTGCCGCAAACTCCACATGCACATACAGTTATTATGACAATGCCGATTTCACAAACTGGAATCAGCCGGTCCATGGCAATTACAGGGTATTTTGGTATAAAAGTGTTAACAATAATTTGTGTGATGCTACTTCGGAGCTCTATTTTAAAATATCTTTAAGTGCTGAAAGCTTTGATATTACAGCAAACCAGATAGCGGCAGGACAAGTGGTTGCCTATAACCTGGAATGCCCTTGTTGCGACTATGCTTTTCTCCCACAACCGATTGGCGGGGAGATAAAGGGGAAAAGATCAGACGCAAATCACTGGTTGATAAATGCATCGGTAATATTTGGAACCGCAGTTAATAAACCGATTGATACGCTTGTGGTAAATCAATATTTCTCGGCCCAATCCTTTTAAAACTTCATTTTATTAGGTTAATCAAATAGCTGTCTATGAAACGAATTGTATTATTTATCATGCTATGTGTAGCATTTGCAGCTTGCAAAAAGGATCATCCTGCTACTCAGCCAATGGCGCAGGGGGGAATTCTCGGCAAATGGGCCATTAGATCAGTAATCACTATTGGGAGGGACACAGCAGGAAAAGAAATTTCAAACGGGGAACATGTGTACAACATTTCGCCCGGTGAGTACTTTCAGTTTAACGCCAACGGAACATGGATGGAAAGCATACTGCCTGATAGCATTCCGGGTATTGGTATATTTGGTAATTATGTCATCAACTCGGCTGCCAGCTTTACATTAAAAAATTCAAATCCGGATGCAAGCGAGGAAGTTTGCACCATTTCCGCGCTGTCGCAGTCATCGCTTGTCTTCAGTCACCAGCGTTCAACTACTTTCAACGGGGTGATCCCGGGATATATCGAGTATATTTTTAACCTGGCGAAGTAAAAATCAAGCTTATGGTCGTGTGTTTCAATGCTAAAGGCCATTTTTTTGCTCCTAAATATGGCGCTGTTAAAGGTTTTTCCCAAGCTTCTCGAGGATATCCTGGGGCACTTTTTGCAGGTCAAGCACTAAAAAGCCATCAAGGCAGTCAGCAAACTTTGGGTCGATATTAAAACAAATAATTTTTGCGTTAAGGGCGATATACTGGCGCAGCAACACCGGCACTTTCATGTTGCGGGTTTCCACTTCCGATATGAGGTTATCCAGCCCTTTAAAAGTATCCTCACCCGACATCAGCAGATCGGTATCAATGCTGGCCAAATCAACCTTGAATTTTTTACGCGGCCGCACATACTGCGCCATTTCATGGTCAAAATGGTTACGGTTTATATAATCTACAATAAGCGACTTGGAGAATTTTGAAAAAGTATTGCTGATACTTACCGGGCCCAACAAATACCTGTACCGCGGATTATCGATCAGGTACTTTAATATCCCCTTCCATAATAAAAAGAGCGGTAATGGCTTTTGCTGATATTCTTTGCGTATCCACGACCGGCCGAGTTCAATGCCTTTTTTCAAAACAGGAGTAAATTGTTCCTTTATTTTAAAAAGCTCGGATATATAAAAACCTTTTTTGCCGATGCTGTAAAATATCTGATCACCCAGCCCTATACGGTAAGCGCCAACAATCAGTTTTGCATCGGTATCCCAGATAAAAAGATGATGATAATAAATATCATATTCATCCAAATCGATGGGTTTGTTTGTACCCTCGCCAATTTCCCTGAACGTTACCTCCCGCAGCCGGCCTATCTCGCGGATAGCATTTGGGATTAGCGAAGTAGGTGTAATAAATACCTCGTAATTTTTTTCGGTCCAAACCCGGTATCCGTCGCGTAAAGCTTCAACTTCCTCTTCAAGCACGGCCGGGTTTATTTCAGGAACTATGATTGCCGGCTGTTTTTTTATTTTAAAAATATTCCGGGGGCTAAATATTTTCTTTTCGTCTTCGAGCCCGGTGCCTAAAGCGTACGTGCGTGCTCTCAAAAAGTTCAGTAGCTTCGTACTGTTAGTATAGTCCGGAATATCTTCAACGTTTATAGGTTTGCCAATGCGTAACCTGATGGTATGGCCCTGCTTGTTAAACAATTCCGATGGTAATTTTGCGGTCCGCAAGGTAGGGTGTATCAGGCTGAGCAAATTGAAAAGCAAGCCGTTGTTGCCATGAAAATATATGGGCACTACCGGCGCTTTTGCTTTAGCAATAATCTTGCCTACCACGGGGTGCCACATACGGTCGGTCACCTGCTGTTTGTCAACCTTAAAAGTTGATACTTCCCCGGCCGGAAATATACCTATCGGTGTACCGTTTGATAACAGTTCCAGCGTCGTTTTTAAGCCGCTTATGCTCGACGAATGCTCGATGTTCTCGAACGGGTTTACGGCAACAAAATAATCACTCAGGTTCGGGATTTTCTTCAGCAAAAAATTCGCCATCAGTTTGGCATCAGGCCTCACCATACACAATATCTTCAATAAAACCATGCCTTCTATGCCCCCATACGGATGGTTCGCAATGGCCACAAAACTGCCCTTGGCAGGTATGTTTTTTAGTTCTCTTTCATCAAACTCTATCTTAATGCCGCATCCTTTTAAAATGGCATCGACAAACTCAGGCCCCTGTTTTGGCTGTGCCTGTGCGAAAAGCTTGTTCACCTCGTTAATTTTCATGAGTTCCATCAGTAAAGCTGCAAGGCCGGGCATCCTTAACTTATCCAGTTTAGTGGCTTTGGCAAACTCTTCGGTGGTAATCACTTTCATTTTTATAAAATAAACCCTTGTGCAAGGGAATTAAATGTCCTGAAAAATTATTTAATTTATACGTTGATAAACCTTAATAAATGAAGGCGCAAATAAAAAAATACCTGTCCGCTACTAAAAAGGAATGGAACGCAATGGTGGTACTTGTCGTTTTAATTGCATTGGTTTTGGTTGCGCCCTATGTTTATCAACTATTCCGCAAAGATAGTACAATAAATATTAAAGATTTTGACAAAGCTGTTGCCCAATTAAGCAAGGCCGAAAACAAAAGCGGCGATGTTGAAAATAATAGGGGATCTGACGATAAAATATTGCATCCGGTTATGTTTCCCTTCAATCCAAATAACCTTACCGTACAGCAATGGGAACAACTGGGTTTAAGTGAACACCAGGCCAATGTTATAAAACATTATGAAGCAAAAGGCGGAAAGTTCTATGGCAAAGAAGACGTAAAAAAGATATATGCCATTACTGCTGATGATTATAAACGGCTTGAACCCTATATCCGGATGCCCGAAATCGAATTTGTTTCAAAAAAAATTAAACCCGGCGAAGTTATTGAACTCAACGATGCTGATTCAGCAAAGTTAACCGGCGTAAGGGGCATAGGGCCGTCATTTGCCGTACGTATAGTTAGGTACAGGCGGCGCCTGGGCGGGTTTTATCATAAAGAACAGCTAAAAGAGGTTTTTGGCATTGATTCATTAAAATACGCGGAAATAAAAGACCAGGTTTTGGTAAACCCTGCACGGGTGAACCGGATAAACATCAACACCATTTCATTCGACCAGCTGCGGATATTCCCGTATCTTGCCTATAAACAGGTGAATGCTATAATACAATACCGCGCACAGCACGGCAATTATACGTCTATAGCCGATATGAAAAACATTGCTATACTTGATGAAGGAATTTTAACTAAAATTGAACCATATTTAAATTTTAAATGATAGCCCAGCAGATAAAACAAGCCATACGCGATATACCCGATTTTCCGAAACCGGGTATAATTTTTAAGGATATTACGCCGATATTAAAGGATCCGCAATTGTGCATAAGCATCGTTGATGCTCTTATCGGGCAATTAAAAGGTACCCGTATTGATGTGGTAGCCGGTATTGAAAGCCGGGGTTTTTTATTTGGGCTAAGCCTCGCTACCCGGTTGGGAGTTCCTTTTGTGCCCATCCGCAAGGCAGGGAAGTTGCCGTTTACCATAAAACAAAAAGCCTACAGCCTTGAATACGGCACAGCAATTATTGAGCTGCACACAGATGCCTTTGAACCTGGCCAGCATATATTAGTGCACGATGACCTGCTGGCAACCGGCGGCACAGCCCTTGCAGCTAGTGAACTGATACAGGAAATGGGAGGCGTAGTTGCCGGCTTTTCGTTTGTTGTTGAATTGGGTTTTTTGAATGGGAGGGAACGGATAGCGCCGGTTTGCGATAAGGTGGTGGCGCTGGCGGAGTATTAATATGACCGGGTTATTCAAAAACAAATACCGCATTTCATCTGCACGATTGCAAACATGGAATTACGCCGATAACGGCATGTACTTTATCACTATCTGCACAAAAGACAGAGAATGCTTTTTTGGAGATGTGGTAGAGACGCGATGCCTCGCGTCTCCCACCGGTGTGCCCGAATACGAAATGCAATTAAACGACCTTGGAAAAATGACGGAATCAGAATGGCTAAAAACAATTGAACTAAGGCCTGATATGAATTTAGAATTGGCTGAATATGTTGTGATGCCTAATCATTTTCATGGAATCATATTTATTGGTGAAAATAAATATAACACAGATTATTCAAAATACCTGGTTGGAGACGTGAAGCATCACGTCTCTACAATAGGTGCTGTTGACTATGGCCCTAAAAACAAATTTGGAAATCAATCGAAAAACCTTGCCTCTATAATCGGTGGTTTTAAATCGGCTGTCACAACATACGCCAGAAGAAATGACATTCCATTTGCCTGGCAGGCAAGATTTCACGATCATATAATAACCACTAATGATGAATATTTGAGAATTGCGGATTATATTGTCTGCAATCCAAATAATTGGCAGAAGGATAAATTCTACAAATAAGATTCAATTTACTCATAGGCTATTTGGCTTCATAAAGACATGAAGCATCACGTCTCTACGAATTTTAAAAATAAATTTTTATCCTGACAATTGCCCCTATCTAAACTAAACCCACAATTCATACCATATACCCATCCGTTCATTTTTCAACGCCGCATTATTTCAAACCAATGCGCAAAATATTACTTTACTTTGCTATAAATCAATTATAAACATATGGATTCCTTACTCTCCGATGCCCCATCCGGCTACGACTTTTCAATCAGCGACAACCAAAAAATGATAGGCGAGATGGCCAGGGACTTTGCGGAAAAATATATCAGGCCCCATGTATCGGAATGGGACGAGACACAGCATTTCCCAATCGACCTGTTCAAAAAGCTTGGCGACCTTGGCATGATGGGCGTATTTGTGCCGGAGGAATACGGGGGCTCGGGATTTGGGTATTTCGAATACGTTACCGTGATCAGCGAGATTGCGAGGGTTTGCGGTGCTATAGGTTTGTCGGTTGCTGCTCATAACTCGCTATGTACCGGGCATATCCTGGCTTTCGGAAATGAAGAACAAAAACACCTCTGGCTACCCAAACTGGCAACTTGCGAGTGGCTTGGCGCCTGGGGTTTAACCGAATCCAACACAGGCTCGGATGCTTTGGGTATGAATACAACGGCCGTTTTGAGCGGCGATCATTATATCGTAAACGGTTCGAAAAATTTTATCACGCATGGCAAATCAGGCAATGTGGCTGTGGTAGCGGTGCGTACCGGCGAAAAAGGCGATTCAAAAGGTATATCAACATTGGTAATTGAAAAAGGAACGCCCGGTTTTACCAGCGGTAAAAAAGAAAACAAATTGGGCATGCGCGCCTCCGAAACTACAGAGCTGATATTTGATAATTGCCGCGTACCCAAAGCAAACCGCTTAGGCAACGAAGGCGAAGGCTTTAAACAGGCAATGAAAGTATTGGATGGTGGACGTATCTCCATCGCGGCGCTATCATTAGGCATAGCAAAAGGCGCTTTTGAAGCGGCGGTGGCCTATTCAAAAGAGCGCAAACAATTCGGGCAGCCTATCAGCAATTTCCAGGGCATTTCGTTTAAACTTGCCGATATGGCCACCGAAATTGAAGCTGCCGAACTGCTGATTATGCAGGCTGCTGATCTTAAAAACAAGCACCTGCCCGTAACCAAACAAGCCGCCATGGCTAAATACTTTGCATCAGAGGTTGCGGTACGCACTGCAACTGAAGCGGTGCAAATATTCGGCGGCTACGGCTATACCAAAGATTTCCCGGTTGAAAAATATTACCGGGACGCCAAACTTTGTACAATAGGAGAGGGGACGTCGGAGATACAGAAGATTGTGATTAGCAGGGAGGTGTTGCGTTAAGGTTGTTGAAGGTTGGAATGTTGAAAGGTTGGAATGTTTGTTTATGAAGACAAAGCTTCTTAAGTCCTCTTGTTGGAAGAGGATGAGTGAGGGCTTCGCTGTTTAGGTGAGGCAAAGAGGAGCGCATCGGAGATACAGAAGATTGTGATTAGCAGGGAGGTGTTGCTCAGGCCCGTTCCGTTCCCCGGAACGAGTGAAACGGCTGGAACGATAATTTTGCGCTAAACCGCTGATAATAAATTAATTAGATGGCTGTTTTTGGGAAAAACAGACCTGAAATAGTAACACGCGTTTCTGTATCTACCTTATAATTAGTGAGTTACAAATAACTAAATATTCAATTTTTGTTAAAAATCGAATATTTACAAGCAAAAAGTGCCTTTTTTGCCTGTAAAATTTAATTCGTTATATTTGTTTATAAGGTAATTGAGGAATTATGGAACGCATCATATTAGAAGTTGACAGCGCAACCGCAAGGGCATGGAGAAATACTTCGGCAGATTTAAGACAGGAATATGAAGCTAAGATAAATGCGATTTTAAAAGAATTGCAGGAAGTTGAAACCGTTGATGAAGGTAGATAGATATTTGGATTCAGCGGGAAATCTTCTTAGCGCTAAAATATTTTCAGAGACCTTGTCTAAAAAATTCAATGCCTATTACACATTCCAGGAAAGCGGGTCATTTGCTTCGGATAACGACCCGGAAATAAATGGGAAGCCGATATTGATGGGCAGCCTTAAAACAAATATTTTTGCGAACGACTCCGAAAAGCTCGCTTTTTTAGCTGGAACGTATGTGCGATATGGACTGTTCAACGATACAGCTTATCTAATCAATATCGGTAACAGTTTGAGTAAGGCTGCTATTTGCTATCAACTGTTAAAAGAGCTTAATTGCAAACCGAGCTATGAAATATTGAAGGACAATACTCCAACTATATATGATGTTTATTTTCATCCCAATAAAAAAGTTGAATCTTACCTACAACGATTTATGTTCCTCCGCAAGAGATTGGATGATGGTGAAAAATTATTTATTAAAAAGATGATGTCGCGGTCACGCCGAAAATAGATTTATGCCCGCTATCTCCAATTCACTTCTGTTTTCAGTTAAATCAACTCAATCAACCCAATCAACCTCTCACTCAATCAACTTAATCAACAAACTATTTCCAATTTCCAAAAACATTCCCTACCTTTGCCTTCCCTGAAAGGAGGTATTTGGGAAATATATGATTATAATTAACGTAAAAGACGGCGAATCATTAGATAAAGCATTAAAACGCTTTAAAAAGAAATTTGAAAAAACAGGTGTTTTAAGAGAACTTCGCACCCGCCAGGCATTTGAAAAGAAATCTGTAACCCGTCGCCACGTGGTGAAACATGCCATCTACAAGCAAAATATGAACTTAGAAGCAACTGTATAATTTTTTTAAATTCTTTTAAAAAAATAGCAGATTTTCTAATCAAAATACAAAAACTATTTGTACATTCAGCGTTCGGATGTACAAGTAGTTTTTATGTTTACAGAGCGTTTTATCCGGTATATTAAATTCGAAAAGAGGTACTCCCCGCATACCGTATCCGCTTATCAATCAGACCTCGACCAGTTTTTTACCTTCCTTAACAACCCCGGTAAACAAACACCCGCACCCGAGCCTGTAATAACCCATCCTTCGCAAATTACGCATTATAATATCCGCAACTGGATGGTTGATATGATGAGCCATGCTATTATCGCCCGTTCCATCAACCGGAAGATTGCGACCCTGCGCAAATACTTTAAATTTTTACTGCGGGAAGGCGTGATTACCATTAACCCGGCGTCAAAGATCAACACCCCCAAAATACCCAAAAACTTACCGGTGATAGTCGAGGATGTAAAGCTCACCCAAATGCTGGATGATAACGAAGTATTTGGCAAGGATTTTAAAGGCCTGCGCGATAAGCTGGTTATTGAAATGCTGTTTGGCACCGGCATGCGATTATCTGAACTGCTGGGGCTAAAGGATACTGATATTAACGCTTACGAGGGCACGGTAAAGGTATTAGGTAAGCGCAATAAAGAGCGTATTATCCCGGTAAATAATGAGCTGAAATTATTAATCGCTGAATACCAGGAGTTAAAGAAAAAGCAGGAATTTTCCGGTAACAATTCGTTAACATTAATCGTTACAGATAAAGGAGCGAATGCTTACGCGAAGTTGATTTACTTAATTGTGCAGAAATATCTTTCTTACATATCAACCCAGGATAAAAAAAGTCCGCACGTGCTGCGGCATACGTTTGCAACAAGCTTATTAAACCGCGGCGCCGACCTGAACGCCATTAAAGAACTTTTAGGTCACGCTAACCTTAGCGCCACCCAGATCTATACTCACAATTCAGTTGAACGATTAAAGTCAATTTACAAACAAGCCCATCCAAAGGCATAAAAAGGAGGAATCATGAAAATTACAGTGCAATCTATTCGTTTTAATGCAGACAGAAAATTATTGGATTTTATCCAGAAAAAAGCAGACAAGCTTGATACCTTCTATGATCATATCATCAGCGGCGAGGTTTATTTAAAACTGGAAAATGTAGAAGACGAAGCCAATAAAATAACGGAGATTAAACTGTTGCTGCACTTTTTTATCAACAAAATCTAATAATAATTCACGCAGTTCATTTAAGTCCTGCTCGTTGTACTGATTTTTAACTATTTGCAAAACCATTAGCTGCGCCTCACTCAATGGCCTGGATTTTATTA
>Ga0206872_10078_pt1 | contig 30166 bp, 23 predicted proteins | sample Alteio_BWOrgCont_34_FD_152906 | JGI IMG/M metagenome (GOLD analysis project Ga0206872, IMG submission 152906) | Enriched cells from forest soil in Barre Woods Harvard Forest LTER site, Petersham, Massachusetts, United States -... | ecosystem: Environmental > Terrestrial > Soil > Temperate forest >... | reverse complement strand
AATATGAACGGTGTGGAGTAGCCAATATATTCCTGGCATCAGAACCGTTAAAGGGTAAAAGATATGTGGAGGTTACAGAGCGGAAAACAAAAAGGGATTGGGCGAATTTTATCAGGCAGATAGCGGACGACTGGTATAAAGATGCACCCAAAATAACGTTGGTAATGGACAATTTAAGTACCCATAAACCGGCAGCATTGTATGAAGCTTTTGAGCCAAAAGAAGCCAAAAGAATATGGGATAGGTTTGAATTTATCTATACCCCTAAGCATGGCAGTTGGTTAAATATGGCCGAAATCGAATTGAATGTATTGATGGGACAATGTTTAAATCGCAGAATTGATAATATGGAAACCATGAAAAAGGAAGTGCAGGCGTGGCAAGCACATCGGAATAATAAAGAGGCTAAAATAAAATGGCAGTTCACTTGTGAGGACGCTCGAATAAAATTATTGAAGCTTTATCCGTCAATTCATGAATGACATGACACTAGTGCCACTCACCACTCACTACTCACCACTCACTACTCACCAGCCTTCACACTAAGCTCGGGATTTTGGGGTGGTAAATCAGTTACTACCTGTTCCACTTCGGTTTGCTGAATGTATACTGCGTAGTCGGCAGGCTCTATTTTGCTGCCGCTGGCTTCGGCATAAACCTGGGTGTATTCGGCGCCGATATACAAAATTGCCGCCGTGTAGTATATCCAAACTAAAACAACCAATATAGAGCCGACAGCTACATAGGTTGAACTTTTGGCAGAGTATTGTATATATAAATTAATCATATGCTGGCCCACCATAAAAAGAATGGCCGTAAAAAGCGCGCCGCTGCGTACATCGCGCCACTTGATCTTAACATCAGGTAAAAACTTAAATATAATGCCAAAAAGGGTAGTGATAACTATAAAGGTAATCCCAAAATTGAGGCCTTTAAAAAAGAATTTTGTTATGGGCATAAACTTTTCGATCCAGGCGCCTAAGCCGGTCATAATAAAGCTGATGGTCAATGAAACTAACAGCAGGAAACCCAGGCCGATGATCAGCGAAAATGACAGGAAACGGTTTTGGATCAGTTTAAGCCAGCCACGTTTTGGCTTTGCTTTTACCCGCCATATGATGTTCAATGAGTCCTGTATCTCTAAAAAAATACCGCTGGCGCCAAGGAACAATATAATCACCCCGATTACAACAGCTGTTTCCGATTTTCCGGAAAGCTGCAGTTTATTTAAAATACCCTCAATCTGCAAGGCGGCGGTCGACCCTATGTAACCTGCCAGGTGCGGATATAGTTTATGGGCGGCTGCGTCGTGCCCCCAAACCAGGCCTGCGATTGAAATAATTAATATGAGCAATGGCGCTAACGAAAAGATGGTGTAGTACGCCAGCGAAGCGCTTAATTTTAATCCATTGTCGTTAATAAAGCCCATAATGGTGGCTACGGCTATCTTCCAGATGTGTTTATAATATCCTTTACTAAAAATTTTCATATTGAACGATCTCTTCTGCAGCTGTCTCGAAACTGTAATGCGGGAAATGGAGATCGAATAATAGTTGGCCTTTGTGACCCTCGTGAATGCTTTGTGTACCTCGTGGTTAACCGTTTTACCACAAAGGACACAAAGGACACAGAGAATTATTATTCAATACAATTTTATTCAGTTTTCACAATATCAATTTTGAGACAGCCTCCGTATGCAAAGAAAGAAATAATAGCCAAAAATGTTTGATGGAAATGCCCTTTGATCAGTTGTTTATTTGATTTCGGAAAACGGGATGTCCAGAATGGGGTACCTTGACCAGCCGTTAAAATCGTAATGCCACCATTCGGTAGGCACCACCTTAAAACCGTGGGCTGCCATAATGCTTTTTAACAGCTCGCGGTTAGCCAACTCCTGTTTTGGCAGGCCGGGGTAATTTGCCGCCGCCCTTTTACTAAAACTGTCAAAACCGGTGGGCATATCAAGTTCTTTGTCGGTTTTTAAATCAATCAAACTCATATCAATGGCGCAGCCCCTGTTATGTTTTGAGCCTTTGCGCGGGTCGGCAACAAAATTTGTATCCAACGCTATTTCATAAAACTTTACCGTGATAGCATAGGGGCGGTATGCATCGTATATTTTTATGCCAAGCCCCCTTGTTTTCAGGTCGGCCTCCACATCCCTTAGCGCCAGTACAACCGGCAGGCGCGCAAAAGCCTTTGCTTCTTTATACATCTGGTGATGGGTGAAATTATTGGTGGTGGCATACCTTATATCCAGCACAATACCGGGTATATATTTTTTTATCTCAACAAGCCGGGTTTCGGGATGGGCTTTTATTTGCTGCGTGTAGCTTTTGATACCCATAACCTTCGAGCTATCAATATATTTATAATGCTGCGCCTGTGCGATGCCGTAAACGCTAATAAGGAGGGTTAGAATGATATAACGTTTCATATTTAAAGAGAATCAAGAATCAAGAGTCAAGAACCAAGAGCCAGGAAAAATAGACATGGTAATAAGAGTGTTTGGAAGAAGCAAAAGTACTGGCCCGGGCGATTATGAATGTATTGTTAATTTTCAATGGCATTCATGAGCTCCTTCGTCGGTTCCTTCCATGGGGAAGGGGGCAATGTCATTAAGTTAAGGAAATTTACACAGGCAGCCCATGCTTTTTAGCCCCACCTAAATCCTCCCCGGTAGGGAGGACTTAAAAAAGGACGCCACCGAAGCTAAAGTCTCCCCTACCGGGGGAGATTTAGAGGGGGCTAAATCTCAGGATTTCCTTAACTTAATGACATTGACACCCGCCCCAAGGCGGGAATCGCACGTGTCCCCTGCTTTTTATAATCTTTCGAACAATCATAACATGGTAATCTGGCTTTCTAAAATCTAAAGATATGATATCCAAATCAATTTTTTCTTTTCATCTTGCTTCCTGGCTCTTGCTTCTTGGCTCTTGATTCTTGTCAATGGTGCGATACAATAAGCAGGTCAAGGTCTTTGGTAGGAATGGAAAAACGTTCGCCCATGTGTTTGTTGGTGAGATGTCCCTTATAAATGTAAACTGCATCACGTACGCCCGATTTTTGCCATATCATATTTTTCAGGCTGCCGTGTTCGCCAATATCTAACAATATAGGGGTAAAGATATTGGTCAGCGCATAGGTTGCTGTTCTTGCAACCCGTGATGCAATATTTGGTACGCAGTAATGGATAACATCATACTTTCTGAAAACAGGATGCGTGTGGTTGGTTACCTCGGATGTTTCGAAGCAGCCGCCCTGGTCGATACTCACATCAATAATTACCGAATTTGATTTCATGCGGCTTACGGTAGCCTCTGATACGATGCATGGGCTGCGCCCGTCTTCGGTACGCAACGCGCCGATAGCCACATCGCAGGTGGTGATGGCTTTCTCCAATACAATAGGTTGAACAACGGAAGTAAATACCCTGCTGCCGATATTGTTTTGCAGCCTCCGCAATTTATAAATCGAGGGGTCAAAAACCTTTACTTCGGCGCCTAAGGATATTGCAGTGCGGGCGGCATATTCGCCAACGGTGCCTGCGCCCAGTATTACTATTTCAGTAGGCGGTACACCGGTTACGCCACCAAGCATTAAACCCTTGCCATCGAAAATATTGCTGAGGTATTCGCCGGCAATCAGGATGGATGTTGCCCCTACAATTTCGCTCATGGCCCTAACTACGCTTAACGAACCGCCTTCATCGCGCAGGTGTTCAAAGCTAAGCGCCGTGATTTTTTTATTGATCATGGCGTGCAGCGATTCGGCTTTGAAGGTTGATAACTGCAAAGCCGAGATCAGTATCTGCCCCGGCTTCATCAGCTCAATTTCACCGGGCATTGGCGGCGCTATTTTTATAATGATGTCCGCCTCGTACAATTTTTTACTGTCGTAAACTATGTGGGCGCCCTGTTCGCTGTAGTCCTTATCCGAAAAGTTTGCTGCCTGGCCGGCATTGCTTTCGAGCATTACATCGTGGCCGTTATTAACCAACAGGGCCACCGACAAGGGCGTTAATGGGACCCTGTTTTCCTGGAATGAAATTTCTTTTGGGATGCCGATGTACAGTTTATGCTTTTTGTTCTTCACCTCCAGCATCGACTCCTGCGGCTGCATCATGGCTTGTTTGGCAATGTCCGAAAACCCACTGTATTTCCCTGAGCTCATTGTGTATTATTTTCTGGATGATGAAGATAAGTAAAAATAAGGATTAAGTTTAAATTAAATCTTCTCAATAATTATCTCGCGCGAATTACTACCCGTTACGCGTATTTTAACGCTGATATAGTGCTCCGGCAGCAGGCCGGCTATCTTTTCGGGCCACTCAATAAAGCAATAAGCATCTGAATAAAAATATTCTTCGTAACCCATATCCAAGGCTTCGGTTTGGCTTTTCAGGCGATAAAAATCAAAATGGTATATTTTATTTTCCTTGCCGGCGTACTCATTTACAATGGAGAAGGTTGGACTTGTAACCGGTCCGGTTGTTCCCAGATATTCGCATAACGATTTGATGAGGGTTGTTTTGCCAGCGCCCATTTCGCCGTAAAAAAGAAAAATGCGGGAGTGAGCTGAATAATTTATTATTGATGATGCAACGGAAGGCAGTTCTGAAATGGATTGAACGATTAACGACACTTTAAATTATTTTACCTCTACTTAAACCAGTCAGACTTACGAAGTTTTCAAAACCAAGTCTTGTTATCTCCATCCAAAAATACCAAAATACCGTATCAAATTTAAAAAATTTTAAACCGGTTATGCGGGATGTCAACGCCTTGCCATTGTGAGCAGAAGCAGCGTGGCAATTGCGGACTCTGCATAGTCGTCTTGCATTGTTCGCGATTGCTTCGTGCCTCGCAATGACAAAGTTTTTTATTTGTATGTTGCTAAAAATCAACACCTTGTCATTGCGAGCGAGGAACGAGCGTGGCAATCGCGAACTATGCACGACCCGCCATGCACGACCCGCCATGCACGACCCGCCATGCATGACCGCTCTGTAAAGCCGACCTGTAAAGTTCGCGGTTGCCACGCTTGACCGCCGGGCAAAGCTGCCCTGTACAGTTTGCGGTTGCCACGCTTCGCTCGCAATGACAAAGTTTTTTATTTGTATGTTGCTAAAAATCAACACCTTGTCATTGCGAGGGAGGAACGAGCGTGGCAATCGCGAACTATGCATGACCGCCATGCATGACCGCTCTGTAAAGCCGACCTGTACAGTTCGCGGTTGCCACGCTTCGCTCGCAATGACAAAGTTTTTTATTTGTATGTTACTAAAAATCAACACCTTGTCATTGCGAGCGAGGAACGAGCGTGGCAATCGCGAATTGTGCACGATCCGCCATGCTTGACCGCTCTGTAAAGCCGACCTGCGGAGTTCGCGATTGCCACGCTTGACCGCCGGGTAAAGCTGCGCTGTACAGTTCGCGATTGCCACGCTTCGCTCGCAATGACAAAGTTTTTTATTTGTATGTTACTAAAAATCAACACCTTGTCATTGCGAGCGAGGAACGAGCGTGGCAATCGCGAACTATGCACGACCCGCCATGCTTGACCGCCGGGTAAAGCTGCGCTGTACAGTTCGCGATTGCCGCGCTTCGCTTATAATGACGTGCATGTAAGTTGTTGATTATCAATATACTTTTTCAACCCGTCATTGCTGTTTTTTCCAGGCAGGCCTGGTTGGGACTCGCAATGACAATTTTTTTTTATTGCTTAAACAAACCCGCGGGAACACCCCGGATTTTATACAAAAAAAACAGCAGTTAAAAAATACCAACTACTTTGTATTGTTACCCTCATTTATGTTGTTTAGCTTTACCACATTGCCCTGATAAACTTAATGTTATGAGAAATCCCCCCCCCCCCCTCCAATTTACAGGCCAGGCAGTTAAAATGTTTATTATGCAAATCAGCAGGTTTTTTGTAATTGTTTTGCTTGCGGCTTTTTTGCCGGTTAAATTGTTTGCGCAAGCGCCAACCATCAGTTATAGCAGTCCTCATGTTTATCCGCCGGGTACGGTCATTACCCCGCTGACGCCAACCAGTAGCGGAGTAGCGGCTCAGGGCTATAGTAGTAGCGAGAGTACAATTGCTTCTGGCTTTTACTATCAGAGCGGCATTGCGACCGATGCTTTAGGTAATGTGTATGTGGCTAATCCAAGCGCCGGTACTGTAGAAAAGTTTCCTTCAGGTGGGGGCACACCAGTTAATATTGGTTCAGGGTTTACTTACCCCACCCTTGTAGCTATTGATGCAGCCGGCGACATATATGTAGCCGATAATGATGATATAAAAAAGATCCCGGCCGGGGGCGGGGCACCTGTTAATGTAGGTAGTGGCGCCTTTGTGCAGGGCTTGGCAGTGGATGGTTCGGGTGATGTTTTTATATCAGAAAGAAATACCAGCCAGTTAATTGAATTTCCCGCTGGGGGTGGCGAGAACCTTATCGGTTCTTTTAATGTTCCGTATGGTTTAGCATTTGATGGAGTTGGCAGCCTGTATGTTGTCGCGCAAGGTGACAATGCTGTTTATAAAATACCTGCGGGAGGAGGTGCAGCCGCTTTAGTAAATGCTCATTTTAATCAGCCATACTACGTATCAGTGGATGCGTCGGGAAATTTATTTGTGGGCGAAGGGACTGTGGTTACCCTGCTCGCGGGGAGCAATAGCAGTACAATTCCGGTCAGCATTGGTTCTACGACTGTTGGTTTTAGCGTAGCTGTCGATGGAGCCGGTAATGTATATACCATTACTCAGACCTCTATGAGTAATAGTCCTTTAGTGCAAATTAAGCCCGTAGGCGGCTATTTCATAAGCCCCATGTTACCGGCAGGTTTAAGCTTCAGCGGCTCAACAGGTACTATAAGTGGCACACCCACTGTGTACAGCCCCGCAACCAATTACACCGTTAATGCATACAACAGCGGCGGTAGTGGTACCGCAACCGTGAATATCGAGGTGGCTGCAAATGATGTGAACCTCAGCAATTTGGCAACAAGCAGCGGTACGCTAACCCCAACTTTTGCGCCAGGAACTACCGCTTACACGGTGAACGTACCCAGCTCAACGAGTTCAATAACCGTAACGCCAACCATCAACGACCCTGCTGCAACGGTAAAAGTAAATGGTACGGTGGTAACGTCCGGTACAGCCTCCGGCAGTATTACTTTAGCCGAAGGGATAAATACCATCAATACGGTAGTTACCGCCCAGGATGGCGTTACCACAAAAACCTATACCTTAACCGTAAAACGCGGTTCGTCCAATGCAAACCTTTCAAACCTTACTATCAGCAGCGGTACGTTAACGCCCGTTTTTGCAACAAATACACAAAACTATACGGCCGGGGTGAGCTATACCACCACCTCCATTACCGTAACGCCAACCACCAGCGATCCTACTGCTACCGTTAAAGTGAATGGGGTAACGGTGGCATCCGGCACGGCCTCGTCAAGCATACCGCTCAATACCGGGGCTAATACTATCCTTACTGTAGCAACAGCACAAAACGGAACGGTAAAAACTTATGCAATCACGGTTACCAGGACTTCATCCAATGCAAACCTTTCGAACCTTACTATCAGCAGCGGTACTTTAACGCCTGCCTTCGCGACGCTGACCCAAGGTTATAAGGATACCGTGGCAAATACTGTTACTTCCATAAAAGTAACGCCTGCGACCAGCGATCATGCTGCGACTGTAACTGTAAACGGTACGGCAGTAGCTTCGGGCACGGCATCGGCGTCCATTCCTTTAGTAGTCGGTTCAAGCAATGGCATCAATATAAAAGTCACCGCGTTTGACGGAACAGTAAAAACTTACGGCATAGTCGTTACCAGGAAAAAGTCATCCAACGCAAACCTGGCTAACTTAACCACCAGCAGCGGCACATTAACACCTGCTTTTGCAATGGCAACGCAACTCTATGCCGATACAGTAACGTATAGCACCGCATCTGTTAAGGTAACACCCACAACCAGCGATGCAACGGCAAGTGTAACGGTAAATGGTGCTGCGGTGACTTCGGGAACCGCTTCAGGAGGTATTTCGTTAGCTGTCGGCTTTAACCAGGTTAAAACTATCGTAACAGCCCAGGACGGGACGCAAAAAACTTATTTTATTACCGTTCACCGGAAAAACATGGCCGGGATGAATAGTTTTTATGAGCCGGTATCGGTTATAAAACCGACAGACAGCCTAACCATCGAAAGCAACGATATATTTGTTCACCAGGGACTTTCGCCAAATGGCGACGGGATCAATGATTTTTTGGAGATTGATGGCATAACTGCGTATCCCGATAATCATTTAATGATCATTAACCGCAATGGCGCAGCCATATTTGAGGCGAAGGGGTATGATAACATCACAAAAATATTCGACGGGCACTCAAACATAACCGGAGCCATGCAATTGCCGGGGACTTATTTTTATTCGCTGGAGTATAAAATCGGCAATGTAATTAAACGCAAAACGGGGTTTATTGTGCTTAAGTATTAGGGTTGGTGATTAGTCCGAAAGTCAGTAAAGTCCGGAAGTCCGAAAGAAGCTGCAACTGACGTTTCGGCAAGAATAACTTAAGTTATACAGAAGTCTAAAATAAACGCTCTTTATGTTTCGAATAAAATAACAGTTAAAAAATTTAATTTAACCACAGAGGCCGCAAAGAAAGAGAACACAGAGAACACCAAGAAAAAAATTGACAAACTATTAAAGTTTTGTGGCCTTTGTGTTTTCCCCTTTGTGTCTTTGTGGTAAAATTCTGCACAGTTTAGTTATATAGAAGTTAAGAAAAGTCCGGTCTACGGGGTTTGAAAAGCTGGTGAGGCCATCTTTTTAAACCAACAAACAACTCATCGGGAAAGCACAAGAATTTTGCCCGGAAACAGAAAAAGTGGTGACAAGTTTTTGTCACTGACAAAATCTTGTCAGTACTTAAGTTGCTGATTATCAGTTTTGTTGCGCTTTGTTGCAGGGTGTTGCACGTGTTGCGCAACACACAAAAAAAGCCGATACAAATTTCCATTCCTGATGGTCAATCTATCTTTATACCAACCCATTCTCAATGGCATACTTAATAAGCATGGCGGTATTTTTTGTGTTTAATTTTGTCATGATGCTTTTGCGGTGGCTGTCTACCGTCCATTGGCTTACAAAAAGTTTTTCGGCCATTTCGGCGTTGGTTAGTCCTTCGGCAATCAGTACCAATATTTCTTTTTCGCGGCGGGTAAGTATGGGTTTGCCGGTTTCGCTGTTATAAATATGCTTTACTACTTCAAGGGCCTCCATGCACAAATGTGTTTTGCCAGCGGCCACATCGGTAATGGCGCTCAATAATTCTTCTTTATCCGCATTTTTTAAAATATAACCGCTTGCCCCGCTTTCAATCATCTTGCGGATATACGATGGCTGGTTCAGTGTGCTCAATGCCAGCACCTGTATTTGCGGCTTCTTCTTTTTTATTTCGGCACACAGGTCAATGCCGCTTTTATCGGGCAAATTAATATCCATTAAAATCACATCCACGGTAATTTTTTCGAAATAGGCGCTGCATGCAGCAGCAGTTAAAGCATGCCCCGCCCAAAAAATACCAGCTTCATTAATTAATAACGAACGTATCCCTTCCACTACTACCGGGTGGTCATCCACTATAAAAACGCTGATCATGTCTTTGGGATTTTTACTTCGATATTTACCGAAGTGCCTGTCCCTTCCTGTGATTTTAAATCGATATTCCCTTTTAGGTATTCAACCCGGCTTTTAATATTGCTCCACCCGGCGCCCTGCGAATCTTTCAGGTCATCCGTATTAAAGCCTTTGCCATTATCTTCAACGCTTAAAGTTATCCAGTCATCCCCCTTCACCAGCTGAACCATCACCTGGGTGGCGTTGGAGTGTTTCGATGCGTTGTTAACCAACTCCTGAATAATACGATAGATAATGATCTCAAGCGCATTGTCTATCTGCAGGTTGTTGCCAAATGATTGAAAAATAACCTTGAAGGAAGAGGTGCTCGATGAAGCGCAATAATCTTTCAAAGCTTCTTCCAGCCCGAATTTTGCCAAAGCCTCGGGCATCATATTTTGGGCAACCCGGCGCAGTTCTTTCATGGCCGTATCGATCATATTGAGTGATTTTTCAAACACCTCGACACTGCTGCTGCTGATCACAATGTTTTCTTTCATATTGATAATTGAATGTTTAACTCCTGATAAAAGGCCTCCCAGGCCATCGTGCAAATCCCTGGCAAGCCGGCTTCTTTCTTCCTCTTGTCCCCTTAATACCGCCTGCGATGCCAATATTTGTTTTTCATTTTCAAGCTCCCTTATTTTTTGCTCCTGCAGCGCGAAGTTTTGCTGCGCCACTATGTTTTGTTTTTGCAGTAGTTTACCCCGGTTGTACCATATTACAGCCAGTAAAACAGCGATTAACAACAGCAAAAGCGAAACATAAAGCCTGTTGCGGGATGCGATAGCTTTTTCTTCACTTGCATTAATGTGCGCCTGGAAGACCAGGCTATCCTCTAATTTTTTTTGCTTGTACTCATACTCAAATGCTATCTTTTCGTTTTGAATATTTATTTTTTGTTTAAAAATGGAGTCATTTACTGCATTTAGCTTTTCAAGATAACCGAATGACCTGCCGGTGTTTCCTGTTTCTTTAAAATATTCGTACATGAGTTTATAATGCTCCTGCAAAAATTCATTATCCGTAACCTGTGGCACATACGCCTCGGCCAGCGAAGCATATTTCATTGTATTTTTAAGGTCGTGCTTAAGCAGGTAGGTTTCAGCCAGGCCGTCCTCGATATTGGCATTATTTTCGGCATTACTTAATTTTTGTGAAATAGCTACCCCCCTTAGCAGGTAAGTGATAGCTGAATCGAGCATTTTCTTTTTCAGGTAGGTGTTACCGATGTCGCCCAAAGCAATCGACATCCCCGCCTTATCATGCACTGAAGAATATAATTTGAGCGCAAGCTTTTCATACATAATTGCGCTGTCAGGTTTTTCTTTATCTGAAAAAGCATCCCCGATATTCCCGTAAGTACGGGCCATGCTGAGGGTGTCTTTCGCCGCGAGTTTATATGGAAGCGAGCGCTTTTCGTAAACTATTGCATTGTCGGCATCGCCTATACTCTCGTAAACGAGCCCGATATTATTTAATACCATGCCGATTAAGATTTTATTATGAATACCCTTGCTCATGTCCATGCATTCGAAAAAAGTGAGCAATGCTTTGTTGTATTCAGAGTTGTACATTAAAGCGGTGGCTTTATCATTCAGCGCTTTGAAGTAATTAAGATGGTTTACTTTTTTCCATAAATATGCTGAGCTGTCGAAAACCAACGCCGACCGTTTGTAATTACCGGCATAAAAATTACAAAAGCCTTCGGTGCTGTACACTTTGGCTTTTAAGGTATCGATGTTTACGGTTGTGCAAAGTTTTTTTACCCGGGCAATTAACACAAAAGCCGCTTTGGTATCAGTAGTTTCCAGGCTATCGATGGTGGCCAGCAGCTTTTTTATATGGCTGATGTCACTGACCTGGTTTGATTGCGGATATGCCCTGTGAATGCCGCCGAAAAATAGCATAATCATGAGTATGCTGCTAAAAATTACGCGGGGTTTAAGAAATTTCATAGTTATAACAGGCAAATCAATAATCTAAAGTTGATCTTTTATTTTGCAGTACGAAAGTTTATTTAAAAAATCACTACTTTAGGGGATTGCCCTATCCTCTTTTAACATCTAATTTTATCCCATTGTAATGTACCCCAGATACCGGCAGAGATAAAAAATGATCTGCCGGGGTTAAATAATTTATATGACAACGTATAAATACGCAGGCAATTGAGTAGTAATACGCTTGATGAGATACGGAAGGCGTTTTATTTTTATCAAATAATCAAAAACGAGGTCTTTCCAAAATACGTGTTAGTAATATTAGCCCGGACTACAAATCGTAAAAAAAATTAACTTGTTGGTTAAGAACACAAATTGATATTTAAAGTGTTATGATAATGATCTCTCCTTCATCGCGAAATCTCCTTAAATCGACTGCTTTTTTTAGCAAATTAATCTTACAGACGTTGGTTGTTTTACTTTGTTTTTGCAATATGCTGTTTGCAGGTATAAAGCCGGCAATTAAACACAGGAATACCGGCAATGCAAACAACCATATTATTATAAAGAAGGGTCAAAATCCTTTAAAGCGGGAGAACGCCCTTAGCCCGCCAACCATCAGCTATAGCGGTCCCCAAACTTATACTATAAATGTCCCCATTGCGCCGCTTACGCCGGTTAGCAGTGGTGTAGCCGCTGCAGGATATAGCAGCACCCCGGTTACGTTTGGATCGGGTTTTAACGGCCCGACCGGTGTTGCTTTGGACGCAGCCGGGAATATATACATAGCCGACCCCATTAACAATGTGGTAAGCAAGTATCCGGTTGGCGGGGGCGCGCCGGTTAGTTTAGGCTCGGGTTTCAATGGCCCGTTTGGTTTAACAGTTGACGCTGCCGGAAATGTGTACGTGGCCGACCAGGGGAACAATGCCATAAAGAAAATACCGGTAGGCGGCGGCGCCATAGTTACTTTAGGCTCGGGCTTTAGCCTGCCTACAGGAGTGGCTGTAGACGCCGCAGGCGATGTTTACGTGGCCGACTATAACCACAATGCCGTAAAGGAAATACCTGCGGGCAGCAACACACCGGTTGCAGTAGGCTCGGGTTTCAGTTTGCCTGTTGGGGTGACATTGGATGCCGCAGGCAACTTATACGTGGCTGACCGGGGCGACAGCAAGGTGTATATGGTGCCCATTGGCGGCGGCGCTATGGTTACCTTAGGTTCGGGGTTTAGCGGCCCTTACGGCGTTGCTGTAGATGCAACAGGCAATGTGTTTGTTGCCGATAATTTTAACAATGCGGTAAAAGAGATCCCCGCCGGCAGCAGTACGCCTATTACTTTAGGCTCCGGTTTCGGCAACCCCGAAGGCATAGCGGTTGACGCCGCCGGCAATGTTTACGTAGCGGATTTCAGCAAAAAGGCAGTTTACGAAATTGAACCTATCGGCGGATACTATTTAAATATTACGTTACCCGCAGGCCTGAGTTTTTCAAACGCTACAGGTATCATCAGCGGGACACCGGCAGTGACAAGCTCTTCAATAAATTATACCGTTACTGCTTATAACAATTTAAGCCAGGGCAGTTCGGCCATCGTGAATATTACGGTTATTCCATTTACCATAAGCTATACCAGCCCTCAAACTTATATAGGCGGTACGGCAATAACACCACTGGCGCCCGTAAGCAGCGGGGTAGCGGCCCAGGGTTATAACAATAGCCCGCTTACGCTTGCATCAGGGTTCAATACCCCCTCGGGAGTGGCGGCAGACGCAGCGGGTAATGTGTATGTGACGGACGCCGGCAACAATGCCGTTAAAAAAATACCAGTGGGCGGCGGCGCCCCGGTGACTATTGGCTCGGGTTTCAGTAATCCCGGCGGTGTGGCCGTTGATGCCAAAGGCAATGTATACGTCGGCGACGACGGAAACAATGCCGTTGAAATGATCCCTCTGGGCACCGGTACCCCGGTTACTTTAGGCTTTGGTTTCACAAACCCATTCGGGGTAGCAGTTGATGCTGCCGGCAATGTTTATGTGGCCGATTACGGCAACAATGCAGTGAAAGAGATCCTGGCGAGTGGTGGTGTCCCTATCACTTTAGGGTCAGGTTTTAACGGCCCGCTTGGTGTGGCAGTAGATGCAGCAGGCAATGTATACGTAGCGGATGCCGGCAATAATGCGATAAAAAAGATACCAGCCGGCGGCGGAACCCCGGTGACAATAGGCTCGGGGTTCAGTAATCCGGCTGGTGTTGCGGTTGATGCGGCAGGCAATGTTTTTGTCGGCGATCAAAACAACGATGCACTAAAAGAAATCCCCGCAGGCGGCGGCGCCCCGGTTACATTGGGCTCCGGGTTCAGCAGTCCGGCAGGCGTGGCAGCCGATGGAGCAGGCAATATTTATGTGGCGGACCAGTTCAACAATGCGGTTAAAGAAATCACCCCGGTTGGGGGCTATTACATAGGCCCTTTCTTACCGGCCGGTTTAACTTTTAATAATAATACAGGCGTTATCAGCGGGACGCCGGCAATAATAACCCCGCCAAAAAATTATACCATTACCGCTTATAATATAAGTAACCATATCACGGCAACGATTAGCATTACCATTAATCGTCCGCCGCTGCCGACCGTAAGCTACACCAGCCCCCAGGTTTATGTTACCGGAACGGCAATTACCCCCCTTGCGCCGGCAAGCACCGGTGTAACAGCTGCGGGCTATAGCATTAACCCTGTTAACATGGGCTCTGGCTTTAGTACCCCGCTTGGCGTAGCTGTTGACGCTGCAGGCAATGTGTACGTAGCCGATGCCGGCAACGGGACCGTAACAGAGATTCCCCTGGGCCTGAGCACACTCGTTAATTTAGGCTCCGGCTTTAGTACCCCCTCCGGCATAGCGGTAGATGGGGCGGCCAATGTTTATGTAGCTGACAACACCAATAATACTATAACGGAAATACCTGCCGGCAACGGCACGCCGATTAACTTGGGCTCCGGTTTCAACAGCCCGTTTGGCGTAGCCGTAGATGCTGCCGGCAATGTGTATGTAGCCGATGAGGGTAATAATGCGATAAAGAAGATCCCGGTGGGCAACGGCGCCCCGGTTAGTTTGGGGTCCGGGTTTAATCAGCCGCAAGGCGTGGCAGTTGATGGAAACGGCAATGTTTACGTGGCTGATGCAGGCAACAATGCCGTAAAGAAGATCCCGGCAGGCGGCGGGGCTATTGTTACTTTGGGATCAGGCTTTAATAGTCCGTTTGGCGTGGCTGTAGATGGAACCGGCAATGTATTTGTGGCCGATGGGGGCAACAATGCGGTGAAAGAAATACCTGCGGGCGGCGGCGCCACGGGTGCTATCAGCTTTGGCTTCAGTTCGCCCTATGATGTGGCAACAGATGCAGCCGGCAATATTTACGTGGCGGACACCGGGAACGGCCTCGTTAAAAAAATAGTACCGGTCGGCGGCTATTATATCAGCCCAATGTTGCCTGCCGGTTTAAAATTTGCTAATACAACGGGTATCTTCAGCGGCACGGCTACGGCCCCGGGCCCGGCAATAAATTATACCGTAACGACTTATAACGCGTTCAATCACAATTCGGCTGTAGTAAATATAAAAGTGCTGTCGAACAATGCGAACCTCGCCAACCTCACCGCCAGCAGCGGAACTTTAAGCCCGGTTTTCGCTCCCGCGACAGGCGTCTACATAGATACCGCAAGCAATCTTACAACATCAGTAACCATAACACCAACAACCAGCGACGCCAATGCTACCGTAACAATAAATGGCACAACGGTAACCTCAGGGACGCCCTCTGCAAGTCAGCCCTTAAATGTAGGACCAAATTACTTCACTATAAAAGTAACGGCACAGAACGGAACAACGGTTAAAACTTATTCGCTGACTGTGACCAGGCTAAAATCAGCCGACGCAACACTTTCGAACCTGACAGTAAGTGTTGGTGAATTGGCGCCGGTTTTCGTACCAGGCACATTGGCTTATACCGATCCGGTAAGTTATACAACTACTACTATCAGGATAACCCCGACCTCCAATAACAGTGGGGCTACTATTAAAGTAAACGGCATCGCGGTAGCTTCAGGTTCCACGTCGGCGAGCATCGTTTTGGCAACCGGTAATAACACCGTTACTGTGGCTGTAACCTCGCAGGATAAATCAACAACCGACACCTATACAATAAACGTTATAAGGACATCACCCAATGCCAATCTTAGCAACCTAACTATCAGCAGCGGTACTTTAACGCCTGCCTTCGCAACGGCAACAACAAGTTATACTGCCTCGGTTACCAATGCCGTTTCAACCATAAAAGTTACCCCAACTACCAGCGATGCTGCGGCTACCGTAAAAGTTAACGGCGCCCTGGTAACCTCGGGCACAGCGTCTGCTGCGATCCCTTTGGTTGCAGGGCCAAATACTATCATAATAAAGGGCATAGCGTTTGACGGCACACAAAAAACCTATGTAATAACTGTAACAAGAGCGCTTTCGAGTAATGCCAATCTTGCCGGCTTAACCATCAGCAGCGGAACGTTGACGCCGGCATTTGTAACATCAACGCAAGCATATAAGGATACGGTTACCAATGCTACCGCGTCCGTTACAGTAACGCCCACCACCAGTGATCCAACAGCAACGGTAACAGTAAATAATGTGGCGGTTACTTCGGGCACGGCATCGGCCCCCATAACCTTAGCGGTAGGTTTCAACAGCATAGTTATAAAAGGCAAGGCGCAGGACGGAACCTTAAAAACTTATGCTATAACGGTTACAAGACGATCATTAGGCGGGTCGAATATCCCCGACGAGTCGGTGAGCATGGTAAAGCCAGCTGACAGCCCCACTATCGAAAATGATGGCATCGTAGTTCACCAGGGCGTATCGCCAAATGGGGATGGGGTCAATGATTTCCTTGTTATCGACGGTATTAATGCTTACCCGGACAATAAATTAATGATCATCAACCGCAACGGGGCGTTGGTGTACGAGTCCAAAGGCTACGATAACAGTACCAGGGTTTTTGATGGGCACAGCAACAAAACCGGCGCCATGCAGCAGCCCGGCACTTATTTTTATTCGCTGGATTATACCGCAGGCGGGATTGCTAAGCATAAAACAGGGTTTATTGTACTTAAGTACTGATTAAGAGAGTCAAGAACTAAGAGTCAAGAACCAAGGTAGAAGCACAAAGGTGAACGCGGCTCTTGATTCTTGGCTCTTGATTCTAATTTCTTCCCTACTTAGGCCCGTAAACAGCAATAGGTATCAGCATTTCTTCGAGCGATATGCCGCCGTGCTGGAAAGTTTCGTTATAAAAGTTAACAAAGTGGTTGTAGTTGTTTGGGTAAACAAAATACTTGTCTTCCTTGGCAAATACAAAACTCGAACTAACATGCAGCTTTGGCAGCATCGCATCATGCGGGTTACGGATATGGAATACTTCTTTTGGGTTAAAGTTTAAATTTTTCCCTTGTTTATAACGCAGGTTGGTATTGGTGTTCCGGTCGCCAACAATTTTACTTGGCGTTTTTACCCTTATGGTACCATGATCGGTAGTTATAATTACCCTTACCTGCTTTTGGGCTAAAAACTTAAGCAGGTCGAACAGGGGCGAATGCTCAAACCACGATAGCGTTAATGAGCGGTAAGCGGCATCGTCGCTGGCCAGCTCGCGGATCATTTGCATGTCCGTACGGGCATGCGACAGCATATCAACAAAGTTGTAAACTACAACATTAAGCTCATTGGCCATCAGGTTATTTACCGAATCGTTGAGCGCGCGGCCTTCATCAATATTTAAAATTTTATGGTACGAATGTTTAATGTCCTTTCGCAATACCCGCTTTAACTGGTCGGTAATAAACTGACCTTCGAATAAGTTTTTGCCGCCTTCATCTTCATCGTTCTGCCACATATCAGGATAGCGTTTTTCCATATCCAGGGGCATCAGGCCCGAAAAAATAGAATTACGGGCATATTGCGTAGCAGTTGGCAAAATACTGTAATAGGCATCTTCTTCCTCCAGCCTGAAATATTCTGTTATCAAAGAGTTAATGATCCTGAACTGATCGTACCTCAGGTTATCAATCAAAATAAAAAACAGCGGCCCTTTGCCGTCCAGGTTTGGGAAAACCTTCTTTTTAAACAATTGCGGCGAAACAACAGGCCCCGATTCCGGGTCCTTCATCCAGTTTAAATAATTCCGCTCAACAAATTTGCAAAACTGGACATTGGCCTCTGCCTTTTGCATGGTAAGTATCTCATGCATGCCGGCATCTTCCAATTGCTGCAGCTCCAGTTCCCAGTAAATTAGTTTTTTGTACACATCAACCCATTCCTGGTAGCTCAGGTTATCATTCAGCACCATTCCCAGGCTCCTGAAATCCTGCTGGTAGGCCATGGTAGTTTTTTCGGTAACGAGGCGCTTGTTCTCAGTAAGCTTTTTAATAGTTAACTGAATTTGTTTGGGATTGACAGGTTTTATCAGATAATCATCAATCCTCGACCCTATGGCGTCCTCCATCAAATATTCTTCTTCGTTTTTGGTGATCAAAACGATAGGCACATCATTATTGATGTTCTTTATTTGCGATAGCGTTTCCAATCCGGTCAACCCCGGCATATTTTCATCTAAAAAAACAAGGTCGAAATGATTGTTTCTGAAAGCATCAACCGCATCATTCCCGTTTGTTACGGTACTAACTTTGTAGCCTTTTTCGTTTAAAAAAAGTATATGTGGTTTTAAAAGGTCAATTTCATCATCGGCCCATAATATGGTTGTATCTTGCATCGTATGTTATTTAAATATAGGTATTTGTCTGAATCAGAATTTGCAGGATTTTAGAATTAGCAGAATTTATAAATAAGTACATGGCAATCGGTGAAATCAAAAAAAATCGGTGAAATCATTTACCCCAATAACCCCAAAGCACGGCTTTTGTTATGTATTATTACAAGGATTAACAAAAATTAACAAATGTACGACAGTGGCTTGTACCTTTATTTAACAATTTCGCACCTTTGCAGGCACATTGAATAAAAAGAAAATAATAAACGACCCGGTTTACGGGTTTATCAGTATCCCCACCGAGCTGATATTTGATCTTATTGAGCATCCTTATTTTCAAAGGCTGCGGTATATTAAGCAGTTGGGTATGACGCACCTCGTTTATCCCGGCGCTTTGCATACGCGGTTTCATCATGCCCTGGGCGCCATGTACCTTATGGGTATGGCAATTGAGACCTTACGGAATAAAGACCATCAGATTAGCCGCGAAGAGGAAGAGGCGGTAATTATCGCCATATTATTGCACGATATAGGTCATGGGCCATTCTCGCACGCTTTGGAGGAGATTATTGTTGAAGGTATATCACATGAGGATATATCGTCTATGCTGATGGGCAAGCTGAATGAGCAATTTAACGGCCGCCTCGGGATGGCGATCAGCATTTTTAATGGTACCTATCACCGGGAGTTCCTGCATCAACTTGTATCAAGCCAGTTGGATATGGACCGGATGGATTACCTGAACCGCGACAGTTTTTTTACCGGCGTGTCCGAAGGCGTGATTAGCTCTCACCGTATCATCAAAATGCTTAACGTAAAAGATGACCAGATTGCTGTGGAAGAAAAAGGGATATACTCGGTCGAAAAGTTTTTGATTGCGCGCAGGCTGATGTACTGGCAGGTATATTTACATAAAACAGTAATTGCCGCCGAACAATTGCTGGCTAAAATACTTAAACGCAGCCGCGAACTTGCCTTGAGCGGCGAATCCGTTTTTACAACCCCCGCACTAAGCCATTTCCTTAAGAAACCAGTAAACAGGGAAGCATTTATGAACGAGGGCCATCACCTGGAAATGTTTGCCACACTTGACGATACCGATATTATGGCCGCTGTAAAAGTTTGGGCCAGCCATCATGACCCTGTTTTGTCAAAATTATGCCGTGATCTTGTTCAGCGGGAGCTTTATAAAGTTGATATAACGAACGAACCACCTGACAAACAATTTATTGCTGAATTAACTTCGCGCGCCGTAAAAAAATACGGAATAACAGCACACGAGGCCTCCTATTTTGTTTTCGATGATACAGTGCGCAATAACGCATACAATTCGGGCGACGGCAGGATCCGCATTTTGATGAAAGACGGCACAATAAAAGATATTACAGCCGCCAGCGATAACTCGAACCTGGAAGCGTTAGCAAAAACGGTAAAAAAGTATATACTTTGTTATAAGAAGGAATTAATAATTTGAAAATTAAGCAATTTGAAGATTTGAAAATTAAGTTTTGGCATTTTCAAATCTTCAAATTATCAAATCTTCAAATAAATCAATATTTACAATTAAATTTGCCCGATGCAATTTACCGCACATGAATTAAGTTTGCTGCTTAATGGAACAGTTGAAGGAGACCCGTCAGTGCCGGTAAATCAACTGGCTAAGATAGAGGAGGCCCAAAGCGGCTCACTTTCATTTTTGGCGAATCCAAAATACGAGCAATACTTGTATACCACCGGCGCTTCTGTAGTTATCATTAATAATGACCAGGTTTTGGCCGCGCCGTCAAAAGCCACCCTGATACGGGTTGAAAACGCATACACCGCGTTTTCACAATTGCTTGAAATATACAACACCTTAAAATTAAACAAAACCGGCATTGAGCAGCCAAGCTTTATTCATCCCTCGGCACAAATAGGTGAAAACGTTTATGTGGGCGCTTTTGCTTACCTGGGGCCTAATGTTAAAATAGGCAATAATTGCAAAATTTACCCCCATTGTTATATTGCCGACGATGTAATAATTGCCGATAACGTGACGTTGTTTCCCGGGGTAATAGTTTACTTTGATTGTGTGATTGGCAACAATGTCATCATCCATTCAGGCACGGTGATCGGTGCGGATGGTTTTGGTTTCGCCCCGGCCGCTGATGGCACCTATACTAAAATAAGCCAGATAGGCAATGTGATAATTGAGGATGATGTTGAGATAGGTTCCAACACAACTGTCGACAGGGCAACCCTGGGCTCAACAATTATACGTAAAGGGGTAAAACTTGATAACCTTATACAGGTAGCCCACAATGTTGAAATTGGCGCAAATACGGTAGTAGCAGCCCAAACAGGCATATCGGGAAGCACGAAGATCGGCGAAAATTGCATTGTTGGCGGGCAGGTGGGCATAGTAGGGCATATTACTGTAGCTAAGGGCACACAAATCCAGGCGCAATCGGGCGTAAGCCGCTCATTAATTGAGGAGGGTAAAAGATGGATGGGTTCGCCGGCGACAGGCTATACCGACCATATGCGCTCGCAGATTGTTATACAGCGCCTGCCGGCCCTTGAAAAACGAATTAACGAACTTGAAAAAATAATTGCTGAACTACAAAAAAGTCATTGAGTCATTGAGTCATTAGGTCATTGAGTTGTTTAATATACCGATGGTCCAATGACTCAATGCCCCAATGACTTAATGACCAAAAAGGATGAACGTAAAACAAAAGACAATTAAGGCGCCGGTTTCAGTTTCGGGCACCGGGTTACATACCGGCGAAAGGGTTACCATGACATTTAACCCAGCCCCCGAAAACCATGGCTATAAATTCAGAAGAGTTGACATAGCGGGTTCGCCTGTGATTGACGCCGATGTTGATAACGTAACAGATACTTCGCGCGGCACTACCATTACGCAAAACGGGGCCAGTGTAAGCACCATTGAGCATGTGCTTGCGGCATTGGTTGGATTAGAGCTGGACAATGTACTGATTGATCTTGACGGGCCCGAAACGCCGATAATGGATGGCAGCTCCATCCAGTTTGTCGACGCTATTAAAGATGTTGGGTATGATGAGCAGGAGGCCGACCGCGAGTATTATCATATCCCATACAATATTCATTACTCTGAACCCGACCGCAAAGTTGAGATGGTGGCTATGCCTTTGGACGATTACCGTTTTACGTGCATGGTAGATTATAATTCACAGGTATTGGGCAGCCAGCATGCCAGTATTTCAACCATATCCGAGTTTAATAAGGAAATAGCCTCGTGCCGCACTTTTTGTTTTTTGCATGAACTTGAAATGCTGTTGAAGCACGATCTTATAAAAGGCGGCGATTTAAATAACGCGATAGTGGTGGTTGATAAAGATGTGGACGATGAAGAATTAGCGCACCTTGCCCGGATATTTAACCGCAAAGACATAAAAGTTGCACCCCAGGGAATATTAAATAATATTGAATTACGCCATCAAAATGAACCCGCCCGGCATAAATTGCTGGATATGATTGGCGACCTTGCATTGGTTGGCGTTCCGCTTCGCGGCCATATAATGGCGGCCAGGCCCGGTCATGCTGCCAATGTGGCTTTCGCCAAGAAAATAAAAACACTGATAAAAAAGGAGAGAAGCCGCAAGCATGTAAAAATTTACGATCCCAACGCAAAACCCGTTTATGATACCGTGCAGATCATGAACATTTTACCGCACCGCCAGCCATTTTTAATGGTAGACAAGGTGCTTGAATTAACTAAAAGCCACGTTGTGGGGCTTAAAAATGTAACCATGAATGAAGAGCTTTTCAGGGGGCATTTCCCGGGTTCACCTATATTCCCGGGGGTTTTACAAATAGAGGCCATGGCCCAAACCGGCGGCATATTGGTGTTGAACACTGTGCCCGATCCTGAAAATTATATTACCTTGTTCCTAAAAATAGAAAACGCGAGGTTTAAAGCGCCAGTTGTGCCAGGGGACACACTTATATTTCATTGCAGTTTGCTTGCCCCCATACGCAGGGGTATTGCCCAGATGAAAGGCATTGGCATGGTTGGCGAACGCATTGTTGTTGAAGCCGAACTGATGGCCCAAATTGTAAAAAAACAAAAAACTGAAGAAGCATGATCCAGCCATTAGCATATATACATCCCCAGGCTAAAATAGCCGACAACGTAGTAATTGAACCTTTCGTGACCATACACAAAGACGTGGAAGTTGGCGAAGGCACATGGATCGGCTCAAACAGTACGATAATGGATGGCGCCCGCATCGGTAAAAATTGCCGTATTTTTCCGGGCGCTGTAATTTCGGCCCCGCCGCAGGATTTGAAATACCGCGGTGAACAAAGCACGGTTACCGTGGGTGACAATACCATCATCCGCGAATGCGTTACCCTTAACCGTGGCACAGCGCTTGATAAAAACACCACTACCATAGGCAGCAATTGCCTGCTGATGGCCTATGTGCATGTTGCGCACGACTGCGTGATCGGCGACAATGTAATTATAGCCAACTCGGTACAACTTGCCGGCCACATCAATATTTATGATTATGCTTTTATCGGCGGCACGTCGGCCGTACATCAGTTTGTGGAGATTGGCGCCCACAGCATGATATCCGGCGGCTCACTGGTGCGTAAAGATGTTCCTCCTTACACCAAAGCCGGGCGCGAGCCTTTGTCTTATATCGGCATAAATTCTGTTGGCCTAAGACGCCGGGGGTATACTGCCGCAACCATTAACGAAATACAGGAGATTTACCGGATCATTTTCCTAAAAAAATATAATATTACCAAAGCGCTTGATATAATTGAGGCCGAATTTAATCCAACTATCGAAAGGGACGAGATCATCAATTTTGTGCAAAATTCGCAACGGGGAATTATGAAGGGGTTTGGGAATAGTTAAGTTGGTTCATAGTTGATGGTTCATAGTTCATAGCAGCTGCGATAACGTAAAAAACTTTGCAGGCGTTGAACTATCAGCTATTGGCGACCTCCTTTCGGCCATGAACCATGAACTATTAACCATGAACTACAAAATCTCCCTCGAAAACATTGGCCGCCGTTTTAACCGTGACTGGATATTCCGGGGGATCGATCATAAGTTCGTGAGTGGCGAAATTTATGCCATCCTGGGGCCTAACGGGTCAGGGAAATCAACATTATTGCAGGTATTGAATGGTAGCCTGGCCCCTTCTGCCGGCAAGATCAGTTATTTTTGTGATGAAAACCCTGTTGAAATTGAGGCTGTATACAAACACCTGAGCCTTGCGGCTCCGTATCTCGAACTGATTGAAGAGTTTACTTTGGATGAAATGACAGATTTTCACTTTAAATTCAAATCCTATAAAGACGGGATTGATAAAAATGAATTGATTAATCTTTTAGCCATGCCTGGCAGCAAAAACAAACTCATAAAATATTTTTCATCAGGCATGAAACAACGGCTCAAACTGGCCCTTGCTTTTTGTTCGGATACGCCCATGCTGATGCTGGATGAACCAACTTCAAATTTAGATTCGCAGGGTGTGGATTGGTATTTAAGCCTTGTACAAAAATTCGCTCAAAACCGTCTTACCATTATCTGCTCAAACCAGGAACATGAATATAGTTTTTGCAGTGAACGGCTGGAAATAACGGATTATAAGCTCAAAGTTTAAGGCGGAAAGCAAAAAGCCTTAGTATTCTGCATTCTGTCAATTAAATTATTTTAGCATAAATCTAAAAAATACTTGTAACCTTCGGGGTTACATATTATATTTGTGCAAATGATTGAAAGCATTGCCCATAAAGGGTTACGACTTTTTTGGGAGAAAAATGATTCTTCAAAGCTCCCAGCCGAACAAATTGAAAAAATAAGACGTATTCTTTCAGCATTAAATACAGCTAAAACTTTAGAGCCATTGCGGATGGTTCCAGGGTATAAACTTCATGCGTTGAGCGGCGATTTGAAAGGATTTTGGTCGGTATGGGTGACAGGCAATTATCGTATGTATTTTAGATTTGAGGATGGTAATGCCTTTGATATTAATTATTCTGACTATCATTAAAGCAAAAAAATTATGGAAAGTTATATGCCGCCGATTCATCCAGGTGCAATTCTAAGGGAGGATATTTTAAAGGAAATAAAGTTGTCAATTACCAAAGCAGCTGAAAATCTTCAGGTAAGCCGGAAACAACTATCTGAAATTGTTAATGAGGGTGCTTCTATTTCAGCCGAAATGGCTGTGCGCCTCGAAGAAGCGTTCGGTGTTAGCGCCGAGTTTTGGCTTGATATGCAAAAAGCTTATGATATTTGGAAGGTAAAACACAGCGGACGTGTACATGGTATCCGCAGAATTTCCAATGAGCATATCAGCCATGCTTCTTAAAATCTAAAATTTCAAATAAATCCGAACCCGATAGCTATCGGGTCGAACGTCCGAAATCCGAAATTACAAATAAGCTTCCCTCAGCTTTATCAGCCGTATCCAGTGCATAAATTTCATGACGGGATATACAGGATCGAACTCGAACCATTTTGCGGCAAAATTGGCGCTATTGGGACGTTTATGATGATTGTTTTGAAATAGTTCGCCAAGCATTAAAAAATCAAACGGCGTGGTATTTTTTGAATGGTCGCCATTGTTAAAATTAGCATAGCCATATTTATGGCCGCACCAGTTGACTATTGCGCCCTGTATCGGCCCCATCAAAAAATGGATCGGCAGCAATAAAAACAGCCACCAGTGCGTGGCAAAAATGATGTAGAATGCTACATAAAAACAGCCGAATAATATGCGCGATACGTGCGTTGAACCCCAGTAATCAAGTAATCGCCACTCGGGGTAATTACCTTTAAACTGGGCCTCAGGCTCTTTTAAACGTTTTTCATAAAGCTTGTAACTCTGCGCGGTACGCCACATCATTTGAAAAACATCCTTAAAAAAATAAGGTGAATGAGGGTCTTTTTCAGTGTCGCTGAATGCGTGGTGTTCCCGGTGCATAATGGCGTATGCCCGGGGGTTTAAAAATGACGAACCCTGGCAAATGAATGTCAGCAGGTGAAATATGCGTTCGTTGAATTTATTGGTACTGAACATTTTATGCGAAGCATAACGGTGCAGGTAAAATGTTTGAAAGAATAAAGAAAGAAACCAATGGGCAAAAAAAAAGATTAATATTATCACGGAGGTACTGTAAAAATAAAAGGAATTGTATTATAATCCCGGCAAAGATACAATAAATTGATTTGAGAAGTGTAAACAAAAAAAGAGGCCGTGGAAATTAAAAACAGCCTCATTCACTCATTCACTAATTCACTAATTATCTACTCTTCACTATCCCGCAAGGCCTTGATTTGGTTATGCGCGGCTATTACTGCCATTTGCTGGCGCGAAATTATTTCGATAAGCTCAGGCCGCAAACCATTATCGGGATATAAAGCGTTTTGATAGGCTTTTTTTATAGCATCTTCACCACGTTCGCATTCTTCTAAAATAGTTTTGCGGTCGTGGCCGCTGAATGTTTCCTTAATATCCAGCCACATGCGGTGTAAAGTGCCGCTGGTACTCATACCCATTTCAGCCTCACCGCCAATTTTATAAACCTCCCTGCCGAGTTCATGCACATTTTCCCTGCTCTCATCTTTTAATTGCTGAAACAAGGTTTTTAGATCCTCGTCTTTAGCACCCAGCACGTTCGCAGCATGTGCAAACCCGGCAACACGGTCGTTATTAATTTCAATAAGGTCATTTAAAACCTCCACTGATTTTTCCAGAGTTTCCATAGCGATAATTATTTGTTTAATCAGCGTCAAACAACTATCCTGCCAGTATTAAAAAATTAATTGGTTTTTTTATTGAAAAAAAGGTTGGCGGCTATTTTATGCTATAGTCCAGAATGGTTTCAACACCATTCAGAGAGCCGTAAACGTAGGTGTCCTTTTCTATCAATCCAACACCTTTTGCTACGTAGAACTCGTAATGGGCTATATTCTGAAAATTAAATCCATTGGTATTGATCATAAAATCAGACGACGAATGAACAACATTAGTAAATGTTCTTTTGCCGACCACTTTAGTGATATTTGTTTCCAGAATTTTATTAACACTTTTTATAGGGTTACCATGCAGCAGCCCGTTATTTGTTGGGCCGGTGTCCCAGATATAGCCTGCAGCGGCGGTATCTACCAGGTATTCAAAGTTGGTAAAACCGAAAGGAGGGATTGTCTCACTGAACCCAAAATGGTGTTTGTTAACATAAGTATATGCTGTGGTTGTGCCATATACTCTTGAAAATTCGGCGGCATTATAACATATTTTACTATTGAAATCTGTGGTATTGCCGTTTATAGTATAAGTCACCGTATCAACCTTTACACCAATAATCGGTACGGTGTCGGTCTGTTCGCCATAAATAGAGTCGCGGTACCTCCAGGTAGAGCCAAGTGTTTGCGGGAGATAGCTGGTTTCAGTTGACGGCGGAGGCGGCGTGTAGGCGTTATTAACGCAGCTTGTAAAACCGATTGCAATTAAAACTAAAATAAAGTAAAAGTTTTTGCTCATGAATATGAATTGCAATAATTTATCATCCAATTATAAAGAAGAAATAACACTTTTCAAACTCCAAATCTTCAACATATTAACAATTGGGCCAAATATATAATAATAAAGCGGGAAAATATTATTTTAAATCACGCAAAAAAGTGATTTTCAGCGCGTTCAGGGTTAAAAACTGATTATTTTTATTTTTTATGGCTTAAATTCAGGTATGGCCTTCATTTATAAGCACGCCTGGCAGGTGTTCTTATCAATCCAAAAAATGATAAAGAAAAATAACCTCGCCTGTGTAAGCTGGTTTTTTTTCGCCTTCAATTTCCATCTCAACACCTATAGTAGCTTTGGTAATGCCTCTTAAGTTAACTATTGCCGCCAGCTTTGCCTTAAGGCGTACCCTGCTGTCAACCACTACGGCCTGGGCAAACTTTATGTTATCAATGCCATAGTTTATCTGCATCCTCAGGTTTTGTACATCGGCTATCTGGTGCCAGAAATACGGCAGCAGCGATACCGTTAAATAGCCATGCGCAATTGTTGCCTTAAAAGGACTTTCAACTTGCGCCCTTTCCACATCGGTATGGATCCATTGATGATCGATAGTAGCTTCGGCAAACTGGTTTATTTGTTGCTGGGTAATGATGTGCCACCCGGAAATGCCTATTTCCTTGCCCAAATAGCTTTCAAACTCAGGGTAATTTCTAATAATTATCATAATTAAATCAGCGTGTCGAGGGGTTTAAATTGTGATGTAAAAGTAATAAAACCAAAACTATTACAAAACCCGGTTTGTGACCCCTGCTAAATTATCGGTACCAGCGGCATCACAATAACGGATTACATTTTTATAAGTATTTTTGTTTTGAAAGATTTTAATTTGACAGCGCCGGGGTGTCGCGATCTTAGTGGTTGTAAAAAGCACCTGCCGGTGATTTACCAGGATAACAAACAATTTTATATTTTAATATCAGATCGAGAAAAAAATGGATGTTACCGAAATTATGGCTGAACTGCAGGCAATGGGCAGCGAAAACATAAAAAAGATATTACTTAAACATGGCGTAAAAGAACCATTCTTCGGCGTAAAGGTTGAGCATTTAAAGGCCATCCAAAAAAGGGTAAAAAAAGACTATCAGCTTGCCAACGATTTGTTTGCTACAGGCAATGCCGACGCCATGTACCTGGCAGGCCTGGTAGCCGACGATGAGAAAATGACCAAAGCCGACCTGCAAACCTGGGTTAGCGGGGCCGTTTCCCCTAATATCAGCGAGTATACTGTGCCCTGGGTGGCGGCGGAAGGCAAATATGGCTTTGAGCTGGCACTGCAATGGATAGATGATGCCAGGGAATATGCAGCCGCGGCGGGATGGTCGGCTTTAAGCAATCTGGTGGCTTTGAAACCCGATGATGAGCTGGATATTTACGCGCTAAAGGCATTGCTAACCAGGGTTGAGCAAACCATCCATTCGTCGCCCAACCGGGTACGCGTTACCATGAACGGTTTTATTATTGCGGTGGGTACCTATGTAGCCCCTTTAGCCGATACGGCCATAACAACCGCCAATAAAATTGGGCCGGTAACGATTGATCACAACGGAACCGCATGTAAAACACCCCTTGCAACTGAATATATTGCTAAAGCAAAAAGCAAGGGGCTGGTGGCGAAGAAGAAAACCGTTAAGTGTTAATTGCAATTAAACTATTGACAGCATCAGATACCAGCAACTTTGACTTTACAGAATAGGCAGATGCAACTTGAAAAACATTATATCAACAGGATCGGTTGGCTTAGAGCTGCCGTATTGGGAGCCAACGACGGTATTTTGTCGACGACAAGTTTAGCGATTGGCGTGGCCGCAGCAAGCGATACAAGATATTCGATTATTCTTGCTGCGCTGGCAGGGCTGGTTGCAGGGGCCATGTCAATGGCAGCGGGTGAATATATTTCGGTAAGTTCACAATCGGACATTGAAACGGCGGATTTAAAACGAGAAAAAAAGGAACTGGATACCATGCCCGATATTGAGCTGAAGGAATTGGCCGGTCTTTATGAGCAAAGGGGGTTACGCAGGGATCTTTCCCTGCAGGTGGCCAGGGAACTTACACAACGCAATGCCCTCGAGGCCCACGCCAGGGACGAACTTGGGATTAACGAGATTACCCAGCCCAGGCCGATGCAGGCCGCGTTCGCGTCAGCTGCATCGTTTGTTTCCGGTGGGATATTGCCGCTACTGGTTTCAATATTTGCCCCCCTGAAACAGATGTTGATCGCCCAATATGCCTTTGCTATTGTTTTTCTGGCCATTTTAGGCGCCGTATCAGCCAGGACCGGCGGTGCGCCACCCGGGAAGGCGATTATAAGGGTTTGCTTTTGGGGAACGGTGGCCATGGGTATAACAGCTTTTGCCGGCTATCTTTTTGGCGTGAAAACAAGGTAATTGGTGATGGCCCGAAAATGCAGGGATTGCTTTTACCGGGGATTGTCCTTCCCTGCGCTAACATTAGCGCAGCATATCTTACAACTAAAATGTATTAACTCTTTTCGCAGTATCCCGCCCGGCATACTCCAGCCAGAATTGCGTTGAGTATTAACAAAATGTTATACACCCTCGCCAAATAATCGTAAATTCCGGCTGTATTTTACTGTGAAAATGAAACGAATAATTCCATTCATAACTGCCATTTGCTGCCTGGGATGCCATGGCGACAGAAATATTCTTTTAAGGCTGCAATACAAACCAGGTGACCAACTCGACGTAAAATACCACACCTATGTTGTTGCAAACAACGACCTGGACAATCCCATAACAAACGAGATTATTAGAATGGGATTTAAAGTTGATTCGGTGATCGGCGATTCGTTGTATATTTTGTCGGGGAAAATAGACTACCTGCGCGTAGAAAACGGCGGGGCTATGAACGGGAACGACTATTCATCGGACGCGGATGAAGCCGACATGACTCCTATCCAGAAGCAACTAAACGCCGAGTTTAAACCGATGATAGATTCAACCTATAAATTAATCATCAACACAAAAGGCCAGATAATTAAACCATTTGCTGTCGGCGGGCCCACCATATCGCAAAATTTTCAGCCGATTAATTATTCCAACTGCCAGGTTGTTTTCCCCGCAGGAAAAATTGCCATCGGCGAAGATTGGTCAGCTGTAGCAACTATGCCCATAGTTGGCG